>Ga0070735_10003128_pt1 | contig 14614 bp, 9 predicted proteins | sample Coa_R1_FD_66443 | JGI IMG/M metagenome (GOLD analysis project Ga0070735, IMG submission 66443) | Surface soil microbial communities from Centralia Pennsylvania, which are recovering from an underground coalmine fire - Coalmine... | ecosystem: Environmental > Terrestrial > Soil > Unclassified ...
TTCTGCAGTCGCTGATGCACCGCGGCCAGAGCCTTGTCCGGATCGCTCTGGTCGCGCTCCTCGGCCATGAGTCCCTGAGCCGCCGCGCTCACTCCCTGGCGCGGATCCAGTTGCTCGGCCCTGTCGAAGTCCGCCTCCGCCTTGTCGTACTGCGCCATCTGCACATACATCACGCCGCGCGCCAGATACAGATCCGCCGCCGCAGGCTGCAGGCGCAGCCCGGAATCGATCATCTGAATGCCGGCCTGAAACGACTGATGATCCATCGCCAGGTTAGCAAAGTCCACGTAGAGCGCCGTATCTTTGGGATCCTGCACGATTGCCTGGCGCAAAATTTCCACCGCATGGGGTGTGTCATGGTTGGCTTCGCAGATCGCAGATGCCAGCCTCATCGTTTCGACATCCGGACTGGACTCGAGCAGAGGCTGCAACGTCGCGAGAGCGTTTTGCGGCTGCTTTGCGCTGAGCTGGACGGCTGCCAATGCTCTCCGCGCCCGTGCGTCCTCCGGATGGGCATCCAGCAATCCCTGAAAAATCTGAAGGCCCTTGTCCATTTGCTTCAGTTGCAGCAGACAGAAACCGTATTCCTGGAGCGCCCCCGGTTGCGAGCCAAGCGCCGGCTCGCTCTGCGAGAAGTGCCGGACTGCTCCGGCACAATCCCCTTTCCTGTAATCCAGTACAGCCAGCATGGCATGGCTCGTCACGTCGCCGGGCCGCAGACGAAGAATGTGCTCGAGCAGCGGAGCCGCAGCGGGATTGCCGGCTTCATACTGCAACTGAGCAGCGCCTTCCAGCGCGGGCAAATATTCGGGAGAGATCCTGAGCGCCGACTGGTACGAAGCAAGCGCCGACTTGCGATCGCCTTTTCCCGATTCAGCAAGTCCCTGCAGCATCCAGAGCTGCGGATTGCGCGGAGATTCCTGGATCGCCGGTCGAAGCAAAGCGAGCGCCTTGTCGAATTCTCCGCTTTGCAGAGCCGCGGTCGCGGATGCTGCTGCGTCGCCTGCACTCTGCCCTGGTGCGGGCACGCACAAAAACAACAAGCCCAGAACTAGCCATGTGGCGTTCGCAGCCCAGTGATCTGCAGCGCTGCATTTTCTGAGATTCCACACAATAGGAGGTTCGCCGTTATCTGTTGAATCTTACTCCTCCAACGGACTCGCAACCTGCTTCTCCCCATATTGGGTAAACGTTCTCTTGACTCGCCTGACTCTGGGAATTACAAACACAGCGATGATCACTGATCTGACGCGCAGGTCCATGCTGCGTGGCCTGGGTTTTGGGTTGGCGGGGTTGCTGCTGCGGACTCCGGTCAATGCGGGGATTTCCCTTGGCGTAAAAACCGGCAGCCCCGGAAAGCTCGACCTGACTTTGACCGCCCTCGGCGCCAATGTGCTGCGCATCAGCATCGCGCCGGCCGTTGCACCACCTCCAACCGAAGAACTCGGCGTCATCGACGGAGCACATCAGGCAGCCCTCGGCCTGGGCTCCCAGGTGAAATGGGGGAGCCACAACATTCGTGTACAGAAGGAGCCGCTGCGGATCACCGTGATGGACGCCGGGGAACGCATGCGCCAGGAGATCCAGTTCGACACCGACAGCACGTCCGTTCGGTTCCGCCTGGGCGAGCAGCCGCTCTTCGGCCTGGGCGAAGGGCTGCCGGGTTTCGACCGCAGGGGAACGCGCGATGGCATGCGCAACGGCGAGGGTTCACCCGACCTGCGCACTGCCGGATCGCGCGTCCCCCTCCCCTGGCTCATCAGTCCGGAAGGATGGGGCCTCTTCGTCGGTCAGCCGTTCGGCACCTTCGACATGACCGGCGAGATGGGCATCGTGCGCTCGCCGGTGGCTACGTCAACACGAAATGTGTATCTCATTCTGGGAGACTCGCCGGCGGAGATCCTGCGCGGTTATGCCGATCTGACCGGTTATCCGCACCTGCCCCCACTGTGGGCTCTGGGCTATATGCAGTCGCATCGCACCCTGGCGAGCCGAGATGAAGTGCTGGGGATTGCGAAGAACTTTCGCGAGAAGAAGCTTCCCTGCGACGCGCTCATTTATCTGGGGACCGGGTTCTGCCCCTCAGGCTGGAATACCGGTCACGGATCCTTCACCTTCAATGCCGATGTTTTTCCGGATCCGGAGGCGATGCTCCGGGAATTCCACGAGCGGCATTTCAGGATCGTATTGCACGTGGTGCCGCCCTTCGACTTCCACGGAAAAATTACTGATACGGGATCAGCGGCCCATGCCCCGGGAGATGCTGCCACCTACTGGGCTCAGCACATGCCTGCTGAGGAGATCGGCATCGATGGCTGGTGGCCAGATGAAGGCGACATGCTTCCGCCAGAGGCCCGGCTCGAGCGCAATGAGATGTACTGGGACGGACCGATGAAAGCGAATCGCGAGCGCAGACCGTTCGCCCTGCACCGGAACGGTTACGCCGGGCTGCAGCGCTATGGGTGGCTCTGGTCCGGGGACATCGATTCAACCTGGGAAGCGCTCGCGGCTCAGGTGAGGAACGGCATCAACATCGGCCTGTGCGGGATTCCGTGGTGGGGAACAGATACAGGCGGATTCTTTCCGACGCACGAACTAACACCGGAACTCTACGTGCGCTGGTTTCAGTTCAGCGCGTTTTGTCCGCTCTTTCGTTCCCATGGCCGCGCCTGGAAGCTGCGACTGCCGTGGGGCTGGAATATGGGTACGCCTGGTCCGCTGGAGGGATCGGAAACGATCGGCGGCTGGCCGCGGCCAGAAGACCTGCGCAACACCGAAGTGGAGCCCATCTGCCGCAAGTACCTCGAGCTCAGATATCGGATGTTGCCCTATATCTACTCATCGGCAGACCAGACGCATAGAACCGGGCTCCCACTGATGCGCGCCTTATGGATCAACTGGCCGCGCGAGCCCAGGGCGGCGCTCGTCGCGGATCAGTATTTGTGGGGCGATCATTTTCTCGTTGCGCCGGTACTCCAAGCGGGCGCGACACACAGGAAAACCTGGCTGCCGGACGGGACGTGGTGGGACTTCTGGAACAATCAGCGTGAGGCGGGCGATGCCGAAATCACTCGCGAGGTAGATTTGGCCACCATTCCCATCTATGTACGCGCCGGTGCCATCATTCCAATGGGACCGGTGCGGCAACACACGATGGAGTCGAGCGATGAACCCATCACGCTGCAGATCTATCCCGGTGCAGACGGGCGATTCAGCTGGTATGAAGACGATGGAACCAGCTTTGGCTATCGTCGCGGCGAGTTCACGCGCATCGAGTGCGCATGGGACGATTCATCGAGAAAGCTGACGCTGAAATCGGCCACACCGATACCACCATCGCGCCGAAAGAAGGTTAGAATCCAGGCCATCGACAGCGGGACAGCAAAGCTGATGACAATCGCTGATCGCTCTGCGTCCCTTCAACTATAGGATCGGCTACAGAAACTCAGATTCGCACCGGAGGTCCAGATGACCGGACACTTTTCCCGCAGGTCATTTCTAAAGACCGGCAGCGCGGCAGCCGGTATGGCTGCTCTTGATCGGCATGGATGGACTCAAACCGCTGTCGAAAGTCAGGGCGGCGCAACGAAGCTAAGTCAGTTCGACTATGCACAGGTTGAGCTGCTTGATGGTCCGATGCAGGAGCAGTTTCGCGCGAATCACGCATTTTTCCTGGCGCTCAGTGAAGACGCGCTCCTCAAGCCTTATCGCCAGGCCGCCGGCCTTCCTGCTCCCGGCGAAGACATGGGCGGATGGTACAGCTGGTCGGATGAATTCGATCCCCCGAACAATATGACCGGCTATATTCCGGGACACACCTTCGGACAATATCTCTCGGGGCTCGCACGAGCGTATGCGGCAACAGGAGACCGGGCGACGCAAGCCAAAATCAACCGCCTGGTGCGCGGCTTCGGAGAGGCGATCAGTTCGAAGTTTTGGGTCAACTATCCACTGCCGGCTTACACCTTCGACAAAAGCAATTGCGGGCTCATTGACGCGCATGAATTCGCGCGCGACCCCGACGCCCTGCGCGTCCTCGCTCATCTCACCGACTCCGTACTGACTTACCTGCCGCCTAAGGCGCTCACGCGACCGGAAATGGCCGAGCGCCCACACAAGAACATCTCCTGGACATGGGACGAAAGCTACACTCTCCCGGAAAACTTCTTTCTTGCATACAAGAGGAGCGGCGACCGCCGCTATCTGGAACTCGCGCAGCGCTTCCTGCAGGATCAGGACTACTTCGATCCGCTGGCCGATGGGAAGAATGCGCTGCCTCACCAGCACGCCTACAGTCATGTGAACGCGCTCTGCTCTGCCGCTCAGGCGTACCTGGTCCTCGACAGCGAGAAGCATCTGCGTGCCGCGCGCAATGGCTTTGGGTTCGTTGCGGCGCAGAGTTTCGCCACCGGCGGCTGGGGTCCGAATGAAACCTTCTCCGAGCCGGGCAGCGGCGCGCTGGGCGAGAGCCTGAAAACCACTCACGCCAGCTTTGAAACGCCCTGCGGTTCCTATGGGCACTTCAAGATCACCCGCTATCTCATGCGCATCACCGGCGACAGCCGCTATGGCGACAGCATGGAGAAAGTGCTCTACAACACCATTCTGGGGGCAAAACCGCTGCAGCCCGGAGGATTCAGCTTTTACTACTCCGACTACAACAACCACGGTTCCAGGGTGTATTACCCGGAGCAATGGCCGTGCTGCTCGGGAACCTTTCCGCAGATTACCGCGGACTATGGCATCAGCTCGTATTTCCATTCTCCCGATGCCATTTATGTGAATCTCTTCGTTCCATCGCGCGTCACGTGGAGACGCGGCGCAACGCGCATCGTGCTGGAACAGAAGACTGATTATCCCTATACCCAGGATGTCAGCATGCGGGTCGGGGCAGAGCGGCCGGAGACGTTCGCCATCTGCCTGCGTGTGCCGGAGTGGGCTGGCGCGGGCACGGCTGTTGCCGTGAACGGGCGCCCCGCCGGGCAGCCCATCCAGCCGGGAAGTTTCTGCTCCCTGCAGCGTGAATGGAGAGACGGCGACACGATCGAATACTCCATCGAGCGTCCGCTGCGGCTCGAGGCGGTGGATTCGCAGCACCCGAATACGGTTGCTCTCCTTGCCGGTCCGTTGACGCTTTTCGCGATCAACTCACCGGACAGCCGTTTCACCCGGGCACAGTTGCTTAGAGCCTCGCAGCAGGGAAAGGCAGGACGCGCGTGGCGTGTCGAATCCGCTGTTGCGCCGGTGGCGTTTCGCGCCTTCCCTGATATCCGCGATGAGGAATACCGTCTGTACCACGAAGTGTGAAGTTTGACCTGTCTCCTGCAAGGGCACACGCTGCAACGATCGCCCTGGCGGACGTACTCAGTGCAACAGACTGCTGAGTTTATTCCTCAGCACGTCCGCTTTGGCTGTTTCTCCGCCCTTTTCATACAGGCCAATCAGTTCTTCGGCGGCGCTCAAATTCATCGGATCCAAAACCAGCGCCCGCTCGAGATGAGTTTCGGCAGCGTCATTCTTCCCCGCTGCGGCATAGACAGAGCCGAGACTGGCCTCAACAGAAGTTGATTGAGGATTGCACCGCTCCCCCATCTCGAAGGCGATCGCCGCCTCTGAGAATTGTCTCCCGATAAATAACGCATTCCCCATCGACTGGTACATCTCGCAATCGTTCGGGAACTGATGCTGAACTTCGGTCAGGGTGCGATACCCGCTTACAATTTGCGGCCACGAACCTTCTTCGGTGCCCGCTTCGATCAGGGCAATCCCAAGGTTCCGTTTTGCCAGTTCTGCAGGAGGATCCCGCCACGCTGCAATTCCAGTGGGTTCGCCGCGAGGTTTGTGATCGGGCACTCGCTGAATTCTGTGATCCGTAAACACCGTATGGCCGCCGTCGTTGGGTGCTCTCTTCGGCATATGGCACCCAATGCAGTTGCTGGTCCGGGATGGATGGCTCGCCGCAAAGTGAGTAGCACCATGGCAGGTCATGCACTTTGCGCGATAGTACGATGCGGCCTCGGCATCGGTTGGCTCGTGGTGTGGATCATGACAGGTACCGCACCACATGCGATTGCCACTGGTGCGTTTGCATCGGCTGAGCGCTAATTCTTCTGAATGGCTGATGACTTTGAACGGCGGTTGCCCCCCACTCGGCATCGAGTCGATGTACGTTGTGAAGGTCTTCTCCAGCGGCTGGCCCACCACAAAATCCGTAAACTCCTTGCCCGGGTTCAGCACGCGCGCCACGCCCTTTAAATGACATTGCTCGCAAACGCTGTCCCGCGAGGCAGCATCCAGGCGATCGGGACTGATGATGTTTGACGCCGCAGGGTGGTCCAGATGAGCGCTCTCAGGGCCATGACAGCGACTACAGCTCATCGCAAGATGTGAAAACGGCTGGGCAGCGTACTCATTGATCGTGCCGGAAACAGGGGCGAAGGAACCTGCATGACAGAAAAGACATCCGGGCTTGATCGGACGGGTAAAATCCGGATCCACCTCCGTCTCATAGCCGGGTGCCAGACCGTAGGCGCCTCTGCGCTTGTACCAGGCTACCGGCGACTGGAAGAGATGATTCGCCAGCGAGACGATGTACCCACTGGCGTGCGTTCCCGATCCAATCACATAATCGACGCGATAAGTCTCGGTAACGCCGTGGCTCTCCAGGGTCTGCCATGTTCCTTCTCGATTCGAGGCCACGCGGAGAGTCGCCTGCGGCGTGCGTACTACGCCGTCGGGTTCGTGCGCGGGCAATCGCATGGACAGCCCCATCTCCGACCGCGCAAAACCATCGACCGCATCCTTGTGGCAAAAGTAGCACGCGTCTTCATCATCCGCGTCGCTGACCCTCACAGCAGCCCCAATCGCCGGCGGCCGGTGGACTAACGACAGTCCGCCTACTGTCAATATCCCTGCCAGACTGCAAACGACCGTTGCACGATTCAGAAATGGCATTCACTCCAGCTCCGAAGGACTGGATATCGGCTCTTACACGGCAGAGTCATGGACCCCGACGAGCCAGTGCGGTTTAACCCAGAGACGATCGCCGGGAGTATACCAACCTCCCGGGATCAGGGACACACCGGCCGCGGACCGGCGAACGCGCACCCGTCACGACCGGGGGAAAGGCGTGCTGGACACTTCAGGCCGGTGCGCCAGAGCCTGCCGCACGGCGGCGCGGGTCTCTTCCAGCTCGGCTCCCGTAATCTGCAGCCGCGGCGGACGCACTCGGGCGTTGCCCGTCCCCGTCTCCTCCTGCACCTGGTGGATGAGCTGGATGAACTTCGGCAGGGTGTCCATGCGGAGCAGCGGCAGGAACCAGCGATACAGCTCGAACGCCTCTTCTCTTTTGCCCGCTCGAGCCCGATCGAACAGCGCGACTGATTCGGCGGGAAAGGCATTCACCAGCCCCGCAACCCGTCCCACGGCTCCGGCGGCAATGCCCTCGACAATCGCATCATCCACACCCACGAAGATGCGCAGCCGATCGCCGGTCAGCGCGCGGATCGCGGTCACGCGCCGCACATCGGCGCTCGATTCCTTCACCGCCACCAGGTTCTCACACTCGGCGGCCAGCTCGCGAATCTGCTCGGCGAGGAAATCCGTCCCGTAGGAGATTGGATTGTTGTAGAGCATGCACTCGAGCTTTGTCGCACGGAACACCGCTGCGACATGCGCCTTCATCTCCCGCCAGTCCCCGCGATAGACATAGGGCGGCAGCACCATCAGCCCGCTGCATCCCGCCTGTTCGGCGTTCTTCGCCTGAATCACCGCTTCATTCGTCGACAGCGCGGAGATTGCCGCGACCACCGGCGCGCGTTTCCCAACCGCCCCGACCATGTTGCGCAGCAGGGCTTCCTTTTCCTCAAGAGAGAGCGTCGCTGCCTCGCCGAGCGAGCCCAGAAGGATCAGCCCCGTGCAGCCGTTGTCGAGCATCCAGCGGCCATGGCGCGCCATAAATGCATGATCGATGTTGAGCTGCTCGTCGAAGCAGGTGGTCATCGCCGGCATTACGCCTTGCCAGTTCATCGAGTCTCCTTATTGTGTTGAGCTAATTCGACTGCAGCGCCGCATGCACGCAGGCTGGCGATACGCGCCGGCAGCAGCGGAGGCCGCACCGAATCGGGTTCCCAGCCGAAGAGAAACGTTGTCGCGGCTCCGCAGATCCGTCCCTGGCATGGACCCATGCCGCACCGGGTGAGCAATTTGGCTTCCCGCCAGGAATGATGCTCGCGCAGCGCGCGCAGCGGAACGTCCTCGCACCGGCAGACGAATGTGTCCTCGTGCGGTAGCTTGCGCAATTCCGGGTTCAGTGCGCAGGAACGCTCCAGCGCGCGCACAAATCTTTGCATCGCTGGTCGCTTCCGGCTTAGCCGGCGCGCCTCCCGTTGCCGGCCGGCGGCTCCAAGCCCGGCGATCTCGCCTTCGAGCAGCGCGCTCTCCACGCCGCCAATGCCCGTCGGCTCGCCTGCGCAGTAAATGTCGGCAACTGATGTTTGCTGCGCATCATCGATCCCGACAAAACCGTTCTCTATCCGGCAGCCGAGAAGCATGGGCAACTCGAGATTCGGAACCAGATGAAAACCGCACGCCAGGTAATCGCATGCAATCTCCCATCGCCGCGCTTCACGCTGTACGACCACCGCCTCAAGTTTGTTTCTGCCCTTCGCTTCGACGGGCCAGCAGCCAGTCAACACCTGCGCTTTTCGACTGGCGCGTCGCAGCCGCACTCCCTGGAGGAGCTTCCCAGGGTGGCGGAATAACTCCAGTCCAAGCGGAATCAGTTGCCGCAGATCCGCCTGCTCGCACAGGCCAGCCACATCCGCGCCGCGCTCGACGAGCTCAGCGGCCACCGCGAGCAGCAGGGGCCCCGTCCCCGCGACGAGCACGCGCTTCCCGGTGATCGGCAGGCCGCCGCGCACCAGCGCGTCCAGGCCCCCCGCGCCCATGACGTTGGGCAGAGTCCAGCCGGGAAACGGCAGAAAGCGTTCGCGCGCTCCCGTCGCGAGAACCAGCTTCTCGAAGTGCAGTTCGGCGCACTCGGAGTCCCCCGCTCCGCTGCGCTCAGCTACGAGCAGTCCCGGTTGTGGGGCATCGAAGACCCGCCATCCCTGGAGCCGCTGCACGCCCGACGCTTCGAGGCGCGTGAGCCATCCACGCGCGGATGCGGGCTGCGGCGCGCCCCTGCGCCAGATCTGTCCCCCCGGCGTGGGGTTGTCGTCCACCAGCCCAACGCGCGTGCCGCTTTCTGATGCGCGCACTGCCGCAGCGATCCCGGCGGGACCAGCCCCCACGACGAGCACATCGAAGCGCGCGTTCATGCCGTTCGCACATCCATTCCCGGCTCGCACAGAATCTGGCAGCTCTTCTGATGCGGAATGCTGTTGATCGTGACGCGGCACTCGTAGCAGATGCCCATGCCGCAAAGCGGTGCGCGCGGTTCTCCGGTCACCGACGTGCGCGTCCGCGATCCGGCAAGCAGCACAGCGGCCGCCACCGTCGTGCCGGGCTCAACCCGCAGCTCCTCGCCATCGATGTTCAGAGAGATCGTCTCAGGCATGCGCCACCGCTCCCGTGAAACGCTGCGGCCGATAGGGATCGATGGAAATGGCGGACTTCGAGCCGGTGAGCGCGTCGGCCAGCAACTTTGCGGTGCCGAGCGAGGTCGTGATGCCCAGCCCCTCGTGTCCTGCCGCGAGCCACACCGTCTCATCGTCAGGCCAAGGACCGATGAGCGGCAACTTGTCCGGCGTAGCCGCGCGGAAACCGGTCCAGATGCGGATGCCCTGCAGATCGCCGATTTCCGGCATGTAGACACGGGCGCGTTCGATCATCGCTGCAAGGATGCAGTGATCGACGGCAGAATCATCGGCGTCGAACTGCCGCGAAGAACCGAGAATGATCTGTCCCGTCCGGCGCGGCTGCACATTGAACGCCACCGAATCCGCAGTGACGGAGTGCGCGCTCTTAAGGTACCCCAGCTCGACCAGCTGATGCCGCACAAATCCTGGATACCGGTCAGTGACCACAAGATGGCCCTTGCGCTTGCGGATCGGCAGACCTGGAGTCAGCCGCGCTGCTTCGGCTCCCGCAGCGTTGACAAAATGGCCCGCTTGCAATGCGGTCCCGTCATCCAGCCGAACCGTTCCCTTTCCGGCCGCCACCACAGTGCGCGGGCTGTAGAGACGCGCACCCGCGCGTGCCGCTTCCCGCATCAGCCACGCTGCCGCTCCAGGTGGATAGAGAACCGCATCTTCTGGAACCAGCAGCCCTCCTGTAAGCGAACGGCGCAGATGCGGCTCCGCCTCGGCAAGCGCCTCCGCGTCCAGGATTTCCGCAGGAACGCCGGCCGCTGTGTATGCCGCGTGTTTACGGCGCACCTCATCCATCTCTTCCTCGTCGGCGGCTACCCAAATTGTGCCGCAGGGATCGAACTCCACATCGCCAGGAAGGCGATCTGCGAGCGCACGCCACAGCTGCTGCGAATACCGTGTGAGCGCCATCTGAGCGGGCGAGTCATCCATGACGACAATATGCCCCATGCCCGCCGCGGTGGTTCCACCGCCGACGCTGCCCTGCTCCACGACAGCGGTGCGCAAATCCCGTTGCGCGCATTCCAGAGCGCATGCCGCGCCAACGATCCCTGCGCCGGCGACGACGACATCGAACACCTCCGTCATCTGTGTATTCCCGACCGGAAGGGGTCGTCGGGATGGAACAGCAGCCGTCCTTCCGCCGTTACCCAGGCTTCGCCGGTGATGCTGGGAATCACGGCGCCATCCCCGCCGCGCTGATACGAGCCCTCGAATATCGTCCCCAGGATGCCTTCCTGCCGCCACAACTCGCCTGGCGCAAGTTTGCCTGCATCCGCCAGGCAGGCCAGCTTCGCGCTCGTTCCCGTACCACACGGAGAGCGGTCGTACGCCTTCCCCGGGCAAAGCACAAAATTCCGGCTGTTCGCGGAGGGTGAAGAGGGCGGCGCGGACAATTCAATATGATCGATTTCCTCGCCTCCGGCGCCGGTAATACCGGCCGCATTCAGCGCCTGGCGGATGCTCCACGCGTACTCGGTTAAACGATCGACATTGCCGTGCCTGAGAGGAATCGGAGGGTCCTCCACCAGGAAAAACCAGTTCCCTCCCCACGCAATATCGCCGGTCACCGTACCCACTTCGGGTACTGCGACGGCGACCTCCGCGCGATAGCGCCAGGCGGGCACATTTTCGATCGTGACCCGCCCGTCCACATGCAGCATGGCGCGGACCGTGCCGACAGGCGTCTCGATCCGATGATCGCCCGTGCCAATGCGGCCCAGGTGCGCCAGGGTCGTCACCACGCCGATGGTGCCATGACCGCACATGCCCAGATAGCCGACGTTATTGAAGAAGATGACGCCCGCAGCCGATCGCGGATCTTCCGGCTCGCACAGCAGCGCGCCCACCAGCACATCGGAGCCGCGCGGCTCATTGATTACCGCCGACCGAAAGGCGTCGTATCGGGTTGCCAGGCAACGGGCCCGGTGCGCGAGCGACTGATTGCCAAGATCCGGCCCACCGGCGATCACGACGCGCGTTGGCTCGCCGGCCGTATGCGAATCGACGACCTGAATGGATGAAAGGGACACGATCATGTTCACCGGAAACATCCGCAGTATTCAATACTACGGAACAGATGATCAAAAGAAACGACGCGGGCACTGACGGCCAGGACCATTCCGGTGGGAGAAGTCGTCGCGATGCAGCCCTTTTTTCGCCGCTGGCGGGCGTACCTTCGAGGTGGTGGCCACGATGAGGTAACTTCGATGCCAGTGCGCAGAGACGCACCGCGTTCGGCGGGGGTCCGGGAACGGTGCTTTCACAGAACAAGTGAGGAATCATGGATCTCAATTTCACACGTAGAAAATTTCTGGGCGGAGCAGCAGCGGCGGGCGCGGCGGCGCTGATTCCTTCATCGGCCATGGCAGGCCAGCGCGCAGCTCATACGGCCGCAACCGGCGCGGCGGAAGATACCGCGAATCGCCTGCTGACCGGCTCGACGGTCGAGAAGGTGGCCTGGAAGGCGAAGCCGTTTTCGATGACGGAAGTCCGGCTGCTGCCGAGCTTCTGGAAGGACACAGCGGAGCTGAACCGAAGCTGGCTCTATTCCCTGCCCAACGAGCGGCTTGCCTATAACTTTCGCGTGACGGCGGGCATTCCGACCGATGCCGATCCGCTGGGCGGCTGGGAAGCTCCGGACTGCGAACTGCGCGGGCATTATGTGGGCCACTATTTGTCGTCCTGTGCGCTCATGCACGCGAGCACCGGAGACGCTTTCATCAAAGCCAAGGCCGATGAGCTGGTCAGCATGCTCGCGGAGTGCCAGGCAAAAGATGGCTACCTGGGCGCGTATCCGACCACGTTTTACGACCGTCTGCGGAACCACCAGCGGGTCTGGGCGCCCTTCTACACCTTTCACAAGATCATGGCCGGGTTGATCGATATGTATCAGCACACCGGCAACAAGCAGGCGCTCGATATGGCGCTGCGCATGGCCTCATGGGCCGATACCTATTCGAAGTCCTTTGCGCCCGACGATTGGCAGCGCGTGCTGCTGGTCGAACAGGGCGGGATGAACGAGGCATCGTTCAACCTCTATGCGATCACCGGAGATACAAAGTGGCGCGACCTGGGGTACCGCTTCGAGCACCACAAGATCTTCGATCCGCTGGCGGCCAACCAGGACATTCTCGATCACAACCACGCCAACACGAATATTCCCAAGGTGATTGGCGCCGTCCGCGGATATGAACTGACCGGCGACACCCGCTACCGCGACATCGCGGAGAACTTCTATCGCATCTTGACCGAGCATCATGTGTACTGCACGGGCGGAACCAGCAACGGCGAGATGTGGCACGCGCCGGACGCTATCGCCACGCAGCTTGGTCCAGCCGCCGAGGAGTGCTGCTGCTCGTACAACATGATGAAGCTGGCACGGCACCTCTTTGGGCTGCAGCCGGATGCGCGCCATTTCGATTACTACGAACGGCTGCTCTATAACGTGCGCTACGGCACCCAGGATCGCAATGGCATGCTGATGTATTACGTGCCGCTGCAGCCGGGCATGTACAAGACCTTCGGCACGCCTTTCGACGCCTTCTGGTGCTGCACGGGTACCGGCTCCGAGGAGTACTCGAAGCTGAACGATTCGATTTACTTCCACGATGACGACTCCGTCTACGTGAACCTGTTCATTCCGTCCACCCTCGACTGGAAGGAACGCGGGCTGAAGCTGCGGCAGACCACGAAGCTTCCTGCTGACGACCGGATCACGCTTGCCGTGGAAAGCGCCCCCATGGCGCCCACAGCGCTGCAAATCCGCGTGCCCTACTGGGCTACGAAGGGCTTAACCGTGCAGATCAATAGCGAGACGCAGAATCTGACGCCAGCGCCTTCGAGCTACGTGCGCCTCGAGCATGCGTGGAAAACGGGCGACCTCGTCACCATCGACGTGCCGCTGACCCTGCATCTGGATACGACTCCGGACGACAAGCAGGTGCAGGCGGCGATGTACGGTCCGCTGGTGCTGGCGGCGCTGCTGGGCACCGAAGGACTGACCACGGCCATGATCTACGGAGGATCGGGACCGCGATGGGACGGCGGATATCCGATGCCCACCGTGGATCTCCGCCCGCGTATGCACCGCGATGCGAACGGGAATATGGTGCAGGAGGCCCCGGTGGCCCCCGACGGCGTTTGGTTTGAGCAGGCCGAGGCGACACGAGCGTACCCTCTGGTCTTCCATACGAAGGGACGAGGTCCGACGCACACTCTGGTGCCGCTGAATCAAATCATGGATGAGCGCTACTCAGTCTATCTGCGTCGCGTGGAGAGCTAGGCCAGGCGGAGAAGCCGCGGCTGCGCAAGATCCCGCTGCCGCGCGCTCCAGGTTCCGAAGAACTCTCCTGCTACAAAATGTGAGCGCCGTGCTAGCGTCTCGGCGCCGCCGTCGCTGGTCCGGAAGACCATCGATCCGCGCCAGGCTCCTCCACTCGAACATAGCGGGCACCACGCACATGATCCAGGTGCTGCTCGATCCCGCTCGGCCAGCGGATATCGACCGACGCGGCCTCGATATCCGCTCCAAGGCCGAAATGCGCGCGCACGTCGCTGGAAGAAAGATAGCTCGACGCAGTCGTTACCGTGGTCCATTGTGAGCCTTTCGACGTTGTTACGCGGATGACCGCGCCGATGCCGTCGCGGTTGCTCCGGTGTCCCACCAGCTGGAAACCAATCCAGTGATTGCTGGTCTTCGTCTGGTTGAAAACGACGTGCGTCGGACCGTTGTTTTCCGTCACCACAGCATCCATCAGGCCGTCGTTGTTCAGGTCGCCGGTCGCCAGGCCACGCGCCGCCCAGCTGTGCTGGAAGGCCTCTCCGGAAACGGAGGAAACGTCGGCAAATCGCTTGCCGTCGATGTTGCGCGCCAGCAGCATCGGCTCACGATAGTGCACCTGCGGCGCGGTCAGCTCGACATTATCCATGTCGTGCCCCTGGGCGACGAGCAGATCCTTCCAGCCGTCATTGTCGTAGTCCATGAAGCGCGCGCCCCAGCCGGAATGCAGCAGCGTGATTCC
>Ga0070735_10003129_pt1 | contig 14613 bp, 15 predicted proteins | sample Coa_R1_FD_66443 | JGI IMG/M metagenome (GOLD analysis project Ga0070735, IMG submission 66443) | Surface soil microbial communities from Centralia Pennsylvania, which are recovering from an underground coalmine fire - Coalmine... | ecosystem: Environmental > Terrestrial > Soil > Unclassified ...
CTAGGCCGTGGGCCGGGCTCCGTAATCGCCGAGCCCGCGCGACAGCAGCTCGAGCGCGCGCTGGCCCTGCCGGCGCACGCGGCGGGCGAGGATCGGATTACGGGTGCCCGCGAGAATCTCGCGGCGCGAGTAGTCGACCATCGCCTGGTGCAGGCCGATCAGGGTCCGCGCGACGAGCCATGGCTCGACGTCATCTGGGCCAGCGTCCGCCTCGTGGGCCAGCAGCCTCGCAAGCGCGGCCGTGTACTTGGCGTAGATCTGCTGCTCGCGGGCGAGCAGCGATGCGCTTTCCGCGATCACCCGCGAAATCGCGGCCAGGTACTCGACCTGCTCCGGATCGCGCGCCGCGAGCAGGCCGCGCGGTGCTAGGACGAATCGGCCGAAGGCGCTCAGCACGGATTCCCCGGGCGTGCGGTCGCGAATGTTCGTCAGGAGCTCCTGCTCGAAGGCCTCGAGTCCGCTGAAGAACAGGTCCTCCTTGGTGGGGAAGTAGTTGAAGACGGTCGCCTCCGAGACCTCGGCAGCGCGAGCGATCTCCGCCACCGGCACGGCGTCGAACCCCCGCTCCGCGAACAGCCGGCGGGCTGTGTCCGAGATCAGCTGTCGCGTTCGCTGCTTCTTCAGCTCGCGGAGACCTGGAGCTTGACTCATAGCTGCTCTAATGATAGTGTGGCTCTAAGTTTATGGCAGCACCAAACCTGGAGGTGCAGTTGTGAGTAGTTTGCTCGATCGAGACGCCGGCGGTGTCCAGCTCGCCTTCTGGGCGATCGTGCTCGCGATGCTGCCGGGCGTGCTCGACCAGACGATCCTGGCCACCGCGCTCCCGACGATCGCCTCCGGCCTCGGGCGCCTGTCGGACGTCGCGTGGGTCGTGACCGCTTACGTGGTGGCGGCCGCGGCCGCCGCCCCGCTGTGGGGCAAGCTGGGCGACCGCCAGGGGCGAAAACTGATGCTGGAGGCATCGCTGCTCCTGTTCCTGGCTGCATCGGCGGTCTGCGGGGCGGCTCAGAGCCTGTGGATGCTCGTCGTCGCCAGGGGTATCCAGGGCGCGGCCGCGGGCGGTCTGATGTCGCTCGCGCAGGCGGCAGTCGGCGACCTCGTCTCCCCGCGCGAGCGGGGCCGCTACCAGGGCTACGTCATGGCGACCTTCGCCGTCGCCGCGTCGGTCGGCCCCCTGCTCGGCGGACTGCTGGTGGACCACGCGAGCTGGCGTTGGGTGTTCTACGTGAACCTCCCTGTCGGGGTGCTCGCCCTCGCCGGGCTCCACGTGCGCCTGCCGGCCGGCGAGGCCGGCGCGCGCGAGAGCCGCCTCGACCTGGCGGGCGCGGCGCTGCTCGGCGCGGGGACCGTCGCCCTGATGCTCGCGTGCATCTGGGGCGGGGATCGGTACGCCTGGAGCTCGCCCGCGATCGTTGCGCTGCTCGCCGGGTTCGCCCTCGCCGCTGCCCTGCTCGTCCTGCGCACACGACGGATCCCGGATCCGATCGTGCCGCTCTCGCTGATCGCCAACCGCTCGGTCGCTCTGGCGAGCACGGCTCTGTTCTTCGTCACCGCGACGATGTTCGCGATCACCGTGTTCGTGCCGCTGTTCCTGCAGACCACGACCGGCGCGAGCCCGACCCAGGCCGGGCTTCTCCTGATCCCCATGATGATCGGCATCACGCTCTCGACCAACGTCGCCGGGCGTCTGATCCAGCGAACCGGGCGCTACAAGGTCTTTCCGATCGTCGGGCTGGGTCTGATCTGCGTGGCGCTGCTCTCGCTCGCGGTGCTGGTCCAGCACCCCTCACGAGTCACGACCGGGATTGCGCTCACGCTGTTCGGGCTGGGCTTCGGGCTGGTGGGCCAGGTGCTGATCGCCGCCGTCCAGAACACCGTCGACCGGCGCCAGTTCGGCCTGGCGATGGCGGTCACGGGCTTCTTCCGGGGGCTCGGCGGCGCGGTCGGAGCGGCAGTCCTCGGGGCCGTGTTCGCCGCCCGCGTCGGCGCGACCGGAAGCGGATCCCTCGCGCTGGCGCACGCCGGCCGAGTGCACGTGATCTCGGGACTGCACGCCGTGTTCCTGGTTGCCGCCCCGCTGGCCGTGATCGCTTTGATCGCGGTGCTGGCGATCGAGGAAGTTCCCCTGCGCGGGCCCGCCAGCTCGGCGCCCGCCCGAAAAGGATCAGCCCAGCCCGCCACGAACTGAGGATTGTCCATGCCAGTCATCAACCTCTCCGCTCTCACGGGCAGCACTCTGAAGGGCGTCGACTACGGCGCGACGATCTCGTTGATCCTCGACCGCTCAGAGCCCGGCCACGGCCCCCGCCTGCACCGCCATCCGTACGACGAGGTGTGGGTGGTGCAGGAGGGAAGCCTGACGTTTCAGGTGGGCGAGGACCAGCTCCAGGCCGGCCCGGGCGACATCGTCATCGTGCCGCCCGACGCGCCGCACAAGTTCACGAACAACGGCCCGGGCCGCTCGAATCTGGTGTGCATTCATGCGAGCCCCACGATGATCACGGAATGGCTCGAGTGAGCCCGGCTCACGCTGCGCGGAACACCCGGAAGTCGCCGCTCACCGAGCTGCTGCGGATCACGATCTTCCGCGGGGCGTCCTCACCGGGGGCGTCGAACAGCGGGATCTCGGAGCTGACCTCGCCCGAGGCGGAGCCGGCATCGACGTCGAGGCTCGCGCCGGAGGCGACTCCGAGCTCGACGTCGCCCGAGACGCTCTGGACGACCACGTTTCCCTCGCGGAGCGAGCCGATGCGCACGTCGCCGGACACCGACTTCACCGCCACGGAGCCGTCGACGGACTCCGCAGCGACGTCGCCCGACACGGTCTGAACCCGGAGCTCGCCCGCGACGGCGGGCAGGCGCACGCTGCCGCTGACAGTCCGTACGACGGCATCGCCGTCGAGCTCGCCGTTCACCACAAGGTCGCCCGAGGCCGACCTCAGCTCGACGCCCGCGAAGGCTCCCTCGAGTGTGGCGTTGCTCGCCGCGGTCGCGATCTCGATCTGGCTGCGGCTCGGAACCGCCGCCGTCACGCGCAGCTGTCCGTATGCGCGCCCGAACCACCCGAGCCCGGACTTGCCTCGCTGCTCCACGCGCAGGCGATCGCCGACGAGCTCCACTCTGACGTTCTCGAGGACCTGCGGCGAGCCCTCCAGGGCCACCGTCGACTCCTCGCCGTCCACGGTCCTGACGTCGATGTCGCCCGCCGCGACCTTGACCTCCAGGGTGATGGGGCGGGGCGTTGGGAAGCGCTGCTCTGTCATCGGGTTTCCTTTCAGCTTCGGCCGTAGCCTTGTAGTCGCCGACGGCCCGTGGCGATCGACGGTCGCGGCTCGAGCACACGGCTTAGCGTCTGCACGAGCCAGGTGTTGACGGAGACCCCGCCGCCGGCGGCCGCCACGTCGAGCCGAGACTTCAGGCCCTCGGGCAGGCGCAGCGTGATTCGCGCGCTGTACGCCTCCTCGGGGGGCTCGGCCGGAGCGGGAGTCTCGTCGCTGACGTAGACGAGCTCTGGGTCGTGCCCGGCTACGCGGACTTCGACTCGGCCCTGCTCGAGCTGCCCCGACAGTTCGAGCGCTGCCTCTGACAGCGCCTCCTGGAGTCGCCGGCCGAACGACGATTCGAGCGCCAGCCCGAGGAGCTCCGCTGCCCGGCCGGTCGACTCATCGCCGATCGCGGCCACGCGGGCGAGGTCCTCGCGGAGGGCCTCCACATATCCTTCGAGTTGCATGGCGCCATGATGACATCATTCTGCTGTCATTGTCAAGTCATGGTGCCGTCAAACGCAGTCTCTGACTATTATCAGAGAATGCTCCCGACGTCCGAGGTGGCCCAGGTCCGGCGTTTCAACCGTGCGGTCACGGGACGAGTCGGTGCGCTGAGCGATCGCTACCTCTCGCGGTCACGATCTCTCGGCGCGTCGCGGGTGCTGTGGGAGATCGGGCGGGAGGGCTGCGAGGTACGCGAGCTCCGCGCCCGCCTGAGCCTCGACTCCGGGCAGCTGAGCCGGCTGCTTCGCACGCTCGAGGCCGACGGCTTGATCGAGCTGGCCCCGAGCCCGCTCGACGCCCGGATCCGCATGGCCCGGCTCACCCCGTCCGGGCTGCGCGAGCGGCGGCTGCTCGACGAGCGCAGCGACGAGCTCGCCCGGTCCATGCTCGAACCGCTCGGCGCGGCCGAGCGCGAGCAGCTGGTGAGCGCGATGCGGACGGTGCAGCGGCTGATCACGACCTCGCTCGTCGAGATCCGGGTGGCCGATCCGGCGGGCCCAGACGGACGGCGCTGTCTGCGCGCCTACTTCGCCGAGCTGAACCGTCGCTCGGACGTCCCCTTCGACCCGACCAAGGGCACCTCGGCCGAGCCCCACGAGCTCCGCCATCCCGCCGGCGCGTTCCTGATCGCCGAGCTCAACGGGCAGCCGATCGGCTGCGGCGCCGTCAAGTACCGCGGCTCGGACGCCGCCGACATCAAGCGTATGTGGGTCGCCGAATCGGCCCGCGGCCTGGGCATCGGCCGCCGGCTCCTGGAGGAGCTCGAGCGAATGGCCCGCGCGAGCGGCGCGCAGGCCGTGCGCCTGGATACCAACCAGGCACTCGTCGAGGCGATCAACCTCTACCGGTCAGCCGGCTACACCGAGGTCGCGCCGTTCAACGACGAGCCATTCGCCCACCACTGGTTTCTGAAGCGGCTGTCCTAGGCGGCTCCCACCGAGGCGTCGGCCTGTGCCGCGATGTCCCGGTTCTCGGGCACGAACTGGCTGGCGATGAACGTCGCGCCCTGCGGGTCGGCGATCACCGTGCTGCGCACATACGGCGCATCGAACGGAGGCACGATCACCCGGGCGCCGAGCTCGGTCGCCTTCTCCGCGCTCGCGACGGCGTCGTCCACCGCGAAGGTGACGCTCCAGTGCGCCGGCACGTCGCCCTGGTCCGCGGTGATCGGGACGATCGCCGCCACGACATCCTCGAAGCCCGGCACGCCCATCTCGGCGACCCCTTGGCGCAGGCCGGGGTTGGCGGCCTCGAGGTGGTCGCCATAGCCGGGCAACGTCCACGCGTCGAAGCCGTTGAAGTTCCCGGTCCGCCACCCGAACACCGAGCCATAGAACGCCCGGGCGCCTTCGATGTCACGCGTGTTCAGGTTGTTGAAGTTGAGCGAGCCGTGCTCGTTGACGATTCCCGCGCCCTTGTGCTGCCCGGCCTGCCAGACGCAGATGACGGCGCCCTCCGGATCTTGGAAGACACCCAGGCGTCCGGCGTCCATGACGTCGAACGGCTCGACCAGGGTCTTGCCGCCCGCGGCCTGGACCTTCGTGGCGGTCTCGTCGGCGCTCTCCACCGCCACATACGTGTTCCACATCGCCATCGGCGGCGCGCCCTCGGGAATCGCGCCGATCCCCGCCACGTCCCGCCCGCGAATGCGCGCGATGAAGTAGGGGGAGTCCGAGTCCGCCGGCATCACGTCCTCGCACGTCCAGCCGAACAGCTGGGCGTAGAAGACCGCCGCCGCCTCGGGGTCAGGATGCTGGGTGTCGATCCACGACGGGACACCCGGGATGTAGCCGTCTCGTTCGGCCATGCTGCTCCTTCCAATGGTTTGACTGTGGTCGGCAAGCTATGGAAGGTTTAGGTCAGGATCTGTCCTAAACGACGGGCAGCATGTGAAATCTTCGTGACCACGACCTCGAGCCGACTGCTGGAACTGCTGGCGCTGCTTCAGGCGCGCCGGGACTGGACCGGGCCCGAGCTCTCCGACCGCCTCGCCGTGTCGGGGCGCACGATCCGCCGGGACATCGAGCGGCTGCGCGAGCTCGGTTATCCGGTCGAGTCTCTCACTGGCCCGGACGGCGGCTACCGGCTGCGCGCGGGAACCGCGATGCCGCCGCTGCTCCTGGACGACGACGAGGCGGTGGCGATCGCGGTTGGCCTGCGGACTGCCGCGCGGGCCTCGGTTACCGGTATCGAGGAGACCTCGGTCAAGGCGCTGGTCAAGCTCGAGCAGGTGCTGCCCAGCCACGTGCGCAGGCGCGTGGCCGCGCTCGGCTCGGCGACCGTCGCGCCGGTGGCGGCGGGCCCCACCGTCGAGCCCGGACATCTGATGGTGATCGCGGCGGCGTGCCGCGATTGCGAGTGCCTGCGCTTCGGCTATCAGGGCCGCGACGGCGCGAGCAGCCGCCGCATGGTCGAGCCCCATAGCCTCGCCAACCTGGGATGGCGGTGGTATCTCGTGGCCTGGGATCGCGACCGTGACGACTGGCGGAACTTCCGAGTCGACCGGCTGACCAAGCCCGCCGGCACCGGCGTGCGCTTCAAGCCCCGCCGGCTCCCGGCCAAGGACGCCGCGGCCTATGTCAGGCAGAGCATCATCGCCGCCCCTCACCGCTATGAGGCACGCGTCACGCTGCATGCCCCGGCCGAGGAGATCACGGCCAGGATCCCACCGCATTGGGGCACGGTCGTCGCGCTCGACGCGCGCAGCTGCGAGTTCCGCACCGGCGATGACAACCTCAACTGGCTCGCGCTGCGGATCGTGATGCTGGGCGTCGACTTCACGCTGCACGAGCCGCCTGAGATGAGCGAGGCGCTGCGCACGATCGCGGCGCGCCTCGAGCGCGCCACCGATGTGTCTGCGATGCTCTGAGCCGTGGAGCTCGGCCGTTTCGGAGTCTGGACCTCCTACCGATCGCTGGGCGAGGAGAACGCAGGCGAGGCGGCCAGCCTGGTCGAGGAGCTCGGCTTCGGCGCGCTGTGGCTCGGCGGCTCCCCCCAGCTGCCGGCGCTGCGCGCGCTGCTCTCGGCCACCGAGCGGATCGCGGTGGCCACCGGCATCCTCAACGTCTGGCAAAGCGACGCGGTCCAGGTCGCCTCCGACTTCGCGCAGCTGAACGGGAACTTCCCAGGACGCGTGCTGCTCGGGATCGGGATCGGACATCCCGAGAACACGAGCCGGTACGCCAAGCCGCTGTCCTCGATGCGGGCCTTCCTCGACGGGCTCGATGGCGCCGGATCTCCGGTTCCCCGCGAGGCCCGCTGCCTGGCGGCGCTGGCACCGAAGATGCTCGCGCTGAGCGCGGAGCGCTCGCTCGGCGCGCACACCTACTTCATGCCGCCGGATCACACGCGCGCTGCCCGCACGGCGCTCGGTCCCGAGTCGCTTCTGGCGCCCGAGCTGGCCTGCGTCCTGGACGAGAACGCCGAGTCCGCGCGCGCGACCGCTCGTGGCTACGCGAAGCTCTACCTGGGGCTCGGCAACTACACGCGGAACCTGCTCCGCCACGGCTTCAGCGACGATGACATCGACGGCGGCGGCTCGGATCGGCTGATCGACACGATCGTGCCCCACGGGACGGCCGAGCAGGTCGCAGCCGCGGCCTCCGAGCACCTGAGCGCCGGCGCCGACCACGTGTGCGTGCAGACGGTCGGTGTCCGTGGCGTCCCGCGCGCCGAGTGGACCGCCCTGGCGGCGGCGCTCACCTGAGCGCCCGCCCGCCGGCCCGGGCCCGGCAACGCGCCCATGCGATGATCCGCGTCACTGCGGATGACCGGCGCCGACCAAGCCCACGTTCTGGCGATCGTCCTCGCGGGCGGCGAGGGCAAGCGCCTGTCGCCGCTGACGCTCGACCGGGCCAAGCCCGCGGTCCCGTTCGGCGGTAACTACCGGCTGATCGACTTCGCTCTCTCGAACCTCGTCAACGCCGGCTTCATGCGCATCGTGGTGCTCACGCAGTACAAGAGCCACTCGCTGGACCGTCACATCGCGACCACGTGGCGGCTCTCCTCGCTGCTCGGTAACTACGTGGCGCCGGTGCCGGCCCAGATGCGGCGTGGCCCCTACTGGTTCCAGGGCTCAGCCGATGCGATCTACCAGAACCTGAACCTGCTGCGCGACGAGAGGCCCGCGCACGTGATCGTGTTCGGGGCCGACCACATCTACCGCATGGACCCCTCGCAGATGGTCCGCCAGCACATCGAGTCAGGCGCCTCGGTGACGGTGGCGGCGATCCGCGTACCGGTCGCGCAAGCGCATCAATTCGGAGTGATCGAGACCGCCGCCGACGGCCGGACGATCACGGCCTTCCGGGAGAAGCCCCGTGACGCGGTCGGCCTTCCCGACGCGCCGGACCAGGTGTACGCATCGATGGGCAACTACGTCTTTCGCTGCGAAACGCTCACGAACATCGTCATCGAGGACGCCCAGTCGCGTGACTCCGCCCACGACATCGGCGGGAACATCATCCCCTCGCTCGTCAGCTCGGGCGGCGCCCAGGTGTACGACTTCGCCCGTAACGACGTGCCGGGGGCCACCGAGCGCGACTGCGGCTACTGGCGGGACGTCGGGACGCTGGACGCGTTCTACGACGCGCACATGGATCTGATCTCGGTCTCGCCGATCTTCAACCTCTACAACCTGCAGTGGCCGATCCTCACCTACCACGAGCCGCTCCCGCCGGCCAAGTTCGTGTTCGCGGACAAGCGGCGGATGGGACACGCGTTGGATTCGATGGTGTGCGCAGGCGTGATCATCTCGGGCGCCAGCGTGCGGCGCTCGGTGCTCTCGCCCTCGGTCCGCGTGCTCGACTATGCGGAGGTCGAGGGCTCCGTGCTGTTCTCGGGAGTCAGGGTCGGCTCGCGGGCGATCGTGCGTAACGCGATCGTCGACAAGGACGTCGTGATCGAGCCGGGTGCGCGGATCGGTGTGGACCCCGAGGCCGACCGCGAGCGCTTCACGGTCTCCGAGGGCGGCATCGTCGTGGTGCCAAAGGGCGCCCGGGTGCCGGCTGGGGATTCAGCGCCGGTTCACGCGACGGTGCCCGGCGCTTAGCGGGAGTGCGTGTCTCGCTGCTGACCCGGGAGTACCCGCCGGAGGTGTACGGAGGCGCGGGCGTCCACGTCGAGTACCTGTCACGCGAGCTCGCCGAACGCGTCGAGCTGACAGTCCACTGCTGGGGCGCCGAGCGGCCGGAGCCCTGGGTGCACGCCCACCGGCCGTGGGAAGCGCTCTCCGGCGGGCGGCCCGACCTGGCGGCGCTTCAGGCGGTGTCAGTCGACCTGCTGATGGCGGCTGCGGTGCGCGGCACCGACATCGTGCACAGCCACACCTGGTACGCCCAGTTCGCAGGGCACCTGGCCAAGCTGGTCGAGGGGGTGCCCCATGTGGCGACCGTGCACTCGCTCGAGCCTCTGCGCCCGTGGAAGGCCGAGCAGCTGGGCGGCGGCTACGCGCTCTCGAGCTTCTGCGAGCGGGTGGCGCTGGAGGGCGCCGACGCGGTGATCGCCGTCTCGGCGGCCTCGAGAACCGACATCCTCGAGTGCTACCCGGCGGTAGAGGAGGACCGGGTGCACGTGGTCCACAACGGCATCGACACGGCCGAGTACGCGCCGGATCCCGCCACCGACGTGCTCGAGCGCCTGGGCGTGGATCCGCGGCGGCCCTCGGTGATCTTCGTCGGCCGCATCACGCGCCAGAAAGGCGTGCCGCTGCTGCTCCGAGCGGCCGAGGACTTTCTCCCCGAGGCCCAGCTCGTCCTCTGCGCGGGCGCTCCCGACACTCCCGAGATCGGGGCGGAGGTGGCAGCCGGCGTCCAGCGCCTGCGCGAAACCCGCGACGGCGTCTGCTGGATCGAGCAGATGCTCCCCAAGCGCGAGGTGATCCAGCTGCTCAGCCACGCGACCGTGTTCGCCTGCCCATCGATCTACGAGCCGCTCGGGATCGTCAACCTCGAGGCGATGGCTTGCGAGACAGCGGTGGTCGCGAGCGCCACGGGAGGCATCGTCGAGGTCGTCGCCGACGGGGAAACCGGGTTCCTTGTGGCGCTCGAGAAGGCGCCGGGATCGATCGACCCCGCGGACCCGGAAGCCTTCGCCCAGGCGTTCGCGGAGCGCGTGAACCGGCTGCTCGCCGACCCGGAGCTCGCCACCGCGATGGCGCGCGCAGGTCGCGAGCGCGCCACCGAGCAGTTCAGCTGGAAGGCGGTGGCCGCGGACACTGTGAGGGTGTACGAAGAGGCGGCCAGGACGAGACGATGATTTCTCCGCCCCGTGACCGTCTCTGAGTAAACGAGTTCGAGGAGGACACCATGCAGATCGGAACCCGCGAGGAGTGGAAGGCCGCTCGTGACGAGCTCGCAGCGCTCGAGGCCGAGCACGCCGAGCTGGGCCGGAAGGTCACCGAGCAGCGCCGACGGCTGCCCTGGGTGCCCGTCGAGAAGGAGTACGAGTTCGACACCGAGGAGGGCAAGAAGACGCTGGCCGAGCTGTTCGACGGGCGCTCACAACTCCTCGCCTACAACATCATGTTCGGCCCCGACTACGAGCTCGGCGCCTGCCCGGGGTGCACGAACCTGGGCGATGAGCTGAGCGGCACGCTCGTCCACCTGAACCACCGCGACGTGACGATGATCTGCTTCTCGCGCGCGCCGATCGATCGCCTGATCGCGTACAAGCGGCGGATGGGCTGGGAGTTCCCGTATGTGTCGACGTACGGCACCGACTTCCCGTTCGACTTCGGCCTGGCTCTCAGGCCCGAGCAGGTCGACCAGATCCCTCAGATCAAGGAGATGATCGATAACCCGCCCCCGTTTCTGAGCGAATGGAGCCGTCAGACCGGCGCCGAGCTGAGGGACGGCCTGCGCGAGGCCCCGGCCTACATCGCGTTCGCACGCGAGGACGGTCGCGTTTACCACACCTACACGGTCACGGCACCCGACCCGTTCGTGGCGCCGTACCACTCCTTCCTGCTCCAGCGCACGGCGAAGGAGGCCGGCGAGGAGGGCCGCGCCTGGCGCAAGGACGAGTACCCGGACTAGGAGGGCCAGGCGCGAGGGCGCCCTAGTGATCTCCGGGTGGCGGGGTCAGGAGACCCACGAGCGCGCCGCCGGCGGCGGCGGCCACCGTCTCCAGCTGGGATGAGTTGTTGGCGATCGAGAATCCCAGCGTGACCCCGAAGATGATGAGCAGCAGCAGGACCGCGCGGTTCATCCACAGGTCGCTGATCGCGTCGGCGATGGCGCCGAAGAAGGCCCCGGCCGGCGATTTCCGGCGCGTGGGAGTGGCCGACTTCGGGCTGGGGCACAGGATCCCGATGATCGCGCCCGACAGGCCGCCGCCGGCCGTCCAGTACTCCGCCGGCACCGGCTTTCCATTGGCCGCGATCACGGCCCCGCCGATCAGAAAGGCGATCAGGGCGACGCCGATCCCGCCCACGGCCATCCGGTACACGATTGGATCCTGCGCTTCCGTGGTGGCCACCCGGCGCCGGCCGCGCGGAGTCCTGAGCTCCTCATCCTGCTCAACCCGGTGCATTCGCTGCCCCCTCGCTCACTTGTTTCTCTTACACACGTTCGAGTTCTCCGCCTGACGCAGCGGCGATCGCGGACCCCCCACGAGGAACTGACCCGTCGGGTCGTCGGCGTTATCGCTCCCTGTCGTGCCCATCGTGGTTCCGAAGTGCCCCGGCCAGCAGCTCCACCCGACTCGAGCCAGATCGACCAGCTTGGTGCTGGCGCCGCTGAACGTGAACAGACCGCGACCGCAGACGACATAGTCATAGACCGACGCAGCCAGGGTCGCCCGCGCGTGGGCGCCGCAGGACGGATAGCTCGGGTGGCCGCCGAAGGCCGGATAGACGACCGGGTGGCCCGCCGGATCCTGCGTGACCTGATCCCAGGGGATGAGCACTCCCTCGCTCGCGTGTCGCGCCATCCACACGAACTTCGGCACGTACCCCGAACCCTCCTGTTCGACCAGCACCGTGACGTGCTCCCAGTCCCCCTCGTGAAGGTCGACGTCAGAGCCGTCGGCGGCCAGGGGATCGCTCAGCATCGTCGGCGTGTCGACGGTCATCGGGTAGTAGTTCAGGGCGTAGTAGAACCAGTACTGCAGGGCGCGGTAGCCCTGTGTCCTCTGACCGCCGTAGGAGCACCCGGTGCCTGCGTCGTAGAAGTAGATCTCACCGGTCCGCTCCGCCGCCTTCCTGACCGGCGCCAGGTCCTTCGGCCAGTCCGCGATCGCAGACTCGGGCACGCCGATCCCGCGCAGGAACGCTCCCATCTGGCCCGACTTGTCCGCGAGCCCGGCCGGGAAGTTCAGATAGGAATTGTCAGGGGCTGTGGATTTCAGATCCGCCAGCGTCGCGTGGTCGGTGACCGTAACGCCGCCCGAGACGAGACTCACATGATCGCCGTAGGGGTCCCGCTCGCTCAGGACGGACGCCACTGACACCGGCCAGAACCGATCGAGGGTCGACATCTCCACGGTCGGCGCGAACTCGCGGGCCAGGCGCGCAACCTGAGGCGACGAGGTGAGCGAGATGTCCTGCTCGCTGCCGGATCCGCCGGTCCGGGGAATCGCGCCCGCTCCGATGCACGAGGGTGGCGGCGTGCAGCCGGCGAGCACGACTCCGACCGCTGCCACCGCCAGCGCCGCCCACCACCGCATCTCGCCCGCCCACGCCATTGAAGTGGTCGCCTTACGCCCCAGGTGGCGACGGCGCGAGTCTAGTTCGGCCATTCCAGGCAAGTCAATCCGTGGATGCCGGCTTGCGAAAGCTGCCCGCAGAGCCCAACGAAGAAAAAACGTTCTCTCCCTCCGCAACGCGATATAAGGTTTCGCCTTCGTACCACAAGAAAGAGGAGGAGTACGCGTGAGGGCAACGATCCGGCGGCTCGGGCTGCTGGCCTTGTGTGCGGGAGTGCTCGCTCTCGCCCTGGCAGCATGCGGCAGCAGCAACAGCACCTCGTCGAACACCAGCAGCGGGAACACAGGATCCGGCTCCACGAGCAGCAGCTCGGGCAGCACGTCGGCGAGCACCAGCTCGTCGAGCAGCAGTAGCGGCGGCACGTTCAAGGTCGGTCTGGTCACCGACATCGGCGGGCTGAACGACCACGGCTTCAACCATCTGTCCTACGAGGGCCTGCTTCAGGCCGAGAGCCAGCTCGGCGTGAAGGGCACGGTGCTGCAGTCGACCTCCGGCGCCGACTACACCCCGAACCTCACTCGCCTCGCGGCCGCCGGCAATAACCTCGTGATCGCGGTGGGCTTCCTGATGGCCACCCCGCTCCAGCAGGTGGCGCTGAAGTACCCGAACGTGCACTTCGCGATCATCGACAACCCCGGCGGCACGCCTCCGGACACGGCCAAGAACATCGAGGGCATCGATTTCGCCGAGCAGCAGGCGGGCTACCCGGCCGGCTATCTCGCCGGTCTCTACCTCAAGGCGCACAACTACACGACCGCCTCGACGGTTGGCGGCCAGAGCATCCCCCCGGTCGACTTCTACATCGCCGGGTTCCAGGCGGGTGTGAAGGCGGCGGATCCGTCGGCCAAGCTGCTGAACGCCTACTCCCAGGACTTCGTGGATGAGTCCAAGTGCAAGGAGCTGGCGCTCAACCAGATCAACGCCGGCTCGAAGGTCGTCTTCCAGGTCGCCGGTGGGTGCGGACTCGGCGTGATCTCCGCGGGCGTGTCCACGCACACCCAGGTGATCGGCGTCGACGCCGACCAGAGCTACCTCGCGCCGTCGCTCGTCCTGACCTCGGCCGAGAAGATGGTCAACACGGGCGTGTTCACCGCGATCAAGGACCTCCAGCACGGCCAGTTCTCGGCCAACCTGCAGGAGGACATCACCAACGGCGGCGTGGGGATCGGCAAGATCGGTCCCGCCGGCGCCGCGTACGCATCCCAGATCAACAACATCATCGCTCAGATGAAGTCCGGCGCCATCAAGCCGCCGACCACGCTCCTGGTGAAGTAGTCAGATCGGGGCCGCTGTGACGCAGTCAAGCCCTCCGGCTCTCGAGCTGAGGGGAATCACGAAGAAGTTCGGCTCGGTCGTCGCCAACGACCGAGTCGACTTCGACGTGATTCCGGGCGAGGTCCACGCGCTGCTGGGCGAGAACGGCGCCGGCAAGTCGACGCTGATGTCGGTTCTGTACGGCCTGTACAAGCCCGACGACGGCGAGATCCTGGTGGACGGCCAGGTCGTCGAGATCTCCTCGCCCTCGGCCGCGATCGCCCTGGGGATCGGCATGGTCCACCAGCACTTCATGCTGGTGCGGGTGATGACCGTGGCCGAGAACATCGTGCTCGGCCAGGAGCCGAGCCGAAGGGGGGTGCTGGACCTGAAGGCCGCGCGGGCCCGAGTGCGCGAGCTCTCGAGTCGCTACGGGCTGGCCGTGGACCCCGACGCACGGATCGAGGACATCACGGTGGGCGCCGAGCAGCGGGTCGAGATCCTGAAGGCGCTGTACCGGAACGCCAGGATCCTCGTCCTCGATGAGCCGACGGCCGTCCTCACGGCACAGGAGGTCAAGGAGCTCACCGGCGTGCTCAACCGCCTGAAGCAGGACGGGGCCGCGATCGTGTTCATCTCTCACAAGCTCGGCGAGGTGCTCGAGGTAGCCGACCGGATCACGGTCCTGCGGCGGGGCAAGAAGGTGGACACCGTTCCGCGGGAGGGCGCCACCGAGCTGAGCCTCGCGCGTCTGGTCGTCGGCCGCGACGTGCTGCTCGCGGTTGACAAGGCCCCGGCCAAGCCGGCCGGGCCGCTCCTGGAGGTGCGCGACCTGCACGTGCGCGACGACCGTGGCCTGGAGAAGGTCTCCGGGCTCTCGCTGTC
>Ga0070735_10003130_pt1 | contig 14611 bp, 9 predicted proteins | sample Coa_R1_FD_66443 | JGI IMG/M metagenome (GOLD analysis project Ga0070735, IMG submission 66443) | Surface soil microbial communities from Centralia Pennsylvania, which are recovering from an underground coalmine fire - Coalmine... | ecosystem: Environmental > Terrestrial > Soil > Unclassified ...
CTGACGTTCACGCCCGAAACGTGGGAGCGCTCGATCTTACCCGCGCGCGTTGTGGGCTATCGTCCCGAGCTGCTCGATCTGCTCTGCCTTGGCGGTCAGTTCGCGTGGGTCGCGTTGCCGCCGGAAGAAGAAATTCCCGACCTTCCGGCGAAGGTCGCGTTCGTCAATCGTCAGGAACGATTTCTTTTCCAATCCGACAACGATGACGAGCCTTGCGATCCTAAAGAGGCTGCGATCTGGCGCGCGCTCATCGCCGGCGGCGCGCAGTATCTCGATCAGGTTGCCGATCGCGCCGAAGTTTCCGAACGCGACGCTCTCGCGGCACTGTGGAAGCTCGCAGCGCGCGGCCGCGTTTCGAACGACAGCTTCGCACCGCTGCGTCTTTTCACCGCCGCGCCAGATGCCGCCCGACTTGTCGAAGTGACCACCTCGCGCGGCGGCACGCGTCGCGAGGCTGCGATGCGAGCGCGCCTCAAGTCCAGCGTATCGGGACGATGGTCCGCGCTGGTCGCGCCGAAGGCCGATTCGCACGAGACCAACGATCGTCCGCGCGAGATTGCGATGCTGCTGCTTCACCGCCACGGTATCGTCGCGCGCGAGGTGATGAGCCTCGAGTCCATCGGCATGCCGTGGTCGGAGATTCAGTTCGCGTTGCGCCGTCTCGAATATGGCGGCACGATTCGCCGCGGATGGTTCGTGCGCTCGCTCTCCGGCGAACAGTATGCGTTGCCCGAAGCCGTCGAGATGTTGCGCGCGACGCGCGGCCTGAATCCCGCACGCGAGAAGCCGGTCGCGATGACCGCGATCGATCCCGCCAATCCGTATGGCGCGATCCTCAAAGGATGCGGCGTCGCCCGCGAGACTGCCAACGTCGTGGTGATTCGCGGCGGGCGGCTGATCCTCGCAATGACCGCTCATGCCATTCTCACCGGCGCATCGATCGAGAAAGACGCGGCGCCGCTCGACGACGAAAGTTTTTCCGCGGCGGTTGCCGCGCTGATGACGACGCGTGGCAAGCTGCTCATCGACACAATCGATAGCGCGCCCGCGCTGGAATCCTCGCGCGTCGGCCTACTCGCCGCGATGCGCTTTCATTCTGATGGTCGCGCGCTGGTCTATGACGGTTTGCCAGGTCCCGCGCCGATGCGTGCGCGTCCCGTAACCTTGCACTGAAGCCCGTTTAATCCGCTTTCCTGCCGCGCTATTGTTGGTTCGAAAGCCCATAACCGCACTCGTATTGTCCACGAAAGGATTGGCGATCTCATGGCGACCAACAGCTTCGGCGCGCGTAGCACTCTCAATGTCGGCGGCAAAAGTTTCACCATCTTCAAGCTGGAGGCGCTCGAGAAACGAGGTTTTGCGCTCGCCCGGCTGCCGTTCTCGATCCGCGTAATGCTGGAAAACGTGCTGCGCCGCGAGGATGGCGCCATCGTGACCAAGGATCAGATTGAAGCGGTCGCGAAGTGGAATGGAAAGGGCGGCACCGCGGAGATCTCTTTCATGCCTGCGCGCGTGTTGCTGCAGGATTTCACGGGCGTGCCGGTGGTCGCCGATCTCGCGGTGATGCGCGATGCGATCAAGCGTCTCGGCGGCAATCCTGCGACGATCAATCCGCTGCAGCCGGTCGACCTCGTCATCGATCATTCGGTGCAAGTCGACGCATCGGGAACGCGCGCCGCATTCGCGACCAACGCGGAGTTGGAATTCCAGCGCAATCGCGAGCGCTACCTTTTCCTGCGATGGGGACAGGGCGGTTTCGATAATTTCCGCGTGGTGCCGCCCGACACCGGCATAGTGCATCAGGTGAACCTCGAATATCTCGCGCCGGTCGTGTTCAGCTCGAAGGACAACGAGGCGTATCCGGATACGGTGCTCGGCACCGATTCGCATACCACGATGATCAATGGTCTGGGTGTCGTCGGATGGGGCGTCGGTGGCATCGAGGCGGAGGCCGCGATGCTCGGCCGCTCGATGCCGATGCTCACCCCCGAAGTGATCGGCATGCGGCTGACCGGAAGTCTCCGCGCGGGCGCTACGGCCACCGATCTCGTCCTGACGGTGACGCAGATGCTGCGCAAGCGCGGCGTGGTCAACAAATTCGTCGAGTACACGGGCGACGGCATCAAGACGCTTAGCGTGGCCGATCGCGCGACGCTGGCCAACATGTCGCCCGAGTACGGCGCGACGATCGGATTTTTTCCCGTCGACCAGCAGACGCTGGACTATTTGCGCATCACAGGACGGCCCGACGATCGCCTCGCGCTGATCGAGGCCTACTGCAAAGAGCAGGGGCTGTTTCGCACCGAGTCATCGCCGGAGCCGATCTTCACCGATGTGCTGCAACTCGATCTCGGGAGCGTCGAGCCAAGCCTTGCGGGACCGCGCCGTCCGCAGGATCGGGTGCCGCTCGCGAATGCCAAGGAGGATTTTCGCCGCCAGTTGGCCAAGGAAGTGCAGGGCGATGCCGAAGGCCCGCTCAAGGAGCGCATCGCGACCTGGATTTCCGAGGGCGGCAATACTCATCACGCATCGGATGACACGCATCTCGGAGCGATTACCGCGAGTGCGAAGGTCGACGGTTTCACGCTGCGGCACGGCTCGCTGGTGATCGCCGCGATCACCAGTTGCACCAACACGTCGAATCCGTCGGTGATGCTCGGCGCGGGGATCCTCGCGAAGAAAGCCGCCGCGCGAGGCCTGACCTCGAAGCCGTGGGTGAAGACCAGCCTCGCGCCCGGATCGAAGGTCGTGAGCGATTATCTTCAGCGCGCTGGACTCATCGAGCCGCTCGAGCAGCTAGGCTTTAATCTGGTCGGCTACGGATGCACCACCTGTATCGGCAATAGCGGTCCGATAGCGGAAGGAATCGCGGCGGCGGTCGCCAAAAGTAATCTCGTCGCGAGCGCGATTCTGAGCGGCAATCGCAATTTCGAGGGACGCATCAATCCTGTGGTGCGCTTCAACTACCTCGCGTCGCCGCCGCTTGTAGTCGCGTATGCGATTGCGGGCACGATGGATTTCGATCCGAATCGCGAGCCGCTCGGGATGGACCGCAACGGCAAGCCGGTGTTCCTCAAGGACATCTGGCCCACCTCCGAAGAAGTTGCCGCGGCAGTTTCGTCCTCGATTGATTCGAAGATGTTTCGTGATTCGTACGCGAAAGTGTTCGACGGCGACGAGCGATGGCGGGGCCTCGAGGTGCCGAAGGGTAATCTCTTCAAGTGGGATGAAAAGTCCGAGTACGTCAAGGCGCCGCCGTTTTTCGATGGCGTCGGCAAGACTCCCGCGCCCTTGAAAGACATCGTCGGTGCGCGCGTGCTGGCGGTGCTCGGCGATAGCGTTACCACCGATCACATTTCGCCGGCGGGAAACATCGCGCTCAACAGTCCGGCGGGAGAATATCTGGTCGCGCATGGCGTGGACCGCAAGGATTTTAATTCGTACGGCGCACGGCGGGGCAATCATGAGGTGATGGTGCGCGGGACGTTCGCGAACATTCGGCTCCGCAACCTGATGGTGCCCGGAGTGGAAGGCGGTTTCACTGCGCATCAGCCCGACGGCGAGAAGATGACGATCTTCGCGGCGTCGGAGCGCTACCGCAAGGAAGGCACGCCGCTGATCGTGATCGCGGGCAAGGAGTATGGCACCGGGTCATCGCGCGATTGGGCGGCGAAGGGCACGCTGCTGCTTGGAATCCAGGCAGTGATCGCGGAGAGTTTCGAGCGCATCCATCGGAGCAATCTGGTAGGTATGGGCGTGCTGCCGCTGGAATTCGTGGGCGGGCAGAATCGCGAATCGCTCGGACTCACGGGTCGCGAGACATTCACCATCGCGGGATTGGCGGAAGGACTAACGCGCGGTCAGAAGCTGAAGGTGCGTGCGGAGCTCAATGGCAAAGTGACGGAATTCGAGACCCTCGCACGAGTAGACACGCCCGACGACGTCGAGTTCATCAAGCACGGAGGCATACTGCCGCTTACGCTGCGCGAGTTGTTGCAGGCGTAGTTTCGAGTCGAAGGAATTTGAGATGGAAACCCGAGTAGACGAAATCGCCGACAAAGTTTATCGCTTCTCGACGCTGATACCGGGTATCGCCGGACCGGCGGGGCTCACCTTCAATCAGTTCCTCATCGATGCCGATGAGCCGCTACTGTTCCATACTGGAATGCGGCCGCTCTTCGCGTCGGTGTCCGCGGCGGCGGCGCGCATCACCGATATCGCGCGACTGCGCTGGATCACGTTTAGCCATGTCGAATCTGACGAATGCGGCACGCTCAACGAATGGCTCGCGAAGGCTCCGAAAGCCGTCGCGGCGCACGGACGCGTCGGGTGCAACATCTGGCTGAATGATATGGCCGATCGTCCACCCCGCGCTCTCGCGAACGACGAGATCCTCGACCTCGGCGGAAAGAAAGTGCGGCGACTGGACACCCCGCATCTGCCGCATTGCTGGGACGCGGGACTGATTTACGAAGAGACCACCGGCACGCTGTTCACCAGCGATATCTTCACCAGCGCGGGCGACGGTCCCGCCCGTACCGAGGGCGACATCGTCGGACCGGCGATTGCGTTGGAGAAGGCGTTGCCCTTCACGGCAGTCTCACCGGATACGGTGGCGATGCTGCGCAAGCTGGCGGCATTGTCACCGCGCAATCTCGCGCTGATGCATGGCCCATCGTTCAGCGGTGATGGACGCGCTGCGCTCGCCTCGATGGCGAATTTCTACGAAGGAAAATTGCGCGACGCGATCGCGAAATGATTCAGACTGGAAACGGCTTCGCCTGATCGAGGCCGACCGCGGCGCCGCTGTGGCGCGCCGCGTAGCGCGACAGCAGCCGCACCACCGCGGGCGTCACCTCGCCGATAGCCTCGGGACGGAAGCCGACAACTTCGGCGCCGCGCGCGCGCATCATCCCGAGCATCGAGAGACGCAACAATGACGCCACCGCCTGGCAGTAGCGAAAGCGTTCGAAGTCCAGCGGCGCCATCGCATGGTAGAGCGGGATGTAGAGCGAGGTGAAAAGGGCGCGCAACGAATTGCCCGCGATATTGTCGCGCATCCAGCGCGGATGCTCCATTGCCGATGAGGAGAGAATCGCCGCCGTCATCGCGGCGTCGAGATGGCGATCGCCGATGTCGGTGTTGACCCAATCGATCACACCGGTAACGCGCACGCCATTCACCACGACATTCTGCGGATGGTAATCCATGTGGACGAGCGAAAGCGGCGCGACGCGAAACTGCGCCGCCTGCGATGCGAGCCGCGCATGCGCTTCCCTGAGTCCGGGCAGCGGACCTTCCTCGACACGCTGTTCGATGACGCTCAGCAGGCGATCGAGGAGTGGAGCGGCGCGCTCCACGCTGTCGGGCGTGTAGGCGCGCGGAATCGCATCGAGTCCGGAATTGCGCAGCTCCATGTGATGAAGACGGACCTGCGCGCGCACGAAGCCGAAAAAGCCTAGCGAAAAAGTCTTGAACGCGCCGGTAAAACTGCGAGTTGAAAAGAGCGGCCCGCCGGCAACCCGTTCCATGATGAGAAAGGGCGCGCCGAGGACGCCATGATCGCGCTCATAGCCGTAGGGCCGCGGAACGGTGAAGCCGACACCGGAGAGTTTTGTGATCGTAAGATTTTCGCGCGCGCCTTTCGCGTCGGCGAAGGTGCCCTGATAGAAGCGCAGCACCATCGGCGTTCGCGCCGGAAGCTCCGGGAAGCGCGGCGACTCGGCGCCGGTCGCGAATTCGAAAACCGTGGTTTCCCAGCCGCTCGCCAGCACTTTCAGCGAAAGCACGCGCGCGCCGAGGTAATCGGCCAGTCGCTTCTGAATTTCGGCCAGTTCCAGCATCACTTGCCGATGAAGCTAGTACAGACTTCCGGTGCAGGCAATAAACTGACACGCGTGTCAGGTGCGCATCAGTTTTCGCAGCATCAATGCTGATGATGGCGCAGCTCGTGGAGGAAATTCCCGATCATGTGCCGATGCTGTGGGTCGGATGCGCCACGACCTCCACTCCGGACCGGCGGCGGCAGATTTTCATTCGGCACCACTTGTCCTCCTTTGAAGAAATGACCCTGCACGATCGACGAAAGTAGTGGACCGCGCGTGTCGCTGATGTCGACGGCCGCTTCGACCGACAGCCCAAGGCGCATCGGCTTGTCGGCCGGTGGCTCCTGGTTGAGCACGATCTTCACCGGGATGCGCTGGACTACCTTGACCCAGTTTCCAGTGGCATTTTCAGGTGGCAGCAGCGAAAAGGCCGCGCCGGTTCCCATGCTGATCGAATCGACATGGCCCTGGTAGACGAAGCCGGGGTAGATGTCGGCCTCGATATTGACCTTCTGTCCGACCCGCACGTACGTGAGCTGGGTCTCCTTGAAATTCGCGATGATATAAAGATGCTGGGTTGGAACATCGGCCATCAACGGTTCGCCGGGCTGGACGCGATGACCGACGTGAACGCTCTTATGCGTGATGACGCCGTCGAAGGGCGCGGTAATCCTGGTGTATGCGAGATCGAGGCGAGCCTGCTCCAGCGCAGCGCGCGCTTGCTGCACGATGGGACGATCGTAGCGGGCATCATCGAGGACCTCCTCGCGCTGTTTGGCTTCCTGGCTCGCGCCCGCAGTTGCATCGTCCTTGGGGTCGTCGACCGACGCGGCCGCGGTCGCATGGTCGTCGACGGTTCCGCCCAATGCCGCATTGGCCTGCGCCACTTCATGCTGTGCGAGCGCGACGTTGGCCTCGCCCATCCGATAGGCGGTCACGGCCTGATCGTAAAATTCGGTCGAGACAACGCCAGCCTTGCGCAGTTGCTCGGCGCGATCGAAATCGAGCCGGGCCTGCCTAGCTTGCGAATCGGCCAGCGCGAGTCCGGCTTCGGCGGCTTTGACCTGCGCGAACATCTCATCGACGGTCTGCTTGGCGCGCGCGAGTTGCGCTGCAGCCTGATCGACGCGGACCTGGAAATCACTGGGATCGAGCGTCACCAGCAAGTCGCCGCGCTTCACGGTCCAGTTGTCCTCGACATAAACAGCAGACACGGTACCCGCCACGCGCGTGGAGACCAGTGCGACAGTGCCGTCAACGTAGGCGTCATCGGTGGAAACGTGGGTAGCGAAGTAGCTGTAGTAATGGAGCGCCGGAGAAATCGCGAACAGGGCCGCCACGATGACGATGGCCAAGAGCGCCCGGCGTAGCCAGGGAGATTTCATATTTTCATCGTCACGCCGCACGTCGAACCCCCCGGCGCGGCGTCCATATAAGCCTCAAACATGATGACTGTGTAACTTTGCGTGATCGGGCCGAAGTGTCAAATCACTCAACCGTCTTTGCGCAGATGCCGGTCATCGCAGCAGATATCGCACAACATCACGATTTCAAGGCTGCCGGATGGTGACGGTCGGGCCGCCGTGCGCGGTAGCCACCACGATGCCGTTGAGTAGGAGTTCGAGATCGAAGGGACCAAGGGTTTGAATCTGGGTCACGGTCGCATCGACGGCGCCATCGGGGTTGTCGAACAGGAACAGGGTCGGCGCGCGATCACTTATTTCGAACCCCTTGACGCTATCTTCGAATAAACCCGCAAAGCGTTCGGTCAAGGGTCCTCGAACGAACAGCCTCACATCAGGATTGGCATCCGGAGGTGGCGGCGCGAAGCCGGGATGGGTGGGATTATTCTGCAACGATACGGTTCCATAGGGATCGCTGGTCGCGGAGGTAGCGACCACCACGAATCCGCTGGTGAGTTGAAGGCTTAAGAGCCCGTTTCCGCCCGATTGCTTGGTCGCGACCATTCTGACCGGCGTGACGTTGTTCACGATGACGATGCTGAGCGGAACCGCGGCGCGAACTCCCCACGTCGCATCGGCATCGGATATCTGCGCGCTGAACTGAAGCCCGGGTTGACCGAGCACGCGCAGGGCAGCGAGCGGCGGCCGGTTGGGCGTGTTGCCGACACCTTCCTGGAACGCGCCAAAGCCGCTGTTGCATCCGGGCATCAGAAGCACCATTGCGCTCAGCAGCGCCAATCGCCGAAACCATAGCAGTCTATCTCGCATCACCGTCCTGTTACTCAGAGCGGGTTTGCGTTTGTCGCCGCGCATATCCCCGGACACGGGAACGTCGTTAGGTCGCTATTACTGCACGTACTCGGGCATGGCGAGGAGGTCGATGCGGGAGCCGGCACCATGATGGCCTGCGCAGCGCCGGCCGGAGTAGGCGTCGAGCTCGGTGATGCGCCGGGCGTCGAGGGTGGCAACTCGAAGCGCTGCAACAGGTAGCTATCCGGTGGAACGCACAGCGTGTACGCGTTGTTCGTAGGAGGATTCGAAGAGAACAACGCCGGCGAGGTTCCGAGGATCTGCACCGGTAGATTGTTCGTTGGGTCGAGCTTCTCGACCTCGACACTGGTGCCGATGTCAGGATTCTGGACCGTTCCGATGATGCTTCCATGGCCAACGCAATTCATGGGCGCGAAGGCTATCGGCGTGGGTGTAGGAGCCGCGCCCCCAGGCGGCACGGAGACGCATGGGCCCGAGGGGCCTGGAATATCGGCCAGCACGGAAATGTCGTGACCAGTAAATGGATCGGGTCCGCCTAGAAATGGATCGATCGCGACCGCGAATAAATCCAGCGGCTCCTGAGTGATCGGCACATTCAGCGTGAACTGGACGCTTTTTACGCCACTGTTGAAAGTCAGCGGCTGATCGAGCGCCGATACCAGTTCATTGGTGCCGCTGTTCTCGGCGAAAACCTGTACCAATACCGAGTTCCCCGGCGGAGGATCCGTCACCAGGTTCACGACGCCGTTGATATATCCCGTAGTGAGCGAGAAGTCGCATTCCGTGGTTGAAGAGGAAGCCGAGCAGGTTTCTATCTTGGTCATCGCACGAGTGAGCGCGCTGGAGCTGAGCGAGGTGTATCCGCTGGCGTTGACGACCACAGCGAGATCGCGCTGTCCGGCCGGAACTTCAGCGAATTGGGATGGATTCCGGGTGGTGCCCGGCAATGGATAGTTGCCCGCCTGATCCGCCGAAGCGTTGGCAACGACTACGCATTGGTTCGGATGCTCGAAACAAAACGAACTGCCGGTGGGCGTCGCCATCGGCGACGACGACGGCGTCGCGGTGGTTTTCGGCGCGAGCAATTCCAATTGTGCGCCGGGTATCCCGAGCCCGGTGCAGGAATCGGAAACCACTCCTGCCAAGGTACTCGCGTTGGTCGCGACGGTCGTCATATTCTCGTTGTTAAGGCCCAGCCCCGGGACCACCGTGATTCCTTGCAAGGCGGCATAGGTTCCGGCACCGCCGCTGACGAAAATGTCATAGGTGGTCCCTCCGGGATCGGCGGGTAATTCCAGCGTGTAGGTGCGTTTCGTCTTGAGCGGAACGCTCTCGATGATCGTATTGGTCCCGCTGAGTTCGGCAAACACCGTCTGGCGTGTGAAATGTAACCCTGAGGCGACGCCTCTTTGCGTGATAGTGCCGCTAACAGACGCAAGGAAGGAGCGCGCATCCACTTCAGAGGCCGTGACCGAGACCATATAGGGTTGGCCGCTGATGGCGGGTGGAGAATCGATCGAAACCGCGAGATTGATGACGAGTGGCGCGGTCGCATCCTCGGTAACGATCATCGGCGCGCCAAGTGTGAATATGACCGGCGATCTGAGGCTACCGTTTGTGAACTGCATCGGATACGCCGTGCAGCCCTCGTTGCCGGTGCCAGCCGATGCACACGCCGGCACAATCGTGCCTGGGTCGGTGTCATTCACCAGAATCTGCACGGTCTGATAAGTGCCCGGCGGCACTCCACCCGTGTTAAAGAAGGTTGCGGCGGTTTGCGTATGTAGCAAGTCGATCTGCACATCACCCGGATTCTGACCATTGCCGGTGCCGGCCTGCGATGGCACCGCAATCGTGACCCATCCCGGCGAACTCACGTCCGCGTTGAAGGCGGGATTAATCCGCACGCCTGATATGTTCAGCAGGATTTTGGCAAAATTCCCTGGCGGTCCCTGGCCCACGAACGCCACCGCGACAGAAGCCGGAGTTGGTGCCGCAGTAGGAGATGAGGATCCGCCGCCGCTACCGCATCCGAACGGGAGGAGAAGCGCAAACAACACGAACAGGGGTGGGAGGATCGAAAAAACTATCCACCACGGACGTCGATGATTCACTCGTGATCCATTCAAGCAGATTTAGATAACGTAACGGTTTGGGATAACCTAATGGATGCATGAACGCAAGGAAGCCGCCGGAAAGGATGCACGCGCGACACCGTCTTGACGCGTGCCCCTGCGTCACCGAACAATCAATTGCATCATCCAGGCGCCTGCCGAAAATGAACGTCGGTATCAGATCGATTGGATTTTTCACCTCAACCTTCGCATTCGGCGCAGCCATGCTTCTTGTCGCGATGGTGTCCGCGCGACCGGCCTACGCCGCGTTGGCCCTCTCGATTGGAAATCCCGGCCTGGAGCATTTCGATTCCGATGGTGGTGTCGAATTGAACTTCGGACTGACCGACGAAAGCGGTCAGCCGGTGGGAAATCTCAAACCAGAAAACGTCAAGGTCCTTGAGGATGGCAAGCCCGCGAAGATCATCGATTTCCGCGGTGTAGGACAGGGGCGCCCCGTCGATATTATCTTCGTCCTCGATGTCACCGAGTCGATGCAACCGTACATCGATGCGGTCAAGCAGAACGTCATCCAGTTCGCGCAGGACTTATCGGCCAACAATCGCGACTACCGGCTCGGGCTCGTGACCTTCGAAGACTACGTCGTTTCCAAATATCCCGACTGCAATTGCGCCTATCGCAATAGCTTCACCTCCGATGTGCATCAGTTCACCGATTGGGTCAGCTCACTACACGCGGGCGGCGGCGGCGACATTCCTGAGGACCAGCTCGATGCGCTCGCATATGCCGCGAGCTTTCCGTTCCGTCCGAAGGCCGAGGGGATCATCATCATCGTGACCGATGCTCCCCCGCATCATAAGGGCGACGGTTCGCGCTACACGCAGCACGATCAGGCCTACCACGACCATCATTCGGTCGACACCGACGTCACCGAGGAAACCGGCGACGAGGTAGCGTCGCAGCTCAAGAAAAATGGCCTGACCCTATACGCGGTGGTGCCGCCGCCGTTTATCGCGCCCGAATATCAGGAGATCGTCGATGCCACACACGGCAAGTCGTACAACATCATCACCGAGGAAGGGCGCTTCGCGTCGCTGGTGCGCGAGATTGGGCATTCGATCGCGACCGAGTATTCGCTGACGTATCGCACGCCGCGTCCAATTGAGGACGGCACCGATCGCAAGGTCGACTTGGAAGTCGATTACGGCGGCAACAGCGTGGGCGCATCGACCTCGTATCAGGTACGCGGCGTGGGGGGCGCTGCGATCAACGTGCCCGACGACAATGGTGTCTCCGGCGCGAGCGGCGAGAATGTCTCCGGAACCGGCCTCCGGCAGCTTTCATTCAAATGGTGGAACGGCGCAGTCCCACTGATCGCGCTACTGGCGCTCTTCGCGCTGTCGCGGCTGCGCTTCGGCGTATCCACCGACGAGCTCAAGGCTGCGCTCGAGGCCCAGGCGCATACGCCGGTCGCGGCGCCGCGCGGCCCGGCAGTCGTTCCATCCGCGCCTCGCCCCTCGCAGGCATCGACCGCATCGCGCCCGGTCGCATCGACCGGTGGCGCCGCGCGCCTGATGACAGTGAATCCTGTTGATCCGGTTCCCTCGGAATACAGTCTCTTCAAAGATGAGGTCACGGTCGGCCGCGGCGAGGACAACGACGTGGTGATTCCGCATGCGAGCGTCTCGCGCGCGCACGCCCGCCTGATGAAACGCAACGGTGCCTACGAGCTGATGGATCTGAACTCGACCAATGGCACCTATGTGGATGATCGGCGCCTTACGGGCTCGCAATCCCTCCCGAATGGCAGCCGCCTGCGCTTCGGGGACGTGCAGTTCATCCTGCGGTTCTGACCTTCCATTCTTCGCTTGTGCTTTCTGTTCTTCCCCCGTTGTTCGGGGGAAGTGGCCTGGCGCAGTTCATGCGATGCCGCGAGCATGAACTGTGACGACTCGAGGAGGGACCGTACCTCCGGATTCTGTGCCTGCCTGCGACTTGAAAGGTAGCGCGCAGTTAGCAGGAATGAACGCTGAGCGATCCTTGTCTTATCAACTAAATGAGATGGTCTAATTCGCGATGTGCAGCACCACCCGGAAGCGTGCCTTGCCGCTCATCATCCGATCGTAGCCCTCGGCGACGCGCTCCAGCGGAACCACCTCGTTCATCGAGCGCACGCCGGTCATCACGCTGAATGCCAGCGTGTCCTGCATATCGATCGATGTCCCCGAGTACCATCCTTTGATCGATTGCCGGCCCCTCAGAATCATCAGCGGATCGTATGTCATGGGGCCGACTGCACCGATCACCATCAGCATGCCGTTGGGCGCCAGCCCGCCGACGGTCGCAGCCATCGCGGGGCTGTCGGTGACCGTGGCGAGGACGGCTTTAGCGCCGCCGAGTTTCGCGAGTTCCGCCGCGGGGTCGGATTTCGTGTTGTCGATGTAGCGCCATGCTCCGAGTTGACGCGCGAGCGGTTCCTTGTCCGCGCCGCGTGCGATCGCGACGGTGCGAAATCCCATCTTTGCCGCAAACTGGACGCCCAGATGGCCCAGGCCGCCGAGGCCCAGCACCGCGACCAGATCGCCGCCGCGCGCGCCGCTGTTGCGCAGCGCGTTGAACGTGGTGATACCGGCGCACATGAGCGGTGCAGCTTCGATGGGACTTAATTCGGGCGGAATCGACGCCACTGCATCGGCGGGCGCAATCATGTATTCGGCGTAGCCGCCATCGGAGGTAATGCCGGTCACGCGGTTCGCCGTCTCACAAGCGAAAGAATCCCCCCGCCGGCAGGAGTCGCAGTATCCGCAACTGCCGCCATGCCATCCGACGCCGACCCGATCGCCGACCTTCCATCGCGCGACGCTCGCGCCGATCGCATCGACCACGCCGGCGATTTCGTGGCCGGGGACGCGCGGATAAGTGATGCCCGGGTAGACTCCCTCCTTCGCCATCGAATCGCTATGACAAATTCCGCACGCCTGCACCTTGAGGCGTACTTCGCCGGCGGCCGGCGTGGGGATGTCGCGTTCGACGATTTCGATCGGACCGTTCGCGCGAACAATTTGGGCAGCTCGCATCTTCGCCATAGGTCATCTCCTGGAATTCGGAGACGCAGGAGTTTTGGTGGTGATGCTGCTCGAGAAGACTCCTGCGCTCAGCGTTGTGAAGCGTTGAGGAACGAAGACGGCAGCATCGGCAGGGCAGCGGAGCAAATAGTCCACTGCCCCGAGGGCTATCTATACCGAATCGCGATATGGGTGGGAAATTTTACGGGCGTGAATTGATGACGCGTTCGCGAAACGTTCTGGGGCGGAGGAGGCGACGGTAGCCCGGCATCGAATAATGAGCAAACCGCTTCATTGCCGCGGCTCGCGTGACGCCGATCTGAGCAGGTTGGCGACGGTTTGCAGTAGACGCACGAGGTCGACGGGTTTACGAATGACTGCGTCGGCGTCGACTTTCGCATTAAGTGCGGTGACCACTATGACGGGGATACGGAACTGCGAAAGCTTCGGGTCGGTCTTCATCTCGGCCAGAAACTGCCATCCATCCATTACGGGCATGAAGAGATCGAGGATGATGACGGCCGGAGCAAACTCAGCGGCGCGCAGATGGTCGAGAGCTTCCTGCCCGTTGGCGACTGTTTCGACCAGATAGCCCTCCATCGAGAGAATATCCGCGAGCGCCGTGAGCGAGCCGGCGTCGTCGTCGACCACGAGCAGTTTTGCCGATCCAGCCATCTTCGTACCTTGGACGTGGCTGGACATGGAAAAGTTCAGCAATTGGTCGGATTATTGACCGTTGTGACCGAGATGGTTGCTAGGTTATGAAGAGTTTTATTCAGCCGATAAAAAGTGCATAACAAGTCATTAAGCGACCGATGGATTGATATCCGCCCATAAGCGACGCATAAACTCGATGTGCATTTCGACCGCCCATAACGTCTCGGCTGCGGCGCTTTCCGGAATCGCGCGGAAAATCGAGCCCGCGCTGGAGTCGCCGTGGTCCTTGTCGACCTCGATATGGACGGTGAAGAACCGCACGCCGTCGTCGTTCAATTTGTAATGGCGGCGCAGTCCCTCGACCACACGTACATATGCGTCGGGGTTGAACAACTCCGAGCCGAGGCTGATTCCCGCCAGCGTCACGTACCACGGCTTCGAATCGGCGAGCCAGTACATCCAATGAACCATTGCAGTGGCGTCGGCAGACATCGTCGCGCGCAGCAGCCGCTCGCGCGGTATGCCGATAGCCTCACCGAACTCCAGATAAAGCTCCATGTGCGAGCGGCCGACGCCCGATTGCCGCCCCAGTTCCTCTTCGAGCAGATTTTCGACAATCGCGCGGCGCGCGCCGAAGTCGTCGCACTTCGCGTATATGAGCCCGAGGATATTCGCATTGTGGCCCTTGTTGCCGATGTAGAGTTGCGTCGCGAAGTGGCGCAGCTGCTCGAGGCTCAGCTCGCCGCGTTCGATCT
>Ga0070735_10003131_pt1 | contig 14610 bp, 5 predicted proteins | sample Coa_R1_FD_66443 | JGI IMG/M metagenome (GOLD analysis project Ga0070735, IMG submission 66443) | Surface soil microbial communities from Centralia Pennsylvania, which are recovering from an underground coalmine fire - Coalmine... | ecosystem: Environmental > Terrestrial > Soil > Unclassified ...
TTTGCTCGCTCAGCGTGTCGAGCAGCAGAGGGCGCAAAACGGTGCGCAGCCAATCGTGCGCCGGAATATCGAAGCCTTCTTTTTTGCGCCGCAGGATTGCCGGCGGCAGCTTATCTTTCAGCAATTCCCGCAGAATGAATTTGAGCTTGCCGCCGCGGATCTTGAAGTTTTCCGGAAGGCGCGCGGCGAACTCCACAATGCGGTGGTCGAGGAACGGTGGACGCACCTCAAGGGAGTGCGCCATGCTCATGCGATCGCATTTGTAGAGAATGTCGTCGGCAAGATAATATTGTTGATCGAGCCAGAGATATCTGTTGAGTGAGCCGCTCCGCAGCACCGAATCGGGCAGACGGTGGAGCGCAAACCACGTGGACGCCTGTCCATTATGAATTTGCAGCCGACGCTTCTCAGTTTCGGAAAACGTGCCATTCCAGGACAGGTGCGCCTGCCCCGCACTCAGCAGGGAGCCGGCCAGGAATCTTTTCAGCTTATAATCGAACCCGACCTTTTCGTCTGAGACTGGAAGGTGTCCGGCCAAACCGGTGGCCACACGGAGCATGGCGGGCGGCAGGTGGCGCAACCACCGGGCGTAACGGTCTGCCTGATACGTAGTATAGCCACCGAATATTTCATCCGCGCCCTCTCCACTCAGCGCCACCGTGACGTGTTGGCGAGTCATTCGCGAGAGAAACCAAACGGGAAGCGCGCCCGCATCCGCGCCGGGTTCGTCGGAGTGATACGCGATTTCCTCGATCGCACTCTCCAGATCCACCTCCGGATTCAGGTCGAATTCATGATGGTCCGAGCCATAGTAAGCTGCGACTTGCCGGAAATAGGTGCTTTCGTCGAAACTGCGCCCGCGGAACGAAACCGAAAACGTCTTCACCCGTGCGTTCCGTGAGGCGTAATGCAAGATAGTGGACGAATCCAAACCGCCGCTAGCCCAGATGCCAACCGGAACGTCGGCAACCAGATGCTCCCGAACCGACTCACGTAGCAGATCGTTGAGTTCGGTTTTGGCCGACTCCAAATCAATGCGCGAATCTGGACGAAACTCCAAGCGCCAGTAGGCCTCAGTGCGCATCTTGCCGTTTGTCCATTCCAGCCAATGTCCGGCGGGAAGCTTTTCAATACCGTCGACCAGCGTAAGCGGACTGGGAACGTAGTTCAGCGAGAGGAAGTGATTCAGCGCCGCATGATTCAGGCGCCGCTCCACCTCCGGGTGCTCAAAAATCGCCTTCAACTCCGAGGCGAAATAGAGATTCTCACCGCGCCGATGGATGTAAAGCGGCTTGATGCCCAGGCGGTCGCGAGCCAGCACCAGCCTATGCTGCGATTCGGTCCATAACCCGAGTGCGAACATCCCGCGCAGCCGCGAGAAGCAGTCTGTGTCCCACTCCCGAAACGCCTCCAAGACCACTTCGGTGTCGCAATAAGACCGAAATTTATGGCCGAGATGGCGCAACTCTTCCCGTAACTGGGTGTTGTTATAGATCTCACCGTTGAAGACAAGAGTGACATCGCCGTTTTCACTCTGCATTGGCTGGTCGCCGTGATCGAGGTCGATCACTTTTAGGCGAACCGCTCCTAGCGACACGGCGTCAGTGTGGTAAACGCCCTGCTGGTCTGGTCCCCGATGAGCTAACGTCTGCGTTGCCGCGCGGATGCGCGCGATATCAGCCCGATTCCGGGCGTGTGTGTACCCTGTAATCCCGCACAAATTGTACCGTCCCCTATCGCTCCCCTTGGGGAGTTTCACCCGTTGTACTGCTTTAACTTTCGAGAACTATATCATAACGGAGGGGACTTGTGCTGGCCTCGCTCCACAAGCACCGGCGGGCAACGGAGTCTCACAAGAAGTCACAAGAAGTCACAAAATTCAGTTGCATTGATCCGGCGTTCCCCATATAATCCTTGCGATTAGGCGGAGGTCCTCTCAGATTGCAGGCGCACGAGTCCAAATCTATTTCATGGCCGCTCTTATTACTATGCGGACTTTCGGTTTCCATAGGTTGGGGTGTTCGCGGGCAGTTTGGGCATGAATACGGCGCAGCACTCGCAGGCGCTTTGGGCGGTATGGTCGTGGCGCTGCTTAGCGGCCGGCAAGACTGGCGCAGGCGGGTACACTACTTCGCCTTCTTCGGGGCAGTGGGCCTGGCGTTCGGCGGCGGCATGTCGTACATGAAATCCATCGCGTACACGCAATCATCGGACTCCGCGACCGTTCTCTACGGCTTCGCCTGCGTTTTCGTGCTGGGCTTTATCTGGGCCGCTCCCGGAGGTGCTGGGATGGCGATAGCCGCTTTTTTCAACCGCGAAGAACTTACCAAAATGTTTGTCCCGCTGACGGCGGTTTTCATCGCCTGGTATTTCCAGGATGCGACGCAGGCCTGGTATCGCGGCTTTACTGGCGGCGCTTTCCGTTTCGTCGCTGGGCAAGCCATGAGCGCGCTTCTCGCCGTAACCGCTGCTCTCGCCGTAGCCCTTGTGCGGCGCAAATATTGGGGACGCGGCTGTGCCCTGATCGTATATATGGGACTCGGCTGGTGCGCGGGACATCTGCTGCTCATCGAGCTGCTCCATCTTGATATGAATCCGCCTCGTGGCGATAGCTGGGCCGGTTATCTAGGACTGGTCGGTGGCATTCTCGCTTTCTGCTGGCGCTATCGCCTGGGAGGAGTCGGGTTCGCGACCTTGGCTGTCGGATTTCTAGGCGGCATTGGTTTCGCGCTGGGAGCCGCCATCAAGGTCGCGGTCATGGCCAGCGGGTTCGACACCAATTGGCATAGCATCATGGAGCAGACTCAAGGCTTCTTTATCGGAATCGCCATCGCCGTGGGATTGGGCCTGCTCCTGCGAAGAGCGCCGCCAATCTCCGATTCGCCGCCCGTGCGCCCCTGGACGGAGGTCTACAGCGTTGTGTTCGTCCTCTGGCTTCTCATTTACCTCAATTTCCGCAGGAGTCCCGGCGAATGGACCAAAGAGATTGCCACTCTCACGCCGCGGCTTTACGGCATTCCCATCACCGGCGACTTGTTCCCTTCGCGTGGCTTCATTGGCTGGCTCGATATTGTCTATCTCGCCATCGCATTTGCCATGATTCTCCTGCTGGCTCTCCATCTCCGCCGCCCTCTGCCCTTCATCCCGGTGGACTGGCTTGGTAAAGGGCAGTTGTTTTATCTGGTCTTTCTATGGTCCGTCGTGACCATTAACTTCATCGACGTACTTCCGCGTTTCACTCCGATCCGCCTGGTCACCGAATGGGTCATAACGTTGAATGCGGTGGTTTGCACAATATTGCTGATTTACGGATGCTTCGGCGCGCGACCGCGTGTTCCCTTGCGCAGCGATGCTCCTTATTTATCTTGGATTCGCAATGTCGTCGTATTTGGAATTCTCGGCGCAGTTGTCGTGTGTTTCGCGAGCTGGGGAGCCAAGCTCGCTATTTACGGCAATAGTCCAGTGGGCAAGCTAGCTCACGACCAAATCCGCTTTGGAGTTAACAACACTAATACCATCAGATAATGCTCAGCGAAGAGGTACATCGTGACGATACTCTATAAATTTCAACGAGCCTTCGCCTCACTCGCATTGCTTTGCTTAAGCGCGGGCCTGCATGCGCAGCTCGACCGCGGCCAGATCTCCGGCTTCGTGCGGGACCCGAGCAGCGCGGCCATAGTCAACGTGAACGTCGTCGTGCGCAACGAGACTACCCTTCAGGTCACCCAGGTGAAGACGAACGAAAGCGGCTATTATCAAGCGCCCGATTTGGTTACCGGCCTCTATACCGTGGAAGCCGAGGCCCCCGGGTTCAAGAAGTTCGTCGAAAGCCATGTCAAGCTGGACGCTGCCTCCGTGGCTACGGTCGATATATCGTTGGCCGTCGGCACACTCAATGAATCCGTGAATATTGTGGCCAACGCAACGCCGCTGCAAACCGATAGCGCCCAGGTGGGCCGGGTAGTGGAAGCCAAGCAAATCGAGGATCTCACGCTGAACGGGCGTAATCCTCTCTATTTGCCACTGCTGTTGCCAGGCGTGAACAGCTCCTCTTCGATTTCTACATTCGATCCCGACGGTTTGGGAAACGGAAATTTTAGTATTAACGGCGGCCGTACCGACGAGAATATGATCTACGTCGATGGCGCAATCGCGCTGCGCACTCGCGCCAATGGAGCGATCCTCGGCACTCTGAACGTGGACACCGTACAGGAGGTCCAGGTCCTCACGGCGGACTATAGCGCCGAATACGGACGCGTCTCCGCCGGCCAAATACGTTACATCACGAAAAGCGGCGGCCACGATTTTCACGGCGGCCTGTGGGAGTACTTCAAGAACGATGCCCTGAATACGAATACCTGGGCGCGCAATGCCTCAGGCGTGGCCAGCCAGGCGAGTCCCGCGCCCTACCGCTTCAATGAATTCGGTTACGCGCTGGGTGGTCCCATTTACATTCCTAAAAAGTTCAACGTCGACAGAAACAAGCTTTTCTTCTTTTCTTCAATCGAATGGATCCGATGGAATCAGTACTCGACCAGCACAGCAACCGTGCCATCGCTGGCCATGCGCCAGGGCGACTTCAGCGAGCTGTTGAGTCCCACGAACATCTTCTTTGGCAAAGGGCGGGTGATTACGGATCCGGTTTCCGGTCAGCCTTTCCCGGGCAACATCATTCCGGCAAGCCGCTTGAGTCCGAACGGTATCGCGCTGCTGAATACCTACCCTGCGCCGACCCCCGGAATCGCCACTGTCGGCGCGATCAACTGGACGGCGACGCGACGCGATCCACGGGACACTAGCCAGAACACGTTTAAGGTCGATTATCGAATCAACGACAAGAACACTCTCTCGGTCCGGGGGACGATTTACGAATTTCACGAGACGCAGCCGTTCCGTGGCTCGTTCGATCTCGTTCAACTGCAGTCGAATCGCCCCAATTACACCTCCGTCGCCAGCCTCACGACAATTCTCAGCCCGAGCCTGATCAATGAGGCCGCGTTCACCGCCAGTGAAGATCGCGATTGGAACAACGTCTATAACAATGGCAAGTACGACCGCTCCCAATATGGGCTGAACTTCCCGTATCTTTTTCCCGGAACCAAAGACTTACCAAACAAAATTCCCACTATCAGCATCGCCAACTTCTCCACCGTGGACGGAGGACCGTATCCGTCGTTTTCGGGCGGCCCAATATTCGTTTGGACCGACACGGTTACGAAAATATATGGCAACCACACTTTTAAGTTCGGAGTTTACGTTGAGCACTCGGGGGAAAACGACCGGGACGAGCTTATGTCCAGCTCAACCTCGGGTTCCACTAACAATCCCAACGGGCAGTTCAATTTCAGCGATACCGGAACCGCTCTGACCAGTGGGGTCGCGGTTGCCAACGCCGCGCTTGGTTTGTTCAACACGTACGGGGAGGTCGGGAAAAAAGATTACACTCCGTATCGCGCGACGGCGACGGAGCTGTTTGCGCAGGATGGATGGAAAATTACTTCGCGGCTCAAGTTCGATTATGGACTTCGTTATGAGCATTGGCCGCCATGGGCCAGCTTGTGGGGCAATATCGCGTCCTTCAATCCGCAGTTTTACGACCCCAATAACGCCGCCGTTGTCGACCGCAAAGCCGGTTATATCGTGAGCGGCCCGCTTTACAACGGCATGACTTTGCCCGGCGCAACCTGGAATCCAGGCGAGATCGGGCGCGTCCCGGGCGCGGGCGATTCTTCCTTGCAGTATTTGTTCCATAATCTTCCGGCGGGTTTGGCCCAAACGAATAACATTTTCGATCCGCGGGTTGGGCTCGCCTATAGCATCAACGCCAAGACGGTGATCCGCACCGGAGCCGGCGCGTTCCATGACCGGCTGTCGGTCAACGACAACACTTTGCTCGGCGGAAACGCTCCGCTGCAGTTGATCCAAGTGGTCAGTAACGGAATCGCCGACGCGCCGGGAGGATCCGCCGCAGGCAAGTTCAATTTTCCCTCGGCGGTGACAATGCAGGATCCCGTAAATAAAGCCCCGGTCGCCTGGAATTGGAATTTTACCGTGCAACGAGAGCTTCCCTGGTCCATGACGCTCGATGCCGGATACGTCGGGCGGTCCGCGTATCATCTTCCCCGCGACCGCAACATCAATTCTCTGGAGCCGGGCACCGTGCAGGCCAACCCTGGCGTGAACCAGGACGCTCTGCGTCCTTTTCAAGGCTACAGCACGATCACGTTGGCCGAAAATGCCGCGCAGTCTAACTATCACGGCCTGCAAACGCAATTGAACCGCCGCTTTAGTTCGGGCTTGGGTTTCGGTGTATCGTATACCTTCTCTAAGAGCATCACCAACGCCGACACGAAGAGCGAACTTCTATTCGATCCCTTTAACGCGAGCCTATCGCGTGGTCTTTCCACGCTTGACCACACTCATGTTCTTGTCTTCAATTACATCTACGATCTACCTTTTCTGCGGCACAACGCCGGCATTTTTGGAAAAACACTCGGTGGTTGGGAGATTTCGGGCATCAGCCAGTTTCAGAGCGGCGCGGCCCTTTCGGTTCTGGGAACGGTGGACCAGGCCGGCGTCGGCACAGGGAATGGAAGCCAACCCTGGAATGTCATTGGCAGTCCCTCCATCAACAACCAGGCATTCTCCATCTCCAATGGAGATCAGAATTACTGGTTTAATCCCAAAGTCTTCTCGCTACCCGCGCCGGGCACCTTCGGAGACGGCGGAAGAGGCATTATTCGCGGCCCCAGTTCCTATATATGGAACTTCGCGCTCCGAAAGAATTTCGCCGTTACCGAGAAACTGAAGTTCCAGTTGCGTGGGGAAGCGTTCAATGTGTTCAATCACCCCAACTGGAGCAACCCCAATGTGACTGCAACCAGCTCCTCTTTCGCGCGCGTGCAAAGTAAGACGGGAGACCGCGAAATTCAGGTTGCTCTCAGAATGGATTTTTAGAAACGCAAGCGCACAGGACCGGCGGCGTCCTCAATGGGGACCGGAAACGCACTGCCGCCGCGTTCCGTTGTGCGCGATGTTACAGGAGGACGTAATCATGATCGCTTCGCGACGTGTCCTGCTCACCGCTATTTCCGCCAGCGCCTTGGCTCCGGCTCAACGACGTTTCCTGAATTGGAAGCCGCGGCTGGGAGTCCTCGGACGATACTCGGACGCGAATCTCGAATTCGTCAAGTCCGAGGGCTTCACAAGCATGGAGCTACGACTCGATCCTCGACATTTGGACGATACCGCCGTCGCAGCCATTAAAGACAACCTTGCAAAGTCCGGCATTTTCGTTTCCTCCCTGGACGTCGACGGCAACCATATCGACCCCGATCCCGCCAAGCGAGAGGCGCAGAACCAATACACGATTCAGTGCCTTGAGTTGTGCGGAAAACTTGGTATTCCCTATATCGGCGGACAATCCGGCACCATCAAGGGCGAGCCGCTTCAGAAACAGGTGGATGAGATCGTGCGTGTCTACAATGAGCGCTATTTCGCTTCCTGCGAAAAATACAATGTCAAGATTTTATGGGAGCCTTACGCCGGCGGTCCCAACATCGCGACAGGGCCCGTCGGCTGGGAAGCCCTCTTCAAAGCATTCAACGGCAGTCCATATGTCGGGTTGCAGTTCGATCCGTCACATTTGGTCTGGCAATTTATGGATCCCGTGCAGGCTGCACGCGATTTCGCCGACAAGATCTATGACGTTCATCTCAAGGACACCGAAATTCTGTGGCACATTGTTCGGCGCGCCGGGATTGAGCCCGTCGACCACCGCCGTTGGTGGCGGTTCCGCGTGCCCGGTTACGGTTCCGTAGACTGGAAGGGCTTCTTTAGCGTGCTGGCGGAAGTTGGTTACACCGGCGCCATGAACATCGAAAACGAAGATCAATTTTATTATCCGAATTATGACAAAGCAAACTTCACCGAGCAATTCAAGCGCGGGTTTCACGTCGCACATGAGTTCTTAAAAACTCTGGTACCGCCCCTTACGGCCTGATCGCATCTAGCCTAAGGAAGGGTACCAGGGCCCGCAAACCTTTAATACAATGGAGTGTTCATATATATAGAAGCGCTCACGTAAAGGTGGGGTATTATGCTCAGGAGATCCTGGATCTTTGCGTTTATTGCCATAGCCGCGCCGCTAAGCGCTCAGAACCAGGTCCTTACCTGCGCCGCTTCCGCTACTCCCCCGGTGGTGCATGCGGAGGGAATCACGGAGCGGATGGGCGATGTCTCGCTTGCCTGCTCAGGTGGCGTGCCAAACACGCAAGTATCGGGCAATCTATCGCTGTTCCTTTCGGTGCACGTCACCAACCGTGTTAATGCGAGCAACAATCCCGACGTATCGCTCACCGTCGACATTGGCAGCGGTCCCGTTCCAATCAGTGTTGCGCCTCTGCTGAGTGGAAACACGGTCGCGTTTAACGGCGTCAGCTTCAATCTTTCTCCGTCCGGCGGCGCGATTCTCCGGATTTCAAATCTCCGCGGGGCCGTTAGCCAATTGCAGCTTGCTCCGAACCAGTTCGTTACGGTCTCGATTGCCTTCAACGGCGGGAGCCCGCTCGCGATCACGAACAGCACTTTCACTGTGGCCGCTCCTCAGCAGGGATTTTTCGCATCGTTCTCGGGCAAGCTGATCTGTACACAGCGGGGGTCACCGTCACCGGCTTCCATTGGATTCGCCAACCTCATCGCGGCCGGTACCGTGTTCGCCAGCACACGCTTTACGGAAGGATTCGCGAGTTCTTTTGTTCCGCGCTCCGATCCGAGCCTCTTCAATGCCGATTCAGGTATCCGTGTGATCGCCCGGTATTCCGGTTTTCCCACCGGAGCGCGTATTTTTGTGCCGGACGCTGTAGCGGGTTCCGACGCAGTTCAACCCACCGCAGGCGGAGACTTCGGGCCGCCTGCATCCGGCGGTCAATATGCTGCCGGGAGCCGAACCTTGCTGCTGATTCGCGTCAACAGTGCCGATTCCAACGGCGCAGGTGGTGTGCTTGCCCTGCAGCCGCCGGCTTCGGGAACCGTCTCGTTCGATTCCGCCAGCGAGATCACACTGGTGAACGGCTCCGGCTATGCGGTGTTCGAAGTCGTAGATTCGAATCCGTCCGTTGTGGAGACCGCCCAGTTTCCGACATTTCTCGGCTGGCCCGGGTCGGGTAATGGCAACTCATATCCAACCGATGAGAGCGTCAACATGGCGCCGCTTTCGAACGTAGTGACCGCCTCCGCGCTGGCGCCCATTCCGCGATTTATCGACACGCCGCCAGCGAGCGATTGCACGATCCTGAATGACTGCAACGCCAACTATTTTCCGCAGCTCTCGGTCGCGACTACGCCGCTAATTTATACGGCTGGGGCCGGTGCGCCGTATCAGGTGCTCTATGTTCCTGTCGATAATACCGGCGGTGGTCTGTTGCAGTGGACAGCCTCGGTCAACTATAACAACGGCTCCGGTTGGCTTAGCATTTCGCCAACCGCCGGTTTGAACAATGGCACTGTCCGGGTAGATGCTTCGCCACAAAATCTCACGCCAGGCGATTATTCGGCCACTCTCACCATCGATGCCGGGACTTCGGCCGGCTCACGCACCATACCAGTCACGCTCCATGTGACGACACCGGCGCCGCAGCCACCCCAGATCGCCGCTATCACGAATGCCGCCAGCCTCACGCCGGGTCCGCTGGTGGCTGGCTCGCTTGCCACCATAATGGGAACGCACCTCGCCGGTACTCCGAGCGTCACCTTTGATGGCGTTCCGGCCCAACTTCTGTTTACCAGTGCGACGCAGATCAATCTGCTAGTTCCATCGCAGCTTGGGACGAAAACAACTTCGCAGGTCGTCGTCACCGCTGGCGGCTTGAGCAGCGTGCCCACCACCGTAACGTTAGCGCCCATTGCTCCGGCAATTTTCAGTGGCGGCGTGCTCAATCAGGATAGTACCGTGAACTCGGCGTCTAATCCCGCCAAGGTCGGCACCATCCTCCAGGTGTTCGCAACCGGACTGCCTACAAATGGCCTGATCACTGCGAAGGTCCATGATCGTCCGCCTGCGCCTGTGTATTACGGCGGACCGGCGCCTGGGTTGCCAGGAGTGCAACAGGTGGATGTCGAGATACCACCGGATCTGCCGTCCATGCAAACCTGGGTTTACGTCTGCGCTGCACCTGCGACAACGCCAGACACTCCGATTTGCAGCACGGGCTCCGTCATTACCATTACGCAGTGATGTAGTTTCTCCGATACCATTTCTAGTTGATGGCATTGCGCTGGGTTTGCCTTACGTGCTGCGGTCTAATTTCCGTCTACGCGGCTCCGATCGTGACACCGGAATGGACCATCGACTTTGGGGAATCGATGTCGCAGCCAGTGGCCTATCCGGACGCGGAGCATGCGACTGCGGTTTTATTGACGGCCAGCTCCGGCCGCCTTCGATTGATCGGACCGGATGGACACGTGCTTTCAACCATGCGGCTGGATTTGCCAGCGACGACTAGCGCTATTCCGGTTGCTTTCTCGGGCGGAGCCGAGCCGGCCATCGTCGCGGCTGACGTGGCAGGCTCCATTTATTGCTTTCGCCGCGACGGCACACGACTGTGGAAATACGCGCGCGACGGAAAAGCAACGGATTTTCGGCACCTTAGCGTTGCGGATTTGGATGGCCACGGATCTCCGGACGTTCTTCTGACGGATAGCCGCGGTCACTTGTTCGCCGTCGATGGCCGGGGTCGATTGAAGCTGGACATTACCACCACGACATTCCGTTTAAGTACAGCGGTCGCAGCCGACCTCGATGGCGATGACCGGGCGGAGATCGTCTTCGGCACCGAAGATAACGAAGTATATGCGGTGCGGGGCGATGGAAGCTTGTTGTGGCACACGGACCTGCCCGCGCGCGTAGGACGAGCGCTGCCGGTAATCGCTTGGCTCCGGCCAGGCAACCCGGTTGTGCTGATATCGACTCCATTCATTGGCCAATTCCAAGGGCTGTTTGCGCTAACCGGAACAACTGGAACGCTACTATGGAAGGCGCAGTCGCTACTACAATCTTACGAATCTACTCTGGTCGCCGATATCGATGAAGATGGAATTCCGGAAGTGCTCTATGGCGATAAAAGCACACGTGTCTTTTGCGTGGATCGCGACGGCAAAAAGCGCTGGGCAGTGCAATTGGATGGCCGTGGGATCTTCTTTGCGCCGGTTGCCGCGCAGCTCGAAGAACATGGGCCCGCCGTTCTGTTTCAGGTTGTTCGTGCGGCAGGCGTGAACGGAAAATCGCTGTATGTGCTGGGGCCAGACGGCAACACACTCGAAGCGCTGCCTTTGCATCGAGGCGGATCGAGCGCCCCACTGCTGTGCCGCTGGCGAACCGGAGGCGTCGTGCTGTTGGTGGCGAGCGGACCGGGCACGGTGACGCGATACCGGCTCGCACAAGGCCCGGAAGCACGGATTCTGACCTGGAGCGCTCAGCCGGCCGCGAAGGCGAGACCAGCACGGGTCCCGGCAAATTCAATTGAATCTGGTTCCTCACGCATTCCCGCAGTCCTCGGAACAAATCGGCTGACGGCTGAAAGCCATGACGCGGCTGTCGTCTCGTTTCGCGTCGTCGATCCCTCTGGTGCGGTGCACGTCACTCTCCGGAAACCCGAGTCCTCCGAAAAAGTCGAGGGGACATTCGTGGCGGGAGTGCCCGGCATTTACCAGGAGACAACCACCTGGTACCGCTCCGATAATTCATCGATTCGCGAGGATCGCAGCCTTTATCGGGCAGCCGCCAAGGAGGTCAGTCCGCAACTTCCGTCAGTGGGGGAACGCTATAAGGAGTTCGCGCTGTATCTGAGCGAGGAGCTAGCGGCCTTGCGCGGCGTGGCGGAGCAATCGGGAAATCCCGGAGATTATGATGCCGCCCACCATCAGGCGAGCTATGCCGCTGCGCTGCTCAAGGCGGTTGAGAAATCTCCGCCGTCCGGACCGCTTCTCGTGCACGCGGTGCAGAATCCCTGGGCGCAGCACACCTCCCAATCTTTGCTCGATGGCGAAATCATCACAAGCAGCCCCGTTCGCGTCCGAATGCTCGGGAATGAATATGAGTCCGCCGCTATCGCCATCACGAATATCACCGCGCGCACCGTTACGCTTGTCTTGCGGGAATCGGGCTTGCCAGAGGAGGCGCTCCAATTTCGTTCAGTGCCCATGGTGGTTCCTAATACCACCGGCATCCCGCAGGAAGATCCGTTACCGCTACTGGCCAGAGACGGCACTCTAACGCTGCAAGCGGGGGAAACGCGGGAAATCTGGCTGACCTTCCATAGCCGCTCTCTCATCGCCGGCTTGCATAAAGCCGTGATCGAAGCTGCGATTCCAGAGCGTTCCGATCCGCCCGTCGAGATCCCGATCGAAGTTACCGTATCTCCCGTGCGCCTTCCGGAAGGATTCCACTACAAGCACTGCAATTGGCTCTATCTCTCCTCCATAAAAGACGAGCAGGTGCTCAATGCGACCATTCGAGATGCAGTAGAACACGGCACGAACGTATTCAACATTCCGCAGCCTACGGTCGAGGTGAGTTGTATTGGCGACGTTCTGCGAGGCGACGCAGCTTCCGCCGATCGGCTGATGCGCAAGCTTCCAGGCGCATTTTTCCTGATTGACGGTTCAGTGAATGTGCATTGGCTCGCTGGGTGCCACCCGGATGTATCCACTCAGGACCATGCGTATGCGAACGGCCTCCATTGGCTCGCCGCTCACATGCGCGAGTTGGGTGTTGATAAGTCGGATTACGCCGTCTACCTGCAAGACGAGCCGGGACTGATGGGACATGACGCTGCGTTCGAGCGCTATGTCGCTTCGGTGAAGCGCGTGAAGCGGGCCGATCCGGAAATTCAGGTCTATAGCAATCCCGCGGGCGGCGCGATGCCGGAAATGTTGGCACCGCTCGATGGTCTGGTCGATGTGTGGTGCCCGGATCTTCACCTCTTCCGTTTGCGTCCCGCGGAATTCACCACACTGTTCCACAAGGCGAGAAACTTCTGGCATTATGAAGCGCCATCCGACCAACGGCGCCTCGATCCGCTGGGCTTCTATCGTGTCAAGCCGTGGATCGCCTTCCAATTAGGCATGAATGGTGGAGGCTATTGGGTCTACAGCCAAACCGACTACTACGCACCCGATCCGGCGCGAAATACCGAGTACGGAGTCGTATACCCGACGCCGCAGGGTCCGGTGACCAGCAAGCGTTGGGAAGCTTCGCGCGATGGCAGTGAGGATTATGAGCTGCTGGTAATGCTGCGCCAAGCCGCGCAGAATTCTAACGCGCCGAAGGCCAAACAGGCCCTGTCCCTGATTGAGGAGGCCGTCGCTTTCGCAACAAAGGGGCAAGACGAAGCAACAGATATCGGCCGGCAATTGAAGACCTATGCTCCAGACTTTATGCGATGGATGAAGTATCGCACGCAACTTATTGAAATGGCGGAGAAGGTGATTCCAGAATGATTCCTCGCCGTACGTTTCTTGCGGCGCTGGCTGCTCCTCTCGCTACGCCTGCAGCGCGGCCCATCGAAATCCTGCCGGGCGGAGCTTTGGTTGTCAACGGCCGGCGGGAATTTGTGCTCGGACTCTACGAGTTGCCCCAGGTGCGGGACCCCTGGCGCGAGATTCATGCGGCAGGATTCAATCTGGCACATGTCTCGCCTTCACGCGACGATTTTGCGCGCGCCCATGATCATGGATTACGTTGCTGGGTGACGCTCGGTTCGATCTCGCCCGAAAAGCGTGCGGCTGACGAAGAGCGCATCCGCCGCGTCGTGGAGGAGTTCCGTAAGGATCCCGCGCTATTATTCTGGGAAACGGAAGACGAGCCGGCGTTCGTGTCGAAGCAGAAGGGGCCGCGCATCCCTCCCGACCGAATCATCGCCACCTACGAGTTTGTCAAGCGGATCGATCCCGTGCATCCGTTTTATTTAAATCACGCGCCAGTGAATCTGGAAAGCACTCTGCGTGAGTACAACCCTGGCGCAGATATCCTGGCGACGGACATTTATCCGGTGATTCCGCGTGGGATTCGCGAACTGTATGCGCTGTGGCCCGATGGCCAGCAGGGAGATCTGCTGAACCAGAGCATAAGCCAGGTCGGCCAGTACGCCGATCGGATGCGCCGCGTAGCCGGCCCGTCGCGAGCTGTTTGGATGGTGCTGCAAGCGTTCGCCTGGGAGAACATGCGCGATAAGGATCGCGATCCTAAGATGGTGCTGTATCCCACATACGGCCAGCTTCGATTTATGGCGTATCAATCGGTGGTTCATGGAGCGAACGGACTGCTGTTCTGGGGTCTGGCGCACACACCGGCTGATGCCCCGCTGTGGCCCGATCTGAAACGCGTGGCGGGTGAACTCGCCTCGCTTGGGCCAGTGCTGGCGAGAAATCCAATTCGTCCTCCACTGCGGATTCAATATCGCGAGAACGGTCACGGGGTTGATCGCGGTGTCGAATGGGCAGCAAGAGCCTCGGGCGCCGGCATTCTGCTCGTCTGTACGAACGCGGATCGAAATCCGCTCGATCTGAATTTCCACGGACTTAGCGGCTACGTTCGTGTAGAGCGGGTGGGCG
>Ga0070735_10003133_pt1 | contig 14606 bp, 9 predicted proteins | sample Coa_R1_FD_66443 | JGI IMG/M metagenome (GOLD analysis project Ga0070735, IMG submission 66443) | Surface soil microbial communities from Centralia Pennsylvania, which are recovering from an underground coalmine fire - Coalmine... | ecosystem: Environmental > Terrestrial > Soil > Unclassified ...
TTCGTCGTAAACTCCGGCCGCGTCAACCAAAAAAGATCGACCAGGCGCATGAAAATGAGCCAGACGGCGATTTTGGGCAGCAGTTTGGCACTACGCTTAAGGTCGCGCGAGAGAAGAGAAAAAAACGGCACAAAAAAGTGAAAAATCAGAACGAAAACAGCGACAACGCCCCAGGCTCCGTAAAGCCGGGAACGGTAAAAACTGATTTCCTCTGGCAGGTTGCCGGACCAAATGATCAGGAGCTGAGAGAAACCGAAATAAGCCCAGAGCATGACGAAAGCAAGCAGCAGCTTGCCGAGGTCGTGCAGGTGGCGGTTTTGGATGATCCCTTCCATCGGCGCGGCGCGGGAGAGCAGAACGAGAACGGCAATCATCAGCGACATCGCCGAAATCAGCTGTCCGATGACGAAGAGAAAACCATAGATAGTCGAGGCCCAGTGTGGAGAGAGCGACATGACCCAATCGATGGCGGCGAAGGTCATGATGAACACATAGAGGATGATGCCAGGGCCTGCCAGCATCTTCATCCGGCGGCGAAGCGCACGGTCTTCTCGGTTGACGTCTTGTTCCTTGGACCAGCGATTGAATATGTACATCAGCAGAAGCCAGACCGCAAAGTAAATTACCGCACGAATGAGAAAACCGTTGCTTGTGAGATACGATTTCTGGAGATCAGAAAGCGATCCTTCACCCGCCGGCGGTGCGTTGAGCCACTCTTGATAGAGATGTTTCATACCGAAAATGGCGATAGGAAGAAAAAGGGCGGCGACGACGGGAAGAACACGGGTGGCGGATTCTAGCGGCCGGCGCGTCATGATGCCCCAGTGGCCGCCCGTAAGATGCTGCAGCATCAAGAGGCCGAGCGATCCCAGCGACAATCCGAGAACGAACATAAACGCGACCAGATAGGAGTGGAAAAACCGGTCGGCGTATTGATCGCCATACAAAAAGAAACAGACGCCGCAGGCTACCAGGCCGACAATGCCCGCCACGGATGCGCGTTGCTGCAGGCGGCCAACGCTTTCGGGCGCCATGTAGTCGCTCGCAGTCATTTCGCGGAGTCTCCTTTGGGCAGTTTTTCCCTTACATCCGGCGGAAGTTCGGAAGCTGGCGCGTTGCGGCTTAGCTGAAGCGCGCGCACGTAAGCAACGATAGCCCAGCGGTCGGTCGGCGGAATCTGTGCAGAGTAGCCGAGCATGCCGCCGAACCCGTTGGTGATTACGTCGTAGATGTAGCCGTTGGGAACCTGCCGCAAGCGGGGATCATGGTAGCTCGGAGGGTGCTTCATCCCGCGCATGGAAACCATGCCGTTGCCGTCACCCTGAAGTCCGTGACAGGGCGTACAAAAGATTTTGTAGCGCTCCTGACCGCGCTTGAGAAGTTCCGGCGTTAGCGGAAGCGGAAACGCATTCGATTCCTTGGGAACGAACAATTCGTCGTCCGCGATGGATCCCCGCGCTACGGTGTTTTCGAGCAGGGGACGCTCCGACCGGCCGTCGTCGAAGAACGGACTGGGTGAGAGCGGCCGGTTCTTGGGCTGGTCAGCCATGTCCTGGCGAATCTGACAGCCACCTGTCACAACCGAGAAAATTGCAGCGCACACGCCAAGGAGGACGCGCGAGGTGTTAGTCATCATGCACCTCGGAAACGTGATGCGCGGCAAGGCCTTGCAGAAAACGCGCGGTTTCCGCGAGATGAAACTTTTTGTCGCGGGCCTGGATGCAGACGAAGAAGCGGTCGGTCGATGCATGCGTGAATCGGTGCGCATTGAAAATCGGATGATGAGGCTGGGGCAGCCCGTTGAGGGCGAGCATACCCAGCACCGCGGAAAGCGAAGCACAAAGAATAGTCAGCTCAAACGTGACAGGAATGAAGGCCGGCCAGCTATTTAGCGGGCGGCCTGCGATGTTCAGAGGATAGGAGTACACGTTCACCCAGTATTGGAAGCCAAAACCGCCAAGCCCCCCGATGAGGCCGCCGATGAGCGTAATCAGCGGAACCATGTTGCGCCGCATTCCCATGGCCTCGGGCAGACCCTCCACAGGGAATGGAGTATAGGATTCATAGTAGCGGTAGCCCGCTTCGCGAATCTTCGCGGCGGCGTGAACAAGCTGCTCCGGCTTCTCAAACTCGCCAATCACGCCGTAAATGTGTGACCGGTGCTCTATCACTTGTGTTCCTCAGACGTTTCCGCGACCAGTTCGCGCATTTCAGCGATGGAAATCGCCGGCAAAACACGCACGAACAAGAAAATCAACATGACGAACATGCCCATGGTGCCTATAAACGTGGCCCAATCCCAAATCGTAGGCGAATAGCGGCCCCATGCGGAGGGCACGAAATCGCGCGTCAAACTGATGACCACGATGACGAACCGCTCAAGCCACATGCCCACGTTTACGATGATGGACATGAGAAACAGGACCACGACGTTGGTGCGCATCTTGTGGATCCAGAGCAACTGCGGCGTCAGAATGTTGCACAGAATCAACGCATAGTAGAACGGAGCGTACGGCCCGTGAAGTCTCTGCTGAACAAGGAAAACATCGAATTTATTGCCACTATAAAGTGACATGAAGAACTCAAAGAAGTAGCCGTAGGCGACAATCAAACCAGTGGCGAGCATCACCTTGGCCATGTTCTCGAGGTGGCGCATGGTGATGAAATCTTCCAGACCGTAGGCCTTGCGCAACGGAATCGCAATCGTTAGAACCATGGCGAAACCTGAATAGATGGCGCCTGCAACAAAGTACGGTGGGAAGATCGTCGTGTGCCAGCCCGGTACTATAGCAATCGCGAAATCAAAGCTCACCACGGTGTGAACGGAAAGCACGAGCGGTGTAGCGAGACCCGCGAGAAGTAGATACGCCGACTGATACCGATGCCAGTGCCGCGCAGAACCACGCCAGCCCAGAGCCAACATCCCGTAGATGATTTGCTTCAGCTTGGTTGTGGAACGGTCGCGAAGCGTGGCGAGGTCGGGGATCAATCCCACAAACCAGAACAGCAGAGAGACTGTCCCGTAAGTCGAGACGGCAAAAACGTCCCAGATGAGCGGACTGCGGAACTGTGGCCAAATTCCCATCACGCTGGGGTAAGGGAACATCCAGAATGCATACCAGGGGCGGCCGGTATGAATGAGCGGAAAGATACCGGCGCAAGCCACGGCGAAAAGTGTCATCGCCTCGGCAAACCGATTGATGGAAGTGCGCCACTTCTGGTTGAGCAAAAAGAGAATGGCGGAAATAAGTGTACCGGCGTGGCCGATACCGATCCACCACACGAAATTGACGATGGCGAAGCCCCAGCCGATGGGAATGTTGATGCCCCAGATACCCACGCCCTTCAGGATCAGGTAGCCGATGGCGATGTTCATCACGCCAAAAACGCAGAATGCAATCAGAAAGCCGATGTACCAGCCAAGAGAAGTGGGCCGCGTCAGAACTATCGCGCTGATCTTGTCCGTGACAGAGCTATACGTATGCCCCGGACCAAGTACCGGCGTCAGGCGGCTGATCTCGGGAGAATCGATTGGCGGATCGCCGGCGCTCATGCCTTCTCCAATTCAGGATTCGGATTGCGAACAGCGGCGAGATATGTGGTGCGCGGGCGCGTGTTGAGTTCGCCGAGAATCGAATAGCTGCGCGTCTCTGCCTTCAGTTTGGCTACGCGGCTGTTGGGGTCGTTGGCATTGCCAAAAACGATGGCCTGCGCAGGGCAAGCGGATTCGCAAGCCGTAACAATCTCGCCGTCTGCGATCGGCCGGTTCTGCTTTTCCGCTTCAATACGCGCGTTGTTGATGCGCTGCACGCAGTAGGTGCATTTTTCCATTACGCCGCGGCTGCGCACCGTGACTTCAGGATTGCGCAAGAGTTTGAGCGAAGGTGTCTCCCAATCCTGAAAGCGGAGAAAATTGAAGCGGCGCACCTTGTAGGGACAGTTGTTTGAGCAATAGCGCGTGCCGATGCAGCGGTTGTAGACCATGTCGTTCAGGCCTTCCGCGCTGTGCACGGTGGCGCCGACGGGGCAAACCTGCTCGCAAGGCGCGTTTTCGCATTGCTGGCATGGCACGGGCTGGAAGAATGTCTCCGGATTTTCGAGCGCGTCATAATCGGGCCCACCCGGATCGCCCGTTTTCGTTGCGAGCTTGGAATAGTAGCGGTCGATCCGGATCCAGTGCATTTCCCGGCCGCGCATGACTTGATCCTTGCCCACGACGGCAATATTGTTTTCGGATTGGCAGGCGATCACACAGGCATTGCAACCGTTGCAACTATTCAAATCAATGGCCATGCCCCAGGCATACCCGGGATAGGAGAATTCTTTGTAGAGCGACATTTCCTTGGGTGGTTGCTCGTCGCCTTCGTGCGCAAACTTCGGATTCTTTTGGTATTCCGCAAGCGTGCCAGTGGCTAGAATCTTCCGACCTTCCATCTGGAAGTGATACTGAGTGCAAGCCAGCGGGTACTCGTCGCCAGTTTTCTTTATGGCATCCGCGGCTGCGGTGGTGGTCCACAGCGCGGTCGACGCGCGCACAACATACGCGTTGAAGCCCTTGTTAGAACCGGTGAATCCGGCGTTTTTGCGGCCATACCCCAGCGGAAGCACAACGACGTCTTCAGCTTGCCCCGGCACAATCCAGGCGGCTGCCGTGACTTTGCTGTTTGAAATCGAGATGTCGATGACGTTACTGACGATCTGGCCGTGCTCACCCCCGCGAGCCGCGGCGCGTTGTGTGAGTGCTAGCTTCTCCGCCAGGCGCGGACTGACCAGCGCCGCGTTGTCCCAGGTAATTTTGGTAACAGGTCGAGCCAGTTCCTGAAGCCAACCGTTGTTCGCGTAGCGACCGTCATGAACGTTGGCGTCCGGGCGGAAAATAAATTCGATTTGGCCTGCGGGAATCGTTTTTGCCGGTGGCAAGTTTGCCGCGCTAAACTTTGGGGCGACTGAAATGGGCACGGACACGGAATTCGCAACGATTCCATCGTTCAGAGTTTTGCGCCAGAATTTCTCCGGATCGCTCGAGCCTGCCGTAGTCTTCAGGCGGTCGCGAACGGCGTCGTAGGCTGTCAGGCCCGGCTTGTCGGTGAAGGCGGCAAGAACTTCGAAAGCCGAACGAGTGTGATAGAGCGGAGCGATAAGCGGCTGAATTACGCTCACCGTGCCATCGAACGCTCGCGCATCACCCCAGGTTTCCAGGTAATGCGATTCCGCGACGTGCCATTTGCAATATTCGGCGGTCTCGTCGAAATGCGTGCTGACCAGCACGGACGTTTCGACTTTTTGCAGCTTCGACGTGAAATCGAAGTCATGCGGAGCGTCGTACACCGGATTCGATCCAAAAATCAGCAAGGTACTAACTTTGCCAGCGTCCATATCCGCGCAAAGCTCGGTGAATGATTCCAATTGATTCACGGGATTCGCTTCGACCGGCTCTGTGTAATACAGGGTCGTGCCGACGTTCCCGAGAGCCGCATTGATGGCATGCGCAAGTGCGTGTACTTCCGCAGGCTGGAACTCTCCCGCAGCGATGAGGGATTTCCCGCGATTCTTTTGCAAATCGCCGGCGGCAGCATCCAGCCATTTTGCCACGGCAGGCGAAAGCGTTCCGCCACCACCGAGGCCCAGTTTTGCGGCTAGCGCGCGAGCGAACTGCTCGACCTCCGAGGGCTTCAGTGGCAAACGATGATCCGCGCTCGAGCCAGTGACGGAAGGCGTAGGCTCAACCACATACAGCCGGTTCATCGTATCGCTCGGTCCGCTTAGTTTACGGCGGCGATAAAACGCCTTCATGTAGCCGATGTGCCCCGGGCCGCTGGCCAGGAAATCTGAATCCAGCGAAAGAATAACGTCGGCCTTTTCCGGGCGGTAGACGGTGTTCACAAAGCGTCCGAAAGCGAGTTTTGCGCCTTCTCGTGGACCGTCGCTTCCCGCAGGCTCCCACTGGTGCCACTTGGCGCCCGGTATCTGTTTCAGGACGTTCTGAATTTGCGCAGCAAGCGTCGGTGAAGTGACGGTGCCGGTCAAAATTCGGAACCCCGCACCCCCCTGAGCCTTGGCGGTCGCAACGAGTGTTTCCGCATCTTTCAGGAAATCCGACCAAGTGCGAATCTCGCCCAGATTCGTGACTGTTTGCGCGCGATCGGGATCGTATAAATTCAGAACCGAAGCCTGAGCCATTACGTCCGTGCCGCCGAGGCTCGAGGGATGGTCAGGATTGCCGGTCACGTGCGTGGGCCGGCCTTCGTGGCTCTCCACTAACACTCCCAACGCGTCCGCGCCGAAGGGCATCGCGGTAGCATAAAATTGCGGCTTGCCGAGAATCATTCCGTCAGGCTGCTTCACATAGGGGACAATCAGTTGTTCCGGCTTGCGGCAGCCGGAAATCCCTGCGAAAGCGAGCGACGCGGCGGCTAGCTTCAGGAAATTCCGGCGGTCCACCGTTTCATCCCACTCCGATGCTTGCCGCGGAAACTCGCGGTGCAAGAGATCTTCGAAATGCGGGTCATCCGAAAGCTCTTCCAGCGTGCGCCAATATTGCTTGCCGCTTTTTGTTCGCAATTTCGCGCGCACTGCCGCGAGATCTAGCACATGGTCGTGCACCGTTGAATCCTCGGCGTGCGTTTCAGAATGATCGTCTGCGTGCAAAGAACCCTCTTGCGTTTCGTGATCGTGCCTGTGGCCGTCGATAGAATCGTTTTCGCGCATACCGTCCATTAGCGATGACAGGTCGAACAGCTCGTTAGTTCAGCCGTAGTGCGAATCTTCCGTTCTGCAGCCAACTGCTTGCCGATTTCTGCCTGATCGTCGGGGGCTTTCCAGTTCATGTCGAAGACGTCATCTTTCGTTTTACGCAAAGCTTGCTCAGGATTCCGGTGGCAGTCCAAACACCATTCCATTAGCAAAGGAGACGCTTGAAAGACGAGTGGCATCTGGTTGATCGAGCCGTGACACGTGGAACAGCCGACGCCTTTATTGACGTGAATGCTGTGATTGAAATACACGAAATCCGGAAGGCGATGTACCTTCACCCACTGGATCGACTGGTTTGTGCGGAAGCTTTCGCGTATGGGCTCGAGATACGGCGCGTCGGCGAAGAGCACGGAATGGCAGTTCATGCAGGTTTTCGTTGGAGGAATGCCCGCGACCGCCGAAGTTTCGACGGAGGTATGACAGTAGCGGCAGTCCAGTCCATCGTCGCCGACGTGGTGTTTATGGCTGAATTGCACTGGTTGCGCGCGCGAGACGTTCTGGTTCGTCGAATAAGGCGAACGCGCCAGCCCTAAAACGCCGACTAGGCCCAAGCCAACCAGAAAAACAGCCGAGAACAGGCTAAATCTGGAAATGAAATTTGTGCTGCGATGAAAAATCTGGGCCATGTCAGAGTTGCACTTTTCGCGAAGGCCTCCCCCGGAAGGAGCAGAAGCCAGAGGCTCCGCGGTGTCATGGCCGGGAAGTGCACACCCGGCCCGTAATTGACCGCATAGTTTCCGACAAAACTTTCTGGAATGCAACCTTCTCGCGCAGTTTTTTCAAAAAATATTTCGCGAGTTGGGCTCTCTCAGCGAAACAACACCTGCAAAGCGTACGAATAATTCGAAACAAACACAACACCCCCGGTTGCGGCGCTCGCTAGCGATGGTCCCGCCGTCAATAGCTGTGATTCAAAGCGGACCGGGCGGATACACTATTTTTTTGGCCAGTGGCTTCACGTGAGACGCAGCCGTGTTATCTTAGAAGAACCCTCGCTGTCGGCACGCATGCGGCGGAGCCTACTTCGTGGGCTGCTGGGGCGTGGTCCAACCGGTAGGACACCTCACTGTTAATGAGGACGGTGGAGGTTCGAATCCTCCCGCCCCAGCCAGTTTCCTGGAATTCTGCTCTCGATCGCTAGTCTCGGACTGTTGGTAAGCCAGCTTCGGTCCAACCGCGCCAGCCGCCGTCCATCGATTCCACGTTGGTGTAACCCATTTTTTGCAGATTGTCGGCCACCAAAGCCGAGCGAAAACCACCACCGCAATAGAGAACGAGTTTTGTGCCCGCATTCGGGACCTGCTGTTCAATATCCCGCTCAATGATGCCCTTACCCAGGTGCACGGCGCCGGGAATATGGCCCTTGGCCCACTCGTTGTCCTCGCGAACGTCCACCAGAATTATTTTCTCGCCCGCGTCCATGCGCCGCTTTACCTCGGGAACATTCGTTTCTTTGACGCGCTGTTTGGCGTCCTGGACAAGTTTCAAGAATTGCGGTGCATGCGCCATGAAATCCTCCGGAATTCATTCAGGAGAAAAAGCGTAACACAACCGAAGAACAGTTTGACAAGCAGCCCACGCTTGAACTCGGCTCGCAGAGCACGGTTGCTATCCTGCTTACCACGATGCGGTCCTCTAAGGACTCAGGTTTCAAGAAGCGGGCTTTTCTCCCGCCTCTTTCTTGGAGTAAGACCGCGCCAGGTTCACCAGATTCCACCGCACCGTTTCGGACACGCGATCGCCTTCGCCCATCATCTTTCCTTTGCCTTTCGTGATGATGTAGAAAAGCTCGCCGTCGGTCTTGCCCTCGAGCGATGCCGGCTCGCGCCAGTCGTGCATCGTCAGCTTCATCGACTCGACGATGTCACCCTTGCCGTCTCCCTTCGGGCCATGGCACATGGCGCAATCGTAACCATATATCTTGCGTGCCGCCGCGAGGCCTTCCGGCGAGGACTTCACCGGATTCTTCTTGTCGATGTCTACCTGAGAGATTTTGTAGTCGTCCGTGCCGGCTTGCGGATCTTTCGGTTTTTCCTGCGCAGCGTTCTGCTTCGCACGCGCCATTCCAAGACTTGCCACGCAAACCGCGCCCAGAATTAATAAACCTTTGCGCATAGAATCCTCCTTGCAAGGACGTACTGGCCGAACGAGAGGAAACCACGAGTTTCGGTGAGGCGATTCTACGCCCGGAGGTGGAGCAAAGGATAGGATATTTGCCGCGGACTAATTGCTCGCGAAAAAATATCGGAGGCTTTCATTTTTTACGAAAGATCCGGGGGTTCTTCGTCCAGAAGAGATCCGCCTAATGATTTGCCCTCTTGGATTGCGTACTTGAGCCCGCGTGAGCATCCGTGCTTTTCGCCGCTGGCACGGAGCATCCGCCGCCCGGCCTGAGGCGGTCCAAGCCCGCGTGGAAACGGCTGGACTCGCGAACCCGCGTGCGCACCCCGTCGATCATCGGAGGAATTTCATTATGCGCCGCGCCTCGGATTAGGAAGATCATCAGCGCCGCTTCTCCAGCCGAATCCGCGCTGGAGCTAACGCCAAATCCCTGCACGCCGGGCTGTTTCATCCATGCATCTGCGTGAGCTGTATGCGCCGCCTTGGCGCGTGCAACTTCCGCGGCGGAAAGGCTGGTGACCGCAAACATCGACGCTTGCGGCGCAAGAGACTGAGCATCCTCAGCATTTAAGATTCCACGCGCCGATTCATTCGACGTTTCCACGATTCGCGTGCGCACTCCATCGACCTGCCCGGGCAAACTACTGTGGAGCGTGCCAGGCGTGACAAAAATCAGCAACGCGGCCTGTCCGGCATAATCGAGGCTCGGTCCCACGCCAACACCCTCAACTCCACGAATACCGAGTAGTTGCGATGCGTGCGTGTCGCGCGCAGCGACGGCGGCCTGCATCGCGTCCTCACTCACGGCGACGGACGCCACTGTCTTCTGAACCCCATTTGGCCCCGGCAATGTGCAGCCAATCACCTGATGCGCTGCTCCTCCCACGATGGTCGGTACGTGGTTGCTCGAATCCGCCATGGCGAGCAGAACATCCCCAATGGGATTGCCCACGGTGTCCGTATCGGAGCCGGCAAATAAGAGCGCCACAGGATCGGCGGTGCTTTGCGTAACGATCAACGCACCAGAATCTCCTTCTTGGCTGAAATCTCCTCCGGAAACGCCGACCTGATTCGAGTACATCACCGTAAAACTGGTGCTCCCGCCGCACGTCTTTGAATAGGTTACCGAAAACGTTGCAGGTGTCGTCTCGATCGTCGAACACGTCAACCCTGAGCTTCGGCCGCTCTTCGCCACCGCCAATCCCATCGTCGGCACCTCACCGGAACCGGCCTGCGGTGCGCCTGCTACGGGCACTCCGTTCGCGTCTGCTGTGGCACCCAGCAAAAGAATATTCCCGCTTGTGTCCACCTTTCCGGAAGCAATCTGCGCAATCGCTGCGTCAACAGGATTCGGGGGATTACCTTCCAGTGTGAAAAATTGTGTCAGGTTGGCGACCGTCGCGGTTCCCGTGCTCGTGCACGTGTTGGGCGCGGGATTGTCGATCAATCCCGGCTGAGTGATCGCGTCGCCCAAGGTAGCCGCATCGCTGTTTGCTAATACGTGGTTGTTGCTGAGGATGTAATCCGTTCCGTTGCGGACGACTAGCGAACCCAGAGTGCCACCGCAGCAGGTAATCGTGTTTCCACTCGTGGTCGAAGCATGAATGTTGCTTCCCGACGCACCAAGCTCTATCGCGCCGGTCTGTGCTGCTTGGCCCTGGGCCATAAGCGTGATTTTCGCGGTCCCATTTGCCGTTGGAGATGCTTGCGAAATCGCCGTGATCGTCACGGTCGCATTACCGTTTGCCGGTATGAGGGACCCCGAAACGAAATGTGGGGCACTGTAGACACCGGCGGTCGAGATCGTGCCGGTCGTCACGTTTCCGCCGGTCACACCGTTCACCTGCCAGGTGATCGCTGAATTGGTCGTTCCAGAAACCGTCGGTGTAAATGTTTGCTTCCCGAACGTGCTCACTGTGGCGGCCGGGGGATTTACCGTGACCGTAACAGTCTGGTTGCTGCTGACGGTTCCCTTCGGCAGCCCACTACATGCCGTCAAAATCGGAAGAATAGCGGTACAGATTAGACACAGTTGCAAGCGGCGCATAGGACCCCCCAGTAACTAGTTCCATCCCTCAAGCTAGCACGGACCGAATCGCGGCTGGGGTCGCTACCTCTTCGCTCGTAGCCAAAAAGACTGCCTGTACGATTGGACAGGCCGGCTGGTTCCCTGACGGTCGTCATTATTGGATGTAGGCAAGACGTAGCGGGTTTTCCGCCAGCGCCTCGCACGGCAACAAAAGAGGGTGACCGTCGATCAATAGCACTTCAGTCTAAATCCCGCCAATTCGGCCCAGAGCAAACCTCAACGGCCAGCGGGACCGCAAGCTCGTGCACGCCCTCCATTTCTTTGCGCACAAGTTTTTCGAGCTCAACCTTTTCTCCAGGCGGCGCCTCGAAGAGCAGCTCGTCGTGCACCTGCAAGATCATCCTTGCTTCGAATTCTTCGGATGCCAGGCGCCGGTCAATGTTGATCATAGCCAGCTTGATAAGGTCCGCCGCTGTTCCCTGCAAGGGGGAATTCAACGCCGTACGCTCTGCAAAATTTCTCTGTTGCATTTGCGGAGAATTGATCTCGGTAATCGGGCGAATCCTCCCAAACATGGTTTTTGCCACGCCAGTCTTCCGCGTTTCAACAAGAATGTTGTCCAAGAACGCCTTTACACCGCGGTAACGCTCGAAGTACGCGTTAATAAATTGTGCCGCTTCCTTCTGCGGGATGCCGAGCTGCTGTGCCAGCCCAAAAGGCGAAAGCCCGTAAATAATCCCGAAGTTGATCGCCTTCGCCGCCCGCCGGTGCTCGGCCGTCTGTGCCAGCGGACCCACTCCAAACACTTCCTGCGCCGTGCGCGCGTGTATATCTTCGCCGTTGCGAAACGCTTCGATCAGAACGGGGTCCTGCGAAAAGTGGGCCATCACCCGCAGCTCAATCTGCGAATAATCAGCGGACAGCAATATCTTTCCTTTGTCCGCGACGAACGCCGCACGAATCTCGCGCCCTAGCTCTGTACGAATCGGAATGTTCTGCAAGTTCGGATCGCTCGAACTGAGCCGCCCTGTGGCCGCCGTCGTCTGCGAAAAGCTGGTGTGCAGCCGTCTGGTTTCGGGGTGGACAAGTTTCGGCAGCGCGTCCACATACGTCGATTTCAGCTTCGCAATCTCGCGGTACTCGATCACTTTTGCTGGAAGCAAATGCTGCGCGGAAAGTTCCTGGAGTATTTCCACCGCCGTCGAACGCATCTTCGCGCGACCGCGCTTGGCCGCGATCTGCAGGTTAAGCTTGTCGAACAAAACCTCGGCTAGTTGCGCCGGCGAATTCACATTAAACTCACATGCAGCGAGCTTCCAGACCTCGCTCTCCAGCCGTCGCAGCTCCGTTTCCATTGTCCGTGACATTGCATCGAGCGCCTTTGGGTCCACGCCGATGCCAATCCGTTCCATGTCCGCGAGCACCGGCGCTAGCGGCAGGTCAATTTCTTCGTACACTTTGCTGAGCTGCTGCTCTTTCACCTGCTCGCGCAGCATCGGCGCGATTCGCTGCAAATAATCCGCTCGTTCTCCAGGGCCGCCACCCATCATCGCGTTCGTCTGCCGCATCACCACGTCGGCAAAATTATGGTTCGCTGTCGTCGGCAGTATCAGGTAGGAATACAACTGCGTTGCGTCTTCAACCCCCGCGCTTCGTCCCATCAGCAATTGAAACAGTTTCGGGTCATGCACAACTTTTTTGCGCTTCGGATCGGCCAGCACCCGTTTCAGCGCCTCCAACACCTCGCCTTTTTCGTCCAACCAAACGGCTCGGCCCTCGCCCGCTTTGGGCGACACCTCAATTCCAGCTACGCGCGTCCCAAACCCCTCAGCCTCTCGCCCTCCCGTATCCAACGTCAGCCAAATCGCCACAGGGACTTTAGCGGGCAATTTTTTCAAGTATTCGGCGAACTCCGCCGCATTCTCAAATTGTTTGTAATCTTTGGTTTTCGGTCCGGCGTCACTCGTCATCGGTGGCGCTGCGCCCGCGCTGTCGCCCAGCTCTTTCAAAAGTGAATTGAATCCTAGTTCGCGATAAAGCGCCGCCAGCGCCGGAACATCTGCCTGCTGGATCTCCAGTGCCTTGAGGTCCACCGTCATCGGCACGTCTCGCGTGATCTGCGCCAGTTGCCGCGACATCATCACTTGCTCGCGTTGCTGTTGCAGCGCCTCGCGATATCTCTTGTTCGGAACTTCATCGGCTTTCTCCAGCGCTTTCTCTACGCTTCCATATTTCTGAATCAGTTCCGCCGCGCCCTTTTCGCCGATTCCCTTGGCTCCTGGAATGTTATCGATCGTGTCTCCCAGCAGCGCCATGTAGTCCACGACTTTGTCTGCTGGCACACCCAGCAACTCCTGCACCTTTGCTTCGTCCACAAGAACGTCGCCTTTCGCTCCGCCGGGACCCGTCTTTAACGTCCGGATATTTCTTCCCACAAGCTGCATCATGTCCTTGTCATTGCTGACGATCAGCACTTCGAAGCCTTGCTTCGCTGCCTGTGTCGCGACTGTTCCGATGACATCGTCTGCCTCGAACCCTGGTTCTTCGAGGATCGGCAGGCGCATCGCTTCGCAGAGCCTTCGCACGAAGGGCAGCTGCACACGCATGTCGTCTGGCATCGGCTGACGATGCGCCTTATATTTCTCGAAGAGTTTGTCGCGAAACGTCGTGCCAGGAGGGTCGAATACAATGGCGATGTATTTCGGCTGGTAATCCTTGATCAAGCGCTTGAGAATATTTCCAAACAAAAACGGAACGTTGGTAGGCACGCCGCCAGGCCCAGTCAGGCGTTGCGGCATTGGCGCAAAAAAGGCGCGGTATACGTGCGCCATGGCGTCAACCAGGAACAATTTCTTTGTTTCAGCGGGCATGGCGCGAGTATAGCAAACGCGTGCGAAACAACCTTGAGAACGCTGGACGGAACTCCCTTTAAGGGAAAAAGAGGGCGCGGTCTCTCGCGCCCTCTGTCATTTTCTTTGTCCTACGGCTTATTTGCTCGGCATCGCGGCCGCTGCCGTCTGCGCCTGCCCGAGCAGCAGCAATCTGGTTCCCCCGTCCAGATGCACATTTTTGCCAGTGGAAGTTATGATCGTCGTTTGGCCTGTGGTTGAGTTGTTCACCATGAGCTTCAAATCCTTTATTCCATACACTCCGCGGCTATTCGCCGGGAGCTGTGCGGCGCCATTGGTCTCCGTTGAACCGTTACTGGTAGTCGGATAATTCGGCGCTCCGCTCGTTGGATTCGGGGGCCTGCTGGCTCCCATGGGCGAACCTCCCGCCGCGGCTCCGCCTCGCTCGCTCAGTGGATCGCTGCCAGGCCCCGATGAGCCGCCGGAAAAATCATTTTCTGGTGGGGCAACCGCGACAATCACCACGTTCAGCGGAATCTCCCCGCCCTTCTTTGGCATTGCTTTATCAAACTGAATCGCCAGGGTCGACCCGTTGTCTCCTTTCGATCGCGCCGTCGCTTCCGTCACGCGCCCCTCCAGCTTTGCTCCCTTCGGGACAATCTCCTTTCCGTCCTCCATCATGGCATCCGTTGTGTGTGCCTCAACCTTGTCACCGACCTTCGCCTTCTTGGAATCCACCGACGAATTCAATTGCGCGTTTATCGCCGTTCCGGTCGGCAGCGCAGCAGACTGAGTTTCTGCCTGCGCCGACGGATTCGATGTTGCCGGCGTTTGCGGACTAGTCTGAGGTTGCG
>Ga0070735_10003135_pt1 | contig 14598 bp, 13 predicted proteins | sample Coa_R1_FD_66443 | JGI IMG/M metagenome (GOLD analysis project Ga0070735, IMG submission 66443) | Surface soil microbial communities from Centralia Pennsylvania, which are recovering from an underground coalmine fire - Coalmine... | ecosystem: Environmental > Terrestrial > Soil > Unclassified ...
GCGCGGAGACGTGCGCATCCAGGTGAACGGGCAGCGCGAGGACAATAACAATTACCTGATCGAAGGCATCAGCGCGACCGACTACAACGTGGCGGAATTGACGAACACTCCGCTGCCGAATCCGGATGTGGTGCAGGAATTCAAGGTGCAGACGTCGCTTTACGACGCCAGCCAAGGGCGGAACGGCGGGGGAAACATCAACGCGATTTTGAAATCGGGAACGAATACACTGCACGGGGAGGCGCACGAATTTTTCCGCAACACGGTGCTGGATGCGAATGAATACTTTCTGAAAGGGAGCGGCTCGCCGAGGCCGGTGATTCAGCAGAATATTTTTGGAGGAAGTTTGGGAGGCCCGGTGATACCGGGAGGCAAGCTGGGCTTCTTCTTCGTGAATTACCAGGGGACGCGGCAACGCAGCGGCGAGTCTCCGGGAACCCTGATCAGCACTTTTGTCCCCTATGTGCCTCTCGCCGATCGCGGCACGTCGGCCCAAGCCGTGCAGAACCTGTCGAACGATTTCGGTGGAATCTCCGTCGATCCGGTGGCGGCATCGCTGCTGGCATTCCAGAGCAATCAGTTTGGAGGGCCTGCGAATGGATACCTGTTTCCGCTGCCCAACGTGCCCGCTGGAACCGCGGCAGGAACGCCGGTTCAATTCACGGTCAGCAAACCCGGTTCGTTCACTGACGATCAATTCACCGCGAATTGGGACCACGAGTTCCGGAATTCGCGTGACTCGGTTGCCGCGCGGTTCTTCTTCTCCAATTCCGAACAGAAAATTCCGTTCGGCGCAGGCGGATTGCAGGCTTCTCTCGGAGCGCCGGCAAGCGGAACCGATCTGAACTTTCCCTACGATTTGCCTCTCCACGACCGCTTTTTCAGCCTTTCGGAAACGCATGTGTTCAATGCGCGGCTGGTGAACGATTTCCGCTTCGGCCTCGTACATATCAACAACAGCGGCATCAACGTCGATCCGGTGACGGCCTCTGCTGTCGGCATCGACCGACCAACGAGCAATCTGACCAGCAGTATTTACAAATTCACTTTTGGCAGTTCCGGATTTCAGTTCGGCCCGACGCCTCCCGCCAACCAGTATCAGACGCAGAACAATTACAACTTCGTCGAAAACCTCAGCTGGGTGAAAGGCTCGCACACTCTGACCTTCGGCGGGCAATACATTCGCGTTCTGCTCGACAAGAAGTTCCCGCAAGTGTTCAACGGGCAGCTCTTCTTTACGAACACGCTCAATGGCCTGACAGATTTTGAAAACTTCCTGAACGGGAATGTGCAGTTCAGTTTTGGCGGCGGCGGCGTGTACAACCACGCCTACCGGCAGAACGATTCCGCTATATTCGCGCAGGATGACTGGAAGGCGACGAAAGATCTCACGCTGAACATCGGGCTGCGCACAGAGTTTATGGGCGCGTGGAGCGACGGCGACTGTCACATCGGCAACATCGAGTCCGATCTGACGAAGTCCGGGACCTATCCATTTATCTATCCCAGTTGCGTGAACAAGCTGGGAGTTTCCGGGCTCACCGGAAACGCCGCGGGCTCGACTTTCAAAAACAGCGTCTACACAGGGCTGGGGCCACGGGTCGGATTCGCCTGGGACATCATGGGACGCCATACGACGACGCTGCGCGGCGGATACGGTTTGTACTATGTTCGCGAGGATATCGGCGCGGTCGATCAGCTCAGTTTCCAGTCTCCGTTCATCCCAATCGTCTTCTTTCCGACCACTCCTGGATTCGCGCTCTCCAACTTCTTTACCGGAACGCCCGCCACCAATCCGAACGCTGTGCCCGCGGCGGGACAACTTTCCCCGGCGTGGATTCCTTGCCTGGCGCGCCTGACAAGCTTCACTCCCAACAGCCCCAGTGGGCAGGATGCAACTTACAACTGCACTACTGGCCCGGGCGTGAACTCAACCCAGAACTTATTCGTGCTCGAAGTCCCGCGGAACTTCGTAGTTCCGAACACGCAGCAGTGGAACCTGACTTTACAGCAGCAACTCGGAAAGAGCTGGGTGCTGGAAGTCGGATACGTGGGCACGCGCGGATTGCATCTCCGCGAAACTCGCGACGGCATTCAGTCTGTCAATGCCACGCCGGCTAATCCGTTCACGGTGACCGACACGAGCGGCAACAATTACACCATCACCGACAATACATTCTCCAACGCGATCGCGCGTACGCCGACGCCGGGATTGAATGGGTATAGCGGGTATCAGATTTTCGCGAATGACGCTTACTCCATCTACCACTCACTCCAGACCACACTGTCGCGCCGCTGGGGCAACAATTATCTGCAGGCGGCCTACACGTTCTCCAAGAACATCGATGCTACTTCGAGCGGAAATACGGCGTTCAATACCGCATACAACGATCAGAGCAACATCAATGCTTCGCGCGGACTCTCCGACTTCGACCGCCCGCATCGGCTTTCCGTCACGTATGTGTACGACCTGCCCATGTTCCGCCACTCGTCCGGATTCGTGCACGGTGCCCTTGCTGGATGGGCTGTCAGCGGCGTGACGATCTTCCAGTCGGGCACTCCGTTCTCGATTCTTGACTCAGGCGCGGGAACCGCGTTCCTGGGACAAGGCAGCACGCCGTTGCTGGGGGCCAGCCTCGCCCCAGGAGCCACGATCGGGAGCGCTTTAACCAGCGGCAGCATCCAGCAGCGCGCTGTCAGTGGATACGTGAATGGGAGTGCGTTTACGCCGGCACCGCAGCTGTATCCGACACAATGCGCGAGCGACCCGAATTACTGCACCACCGGCTTCGGAGATCTCGGCCGGAACATCTACCGCGGACCGCGCGAGCAGAACTGGGACGCCTCGCTGATCAAGCACTTCCAGATTGGCGAGCACCAGGACATCCGCTTCACGGCGGACTTCTTCAACCTCTGGAACCACGCCAACTTTGCCAACCCGGCCGTGACCGACGTTGAAGCGTACCTCGCATGGGTAGGTTCGGGCGGCACGGGCAACGGTCCCTTCGGACAAATCGTGAACTCGACTGGCACCCCGCGTCTGATTCAGTTCTCGTTGCGCTGGGCATTCTAGCCGCGTATAAGGTCCACTTCCAGCCGGGAGGCCTGCGCCTCCCGGCTTTTTTCTGCCCAGTGATGCCAGAGCTTGAAGGAAAAGTTGGTCGCCCTCCCATTTCGTTGGTAGGATTCTGCCGTCGATTTGGCGAGGAGGACTCATGAAAGGGAGAGAGATTAGTCGGGTTCTGTGCTGTTGGTTCGGGATCTTTGTCGCGTTTGCAGGTGCCCAGTCGAGCAGCAAAACCGTTGCCCTGCGTTGCGGCAATCTATTCGATGGCCGCGGGGATACTCTCCGCAAGAACGTTGTCGTCGTAATCGAGGGCGAGAAGATCAAAGAAATCGCAACGAGTGTTCCGACGGGCGTGGATGTAATCGATCTCTCTCACCAGACGTGTTTGCCCGGACTCATCGACACGCATACGCACATTCTGCTGAACGGCGACATCACCGCTGCCGACTATGACGAGCAACTGCTGAAGGAGTCTCCGGAATACCGCACGATTCGAGCGACGGTGAACGCGCGTCGCGCGCTCGATTATGGATTCACATCGATCCGCGATCTTGAAACCGAGGGTGCCGGTTACGCCGATGCCGACGTGAAGAAGGCAATCAACAACGACATCATCCCCGGGCCACGGATGCAGGTAGCCACCCGCGCCCTGGACGTGACCGGAGCGTATCCGCTACAAGGGTACGCGCCGAATGTAATCGTTCCACACGGCGTGCAGATCGTCGACGGCCCAGACAACGCGAGGCAGGCCGTCCGCGAACAGATCAGCCACGGCGCCGACTGGATCAAGGTCTATAGCGACCGCTCGTATCGTGTGCGCGAAGACGGCGTGCTCGATGACATCCCGACCTTCACACTGGACGAACTGCGCGCGATCGTCGATGAGGCGCACCGCGAACGGCACAAAGTCGCCTCGCATGCAATGGCGCTCAACGGCGTGCACAATTCCGTCGAGGCCGGAGTCGACACCATCGAGCACGGCAATTACATCTCCGACCAAGATTTGAAGACGATGGCCTCGCGAGGAGTTTTTTATGTGCCCACTATTTTCGTCGGAGAATACGTCGCGCAGGGTCGCGCCGCCGAAGGCGCTCCCGTGTGGGTCAAGATGATCCAGATTCACGAGGACACTTTCCGGCGCGCAATGAAAGCCGGAGTGAAGATTGCCTTCGGCACTGATGCCGGAGGATTCGACTGGAAAATCGATCCCGCAAAAGAATTTGCTTCGATGGTGAAATTCGGCATGACTCCGGCTCAGGCAATTCATTCGGCCACGTCTACGGCCGCTGACTTGCTCGGAGAAAAAGATTCGCTCGGTACAGTGGAAGCAGGCAAACTCGCGGACATCGTTGCCGTTCCGGGCGATCCGTTAAACGACCTTTCGCTCATGGAGAAAGTGGATTTTGTCATGAAGGGCGGCACAGTAGTCCGGAAACCTTAGGTCAGTTGTGAATGCCCATTCCAACATCCAGATTACAGGAATCACCCGAGCGCCCCTGAAATATTCGAAGCCGACAATAGGAGAAGTACGAATCCTTCATATAGGAGTGAAGCAATGACAACGGATCCGGTTTGTGGCATGAAAATCGATGAGAAGGACGCCAAAGCGCAATACGGCGGCAGGAAATACAGCTTCTGCTCGGATGACTGCAAGAAGAAGTTCGATCAGCATCCGGAGCAATATGCGAAAAGTGCGCAGAGTGCCGCTTAGATTCAACGCCTGAAATAGAAAAGCCCTCGCCGAAACGAGGGCTCTTCTTTGCTCGAAGGAGCTTTACCGATGCGCCATCGCCGGCTCGTGGGCCGACACGCCTGCCTTGAAGCTGGCAAAGCGCTTGTTGATCTCGTCCCAGTTCACCACGTTCCACCAGGCAGCAAGATATTCCGGACGCCGATTGTTGTATTTCAAATAGTATGCGTGCTCCCAGACATCGTTGCCGAAAATCGGGTAGAGTCCCTGGGAGATCGGATTGTCCTGATTCGGCGTACTAATAATCTGCACTTCACCATTCGACTTCCCCGCAAGCCACACCCATCCGGAGCCGAATTGCTTCGCGCCCGCATCGTTGAACTTGGTCTTGAAGTCGTTGAAGTTGCCGAATGTCTTCTGGATCACTTCCGCAATCGGTCCGCTGGGATCGCCTCCGCCTTTCGGCTTCATGATCTTCCAGAACATCGTGTGATTGACGTGTCCTCCACCGTTGTTGCGGACTGCGCCGCGAATGTCCTCGGGCACCCCGTTGAGGTCTCGGATCAGATCTTCGGCAGACTTTCCGGCGAGTTCGGGATGCTTCTCGATGGCGGCATTCAGGTTTTTCACATAGGCGCCATGGTGCATGTCGTGATGCAGAGTCATAGTCTGCTTGTCGATCGTCGATTCCAGTGCGTCATAGGCATAGGGTAAAGGCGGTAGTTCGTGAGCCATTTTTATCCTCCAAACGTTTCTGATGACAGGAGACGGAGATTCGATGCAAGTGTTGAGCACCATTATATCGCGCTGCGAGGTTTGCAATCTGCCCGATGTTCCTACTTGCGCCCGAGGAATCGAATGCGGGAGGTAAAAGCTCGGCCGAGGCACGCGCTGAACGTCGGCGCCGGATGATTCACAGGATCGATGACACTATTGACGACGAACGGATTGCAGCGCCCGGTGATGTTGTCGAACCCTCCCCGCAGGGCCAAATAGTATCCGAAAAGGTGAAAGCGTTTTTCGAGCTGCAGATTGAGCGAGAAATATTCGGGGAAGCGGAACGCATTAGCCGACCCGAGCAATTGCTGCTGCGGATTGAGTTCACTGAACGGAAAACCTGTGCGCGCCTCGAGCGAGTAGGCCACCTCGAATTGATGAACGATGGGCAGCTTGAAAAGAGGGAAGTATCCCCAGGAGAGGAAGCGATTCGGCGTATCCCACGGATAAGGCCCGGCCTGCTGAGCGCTCAGGATCGGATTGTCGATATTGAAATCGAGCACCTGGTTCGAGCGCGCGCTCGAGTGCGTATACGAGCCCATCAGTAAGTAAGATTCGCGGAAATTCCGGCGCAAGGTGATCTGGAACGCTTTATACCGATCGTCGCGCGTGTTCTGCAGGACGAAGTCGCCGCTGGTTGCCCCGTTCAGAGTGTTGTAAACGAATCCACGCGAACCGCGCCGCTCGAAGTATTCGGCTTTGAGGTAAATCGAAGCCGGAAGTTTCTTTTCGAGAGCGACGCTCCAGTTCACGAATCGGGGTACGTTCAGCGTGCTCGCATCGGCAGTGAAGTTCGTATCCACTGGTCCCGTCGTGCTCACGCAGGTTGGTACACAGTTGGCATTGCTGGAGTAGAACGTGTCCTCGCGGGATCCTGCATAAGGACGGGCGACAAGAAAGATCGGCGTCTCCTCGTAAACGAGTCCGATACCCGCCGATAGTTTCGTGTTGCCGGAGTTGTCGAGAACATAAGTCCCGGCGAGCCGCGGCGAAATCTCCGCCTGCCGGATAATTTCATCCCAGTCGAGGCGGATGCCGGGCTCAATCAGCAGCCGGTCTGTGATTCCCCAGCGATCTTCGGCGTAAGCGCTCACCTCCGAGTTGTATTGGTAATGCAACGGGGCGGCCGAAAACGTCGAATATCTCGTGCACGGATAAGTGGCGTCCTGAACAGCCGTGAGGCAGAGGTCCGGAGACGTGAGCGTGTTGTTGTCGCTGAGAAACGAAATTGGCGTGCGCTCGAACTGCGCACCGTACGACAGGCGGTCGAGATCGACCCCGAATTTGAAGTCGTGGCGCCCCAACCAATGATGCGACGGAAGGAAAATATTGGACAGCGCCTGCCATCGGTTCGCGTGCGTTTCAGCGGCAAGGAAGTAGTTTCCTCCTGCTGTGTTGATGTTCACGAAATAGGGAAGCGACCCATACGGCGTGAGCTGCAGATTGTACTGATCGAAGGCAATCCCAGACTCGAGAAGCTCTCCCCCATTGAAATAGTGCTGGTCTTTGACGCTGGCAACGTACGCGGTCTCGACATCCTTGGGATTCGCAAGTTGAGGGCTTTGCGGCGAAAGATAAGCGTACTGGTCGTGAAGGTAATTCACCAGAAAGCTCGTAGTCAGGATGTTCCGGTTCGTAATATTGCTTTGTATTTTTGTGAGATTGTCGAGTCGAAGCGTGTGATCGTTGTCGTGGCCGACGGGAAGTTCCGTGAATACCAGGTTGTCATATTCGCCGTCGAATGCGTTGTAGAACCAGACTTTTCCTTGCTTCATCGGCCCCGAAAACGTGAAGCGCGGCAGGAACTGGTCGAATCGCCATCCGTGCTTGTCCTGCACAGACGGTATAAAGTCGGTCGCCCAGAAGCGAAAATGATCGTCGCCAATGCCAGTATTTAGCTTCAGCACACCACCGGATCCCTTGCCATATTCGGCCGGCTCGCGCGAGGGCTCCACCTGAATCGACCGAAACGCATCCGTGCTGACGCGGACCAGCAACTGACCATTCGCGGGCTGCGACACATTAAATCCGTCAAGCATAGTCACAGTCTGATACGTTTCCGCTCCCGCGACATGCGGCTGACCAGCCTGATCCTGCACCACTCCCGGAATGAAGTTCAACACGTTGCGGTAGTCAGTGGTATCGGGATAAACGATATCGATGACGTCAAGCCCGCTGATCGTTTCCTGCGATGCAATTTGCGAAGCGTCGATCGCCGGCGGAGATTCGTGCACATTCACCGTCTCGCGCACTTCCTGCTGGTGTGAAATCGCGACTTCAATATTCGAACCGCTCGAGATTTGAACCTTCGGCTGCGTCAGCGCGTAGTAGCCTTCCTTCTCGACACCGAGGTCATATTCTCCGGCGGCCAGCGAGGGAAAATGGCAGCGCCCGTTGAAATCGGTCTCGCAGTGAATCGCAGGATGCGTTGCGGACTTCAAACTGACTCGGGCCGAGGACACAGCAACTCCGTTCTCGTCGACAACCGTAATCGTAGGCACGGGAACGGACTGCGCAGCGGCGGTGCAAACCACGACGAGAGTGAGCACGAGAGCACGCATGCCGCTGCGGTTATTTTAACGGTCGGATGCGGTAGCCGATGAATTGGTTTTTTACGAAAGCATTGTTTCAACGCTGTCGCCGGGCATTCATTGATAGGGCCGGACAAGCATGCCGCGATTGCAGCCATCCGAAGCATCAGCGAACAAGGCAAATGTCCGCGCGATATAATAGTGCCCGCTTATAACCTGTCTATATTTCTCACCCATCATGAAAGCAGCCGTACTCCACGGGATTGGCCGATCTCCCCGATTTGAATCCTTTACGGATCCTGTTCCTCTGGCGAACGAAGCCCTTGTGCGGGTAAGCGCCGCCGCGCTCAAGCCTGTCGACAAGCAAATGGCTGCCGGGTCGCACTACAGCGCGTTTCGCGAATTCCCGGTTATCTGCGGTGTTGACGGAGTAGGCCGTCTGGAAAATGGCAGCAGGGTTTTCTTTGCCTTGCCCAGATCTCCGTATGGCGCGATGGCCGAGCGAACCGTCGTCGCTAAGCCGCGCTGCTTTCCTCTTCCCGATAACGTAGACGACATTACCGCGGCGGCGGTATTCAATCCGGGTCTGTCCGCCTGGGGAGCCCTGAAGTGGCGTGCGGAACTGACTCAGGGCCAGAGCGTTCTGATTCTCGGCGCAACTGGCGTCACCGGGAAAATCGCGATCCAGATGGCCAGGCTTCTGGGCGCTGGGCGCATCGTTGCCGCCGGACGAGACGAGAAAATCCTGGCTACGCTCCCGGGCCTCGGTGCAGACGAGACACTTCCAATCGGCGAGTCAATGGAAAATTTAAAGCACGATTTTGAGCGCCTGACCAAAGAACGCGGTTTTGACGTGATCATTGATTATCTCTGGGGAGCCCCGGCCGCAGCCTTGCTCTCCGCCATTACCAGAGAAGATTTCAACGCAGGCTCCTCAAGAATGCGTTGGGTGCAAGTGGGCGAGAGCGCGGGAGCAGCGATTTCGCTCCCCGCCGCAGCATTGCGGAGTTCGAGGCTCGAGCTTCTAGGTGCGGGCAGTGGCAATGCTCCGACCTCCCCTGACATGTGGGTCGATGCCATCCAAAAGCTGCTGGCAAACGTTGCGAGCGGGGCAATCCGTATCGAAACAGAAAAACTGCCCCTCTGCGATGTCGAAGAGGTTTGGCAAGCCAAATTCCCTGGCCGCAGAGTGGTTTTGATTCCTTAGGACTTCGTGGCGAGATATTCGCAAACGCGGCGGATCGTCTCGCGCTGATGATCGTTCAATGTGAGGAATTCGAATCCATAGCGGAGACCTTGCCGATAGCGCACAATCCCGCGAACTTTGATCGGATATGGCGTCAGCGGAAGCGGGATTTCAAGTGTGACGATCTCGCCGGGTTCCAGGCTCCCCGTAAGAGTTGCGCCGATCCCATCCTGTCCCATCTCGGTCGAGCGTCCCCAGCAGGACCGGAATTCCCCTGCCTGAAACATCTTGACGTGTAACCGGACATCAATAACAAAGCGCGGGAAGCGCCGCGTATATTGAACTTTGGCCGGGGATCCTTGGGCCGGCGCAGCAGCGCTGGCATCAGCGCCTGCGGCAGCGGCTAGAGCTTTCTTGTCTTTGCTCATGCGAACAATTGCTTCTGCAATCCTCCGGCCCTTCGACCGGTTCTTGACGCATTAGTTGCCGTGCAGGAGGTATCCGGGCTCGAGCGGAAGTTTCCCGCCCACCTTCAGCACCGCAACGCTGCTGTTAATGGCGTATACATCCACAACTCCAACTGCTCCGGGGATCGAGGCGACTTTATTGACCAAGTCTTCGTCCGAATCCACAATCATGATTGCGGGATGGCCCATGCGCCCATGATTCGCCGAGACGATGAGATCCTTAACGTCTGACTCGGGAACCTCGTACACTTTTTCGACCAGCAATTTCATCTCTGGAGAGGCCGGGGCGCGCATAATGAACGTGACTGCCTTTCCATCTGGCCACCGGTTGGTCTGCCCTTTCGATACCTTTACCAAGTCTACAATCGACATTCCGGAGACGGCGTTGCTTTTGTTCGAAATGACGGCAAGGTCGCGCGCGGACGCGAATGACGTCGCCCATGCCAGAAATAGAGACGCAATTAGCAGTCGCCGGTAGCGCACACTCGGTCCCTTCCGAGGGAATGGTCCAATGTCGATTTTCCGGGAATTTGGTCACTCGCTCAACGTAACGAAGGTCACGTATCGCTGGAATCGGACGCGAACACCCACCCGGCTCCCAAATGCCCGGATTGCCTGGCTACGGTGTTCGGGGGGTTGGCAACCTGGGGCAGATAAGGTACGCTAGGGCTTCTCTTTTATTTAGATTCTTAAGGAAATATCCCCCATGACAAATCGCGTCTCCTACGCTCCGCAAGACTTCCAGAAAATGTGCAAGCAGGCTGAGAGAGATCATGAGGCGAAAAAACTCATGTTGCTGATGGAACGCGTGAAGCGGCAGATTGCCGAACGCGACCGACGCCCAGGCCTGAAGGTCGAACCCTCGAAACATCCGGCGACTCCGGTCAGCGCGGATTCAGGCCTGTTGCGGCTTCCCAGCCGATCGGTTCCATTTGAGAGATAAACAAAGTACAGCGGCTGCATCCGAAATTTGAATCCCGCTGTCGAAAACTTTTCTCTTTCTCACAACTCAAACTGCGCTAGAATGAACCAGCTTTTTACAGACCCGCCTTAACGTGGGCGAGTGCGGATTCTTTGGTTGCCTTCCCCCAGGAGGTAGTGGATGTACCGGTCCTATGCAGGCTCCCAAGCGGATTTCCGTCCGTTTGCGGATGTGCAGACTCAACTGCGCGAACTCACCCAGGATTTTACGACCTCATTCAATACAGGGAATTACGATAAGGCCGCCGATCTGTTCGCCAGCGACGGCGTTCTTATGGCCCCTCAGGACGAAGGTGCCTATGGGCAGAAGTCAGTCGAGCGCTTGCTTCGCCAGATGGGCGAGGCCGGATACAGCGATTTGCGGCTCGAAACCACCCGTGTCGATCACTCCGGAGACATGGCCATGGAACTGGGGCGATTCTCGGTTCTTGTCCGGAAAGCCGACGGCGTCAAGACTACCGAGCGTGGCAAGTACGTAAAAGTCTGGCGGCGCCTCGGAGCCTGGCTTATCCTGGCCGATTGCTGGAGCCGGACTTCTGCGATGGCCAATGACAAGGCCGCCTGATCTCTGATATCAATAAAAAATCAATTTAATGGAAACGGACCAACAAGGGTTGTCTGCCAAAGCGCAAGAAGGCGGACATGGGGCGGGAGCGAAGGTGGAGGATCCGGGCCAGTATTGTCCCAACTGCTCATCGAGGCTGCGCGAGAGCCGATGCAAGTTGAAATGCCCGCAGTGCGGCTTTTATTTGAGCTGCTCCGATTTTTATTGATCCATCGTTGAGTTTTGATTTTTTGAATTTTGAATCGACCACTCTGACCAGGGTTCAACCTGGCCTCTGCAGGACATTCATTCCCTTTGGCGTCCGACTTTCTTTTGCAATCCTGGAAATTCCCTGCAGGTCTTTCCCTCGCCGTGACGCAGATTCGCCGCTGCGGCTACAATGTCAGCGGGACTTCATCTCAGAAAAATCTGCAAGGAGAACATCATGCAACGCAAGGCAAGTGCGGTTTGGAAAGGCGGGCTGAAAGATGGCAAAGGGTCGCTTTCGGCTCCCGGCGGAGTGCTCAACAATACGCAATATTCTTTTTCCACACGCTTCGAGAACGCTCCGGGAACAAATCCCGAGGAATTGATTGCTGCTGCACATGCGGGATGTTTTTCCATGGCGCTTTCCGCGCAACTCGGCGGAGCCAACCTGACCCCCGAAAGCATTTCCACAACCGTCACATTGTCTTTGGAAAAACTCGACTCCGGATGGACGATCACCGCCAGTCACATTGATGTAGTCGGCAAAGTCCCCGGCGCGGATGCCGCGACCTTCCAGAAATACGCCGAGGCGGCCGAAAAAGGATGCCCCGTCTCGAAAGTCTTGAACGCCAAGATCTCGATGAACGCAAAGCTGGAATAAGTCTGATTTCCAACTCTCGTCTTTCGCATTTCGGTTTCACAACATGCTGGCGCAGCTCCCATTTTTGCTTGAGTTGCGCCAGCATTGTTTGTATTCACCTGATCGTGCTGAGCAGCGTCGTGGATGAGGAAAGTGTTTCTTTTCGCGATTGTGGTCAGCCGCTGCGAATCCCCCCGGAATGCTGCCCGCGATTGACACTCGACGCAAGGACTGTAGAATAGGGATGCAGGTCTTCCTGATGCGGCGGCGTTCCCGCCTGCTGCGGCTGAAGTCCACTTGCCATCGTGGCGGAATTGGCAGACGCGCATGGTTCAGGTCCATGTACCGGCAACGGTGTGGGGGTTCGAGTCCCTTCGATGGCACCAAAGCAGTGGTTCGTGAATCGTGGCTAGCGGTCAGTAATCCTTCTCGACGTCATCCTTTTCTCTCATCACACTGCAACTGCATCTTCTTCATGGAGTGCAAGCCGGTGGGCTTTTCCAGCAAAACCCTTGTGTATACAAATTACTAACCGCTATTCACTAGCCACTATTCGTGAATCCCCACCCCCTGTACCCGATCCCCTCCTTTGTCTATGCAGAAACAAGGAAATAAGCGACAATGCAGGGCGGAGCTGGAGGAAAGCCGCATTGAAGATTTCGCAAAAAGGACTCTACGCGCTGCAGGCCATGATGACGCTGGCCCGCAAGCATGAGCAGGGGGCGATCAAGATCCGCGAGATTGCAGCAGAAAGCGATCTGCCGGAAAAATTCCTGGAACTCATTCTCCTCGAGCTCAAGAATGCCCGAATCGTTGATAGTATCCGCGGCGCGCGAGGCGGATACCAGCTTCGTCGTCACCCCTCCGAGATTCCTTTGAGCGATATCATCCGGCTAGTGGATGGACCCTTGGCTCCCATGGGAGACGCCGAGCAGTTGCGCGGCCTCATCGCCAAAGATGCCGATCATCGCGCGCTCTACGAAGTCTTCCTGGCCGTCAGAGATGCGGCGGCGAAAATCCTCGAGAACACGACCATTGCCGACCTGGTTGATAGCGGCAAAGGCAAGCGAGGCGCACGAAAGAGCGCGCACGCGAAAAAGCACGCGAGCCCTTAGTTCGTGACTGTTTTCGCATCCCGGCCAAGCCCAGGGATCGGCGAATCGCCGATCCCTGGCTCGTTCTGCGAAGCTAGGCGCGGAACCTGCTGCTCACAGCATCGTCTCCAGCCGCCCGTAGCTCATTTCCATGCCTTTATCCATGCCGCTGGCGAGCATCATAGAGCGCGTCTTGCTGTCCGGAAGCGTCATGCGCATTGTCATCAGCGTTCCGTCGCCGTCCGCCTCGAACCGGGTCTCGACGTGATTTTCCGGCGTAGGATCGGGCAAATACATCCGCTCGATGTGAACAATCTTGCTGTAAGGAACCACTTCGAGAAATTCGCCCGTGATATAGAACCCCGGCTTCTTCGGATGCGCCCACTCGTAGCGGAATTTGCCTCCGGCCCGTGCGTCATTGATGCACACCGGCATCGTCCAACCCTCAGGCCCTAGGAGCCATGTCTGTAGCAGCTTCGGATCGGTATGCGCGCGGTACACAGCCTCCGGTGATGCGGCAAAATGCCGGGTTACCACGATGTGTGTATCGCCTTCGGTTTTCATCGTCAGTCCAGTCATAGTGTTCATCTCTTTTTCCTCATTGAATTTGAGTCCATGGCGTCCAAAACTTGGTCGAGTCGTTCGTAGTTTCTTTCCAGAGCCTTCCTCAGTATCGCCAGCCATTGATCCATCGCCTCGATACCCTCTTTCGATAGGCGCCGCGGGCGCCGGGTCCCATCAATGCGGCTAACGATCAATCCCGCTTGTTCGAGTACCTTCAAATGTTGCGAGATCGCGGGTTGGGTCATTTCGAAAGGCTCCGCGAGTTCGTTCACTGTTGCCTCTCCCAGCGCCAACCGTGCAAGAATCGCCCGGCGGGTCGGATCGGAGAGGGCAGCGAAAGAAGCATCGAGGCCGGACATATTTGACATAAGTAGATACTTATATAAGCAATTATTGATTGTCAAGAAGAATCTGCGCAGTTCAAACTGGACAACTTCCAGACCCGAAATCTTCTGCCAGCCGAAAATCGCTCTGGCAAATCCAGGCAAAACCCTTGCTGGACAGGGGAAGAGCGCGATTTTCACAGTCTGCGCGCTCCGTCACGTGCGAGAACTCGCAGTTCTCGCAAATTGCAATGCCGCAATAACCGTGAGAGAAGTCGCATTCGTAGGAAACTGCAGGATCGCTTGCACCATTTTGCGGCATGCAGTTGTGAACGCCGTGCACTCGATTGAAAATTAATGTACTTACAAAGGCGTATTTTTCGTTGACGTAAGAAATAGAAGGAGTAAAAACATACTCGTTCTTTGACAACTTCTTAAGTTTTTCCGGTTGGTGCGGCGTCCGGGGCTCGAGCGAAGTCACTGTTTTGATCGCAAGGTTGAGACGGAGGGCAAGCAAGGGTCTATAG
>Ga0070735_10003136_pt1 | contig 14594 bp, 13 predicted proteins | sample Coa_R1_FD_66443 | JGI IMG/M metagenome (GOLD analysis project Ga0070735, IMG submission 66443) | Surface soil microbial communities from Centralia Pennsylvania, which are recovering from an underground coalmine fire - Coalmine... | ecosystem: Environmental > Terrestrial > Soil > Unclassified ...
GCCCCCGCCGTCGAGCCCGAGGAGTTGCTGCGCTGGGTCGTTCGGCATGAGTACTACCACTTGGGCCAGTTGGTGATCTACCAGTGGGAGCGCGGCAACAACCCCTATCCGAATGCATGACCGGGCAGGCCCGGACGGGCTCGGCCTATGCGCGGCAGGGGATCGCCGCTCCGCCGTCGAACATGCGCGCGTCGTCCGTACGGACGCACTACTACGCTGGACCGAAAGAGGAGCGCGACATGCCACGAGCGGACGGGCGCGGCAGCAAGCAGATGCGGCCGGCTAAGATCACGCGCGGGTTTATGCCCAACGCCGAGGGCTCCTGCCTCATCGAGATGGGTAACACGAGGGTCATCTGCACCGCCTCTGTAGAGGATAAGATCCCGCCATTCCGCAAGATCGAGGGTCAGCTCGGCTGGCTCACCGCGGAATACGGCATGCTGCCGCGCTCGACGAACACGCGCACGCAACGCGAGACGAAGGGCGCGGGCGGCCGTACGGTCGAAATCCAGCGGCTCATCGGGCGGAGCCTGCGCACCGTCGTGGAGATGCCCGTCCTGGGCGACCGTACGATCTGGGTGGACTGCGACGTGCTCCAGGCTGACGCCGGCACGCGCTGCGCAGCCATCACAGGCGCCTACGTCGCGGTCGCGGAGGCGTGCCGCAAGCTGGTAGCCGATCGCAAAATCCAGCGCATGCCGCTGCTCGGCCAGGTGGCCGCGATCAGTGTCGGCGTGGTCGGTACGGACGAAGTACTGGACATGTGCTACGCGGAGGACCACGACTGCGCCGTCGACCTGAACGTAGTCGCGACGGATAAAGGGCGGTACATCGAGGTGCAGGGCACGGGCGAGAAGGTTCCATTCGACCGCGATCGCCTGAACCGCATGCTGGACCTGGCGCAGATCGGCCTGAACGAGCTCTTCCGCCTGCAGAAGGCCGCCCTGGAGGGCATAGTCTGAGTACTGTCGGAGGATCGACGTGACCGGAACGCTGCTCGTGGCGACGACGAACCGGAAGAAGGGGGCCGAGATGGTCCAGATTCTTGGCGCGGCCGGCCTGGGCCTGCGGGTCCTTACTCTGGCCGACTTCCCGAATTTGCCTGAGGTTGCGGAGACGGGCGAGACTTTCATGGAGAACGCGCATCTCAAGGCGGCCGCGGCCGTGACGCAGACCGGTCTTCCTGCTATTGCGGACGACGGCGGCCTGGTGATCGATGCGCTGGGCGGCGCGCCGGGAGTGAAGTCCCACCGCTTCCTCGGCGAGACGACGCCGTTCGATGAAAAGATGGACCGCATACTGGAGATGCTGCGGGATACGCCGGACCCGGAGCGCACGTGCCGCTTCGTCTGCGCAGTCGTTGTCGCCGCGCCGGACGGAAGAACATTCGAGTGCGAGGGGGACTGCGAGGGCCGGATCGCGCGAGAGAAGCGCGGCTCGTTCGGCTTCGGCTACGATCGCATCTTCTTGCTTCCGGAGCTGGGCCGGCACATGGCGGAGCTTAGTCCGGATGAGAAACATCAGGTTAGCCACCGCGGCAAGGCGCTGGCCTGCGCGATACCCGTCTTACGGACGATGGGATGAGCGGGTGGCGGGCGAAGTACTAGCTGGCAGCTGGTGGTTCGTGGCTTGTTTCGGCTAAAGCTCGGAGCGAGCCACAAACCACGTGGCACGTGGCACAACGGGAGAACCGATCGGACGCGCCGCTCGTCTATAGGGGATACGCCTGTGGAGTGGAGCGACCGCCGGCTTCGCCGTCTGCGCGAATCGCCGCAGAACGTTGGCGTCGACGTAAATCGCCAGCGATCCCGTGCGCGCCGTCCGGCCGTTTATTCAGGCTGGTGTGTCCAGGAAGGGTCCCGAAATGGATAGCAATCGAGGTCCGGCAGATCCGAAGTCTTCCGTGCGAGCGGTCACGCCAGCGCGACGCAGCGCGCGAACGCGCTGGACGCCGCCCCTTTTCGCGCTGGGCGCGCTCATTGTGCTTGGCGGCGCGCCGCACGTACCGGAGCTCGCTCGCCGGGCCGCCCCCCCACGCGTGCTGATCGTCGGCGGCGGGCCGGACCTCCGTAACAACCAGGTCGCGATCGAGAGCAACGTGCGCTACGTCGGCGCCCTGCTGCCGCCGGACGCGCCCCGGATTACGCTCTTTGCCGATGGAAACCCCAGCAACTCCACGGTTCTCTACGACGAGACGCCGCCTGTATTGCCTGCCGGAGAGCGTGTGTTCAACCTGCTGATGCGTGCGGACGACTCCAGCGGCGCAGTTGGGCGCTATAGAAGGCCGAAGCTGGGTGCGAAGCTGGACGGCGCTTCGAAGAAGCCGGAGATCGAGAAGGCGTTTACGCAGCTCGCCTCCGAAGGCGGCGATCCCAGGCGGCCGGTCCTTCTCTATTTCACGGGTCACGGCAGCCGCAACCCGAACGACCTTGAGAACAACCTGTACGATCTTTGGGGCGCTCGCGAGGGCCTCACAGTGCGGGACCTATCGAAGCAGATCGCGCGGCTGCCGGAGGAGACACCCGTTGCAATCGTCATGGTTCAGTGCTTCTCCGGAGCGTTCGGCAACTTAATCTTCGAGAACGGCGACCCGCAAGGCCAGCCCATCTCGCGCGATTTCGCGGGCTTCTTCGCTACCGTGAAGGAGCGAGTCGCTGCCGGATGCACCTCCGCGGTCAATGAGGAGGAGTACCACGACTTTACCTCCTACTTCTTCGCGGCGCTCACGGGGCGTGATCGCGTGGGCCGGCGCGTGACCGGCGCCGACTACAACGGCGACGGGCGCGTGGGCATGGACGAGGCCTACTGCTACACGCTGATCCACGATAATTCGATCGACGTGCCGGTCTGCACGTCGGACGTGTTCCTGCGCCGCTTTGTGCCGCTCCGGGACGCCGATCTGTTCCAGACCCCGTATGCGTCCGTGCTGACGTGGGCCACGCCCGCGCAGCGCGCCGCGCTGGAACAACTCTCGACGACACTGAACAAGCACGGCGACGACCGGCTGGAGACCTCCTACGCCCAGATGGCGCGCGAGATGAACGCGCCGAACTGGCGCGGGCCGTTTCGCGAGGCGAGCCAGCGGTTCAACGCGCTCCGCCGCGACGGCCGCGGGTCGCTCGTAGCCCGCTTCCCCGACCTTCAGCGGCCGGGCGGCGACGCCTACCGGCAGGCGCGTACGGACGCGATCGCGCAGCTTGAGCGCGAGGCGACCGCCGGAAAATGGAAAGCGCTGCTGGACGCGAACGATGCCGTCGACCGCTCGGACCAGGACGGCGAGGCGCAGGAGATCGCCGCCTCCCGCAACCTGCGATTTGTCCGGCTCGGCAAGTCCGTGATTATCGCGCATTGGCTCAAGGAGCACGGTACGCCGGACATAAGGGCCCGGTACGCCAGGCTGATCCTCGCGGAGGGCCGCACACCCCTGCCGCCGTTCGGCGAGAGTGGCCGCAGCCAGCCGGGCGACACTCCGGATGGCACCGCATTGCGGCGATCGCCCGTCGCTCCGCACAATGCCGGCTCTTGCTGCACCTGGGACCGATCGCCGCTGCCGAGCCGACCGTGGGATTAGGGAGTAACGATTAGCGTCCCGTCGGCCGGGTGCGGGTGATGACGTGATTGGGTGACTTAACGTGAACTGCGGCTGCCGTTCCCGTGTGGGCGCCTCCATGTCTGGCGAATGCACCCCGGACAGACGCGGCCAGGCCGACCGGCATTCTTTGTCGGAGGACAGAACCCGTGGCGACCCCGGTCCGAATGAATAGTAGATCGCGGATTCTGCGGGCGCAGTGGGTCGTACCTGTTTCCGGCCCGCCGATCGCCAACGGCGAGGTCGTGATCGAAGGCGACCGCATCCTTGCTGTACGCGAGGCGCGGTCCGGCTGTGGCGCCGACGAAGATTTCGGCGATGCGGTCCTGCTGCCCGGCCTGGTCAACGTACACACGCACCTCGACTATACCGTGATGCGCGGACTGCTGGAGGACCTCGACTTCTTCCCCTGGATCCGCGGCCTGACGGCGCGCGCCGCAGCGCTCGCGCCGGAGGATTGGCAGGCCTCTGCTGCATGGGGCGCCGCGGAGGCGGTTGCGTCCGGCGTAACCACGATCGGCGACTGCACGGTGAGCGGTGCGGCACTCGCTGCGGCGCAGCAGTTCGGGCTCGGGGGAGTGATCTATCGCGAGGTGTTCGGCATCGACGAGGCGCGGCCGGTCGGCGAGATCGTCGCGGAGCTCCGGGCGCAGGTTGAGGCCATGCGCGCGGCGTCCCGCGGCTCCCGCCTGAAGGCCGGCATTTCGCCGCACGCGCCCTACACGGTGCGCCCCGCGCTCATGGCCGCGCTCGCGGAGTATGCCCGCGCGGAGGATCTGCCGGTCTGCATCCACGCCGCGGAATCGCAGGCGGAGGCGGAGCTGCTGCGCGCAGGAGGCGGAGAGTTCGCGGCGATGTTCGAGCGGCGCGGCATCGCGTGGCAGGCGTCCGGCGGGAGCACGGTCGCCTATCTGGACCGGCTCGGCATCCTCGGTCCCGATACGCTGCTCGTTCACGGCGTCCAGGTTTCGGCGGCGGACCGGCACATCCAGCGCGAGCGCGGATTCGCGTGGGCGCACTGTCCGAAGTCCAACGCGAAGCTGGGGGCCGGCATCGCTCCGATCGGCCTGCTGCAGGGGCTCGCGCCCGGCGAGTCGGGCGGGGGCTGCGCGCGCGTCGGCCTTGGGTCGGACAGCGTGGCCTCGAACAACACCATGGACATGTTCGAGGAGATGCGCTTTGCCGTGCTCCTCCACCGCGCTGCGCAACGACGCATCTCCGCGTTCGGCGCGCGGGAGGCCCTGGAGATGGCGACGCTCGGCGGGGCGCGGGTGCTCGGCATCGCGGACGCGTGCGGCTCCCTGGAGCCTGGCAAGCGCGCCGATCTCTGCGTGGTCCGGCTCGGGGGACCGCGCACCGGCCCGCACTACGATCCCGCCAGCGCGCTGGTCTATTCCGCGGGGGCGGCGGACGTGCTCTGCACCGTTGCGGCCGGCGAGACGCGTTACGATGCGCGCCTCGGACCGCTGCCGGAGGACCGCTTCCCGGCGAACGATGCCAGGAGCATTCGCGAACCCCTGCGGCGCGCGGCGCAGAAGCTGCGGGAGTGGCAGGCGCAGAATTAGAAGCGCGTTACTGGAGGACGATTTGAGCGATCGGACAAACAGCCTGTTGGAGCGGCCCATCCGGTTCGGGATTATTGGGTGCGGCGCACTGGGGCTCGTGCACGCGAAGCGTCTGTCTGCGATACCGGGCGTCACGATTACGGCGCTCAGCGATCCGGACGAGGACGCGATGCGCCGCGTCTCGATCGCGCTGGGCGGCGGGGTGCCGTTGTTTGCGGACTACAGGGCGCTGCTCGATTCCGGCGCACTCGACGCGGTCTGTATCAACTCGCCGAACCGGTGGCACGTCGAGCAGCTTCTGGCATCGCTGGACCGGGGCCTGCACGTGCTGTGCGAGAAGCCGCTAAGCATGGTCCCGGCGGAGGTGGAGCAGGTTGTGGCCGCCACGGAGCGCGCGGGCACGACCGTCGCCATCGCCTACCAGTCGCGATACCGGCGCGATTCCCGTATCCTCAAGCGCGCGCTGGAATCGGGCAGGTGGGGCCGCGTCACGTCTGTCAGCGTGTTCACCTGCGAGGACTGGATGACCCCCAACCGCGGGACCTGGCGGCACGATCCGACGCGCTGCCCGGGGGGCTTCTTCGCGGACGCAAACGGCCACCAGCTCGACCTGCTGTTCTGGCTGACGGGGCTGGAGGCCACGGCAGTGCGCGCGATGATCGAGACCCGCGGCACGCCCGTCCCCATGGTCACCTGGGGAGAGGCCCGACTTGTGGCGAATCCGGCAGTCGGCAGTGGGCAATCGGCCATCGGGGAAGGGCAGTCCGTCGGCAATCGGCAATCGGCAATCGGGAAGAGAGATTCAGTCCGTAATCTGCAATCCAAAAGCCAAAATGGCGAGGGCGTGCCGTTTACGTTTACTTTTGTGGGAGACGCGAAGCACTGGCGGGAGGAGATCAGTATCCAGACGGAGCGCGCGGACTTCGTGATGCAGGACACGCGGCTGCGCTGGTCCGATGGGAGCGCGCCGGCCGGCCCCTACCCCGACCCCGAGTCCAACGCACCGGTCGGCGTGGACGCCGATACGCCGGACATCGCCTTCGTAGCGGCGATGCGCGGCGGGCCCCCGGTGGTATCGCCGCCGGGCACCGTGTGGCCCGTGCTGAACTTCACGCTCGCCGCGCTGGACGCCGCTAAAGACGGTAGCTGGTAGTTGATAGTCGGTAGCTGGTTGGATGCATTTGCCAGCTACCGGCTACCAACTACTGTGTCGCGAATGCGGTGAAGTAGACCTTTACGACCGGTTGGTCGGGCACCTCTTTGTTGACGCACTCCCTGATGTCGTCCTTCAGGGCCTCGCGGTCTTTCGGCGTGTTGAGCTCCTTCATGGATTTGCTTTGCAGCACCGAGAGGATCGCATCGCGCATGGCCGGTATGTGCTCCTTGGCCTGCTCCTCGGTCATGCCCTTCTTCAGTCCGAGCGCCATGGTGGTTTTCAGGTAGTGGTCGCTCGTGCCGTTCAGGTTGACGAGAAACTCGTCTAGCGGGAGCGAGACCCCGACTTCTGCGGGCTTCTTGATCTCTTTGGCTTCCGCCTTAGCTCCGCTGCCGCCGATGAAGACTTTGGCTCCGATGGCGAGCATGAAGAGGAGCATGAGACCCATCATGATGGGCATAAACGGAGGACCGCCGGCCTTCGCGGCCTTCTCCGGCGCGGCCTTCTTTGCGCTATCTGACACGGTTGTGATCCTTATCGTTGATGTTCGTTGCTCTATAGGGCCGGCAATTGTCGTGTAGCGCTCGGCCCTGCGAACTGGCCCGCGGCTCACTGGGCGCCCTCACCCCCTAAATCCCCTGGGCTTGCTGGGCGCCCTCACGCCGTAAATCGCCCGCGGCTCGGTAGGCGCCCTTACCCCCTAAATCCCCTGGGCTTGCTGGGCGCCCTCACCCCCTAAATCCCCCTCTCCCAAACTTGGGAGAGGGGGACTTTCCAGCCGGCGTTCCTTTCGCGGGCTATGGCGCGGGCGGCTGGGTGTCCTGGCCGCCGACGGTTATTCGGCGGATTTCGGAGCGGATGGCCATGTCGGTCTCGCGCTGGGCCTCGGTTTTCAGTATCACGATGTCGACGCGCCGATTGCGCGCCCGATTCTCCTCGGACGTGTTGCTCACCAGCGGCCGCGTATCGGCGTAGCCGGCGGCCATGAACCGGTCGTCCGGGAGCCGCGCGGTCTCGGTGAACCAGCGCAGCACGGCGGCGGCCCGCGCGCTGGACAGCTCCCAATTCGATGGGAACTGCGCGGTACGGATCGGCAGGTTGCAGGTGTGCCCCTCGATCGAGACTCGGTTCCGGGTGGCTCGCAGTATCTCAGCGACGCGTGCCATGACAGGCGCGGTGGCCGGTCCGAGCTCGGCCCTGCCGCGGTCGAACAGCATATTGTCTGCGGCCAGCGAGATCACCAGGCCGCGCTCGTCGGAGCGCGTCGAGATGGAGCCTGTCAATTTATTTTGTTCCACAAAGCTTGCCAGTTTTTGCATTGCCAGCCGGTAATCTTCGTATTCGCGCGGGGAGAGGCCGAGCTGGTTGGAGCTATCCTGCGCGTGCGGCACGAGCCTGGCGCCGGCGTTGGCTCTGCCGCTGAAGCCGCCGCGGACGGAGATGGCAAGCTGGCTGAACTTGCCCTTGCTCATGACGGACATGGAGTAGAGCATGAGGAAGAAGGCGGCGAGCAGGGTGATCATGTCCGCATACGTGAGCAGCCAGCGGTCCTGGTTGTGCGCTGGATCGACGAAGAGGCTCCGGGGCCGGCGGCGGCCCGAACTGTGGCGGCGCGCGCCGAGGCGGGGCAGTGGCGCGCCGTGAGCGTAGGGATCGCGCGGGTTGTGCGGATGGTGACGGCCGTTTGCAGTTGTGTCGGCTTTGATGATCATGGCATTGGAGCGTGTTGCTGGTATCTGGCAGCTGGCTGGAGGCTATCTCCGGTTACGCCGGCGTCTTGATCCTGACGGGCGCGGCTCCCACAGCCGGGCGTCGCGTGTCTTCTTCGCGTCCTTCGCGGCTTCGCGCGAGGCCCGGGCCATCACCGTCACGCTAGACCGCCACGCGGTCGGCGGCCGCTGACGGATTGCGCGCGGCCCGGTCCTGCTCTGGAACGCGGGTTCCGTGGACGGCGGTGAGCGCGGGCAGGAGCGCCAGATTATCGCGCAGCCGGGGCGCGAGGAAGGCCATCAGCTTGTCCTCCACGATGCGCGGGTTATCTCCGGCCTGGACGGCCAGTATGCCTTCGACGACGACCTCGCGGACGAGGACCTCTTCGGCGGTGCGGGCGCGGAGCTTGTTGCCGATTGGCAGGAAGAGCAGGTTCGCGCTGGAGACGCCGTAGAGAGTGGCGATGAAGGCGCCGGCGATGAGCGGGCCCATTTTGCCGGGATCGCTGAGATTGGCGAGCATGTGGATGAGGCCCATGACGGTGCCGATGATGCCGAGGGTCGGAGCGAAGCCGCCCATGGTGGTGAACATGCTCTCGCCGACCTTGTGGCGGACCTGCAGAAAATGGATCTCCGTGGCGAGGATCTCGCGGATGTACTCCGGGTCGGTGCCATCGACGGCGAGGCGGATGGCGCGGGCGAGGAACGGGTCGCGGGCGACGTCGGCCTCGGCGTCCAGGCACAGGAGCCCTTCGCGGCGGGCGCGCTCGGCGTAGCTTACGAGCAGGGCGATGGTCCCGGGCACGTCCTCGTCCCCGGTGGCGAAGACTTTGCGCAGGATCTCGGGAATGGCGCGGATCTGTTCGAGGCGGAAGCTGATGGTTGCGGCGCCGAGCGTGCCGCCGAAGACGAGCAGCGCGGCGGGTAGGTTGACGAGGGCGCGCGGGTCGCCGCCTTCCCAGATGAGCGAGACGACGAGCGCGCCCCAGGCGAGCAGCAGGCCGGCGATTGTGGCGAGATCCATGGTGGCGGTTCCTGGTTGCTGGTTCCTGGCAGCTGCGTGCGGCCGCTAGTAAGGAGGCGCCCGTAGTCTGTTCGTAGTTGCGCTCGGGCGACGGAATCAATTCCTTCGCTGTACGGCCTATGGCCCCGTGTCCCTGCGGGACACCAATGCCTCCGCGTGATCTACGAAGTGACTCGGAGCAGCTACTTAGCTACTGGCTGCCGTCCTGAATGAGCGCGGTGCGCGGGAGGGCGGCGCCTATTTCGCGGCGGTATTGAATGACGCGCTGCAGGACTTCTTCGGCGCTCTCGCGGACGAGTATCTTCTTGCCGGTTATGGTGGTGACGACGGTATCGGGCGCGGCCTCGATGCTCTCGATGAGGTCGGCGTTCAGGATGAGCTCCGTGTTGTTGAACCGTGTCAGGTTGATCATGGTGGCCTGTGGCTTGTGGCTTGTGTTTGCCAGCAGCCAGGAGCCGCTTTACCGGGCTGTCTTGTAGATTGTCGGCTGACTTGCGTGGGAAGGTTAGTGTTGGGGGCGGCGGGGGGTTGTTTGTTTTTCTGAGTTTATGAGGGGTTATTTGGGATTCCGGGTCCCTAGATAACCCCGGCGAGGCCTGGGTTGGGCAGGCACCGAAATGTGGCGGGCGCGCAGTCACGCGAAGCCGAAACCACTACGATGCGGAATCGAGTCTTTGGCGCGTCCGATAGCGGCACCGTATGAAGCGCTCATTCATCGTGGGTCGCGAGCGAGACCGGTGCGCTCACTTATATTTAGCATGTGCCGGGCACACGTCAGCTCCAATCACCGAAGAGCGCGACGCTACTTTATGTGCGTCCGTCACGCACTCTGCGCATTTCAGGTTGGACGAGGCTGGGCCATTTCAGCGAAATTGTATGTGGTGAGTCGGCCGATACTATCTTATCTGGCGACATAATATGCTAATATCCATCGTCAATCGCTCTTGGTTGACGGGCTGCTAGTCAGTCCAACGGTCGTTATCGTCAATGCACCGATCTGCTGCAACGAGGGAGTGTCGACATATCTATGGAAGCGGAAGATGCACGATCGATTACGGGGCTCTTGGCAAAAGGGCTAGCAGAGGATTGGAACAGCGACATTGTGGTAGGGTGAGCAATGAGCAGAAATGGGCGACAAGTTGCAGCTTATCGCCCATTCGAAACGCGCTCCGAACAAATCAGTATTGACCGTCCGTCGCGTGTTTGACCATACTAGGTATACCTTAGGAGGCGGCGGTCATGCTAGATGTCGTGTGGGGATTACATGAAGAATCTCGACGACTTTGGCGACCTTGTCGCGATGGCGGAATGGCAACTCCGCGAGCTCGGATGCACAGCAGTTCGTCACGAGGCTCTTGCGGGTTCTAGTGGTATCCAATTGCTCGCAGGCACGTGGCCGTCCGGGCTACTGGACAGCGACAGCCGGGAGTGGATCGTAGTCGTCGCGGTCGCCACACCAATGCAATTGACTCTGACGCGCTCTTGGGAGCTATTCGTGCGCAATTTGACGGGGGACGGCGGATACCTGTATTTGTACGTGGCGCCAGGATCGCTGCCCTGCGCGATTGATCTGCTCGACGCCCTTCAAGTCTCACGCGTCAACGGAACAGTGTGGATTGTCGGCGAACCGGCGCCCATCGCACGGTAGCCTTCGGCTCCGCTATCCTAAGCACTTATTGCTTGATCGAATATGGGGGAAGCGATTATTATCCTGTTGAACACCGATCCGACACTCCTGCGAAAAACTTTTCGGATACGCTTTCCGGGTACATAGGTAAGGGCGTAGTGGTCACTGCGACTATGCGGTCGGGCGGTCGATTGAACAATCGGGGACACTATGGCGGCGGATAAAAGTGCAGATTACTCGTTCTCTTTCGAGATAGCAGGGCCTATGGCCATGTTCATGCGGCCCGACACGGGCTCTACGCCGGTGTCATATCCAATACCGACGGGAAGCGCGATTAAGGCTATGGCGGAGTCGATAGCACTTGTCGAAGGCGCTTGGTTCAGACCAAGTCAAATCGAACTGTGCGGCCCAATCGTTTACGCGGCATACGCGACGAATTATGGCGGTCCACTTCGCAAATCAGATCAGATCACCAAGAACGCAAGCTTTCAACACGTTGCCCGGGTCCTGGTCAACCCGTGCTTCAAAATCCACGGCGAATGTGTCAAGACAGCGTGGAACGACACGCATGATCCCGCGCAGAAATTGCACAAAATGCTTTCTCGTCGGCTAGAGGCGGGCCAATCGCGGTTTCCGGTTTCTCTCGGCTGGAAGGAGTTCGCTCCGACATACTTCGGCGTCCCACGGAACACGACGGCAGCAGATATTGAGATTGAGGAGACGATCGAAGGATACTTGGTGAACGTGTGGAGCAGCCCACAAAATGGGACGTGGGCACCGCGGTTCGCTCAGGTCCAGATAGTGGCCGGCGTGTGCGACCTTCAAGGAGTTTGGCGAGATGTTGCGTGAAGCCTGGCGAATCGCGCGGGCGCTTGAAGCCGCAGGAATCGCAACGGAGGCACGAACGGCCGACGTAACGTCGCCTGGCAAGACCGGCGGCCCTGCCGTTCGCGTTCTACTCGGTGCGGACTCATCTGCCGAGATCATGCCGATTGCCGATGCCGAGCTAGAGTCCCTGTGGAGTTTCCGGAAGGCAAACTTCCACTATTGGCCAGTCGTCCGGCCCAGCCGGCCGCTCTGCGACGACGAGGAACATGCCGCGTCCTGGCGCGATCGGCTGGCGAACGCCAAGGCGGAAGGCAACAAGGCCGCGCGCGGGCTTGCCGTAACCAACGTGCTGGCGGACGGATTCGGCCATTGCGATATTTCGCTTGCACCCCTTCGCGCCGACGAGAGCAGGGCTCGGGGGGCTCATGCCGAGAAGTTCGGACCGACGAGCAAACTGCCCCGACAACTTCGGATACTGCGATGGCGCATTCACCGATATATGAGACAACCGAATCCAACAATCCAAAACGCCCCGCAGAGCGCATACGAAGCGGTGTTCAGCCTGGTATACGGACGCGAGGTCAACGGAAAGATAAAGGGGGGCGGCCAGATCGCGTTCGACCTCAAGGAGGAAACGATCTACACGCCAGAATTGCGCGCAACCGTCGAAGCAGCGCTAAGCCGCCAAGTGGACGACTCAGGACCGTTGGTGACGTGCTCTCTTTCGGGCCTACCTGGCATTCTGCACCAGGGCAAATTCCCGAACCCATCTCTTCCGATTGTCGCCGCGTCGGGCATAGCCATGTTTTCCATGTTCTCCGAAGCAGAGACGAATTATCGGTACGGCAGGTCAGACGACAAAATCGTGACCATATCCACGCGTACCGTGCAATCGGCGCAGGACGCCATTTCGTTCGCGACGGAAAAGACAAAGCGAGGGCAGTCTTGGGCTGCATTTCCGAATGGGCGAACTAAGGATCGCAGAGAATTAAAGGACTTGCTAATCGCATATGCTACAGGCGTTCGAATTGCGCCCTTGGCGAGCGGCCTTGGCGGAGACGAAGATGAGTTAGGCGTAGCTTACGAGGATGCGATATCGTCGGTTATCGAGGCGCTCGATGGAGTCGAGCGGCTCACGCCAAAATCACACGTGGTCCTAATCCTCCTTCGCCAAATCAGCAACGCGCAGGTTCAATCCGTATATTGCCGCACGCCGCTCGCTTCGGAGGTGTTGAGGGCCGGACGGAGATGGATCGCTGCGCAGCGACTGCGACCTCGACTCATGTGCGCGCCGCGCCGGCCGCGCCCGATTTCGCCGTCCCGAGTTGTGCAGCTACTCTCCAAGCAGTGGGTTGATTCGCCGCCGCGCCCGTCGCGACTTGCCGGGCCATCGGGTGGCGACATCCTAGACTTCATGCTGGCTGATGGACATGCAAGGACCGGCTACGCAGACGACCTGCTGCGAATGTGGCTAGCGCGGTCGGACCGACTGGTAGCGCATGTCGCGTCAGAGCTACGACGAAATATGCGGTTGGGAAATCCGGCCGATTCCGATGACGATGAATTGCCCGCGATCTTACCGGCGCTCGTGGCGGAGTCAGATCGCCTGTGCAGCCTGATCTCGCTTGTGTTCGATGCGAAGGAGATGACAATGGAAGAGACGAGTCGGTCACCAGCCTACCTGCTGGGCTTACTACTCGGTGTCGTGGACACGCTTCACTGGGCCTACTGCAAAGACGTCAGGAAGGACATTCCTCCGTCCCTTGGAGGCAGCCAGTTGCTCGGCATCGCCGCGGACGACCCGGCAGGCGCCCTGACTGACCTCCTAGAGCGCATTCGCCCCTGGTACAACTGGGCAGATACAGCATCGCCAAACGCGGAGATTCCGAAAGAAAGCGATCTGACCCAATTGCGGGCGAAAAAGGCGCTCGGCCGACTGTCTGCGGTGGCGCCGCATCTTGCGGGCCGGCTTCCGGATCAGTTGGATAATGTGGGTAAGGCAGAGCTTCTACTCGGCTTCATGTCGCGCGATGATGTCGCCGACCAATACCGCTCCCAATAGGCAAGAAGAAAGGAGAAACCATGAGCCACGACTCCCTGTACGAAGAGCGCCGAATGACAGGCGTTCTCATCATCGAGGTCAACGAGTCGAACCCGAATGGAGACCCGGATCGCGAGAGCGATCCGCGGACGCTGCCGGACAAGCGCGGTGTCATAAGCGCCGTATCCTTCAAACGCAAGGTGCGCGATCTCGTTCACGAAAAGGAGGGCGTTGTCTGGAGGTCCGTGGCCGCGAGCTTCAGGCCACCATTGGATCCGAATCGGCATCACGTCCTGGAGACCCGCGGAGTCCAGCGATCGGACATAACGGAGCTGTTAAAGGGCCGCAAGGGCGAGAACCGCCGCGACGCCGGATACGCCGAATTCCACAGCCGGTTCTGGGACGCTCGCATCTTCGGAAACACATTTCTGGAGTCCAGCGAGGGAGAGGAGAAAAACGCAGACGAGGAACAGAAAGCCAACCTGCGCAACTCCGTACGCAATGGAGTGGTACAGTTCGTAAACGCCCATTCCGTTTGCCCGGTCGCGATCAAGCGCGATACGAACACGAAAAAGTCAGGGGCTCAGGAGGGCAAAGATCGGGGCATGGCGCCTCTTGCCGATCGCAGGGTAATGCACGGAGTTTACGTCATGCCGTTTTTCGTCAATCCCGCTCTCGCACACCGGACGCACTGCTCGAGCGTCGACGTCGATCTTTTGCTCCGGCTGATCCCGCCAGCCTACCCCGCCACTGCGTCCAGAGCGCGGCCGTTTGTGGACATTCGGCATGCGTTCGTCGTCGAGCACAAGTCGGCGCTGGGGTCCGTGTCGGATTTCGACGTCGTGAAGCATTTCACGCCGGTGCGGACAGACGGTAAGCAAGACGAGCCGTCTAGCTCGTGGGAGCAATATAGGGTTCCAGCGGACGCGGGCGCGCTGAACATTAAGTCGGGCAGCTTTGCCGACTTGTGCGCGCGGTAACCGATATGCTTTATGCACACAGCGCCCGGCCCGATCGCAATGTCGAAGCTCAGCCGTACCGAGAACATGTCGAGA
>Ga0070735_10003137_pt1 | contig 14594 bp, 13 predicted proteins | sample Coa_R1_FD_66443 | JGI IMG/M metagenome (GOLD analysis project Ga0070735, IMG submission 66443) | Surface soil microbial communities from Centralia Pennsylvania, which are recovering from an underground coalmine fire - Coalmine... | ecosystem: Environmental > Terrestrial > Soil > Unclassified ...
CGCCGCCAAGCGTGTCTGTCCCGATCGGATGGTCGTCTCTTTCTCCGGCGACGGTTGTTTCCTGATGAATGGCCAGGAGTTCGCCACGGCGGTACAGTACGATCTGCCGATCGTCTTCATTGTCATCGACAACGGCATGTACGGCACGATCCGCATGCATCAAGAGCGGGAATACCCAGGGCGGATCATCGCAACCGAATTGAAAAACCCCGACTTCGCCGCCTACGCCCGCGCCTTCGGCGGCCATGGCGAGACTGTGGCGGCCACCGCCGAATTCGCCCCCGCCTTCGAACGCGCCGTCGCCTCCGGCAAGCCCTCGATCCTCCACGTCAAGATCGACCCCGAGGCGATCACGCCGATGACGACGCTGAGCGCGATCCGGGAGAAGGCGTTGGCGGGCGGGAAGTAGGTCCCTGCCTTAGAGACGCGACGTAAAAGTTTGGAAAATCCTTGGATCGCCCAAGCAAATGCTTGGGCGTCCAAATCGCGCTTGAAAAATCCCTTTCCGATCAAAGACGCCGCGACGCGGCCGCCAAGCCTTTCCAAATTTTTCTTTGGCCGTTTTGAGCGATTTTAGAGGCTTACAGCGAAAAAAATTTGGAGATACGTGCCTCGCAATCTGATGGTGCGCTGCTGCCTCTCCGGTTGGCGCGCATTCTAGTCGAGATCATCTGAGGAAGGAAGAAATTGTTCCGAACCTCCCCGTGATTCCCGTGCAGGCTGGGAATTTAGAGGACCTCCGCGCGTCAAGATCGATCGACGCCCAGCACATAGTCCAGCGCAATCCGCCCGGGCCCGAAAGTTGCAATCGCCAGCGCCATCGCTGCCCAAGGCAGATGAAAATTCGCCCAGCCGTCTGGAATGGTGAGCTGGATGATTCCCGTCATCACCAGCAAACCGAGCGCCGCGTACCGTGTCCCCAGGCCGAAAACGAGCAGCACGGGCAGGCAAGTCTCGGCCATGGCGGAGAGAGTCGCCATCAGTTCCGGCGCCGGATAGGGGATTTCCGACCCTAAAATATGCAGCTTGTACTCATCTGAGAATAATGCCTTGGCGCCGAAGGAAAGAGTCAAGAAGCCGTCCCATTTCGTCATGCCCGAGCGCCAGAAAGGTACGGCTAAGGCGAATCGCAGCGCTAGCATCGTCAACGACATTGGGATAAAGCCAAAGACGCTCTGCGTGAAAACCGCGAGCGCGTGCGGGCTCCGCCGCAGAGCGGCGGCTTGATCCATGTTCATGGCCGATCCTTTCAGCTTTCGAGTTTTGTGAGAGCGCCGGCCTCGATGAGGCCGATGAGGTGCGCCCCGGCGTCGAAATCCTCAATGCCTGCGGCGGCATGCGCCTCAGCGATCGTCGCGCCGCGGCGCAAGGCGCTCGCGAAGGCGTAGCCGCCCGACGGCAGGAGCCGCGTCGTCACTTCCGCGGCCGGCCGCGCGATCATCGCCGCCTCAGGCCGCCACTCGTCGATCGGCTGGACGTCGCCGCCGCCCTGATGAGCGCTCCAGATCGAAGCGATCGGATATTCGGAGCTCAAAAGGCGGACCGCGGGATGAAATTGCGCCCGAGCCTTGGCCAGGCCTTCCAGATCCAGCGCCGCCAGGGCGGCGATCGTCAAAGCCTCGGCTTCCGCGGCGTGATAGGCCTCGACCCAGGCGTTCTCGAGACAAGCGACGTCGGCAAGATAGCAAAGATCGCGGGCCGGTTCGAAACCCGCGACAAAGGCTGGAAAGCCCTGCCCATAATGGATGAGAACGGGAGATTCCGGCTTGTTCGCCGCGGCGTATGCGCGCGTCATGGCGCGAAAGAAATCCTCGCCGACGAGGCGGCGCGTGACGGGATAGCGCGCGGCGAGCGACGCGATCAGCGAGACCGCGACATTGTTGCGATAGACGGCGAACCGTCTCTGATCGCTGGCTCCTTCACGGCCACGCGTACCTGCCGGCGCCGGACGGTTCGGATCGGCCAAGGCGGCCGCAAAAGCATCGACCGTCTCGCGAAAGGTCGTCGAGAGTTCAGGACGCATGACGCAACGCCCTCACCGGATCGTTCGACCTCATCGCCGCCTCGGCGCGACGGGCCTCGGCATGAAGGATCGGCCATGTCGGCACGTCATTGTCCCATTCGACCAGCGTCGGAACGGCGCCGCGGCGTCCGATAACGTACCGATAGAGATCCCAGACCTGATCGCGCACCGGGGAGTCATGCGCGTCGATCAGCAGGGGATGACCCGCATCGTCCATCGCCTCGGCAAATCCGGCAAGGTGGATTTCCTGAACCGAGGAGAGCGGAAAAGCCTCGAGATAATCGATCGGATCAAAGCCATGGTTCGTCGCCGAGACGAGCACATTGCTCACGTCGAGCAACAGGCCGCAGCCGCTGCGCTTCGCGACGGCTTTGATGAAATCGACCTCCGCCATCGTACTCTCGGCGAAGACGACATAGGTTGAAGGATTTTCCAGCAGCATCCGCCGCTGCATCGTCTCCTGCACTTGCTCGATATGGTCGACGACGACCGCCAGGGTTTCGTTCGTGTAAGGCAATGGCAGGAGGTCGTTGAGATAGCCTGTGTCATGGCTTGACCAGGCGAGATGTTCGGAGAACATGGCGGGCTGATAGCGCTTGTTCAGCGCCGCCAGGCGTTTGAGATGATCCTTGTCCAAGGGGTGCGGCGAGCCGATGGAAAGGCCGACGCCGTGGAGCGAAAGCGGATAGGAAGCGCGGATCGCTTCGAGCCTTCGATGCGGCGGCCCGCCGTCGCCCATGTAATTCTCGGCATGAATTTCGAAAAAACCGATGTCGGGCCGCTCGGCGAGGATTTGATCGATATGTTCCGGCTTCAGGCCGACGCCGGCGCGATGCGGCAAATCCGGCGCGACGCGGGCCAATTCACAGGACGAAACAGCCATTGAACGATCCTTTGCGTCGCGATGGTCGCGCTTTGTCGAGGATTTCGCGGCCCCAGGGACGCATGTTACAGGTCGATTCGAATTTCGTCCGACCGGACGTTTCGTCTGGAATTGCGCATAAAAATCAGCCGCCGCGCGTAACAATCTGCTGCCCGCGGCGAAGGAAGGACTAACGCCGCCGTGGGCGAAGGCCAAAGCGACGAGAAATGGGCGGTCATGATGCGCGCCGCGTTAGCCGGCGACGAGTCGGTCTATCGCCGCTTGCTCGAAGACATCGGCCGCCAGGTCCGCGCCATGGCGCGCGGCGCCTTCGCCCGGTCGCGGGTCGGCGATGCGGATGTCGAGGATGTGGTGCAAGAGACGTTGCTGGCGATTCACTTGAAGCGCGACACCTGGGACGGCGCCATGAAGCTCGCCCCCTGGGTTGGCGCGATCGCTCGCCATAAGATCATCGACGCCTTGCGCCGGCGCGGCGCCCGGCAGTTCGCCCCGATCGAGGATTTCGAGGCGGCCATTCCGGCGCCGGAGGGCGATGACCCCCACGATTTGACCGACGCCGATCGCCTGATCGGCCAATTGCCGGCGCGCCAGCAGGACATCGTCCGCTCGATCTCGCTCCAAGGCCAGTCGATCTCGGCGACGGCGCAGCGCTTGGCGATGACGGAAGGCGCGGTCCGCGTGGCGCTGCATCGCGCCTTGAAGTCCCTGGCGGACGCTTGGCGGAGGACGGCGTCATGAAGACGTCCGACCTGATCGCAGCGCTCGCCGCCGATCCAAAGCCGCGCGGCATGCCGCTTGGCTCACGCTTCTCCTTGGCGCTCGCCTTGGGCGTCTTGGTGAGCGCCTGCGCTTTCGCCATGATGGTCGGCCCCCGCCACGATATCGCGCGCGCCTTGGGGACGATGCGCTTCGACTGGAAATTCGTCGATACGATCGCGCTCGCCATCCCGACCAGCCTCCTGGCCTTGCGCGTGCTGAGGCCGGGCGCCCAGCTTCGCTGGCTGGCTGTCGCCCTCATCATTCCTGCGTTGGCGCTCAGCAGCAGCGTCGCAATGGAATTGATGATGATCCCGCGCGATCTCTGGCTGACTAGGCTGATCGGTTCGAACGCGATCCACTGCTTGACGGTGATTCCGCTTCTGTCGATCGCGCCGCTCGCCGCTCTGTTGGTCGTCATGCGCGCCGGCGCGCCGGCCTCGCCGCACGTCGCCGGCGCCGTCGCCGGCCTCGCCGCGGCGGGCATGGCCGCAACGCTCTATGCTTCCAATTGCACCGACGATTCGCCGCTCTTCGTCGCGACTTGGTACGTGCTGGCGACGGCTGTCGTCGTCGCGGCGGGCGCGCTTCTCGGCGGCCGATTTTTGCGCTGGTGAGGCGGACAGCGCAAAATGCGTCAGTGTTTTCGAATGTTCGGGTCGGTAGAAGACCCAACATTCGCGAAAAGAGGCCTCCTTCACCAGACGTACGGTTAGAAATCGACCTACTTGATCAGCGGCTTGAGGATCGCGTCGAGTTCATCCTTGCTCAAGGCGCCGCCGTAGATTTTGCCGTCGATGATGAAGGTCGGCGTGCCCTGTACCGAAAAGTCCTTGTTGGCCGTCTCGGTGATCTTGATCAAAGCGTTGGCCTTGGTCTGATCTTTCAAGCAGGTCTCGATGCCCTCGCGCGACAGTCCGGTCGGCTTCAAAACTTCGACGAGACCATCGAGCGGTTTGTCAACGAAGGCCCAGCGATCCTGTGTCGCGAAAAGGAGTTCGATCGTCGCCAACGCCTTATCGTCGCCATTGCAGCGCGCCAGCATGAAGGCGCCGACGTCGAGATTGTTGCGCGAATATTCGCGGAAGATGTAGCGGACCTTGCCGGTGTCGACATAGGCGGCCTTGATCGCCGGCCAGACGTCCTTGTCGAAATGCGCGCAATGCGAGCAGGTCACCGAACCATATTCGATGATCGGCACGCCCGCGGCCTTGTCGCCAACCGTCAATTCCGGCAGCGGTCCAGGCTCCAGGGCCTTGGCCATATCGGTGGTTCCGGTCGGCTTGGGCGGCGCCGTATCGGCCTGCGCCGACGCGCCGAAGGCGCAGAAAACAAGCGCGACAACACCCGCGAACGCGCTCCGCGAGATCGCTTCCATCTTTCAATTCTCCCTGGAAATCCTCGGCCGGACCTTGGACTCATTTGGCGACGGGAGCAAGGCGGCCTCGCCGAAAGCACCGCTTTGGCCTTGAAAGCACAGCATGAATCCCCCTTAAAGCGGGCTCCCCGCGCGGTCCTGGCGAGCCGGCGCTTGTCTCCCGGCCTCGCCTGGATTATAGGACCGCTCACGCGTGAGCCGCCGAAATCCGGGCGGCTCTCTTTTTTGATTGCCGAGGCAAGGCGATGAAGGCCGATATCCACCCGAACTACCACATGATCAAAGTCGTCATGACCGACGGCACAGAGTTCACGACCCGCTCGACCTATGGCGAGCCGGGCGCGACGCTCAATCTCGACATCGATCCCAAGACCCATCCGGCCTGGACCGGCGGTTCGCAGCAATTGCTCGACCGCGGCGGCCGCCTGTCGCGCTTCAACTCGCGCTTCGGCAATCTGACGATGGGTAAGAAGTAGGCGCCGGTTCAGATCCGGCGGATCGAGGTGATCGGTCCGGCGCCCTTTTCGGCAAAACGTCCTCGTACGCCGGCGAGCGGCTCGGCGACGACTCGCATCTGCCAGCCGCTGGCGTGAAGCAACGTCTGAGCATCGCGCATCACGCCGATATGGCCCTTCCAAAAGACAAGATCGCCGCGCCTCAAATTGGCGAGCGCTTCGTCGAAAGCGATCGGCGCGCCGAGTTCGGCCTCGAGCATGTCGCTGTCGCGCGGCGCGACGCGGCCGGCGGCTGCGAGCGCCGTCTGGATCAAGGCTGAACAGTCCAGACCTTGCGCGGTCCGTCCGCCCCAAAGGTACGGCGCTTCGAGAAATCGCTCGGCGACGGCGACGAAATCCGCCTCGAAGCGATCCAGCGGCGCAAGATGCTGCGCATAGAGAAACCCGCCCTCGGCAAGCGCCGCGAATTCCCCTTCCTGCCCATTGATCTGAACGCGCGCGCCAAACGGCAGCGCGGTCGATGGCGGCGCCTTGATGCTCGGCTTCGGATAGACGAAGCTGCGCAAGATCGCGATCTTATGGGTCGGCGCCGCCTCCGTTCCAAGCGCGCTCGTCGGCATGTATCCGACATAGGAATCGCGCAGCAGTTGCGCCCAGGCCCAGCCCTCGCTTTCTTCAAAAACCAGAACGTCCTCGCCGTAAAGCGCTTCGGTCTCGAGCATGGCGTCATGCGCCGGTGTGCGGCGCAAAGGCGCGACAGACTCGACAACGCGCCGGCGCCAGCCTTCGACGAAACGCGCCGCCTCGACTTTGCCGCGTAGGGAGACGGCGGCGAGGTCAGGCCGCGCGGGGGTGAGGCGGCGATCGAGCGATGCGAGCGTATGATCCTGCATTGCTAGGCTGTTACCGTGATCGACCGCTGCTCATACGGTTCGATCGTACGTGCAGGAAGATGAGACTCCGTTTCGAAGGCTTTGGCGCCTCGCGGCGCCGATCGTCGATTCGCCTTGGTCCGATCCGCTGTGAGGACATCCGAAGCGAGTTCATGGGATTCAGGCTTACCGCTGCCGCGTAGATAAGTCGCAATCGCGTCGAAAGCCTCGGCCGAATCATCGCCAACACGGCTCATCGCATGTCTTTCGTTCTTTTGAAAATAGGTCGGCGATCATGCATCGATTCGCTTTACGAACCATTGCAGGATACGGCCCCAGATCTCGTCCTTGCCGACCAGATCCTCGCAGCCATGGTCGAGATTGGGATTGTCGTTGACTTCGATCACCGCGATCCCGCTGGCCGTCTGTTTCACATCGACGCCGTAGAGCCCGTCGCCGATCGCGCTTGCCGCCCGTAAAGCGACGTCGATGACGTCGCGCGGCGCGTCGGCGAGGGCGATCGTGCTAGAGCCCCCTTCCCGCGCGCCGTTCGGTCCGTGCTTGATGATCTGCCAATGACCGCGCGCCATGCGATATTGGCAGACGAAGAGCGGCTCGCGATCGAGCACGCCGACGCGCCAGTCGAATTCCGTCGGCATGAATTTCTGCGCAAGCAGCAGGTCGGTGTCCTCGAATAATTCGCCGGCGAGCTTTTCAAGAGCCTCGAAATTCTCGACCCGATGGACGCCGCGCGAGAAGGAGCCGTCGGGAATTTTCACCACGATCGGCCAGCCCAGCGTCTGCGCCGCCTTCGCCAAATCCTCTTCTTCGGCGAGCATGACGGTCGGCGGGATCGGCACGCCATTCGCCTCCATCAACTCGTGAAGATAGACCTTATTCGTGCAGCGGATCATCGACACGGGATCGTCGATGACCGGCATGCCCTCCTGCAAGGCGCGGCGCGCGAAGCGATAAGTGTAATTGTCGATCGACGTCGTCGAGCGGATGAACAGGCCATCGAATTCGGCAAGTTCGGAAAGCTGGCGCTTGGTGATCGGCTCGACCTCGACCGAGTGGCGCTCGGCGAAACGTTCGAGATAGCGGATCGTCTCCTGTGACGACGGCGGCAGCGTCTCCTGCGGGTCATGGAGAACCGCGAGCGAATATTTGGCCACGGTTCGCGCCCGCGGATTGCGCCAATCGCGTTGCGTATGGTGGTGCAAGGACTCGCGGAAGAAAGCGGCCTCTTCCGGACCAAGTTTGGCCAGAGGACGGGCGCGCAACCGATCGATCTTCCACCTTTTGTTGGCGGTGATCGTCACCTCGATCGCGGGACAGCGGTACCAATCGAAGAGCAACCGCCCAAAGGCCTCGAAGCGCGAGTCCTGCGTCTGGCCGAAACAAAAGAGGAGATCGAAGGTGGTGCGCTCCGTGGCGTTGGCGCGCTGCGCGGCGTGATTGAGCGTGTCCTCAAGTTCCGGCAGCGCGTGCTCGTAAAGCTTGCGCTCGCGTAGCTCGAGCATCGTCTCGACCGAGGGGATCACGCGATGGCCGCGCGCCTCGGCGAGCAGCGAGGCATAGTAGCCTTTGGACTGATAATTGTAGGAGCGCGACAGGTTTACGAGCTTGGCGCGACCGGCGCCGGCGAAGAGTTTCGGCCGCGCGAGATAGTCGCTCGTCGTGATGACTTTATGCGGCGTGTCGGCGTTGGGAAAATCGCGCGGCTGATCGACGAGGATGACCCATCCTGTCATTGCGGGAAATCCATCGTGGTGATTTGCGGGGGATTGCCTGGAAAAGTAGCGGGGCGACTCATCGGCTCCTCGGCCGGGCGCGAAAAGGGACAATCAGCGCTTTACGCGCCACGGCTCGCGCGACTCAAGCGGCCTCGCGGCTCTGATGGCGGACAATGTGCTCGCCAGCGTGACGATGCAAGACGTCATGAAGGCTTGCCCTCCTATCGGAGTTAATTTTTTTTGGAGAGCTAAGATGCGATGAGGCGTTTTTGCAGACGCAGCGCCGCAGCGCCGTCCTCGTAATAGTCTTCGTAACGGCCGAAACGGCGATAGCCGAGCCGCTCGTAAAGAGCGATGGCGCGTCTATTCTCTTCTTTGACTTCGAGACGCAGAACTTCGCAACCTTGTTCGACCGCAAGCGTCTCGACAGCCGCCAAAAGCGCGCGACCGACGCCGCGCCCAGCCTTGAGGGGATCGACGGCGATCGAATAAAGCCGCGCGGCTCGGCCGCCCTTGCGCCAAGTGGCCAGCGCATAGCCGGCCAACCCCTCCGCGTCGACCGCGACGAGCAAACGATCGCCTCTTGCGATGAAAGATCGCAACGAGCGCCGCGACACGCGATCGCCCGTGAAGGCGGCGCGTTCGAGCCGATCGAGCGCGTCCAAATCGCTTTGCCCAGCAAACCTTATCGCGATCGCGCTCAAGAACGCTCCTTACTCGAAGGCGAAAATTCTGCATGCGTCTTTGCTAAAATTTCGCACATCCCTGCGGCAAAAACGACGGTCTCGCGGCGCAAAAGTCGCGATCATGTGAATCGACACAACGATTAATTGTCATAGCTTCTGCCGCGGCTGGGGGTGGCTTAATCAAGGCGTCCAGCGCCGATAGGCGCAACGCCGTCATCTTCAGAAGGCGAGAGATGCTCGTTCTTTCCGTTAATGGCGAAACACACCAGCTCGATATCGAGCCTGAAACGCCGATGCTCTGGGTGTTGCGCGACGAACTCGGCCTGACAGGCACGAAATTCGGCTGCGGCGTCGCGCAATGCGGAGCCTGTACAATCCATGTCGACGGCGAAGCGACGCGCTCCTGCCAATTGCAGGCGGCGGATGCGGTCGGCAAGACGATCGTCACCATCGAAGCGATCGGCGCCAGCCAGATGCATCCTGTGCAAAAGGCCTGGATCGAGACCGACGTGCCGCAATGCGGTTATTGCCAGTCCGGCCAGATCATGGCCGCGATCAGCCTTTTGACGCGGAAACCTTCGCCCAGCGACGCCGATATCGATTCGGAGATCACCAACATTTGTCGCTGCGGGACCTATCCCCGCATACGCGCCGCGATCCATCGCGCCGCGGCCCTGGCCAAGCTTTGAGAGGAGACGACGATGAACGCGCCTCTCCTCTCGCGCCGCGCCTTTATCGCAGCCGGTTTGACCGTGGCGGGAGGCCTCTATGTCTCCGTCGCGAGCCGCCGCGCTTTCGCCATGCCGATCGGCCCTGCTCCCTGGCCTGACGAAGGCGCGCGTCCAAACGGGGAAGTCGATGCTTTCGTCGTCATCGAACCTGACGAAACGATCCTCCTGCGCATCGCCAAATCGGAAATGGGCCAAGGCGTCATGACGTCCCTCGCGATGATCGTGGCCGAGGAGCTTGAATGCGACTTCGCCAAGGTCAAGGTCGAATACGCCTCGGCCAATCGCAACTATACCGACGGAAAACTCTACGGCCCGATGAGCACCGGCGGCTCGCGTTCGGTACGCGGCTCGCGGGAGTTTCTCCAGCAAGCGGGAGCTTCGGCGCGCGAGCGCCTGATCCGCGCCGCCGCGATCCGCTGGGGCGTCGCGCCCGAAGCCTGCGTCGCCAGACAAGGCCGCGTGACGCATGACGCCTCGAACCGCGAGGCGACCTATGGCGCGCTCGCCAGTGAAGCTGGCGCCTTGCCGGCGCCGAGCAAGGAGCCCAGCATCAAGACGCCGGATCAGTACAAGCTGATCGGTACGCGCCAGGCTCGCTTCGACACGCCGGCGAAGGTCAATGGCTCGGCGAAATTCGGCATCGATACGCGGCTGGACGGCATGGTCTATGCGGCCGTCGCCAATTGCCCGGTCTTTGGCGGCAAGGTGAAGAGCTACGACGAATCCGCCATCAAGAATCGCCGCGGGATCATCGCCGTCCTGCCGGTCACCAATGGCGTGGCGGTCGTCGCCGATCGCTTCTGGCGGGCCAAGGAGGCGGCGGCGGCTCTGCCGATCGTTTGGGACGAAGGCAAAGCGGCTTCGACCGATAGCGCGCAATTTCGCGCCGACTACCGCGCCGCGCTCGACGGGCCGCTCGTCAATGCGACGAAACGCGGCGATGTCGCCAAAGCCATGAGCGGCGCCGCCAAGGTCGTCGAAGCGCTCTACGAAGCCCCCCATCTCGCTCATGCCCCGATGGAGCCGCTCAACGCCACCGCTCATTGGCGTCCCGACCGGCTCGATGTCTGGCTTGGCACGCAGGCGGCCGATTCAGCATTGGAGCTGGCGGCGGAAACCGGGGGCCTCGATCCGCGGAACGTTTATGTACATAATTGCTATCTCGGCGGCGGCTTCGGCCGCAGGGCGGTCAATGACGAGTTGCGCCAAGCCGTCGAAGTCGCCAAGGCGATCGGCAAGCCGGTCAAACTGGTTTGGACGCGCGAGCAGGACATCCAGCACGATCGCTATCGTCCGCAGGCGGCGCTCCGTCTTAAGGCGGCGCTTGGCGCCGACGGCATGCCGACGGCTTTCGATTTTCGCACCGCCGTGGGTTCGATCAGCCGTTCTTTGGGCTGGGACGACGTGAAAAGCGGCGTCGAACGACAAGCCGTCGAAGGCCTGGCGAATTGCCCGTACCGGACCGAAGCGCTCAACGTCGATTGCCTGCTCAAGAACACTCATGTCCCGGTGATGTTCTGGCGGTCGGTCGGCTCGTCGCAAAACGCCTTTGCGGTTGAAAGCTTCATCGACGAAGTCGCCTATGCCGCCAAGAAAGATCCTTACGAATTCCGCCGCGCTCTGCTCGCCGACCGGCCCGATTTTATCGCGGTTCTCGACAAGCTCGCCGACAAGGGCGATTGGGGCAAGCCTTTGCCGCCCGACGTCGGCCGCGGCATTGCGATTCACGAGGCCTTTGGGACGATCGTCGGCGAGGTCGCGGAAGTCCAGGTTTCCAAGGCGGGCGAGGTTAAAGTACGACGCGTCGTCGCCTGCATCGATTGCGGCCATGTCGTCAATCCGACCACCGTCGAAATGCAGATCGAAAGCGCCATCCTTTATGGCCTGACCGCCGCGCTTTTCGGCGAAATCACGATCAAGCAGGGCCGTGTCGAGCAGAGCAATTTCGACGATTATCTCATCGCGCGGATGGGCGATGCGCCGCTGATCGAGACCCATTTCGCCTTGTCGGGCGGCGGCAAATGGGGTGGCGTCGGCGAACCTGGCACGCCGCCGATCGCGCCAGCGGTCGCGAATGCGATTTTCGCCGTGACGGGGAAAAGAATTCGGTCGCTGCCGCTGAAGAATGCGGGCCTTGGGTCTTAGGCTGGTACTTTCGAGTCGGAGGGCGCCACGGCGCCCTGAAATATCTCAGCTCAGCGCCCCGCTCTCCCCATCTGCCGCCGTCCATTGCCCTGGCGGCGCGCTGGCGCCGAGGCCGAGCGAGCGTTGCACGATGACGCTGTCGGCCCAACGCCCGAATTTATAGCCGATCGCCGGCAGCCGCCCGACCTCGCGGAAGCCGCAGGACTCGTGCAGCCGCAACGACGCGACATTCGCGCCGTCGATATAGCCGATCATTTGCCGATAGTCGGACGCCGCGCAGGCGTCGACGAGGGCGACGAGCAACATGCGGCCAATGCCCTCGTGCTGGGTGTCGTGGCGCACATAGATCGAATGTTTGACCGCATAGCGATAGGCCGGCCGTTTGCGAAAAGGCACCGCATAAGCATAGCCGACGACTTCGCCGCCGCGTTCGGCGACGACATGCGGCAAGCGTCGCCCGCGCATATTCTTGCGGCGGCGCTTCAAATCCTCGACGTCCAGGGAATCCGGCTCGTAATCGCCGAGATCGCCGACGCCATGGGCGATGTGATAGCGATAGATGGCGAGCATCGCCGGCACGTCGTCGTCGCGCGAGGGCCGCACGAAAGCGCGTGGCGGCGCAATCACCGGAGCTTCTGTCATACCTGTCCTCTGTGCGCGCTCACCCTTACTCCCTCACGACATAGGTATGGAAGCGCGTCGCGCCGGACGAATCCGTCTCACGGTAGACGCCTTGAATTTCTGACTCAAAACCCGGGAACATGTTGGCGGCGCGCTCGAACATTTTGAGATAGTCGAGCATCGGCCGCGACCTTTCGTCAATGCGCTCGCCCGGCACGATCGTGGCGATGCCGGGCGGATAAACGACAAACAGCGTGGTGGCGATCCTGCCTTCGAGTTGCTCCAGCGGCAGATAGTCGACCTTGTTGCGAGTCATGGCGCTGACCGCCTCACGCGGCGCCATCACCATATTCGGCAAATGCTCGGGCCGAAATTGAGCGCGCTGCAGCCCGCTGACATTCGCCTCGCGAAACGCCGTATGCATGTCCCGGCAGAGATCGCGCAAGCGCTGACCCTTGTAACGGCTGGGCCGGCGCTGCACGAATTCGGGGATCACATCGTCGAGCAGCGCATTGTCGTCATGCAGGCGTTTGAAGGCGACGAGGGCGCTGACGAGAGTTCCCGCCTTGCTCGCCTCGACGCCCGGCGTCAGCAAGAACAGGAGCGAGTTGAGATCGTTCTTTTCGGGCACGACTCTGTTCTCGCGCAAATATTGCGCGACGACCGGCGCCGGAACGCCATGCTCCTCATAAGCGCCGGTTTTGCGGTCGAAGCCGGGGGTCAGCAGCGTGAGCTTATTGGGGTCGGTCATCGCCTGTCCGGCGGTCAGATGCTTGAAGCCATGCCAGGAATCGTCCGGCTTCAATTCCCAGAAGCGAATTTGCGCGGCAAGCTGATCGGTCGGCACGCTCTCCCAGGGGACTTCGTGAAAACCGCCTTCGCGCGCGACGTCTGGAATTGAGATTCGGTCCGGCACGAAAGGATCGAAGAACCAACGTCGCGCCGGATCGCTCTCCTTCTCTTCGAATTCGCGACGCACGGCGCGCAGCTTTTTGCGAAGCTCGATGCCGAGCCGGATCGTATCGTCCCAGAGCACCTCGCCGGACCGGCCTTTCATCATCTGCGCGCCGACGTCGAGCGAAGCGAAGAGCGGATAGAAGGGCGATGTCGAGGCGTGCAACATAAAGGATTCGTTGAAGCGGCGATGTTCGATGCGCCGCGCCTGGCCGCGAATATGGCTGTCTTTGATGTGAATCTGGGAGGCCTGCGAAAAGCTCGCGAGCTGTTTATGCGTCGATTGCGTCGCAATGACGCCAGGCGCGTCGGGACCGAGATTTTTCAGGCCCATCGCGAAACGTCCGGCATAGAGCGGATGAAACTTCATGAAGCCGGCCCAGGCCTCGTCGAACAAAATGTAATCGCAAAGGTTGCCGATACGCTCGACGATCATTTCAGCGCTGAGAATCGTGCCGTCATAGGTGCATTGCTCGATGACCGCGACGCGGAAAGGACGCTCGCGCCTCCAGGCTTCCGAATCCTCGACCAGGGGATTGTCCCTGATCGCCAGGCGAATCGCCGTCTCGTCGAGACTGGCGCTGTCGATCGGGCCGATCAGGCCAAAGGCGTTGCGATCGGTCGGCAGAAAGATCGGTATGCCGCCGCCAAGGAAGAATGCGCCCTGGTGCGCCGCTTTGTGATTGTTGCGATCGAAGAGTACGAGGTCGCCCTCGGCGACAAGCGCCGAAAGTACGATCTTGTTCGACGAGGACGTGCCGTTGAGGACGAAATACGTCTTCTCGGCGCCGAAGATCGCCGCCGCCTCCCTTTGCGCCTGCAGCGCCGGCCCCTCGTGGGTCAGCAGATCGCCGAGTTCGAGGATTGAATTGTCGAGGTCGTCGCGAAATACCGCCTCGCCGAGATGCTCCATGAAGATGCGCCCAATCGGGCTGCGGCTGTAGAAAATGCCGCCGTTGTGGCCGGGACAGGTCCAGAGCTGATTGCCTTCTTCGGCATAATCGACCAGCGCGCCGAAGAATGGCGTTTTCAACGTCTCGGCATATTGCTTGAGACGGCTGACCAGGTTCTTGGCGATGAATTCCGGCGTCTCCTCGGCGAGGAAAATATAGCCGTCGACGAAATCCAGAACCTCGACGGGCACGTCCTCGAAACGCCTGCGCCGCACCAGCATGACGATCGGCATTTCGAGGCCGCGTCGGCGCATGAGATTGATCAGCGAGGCGGTCTTGCCCTCGAGGCCCTTCTTGCCCCAGTCGACGACGAGACAGCCGATCGCCGCGTCGGTCTGGACGACGATTTCGGCGTCTTCGATGCGCCGCGCCTTGACGACCTGAAAGCCGAGCCGCTCGAT
>Ga0070735_10003138_pt1 | contig 14594 bp, 10 predicted proteins | sample Coa_R1_FD_66443 | JGI IMG/M metagenome (GOLD analysis project Ga0070735, IMG submission 66443) | Surface soil microbial communities from Centralia Pennsylvania, which are recovering from an underground coalmine fire - Coalmine... | ecosystem: Environmental > Terrestrial > Soil > Unclassified ...
AGCAGGTCGAGGGAAAGCCGGCGGATGAGGGTGACGCGGTCGGCTTCGGGGGAGGGGGCGATCCCCTCCTTCTCCAGCCGGGCGAGGATGAAGCGGTCGATCGGATTGCGAGACCAAGAGGCCTGCTTGACGGCCGGGAGCGGCGCCTGGACGGGCGCGACGAACGCCCAGTGTGGCCGGTACTCCGCGCCCGTGGCGACCCACCGCCGGAGCATCTCCTTCTGCGTCGCCGTCAGGGTCTTGTTCGCGTAGGCCGGCGGCATTTTGTCGCCGCCGGCGGAGAGGATGCGCTTGACCAGCGCGCTCGCGTCCGGCTTGCCCGGCACGACCGCCCGATGACCCGTGGAGAGCGCCATCAGCGCGCCCTGCCGATTGTCCAGCCGCAGGTCCGCCTTGCGCTGCTTGTCGTCCGGGCCGTGGCACTTGAAGCAGTTCTGGCTGAGGATCGGCCGGACGTCGCGGTTGAAGTCGGGGCCGGCGGCCAGCGCGGGCCGGGCGACCAGAGCAAGTACAAGCAGGAGCGCGTGCCTCAAGGCTTTTGTCATGGGTGTCCGTAAGCATGCCGATTTGCGGACGCCGATGCCCGCTTCGCTATTATACTTCGACGTTGGCCGGAGCGCAATTGGGACGACTATTCTGCACAGCGATTCGGGCCTGCCGACTGGCGGTAGCGACGGCGTGAACGGCGTGGGCGCGGCGCGGCACGCTGAACGCGATGGCATGAACGCGGTCGAGACGGGCATTCGGGCGTTGCGACGCGGCGTTCGCATGCGTATGAACGGGATGCGCTCGGGGGTCTTCGGGCGTTGCGATGGCGTGAACGGTGTCGACGTGCGGTGCGCGCGCAGGGGGCGATGATGTGGACGCCGTCGATAGGAAGCGAGCGGCCGGTGCGGTGACGTGTACGGCGCCGACTTCGCGCGATCCGTGGCTGCAATGACGCACGCGGCATGGGTAGAGGCGCTGCGCAGTGCGATGACGTGGGAAACGGCGTCGACATTGGGCGCATCGGGCGGTGCGATGACGTGAACGTCTTCGCTCTGGGGCCTTCGGCCGAATGCCCCTCCGGGGCATGTTGGGCGCTGGCGTGTGGGATCGTTGGAAGTTGGTGTGTGGCGTGATTCGATATTACTGCTGCGCCGGTTCATCCTACTCGTCTTCGGTTTCGTCGTCGAAGTTCTCGACGGCGAACCAGAGCGTGTTGTTTTGGTGGTGCTCCCTTTGGTTGCGGATGTAGGCGATGGTCTTAGCTTTGTCGTGCGGGCTGACGCTGAATACGGCGTAGTTTTCCCGCCAGGCGAACCATTCGTCCGGCAGTAGCTCGTCGCAGACGAACCGGGACGATCCGCCCTTGGCGCGGTTCATGAGCTGCGCAAACGTTATCGTTGCTGGAAAGCCAACGAGCAGATGAACGTGATCCGGCATCCCGCCAATTGCCAGGACGTCGCAATTAACGGGCCGACATACCGTTTCAATATACCGGTAAACGGGCCGCTCGATTTCGGATGTGACGAGCGGCAGCCGATTGTAGGTCGTCCAGACAAAGTGCTGGTAAGAGCGGATCTTGTTGCGCCGATGCTTCATTGATCGCGACCTCCTCCTGATCTCGGTGCCCCGGAGGGGCGCTAGGCCGAAGGCCCCCTAGCGAAGACGTTCACGTCATCGCCCCGTCGGCGTCTCCGCCATTGCGTCGGCGTCTCCGCCATTGCGTCGGCGCGTCCTCCGTTGCGTCGGCGTCTCCGCCATTGCGTCGGCGTCTCCGCCATTGCGTCGGCGTCTCCGCCATTGCGTCGGCGTCTCCGCCATTGCGTCGGCGCGTCCTCCGTTGCGTCGGCGTCTCCGCCATTGCGTCGGCGTCTCCGCCATTGCGTCGGCGCGTTCGGTTCAGTCGCCTGCTATCCCCTCAATCGAGGCAACAGACTGATTGCGGGACAGGCTGTTCGCGGCACAGATGCGTTTCAACTTGGCGAATCGCGGACGGAGGCGGGAAAGGCGCGGCGTAGGATCAGCCAGCAGGAGATTGGAACGGCGACGCCCCAGATAACGTCCGCGAGAAGCCTCCAGCGGTAGTGTTCAGGAATCGAGTACACCCCGCCATCTGTCGCGGGCCAGTAAAACATGTGCGCGAACCAGTGGGGGTCGTTGTAGTCCTGGTTGCAGTTGGGAATCTGCGCGGCACCGAAGACCGCTGTTCCGTAAGCCAGCACAAAGCCACCGGCTATAAGCAGTGCCGAGTGCACCCGCCTGCACGCGATCGAGATTACCATTCCGCAAGCGATGAAGGCTGTCAGCCGAAGTGCGATTTCGCCGGCCGTCCAGCCCAGCATTACGCCGACGGCGGGAGTGTTCGGGGTTAGGCTGGCTTCGGCCTGATAGAAGACGATGATGTATGCCGGCACGATTAGGGCGCCGGCTTTGATCCAGATGCAAGCGGCGCGCGCCCAAATGATTTCGTTCGCCGTGAGTCGCGTCGTAGCCAGCGGCTGCCACGTTTCCTTCTGCCGATCGCGCACGATCGACAGGGCGCCGGCAAGGAGCCCAACCAGCGAGGTGATCGCGCTGAGGTGCTCTGTCACAACCATCGCGGGAAAGTCGACCAGCGCTTGCCTCACCGCCCAAGGCATGGACGCGTATAGACTGTTACGAGTCTCGATAGGGATCGGAATCAGCCAGAATGCCGACGCTGTGCCGACCGCAACTATGATCCACCGAGGAATGCGCCGCAGCCAACGAGGAACCAGCCACCAGCGCATCAGGGTGAGCATGGCGCCGGATCACCGCGTACGAAGCTGCGGCGGAGTGGGCTTGTCGACCTTGAGGCGGTCGTGCATCGAGGCGATCTCCCAGAGGGTCTGATAGATGGTCCGCGTTACGCGCTGCATCTTGTCGAAGTCGATCTTGGAGACTTCGTCGGTGACGCGGTGGTAGTCCTCGTGGACGCCGTCGAAGAAGAAGAGGATAGGGATGCCCTGGCGGGCGTAGTTGACGTGGTCGCTGCGGAAGAAGAACTGGTTGGGGTCCTTCGGGTCGTCGTACTTGTAGTCGTAGGCGAGATTCAGGTAGTTGGCATTGACGCGGCGGGTCAGGGCGTCGAGCTCCGTGCTCATCATCGTCGCGCCGATCACGTAGATGGCGTTCGGGCCGGTCAGCTCGCGGTTGGCGGGGTTGGTGTCGCCGTCCTTGCGGCTGCGGCCGATCATGTCGATGTTCAGCTCGGCGTCGAACTGCTTGAGCGGCAGCGTCGGGTAGCTGGTGAAGTAGCGCGAGCCGAGCAGACCGCGCTCCTCGCCCATGTGCCAGATGAGCGCCACGGAGCGCTTCGGGCGGCGCGGCGCGTGCGAGAGCGCCTCAGCGATGGCGAGCACGGCCGTGGTGCCGGAGCCGTCGTCGTCCGCGCCGTTGTAGATCCGGTCGCCGTTGATCGGGGGATCGGCGATGCCAAGATGGTCGAGGTGGCCGGAGACGCCGACGTACTCCGTCTTCAGGACCGGATCGGACCCCTCGACGACGCCGATGACGTTCTCTCCCGCTGCGTGCACGGTTTCGACCGCCGTCGTGAACGCGACCTGTTTGGCGGTCGAGAGCTCGAAGCCGTCCAGCGGCATTCCGGCAGCGGCCGCCGCGAAGATCGCCGACGACTCCGCCTTCTCGCCGGAGAAGAGCGCCTTTGCGACCGTGCCGCGCACCGTGACCGTCGGGACTCCGCCCTCGGCTCCGCCCTCCACGAACCTATCGACGACGTAGCGAACCGCATCGTTCTGGCGGCGGAGCGCGGCCCAGGGCGCGTTGTCCGCGGCCAGGAAGATCAGACCGGCCGCGCCGTGCGCCTGCGCGTTCGTCGCCGGGTCGGCATAGTCGACGCCGGCCTGGCCCTGGAGCCGCCGAAATCCGCGGCCGGCCGGCAGCGTTACGACGACGATCTTGCCCTTTACGTCCAGCCCGCGGAAAGCGTCCAGGTCCTGCGACTTGATCATCCAGCCGTCGCCGGCGTAGACCATCGGCCCGCTGGCGGACCCGGCGGACGAGCTGTTCCTGACGAAATAGTCTTCGCCGTAGACGAGCTTGCGCCCATCCAGCGTGGCCATCGAGCCGTCGGGCTTGGGCTCGCGGGCGCTCATCGCGATCTTCTGGAAGTAGGAACCGTCGTCTCCTCCCGGCTTTACGCCCCAGCGGGAGAGCAGCGTGGCGATGAACCGCGCCGCGGTATCGAAGCCGCGGGAGGGCGTCGAGCGGCCCTCCAGCTCGTCGGAGGCGATGAACGTGAGGTAGTCGCGCATCTGGGCCGCGCTGATGGTCGCCGTGCCGGGCGCTTCGGCCTTGGGGGCGGGGCCGCTCGCGGCCGGCAGGCAGGCGAGCAGGGCGGCAAGCGCGGACGCGGCGAGGAGCGGCGCGCGGCGGAAGAGCGGGCGATGGGTGGCAGTCACGTCTGTCTCCTAGGCGGGCGGCAGGATTGGCGCTGCAGGTCAGGGCGGCCGCGTCGGTATTATACTGTATTTACCGGCACACTTTGTGGGTAAACTCCCGCCAAGCAACCGGTTGGAACGGCTGACCGGAGATCGCGCGGGCCAGTACAGTATTCGAATCAACGACCAGTGGCGGATCTGCTTCGAGTGGCGAGACGGCAACGCGCACCAGGTCGAGATTGTCGATTACCACTAAGCAGCGGCGCGACATGTTCAGCGGCGTCGCAGCCTTCTTCGGCGGCGAGGCAGCAGGAGCCGTCTGCGCGCCGGAAGCCGCGCCGTGAGCGCTATCCAGAGCACGAGCGCGGTGACGACGGCGAACAGAGCCGCGCCGGTCCAGACACGCTCGGGCGACGCCGGCTCATCGCCATCGCGCGCATATACTGGGCTCGGGACCATTGAGATGCCGGCGGCGAGCAGCAGCGAAAGCGCTCGCGCTCCCGGCGCGGTGATGACGCTGCGGCTTCTGCCAATGGATTCAGGGTGTGCCATTGCGCATGCTTCCTCGTGTGGCGTAACGATCCGGCCGGCGGACGGACGGCTGCCCGACCGCCTGCGGGATGACCGTGTGTCGGACCGCCCATCCGGGCCTGGATCGCAGTTGATCCGGGGACGGGCGCGGGAGGCCCAGGCTACTCCACGACGAACTCGAACTTGAAGAGCTGCGTGCTCTTGACCGGCTCGCCGTCCTTCATCGCCGGCTTCCACTTCCAGCGCCTGAGCGCCTCGAGGACGCGGCGGTCGATCTCGCTGTTTCCGGACGAGGTGCGCAGGATCGGCGTCGCGCTGCCGTCCGCCTCGATCTCGACCTTTACGCGCACGAACGACTTGTAGTCGCCCTTCTTGAGCGCGTCGGGGATCTCCGGCTTCACCTCGTCGACCGGGTCGGCGTCGCGGGTCGGCCCGTGCTTCTTTGGCGCCGGCTCGGGCTTGGGCTCCGGTTTCGGCTCCGGCTTTGGTTCGGGCTTGGGCTCCGGAGCGGGCTGCGGCTTCGGCTCAGGCTTGGGCTCCGGCTTCGGCTCGGGTTTCGGTTCCAGCTTGGGCTCCGGTTTCGGCTCGGGCTTGACCGCGACCGGCGGATTCACCTTGGCGGCGCCGGCGTTCTGAGTATCGATCGGCTTGCCGAGGTCCGCGTTGCCGCCGGGAAGCACCGTCTGATCATCCGGCTTCAGCGGGGCGTCCGGCTTGACATTGGCGGTGATGACCTTGCTGTGCGCTCCCTCCGGCGGGGGCTTGTGGGCCGCCGGCTTCGGCGGAGGCGGCGCGCGGTGTACGACCAGTTTCGGTTCGGTCCGGCGCCGGACGATCTCCTTGCGGGCCTGAACGATCTTGCGCTTGATCTGCTGCGCAGTCACGACCTTGACGGTCTTCCTGCGGGTCTTCGGATCGACGACCACGCGCGTGATCTCGACCGGTATCACCCGGTAGTGCGGAATGCTCCGGATCGCCGAAGCGACCGAGCTCCAAAGGAGCAGGTTCAAGACGAGCGCTACGGCGGTCGCGATCCCGAAGCGCCTTCCCAGCGACTCGTCCGCCCCCTTCCAGACCTCTCTCTGCGACTGTTCACTCATGATCCATCCCTCGCTCCCTGGCGCCCACGCGCCAGGTTCAGAGAGCCCCCCAACCCCCAATTCTGGGAGGCTCAGATGCGGGTGCTGCGAGCTGACGAACTGAACGTGCGCCCCCCAACCCCCCAATTCTGGGGGGCTTCTTTGCTCCCACAGTGAGCTGACGAACTGAACGTGCGCCCCCCAACCCCCCAATTCTGGGGGGCTTTGATGCGGGTGCTGCGATCAACGCTCATGGTGCGGCGCCGTAGAGGCGCGCAGCTACTTTGTCCCCTCCGGCGCCGTGGCGATGCCGAACCTGGTGATGCCTACCGCGCGCGCCTCATCGATGCACCTGACCACCAGGCCGTGCCGCACCTCCGTATCCGCGTTGATGATAACGTTGGCGGCGGACAGGTCCACGTTGGGACCGCCGGCCCTCTCCAGCAGCAGCGTCCCAACGTTGTCGATCTGGACCGGCTCCTTGTTGACGTAGACCTGCTGGTTCCGATCGATGGTCACGGTCAGCTCAGCGGGCGCCTGCTTGGGCGCCGTGCTGGCGCGCGGCAGGTTCACCGGCAGGCCGTTCAGCTTTGCGAGGGCCAGCGAGGAGAGCATGAAGAAGACCAGCAGGAAGAACATCGTGTCGATCATCGGAATGATCTCGATGCGCGTCCGCTTAAGCTCGCGCCGCCGTTTGAACTCCACGGTCCGCCTCCTCTCTTCCGATGCCCGTACTGTTGTGCGCTGCCCGCTCCTGATGGTGTATCTCCGTCAGCGCGTTGAGCAGCTTGGTCGCGGCCTGCTCCGTCTCGGCCGTCACCGTCCGCAGTCGGGCGGCGAAGTAGTTGTAGGCCATGAAGCAGATGACCGCTATCGTGATACCGGTGGCCGTGGCGTAGAGAGCCTCGCCGACGCCGTTCAGCACGGCGTCGTTATTGCCCTTTCCTTGCTGCGCCGCGATTGCCTGGAACGTCCCGACCATTCCGATGATGGTGCCGAGAAGGCCGAGCAGCGGCGAGATGGTCGTCGTCGTGTCGATCACCGGCAGCAGGCGCTCCAGCTTGATGAAGTAGTCCTGCCCGATCTCCTCGACGATTCGCTCCACCTCGCGCACCGGCTGGTTTCGGTGCTCGATGATCGCCGCGAGGGAAGCCGCCAGAGGACCGGAGCGCTGCCGGCATGCCCGCAGTGCCTCGTCGAACCGGCCCGCGCGGCACAGCTTGATCGCCTGGTCCAGGAGGCCCGGCGACAGGTCGCCGAATTGCCGGAAGGCAAGGAGCCGCTCGACGATCACGATGCCCGCCGCCACGGAGAGCAGCAGCAGCGGATACATTACGAAGCCGCCGGCGTGGATAAAATGTGCGATGTTGTTCATAGACCTAAAACTTTCCGAATGCCGAGAGAAGGATGCGCCGCCCCTGCTGGAAGCGCGTGCCGCTGAATGCCGACTGGAAGTTGATCACCGGCCGGTCGTCCAGCAGGTTTTCGATTGCCAGCTCCACGCCGCCATGCCCGTTCGCCGCCGATCCTCCGAAGAGCGTGGGCGCGCTGGCGAGCCGCAGGTTCAGGACCGTACGGGGCGTGCGGTCCATGTCGACGACGCTGGAGTTGACGCCGCTGCCGTGATAGAGGCTGAATCCGGCGCTCGCCTGGTTCTTGCACGTGTACTCAATGCCGAAGCCGATCGTGTTGAGCTGATCGTGGTCGGTATATCCGCTTTCCGGCGCGAGGAGCCGGTTGACGGCATTCGCCCACGTAACGTAGGCGCCCCAGCCCACATTGTTCTTCGGCAGCAGGTCGTAGCTGAACTCGACTCCGTTCACATTCACGTGCGGATGGCTGAAGGTTGTGTAGACGCCAAGCTGAGTGCCCGGAACGAGCAGCCCGGTATCGGCGAAGTTGCGCCACTCCTTGTAGTAGTAGGCGATCTTGGCGGTCTGGTTGGGGGCGAGCTGATGCTCGAAGCTCGTTTCGTAGAGGTCGCCCGTCTGCGGCGGGATTGCCAGGCCGAGCGTTGCGGCCTGGGACAGCGGCGGCTGCGTAAAGAGCCGGTTGTAGGAGGCGCGCCAGATGGTCCGCTTCGTCAGCAGGTAGGCGAGGTTGATGCGAGGCGATATCTGGTCCGTGTCCAACGAGTTCGTCGCGCCGGAGAGTGTGATGTCGGCGTGGTACCAGTCGTAACGGAGGCCATAGTTCGCGGTGAAGCGGCGCGTGGCGTTCCAGGTGTCCTGGATGTAGGCGGCGCGGTAGAAGCCGGTATGCTTGACGCTGACAGTCGGCGCGACCCCGTTGGGGTCGAGCTGGAACACCTGGTTTCCAAGCGAATCCATGACCGGGTTGCCATTTGCGCCGGTGACCGGCATGCCCGCCGGCAGCAGCCGCGGATCGACCGCCGCGAGCGCGTTCACGGCAAGCTGACTCGCCGGAACGAGGTTGTACGATTCGTTGCTCTCCTGCTCGTTGGTAAGTATTCCGGCCTTAAAGTTATGCCTGCCCTGCGTCGCGGTCAGGCTGCCCTGCGCCTGGAAGGTATGGGCGTTGCGGCGGATCGTGGGGTTGAACTCGATCGAGTTATCGGCGGGCAGGTTGTTCAGGTCGACCGCCGGGTTGCCGTTCAGGATATCGAGTCCGGCGTGCGAGACACCGACCGAGAGCAGGCCGCTTACGGACCGGTTGAAGGAGTGCCGCCAGTTGAGCGCGGCGAACTCGTTCTGGTCGCGCTGGTACACATTCTGGCCGTCGGCCTCCTGCGTCGGGATGCCGGCGTTCATGGCCTCGATGCGCGAGAGATGGCCCGCATACCCGTAGCCCTGGCCGAAAGGCGCGAACGAATCGGGCAGGCCGGTCCGATTGGCGATCTGTGTGTACGCCGGCGCCTCGTTCACCGTCAGGCTGAGATTATCGCGGGAACCGAGGTTGGCCGTGAAGTTCCCGAAGTAGGTCTGGGCCTCGCCATGGTTGTGCGCCGACTGGTTGTCCGGCTGGGGCGGCTCCAGGGCGTTGTCCGTGGAGCGGCCGTTGACGTTGAGGAAGTAGCCGAACCGCCGGGCCTGGTTTCCGGCCGTCTCTTTCGGTCCGATCGCCGGGCCGAACTGGCCGCTGGCGCTGAAGTTGCCGTAGAGCGTTCCGAATTCGCCGCCCTGGAGCAGGAGGTTGTTTACCGGGCGTATCGAGCCGGCCTTCAGGTTGATGTTCAGCACCGCCGCGAGCTCGCCGCCATACTCCGGCGCGTAGCCGCCCGTCAGGACGTCGAGGGTCTGGATCACGTCGGGGCTGATAATTGGGCCGCCGCGCCCCTGAAGCACCCCTGCGAGCGCGAAGCCGTCGATATAGATGGATGTGGAGGAGTGCTCGCCGCGCGGGTGCGCCTGGTTCACGGAGTCCTGAACGAGACCCGGCGTGGACTTGAGAACCTGCGTCAGGCTCTGCGGATTACCCGCGTTGGACGGTATCGACTGGATGAACGCGCTGTCGCGGTGCGTCGAGTCGGACGTCTGGCCCTTCTGGATCACGTCCTTGCCGGACTTGATGACGATCGTCTTCTCTTTGGTCGGTTCGAGCAGGATCTCCACGTCGGTCGTGGTGCTGCCAACCACCGTTACTTGCCGCGTATCCGTTTGGAACGTGTCCGGCTTCTCGGCGTTGGTGGTGATCTGCCAGGCGCGGATTTCCAGGTCGGGGCTGATCGCGCTGCCCTGCGCGTCCGTCGTAAGCGTGATGTTCGGGCGGACGTTGGCGCTGTCCTTGAGCACGATCTTGGCGTTCGCCAGGGGCTTCTCGTCGGCCGCGTTCTTGACGCTGAATTTCAGGCGTCCGAGCACGTCCGCCAGGGTGGGGAAGGCGGTCAGGGTCGCGCACATGACGCCTGCCGCGAGCACATTGAGCACCTGCCGGATCGGCAGCGGCCGCACTCTCATCGTTGCAATTCCTCCCTTTCGTCGGTCCGCATAGGCGGCGCCCGCGCGGCATCGGCTGCCGTGCTCGGGGTTTCGCGTATGCGGTTGTGGTGGATTTGGGTGAACGAAAGGGCGGGGCGTGCTACAATCACAGTGGGATACGGGTGTGATTCGTCACGCTCGCCCGGCGCACGGGTGTAACCAGCACCTGTGCGCCTTTTTGGCGTTGCACCATGGGTTCCGGCGCCGTTTCGCGATCGTTTAGGCGGGCGGAATGCCGCGCCGAACGCTTACGAGAACGGCCGGAAAGCTATAGCAAGCCGCCGTTCGATGAACGGCTGGCAGGCAACTTACTGTAATTCCAAGAGCGAAATCGATTATGTTGGCCGGGCGATGCCGGATCGGCGTGGAGCAGATAGACTCCTGGCGCGAGCAGGCATAGCGGGAACTGCGGACCGCCGGATAAGGCAGCCTTGATCAGGCGAGAGGGGGAGCGCGCGAGGAGCCGGCGGGCGCCGGAAGAGAGACGCAATGCGGCGTGGGGGCCACATCGCGGGGAGCGCACGGCGAAGTCAGCGCGAGCGCCATGGCGGGCAGCGCCGGCGAGACGCTGGCGGCCTGCCACTCGCAGGCGAAGCAATGAGCGGATGCGGCCGGACGGCTCGAAATGACAACCTGCGTGGCCGACCCGGCAGCGTGCGGTGTTAAATGCGCGCGCGCGGCGTAACCGACGGACATGGCCGCGGCCATGTCGTCGAGGAGGTGGTGCGTGTGCTGGCAGGCGACGACCGTGCTGAGCCAGAAGTAGCAGAATGCGACGATCGCCGCGCACGTGCGCCGCAGCGGCCCGGCGCGAAGTTCAGGCATCGGTTGTCCTCCTTTCCAGATACGGTCTCACTCGAATGCATTATAGCATAACGCGCGGCCGCCTTTATCCGTGGGACCAACGGTTTTGTGGCAGAGGCAGCATTTTTTGTTGGGCCAAGAGCACGTCGGCGGATGAACTATTTGCGGTAGAATGCGTCACAGAACCGAGGACTTCACGCCGCACGACCAGCACACAGAATCATCGCAGGATAGAGAACATGGACACGCCGCACCGCAACCGCAAGACCATCGTCCGCCGGCTAGCAGCGGTATCGCTCGTCTCTCTCGCGCTACCCGCCGCCGCCGACGCGCCGAAGAAGCATCTCACCGAGGACCAGAAGATCCTTATCGTCCTCAACCGCCTCGAATTCGGGCCGCGGCCCGGCGATGTCGCGGCGGTCAAGAAGATGGGCCTGAAGGCCTGGATCGAGGCGCAGCTCTCGCCGGAGAAGCTGGACGACTCGGCCGTGGAGAAGAAGCTGGCCGAGCTGCCTTCGCTCAGGGCGACGCCTCAGGAGCTATTCGCAAACTTCCGGCAGGATCAGATGGAGATCCGCCAGCGGATACAGGCGGCGGGAGGAAACGGGCAGTCGGGCGCTCCGGGCGCTGCCCGGCCGGGAGCCGGACAGCCGGGCGCGGGACAGCCTCAGGCGCGGCCGTTCGCCTATCGCGGCGCGGCCGGGCAGTCTGGCGCGCCGCCGATCGCCCAGATGGACGGCCAGATGAGTCCGCAGATGCGGATGCAGGCCATGGGCGGCCCGCCGGAGCAGAAGGCGATCCAGGCGCTCGGCGAGCTGAACGACAGCAAGCTGGTGCGCGCGTGCGAGTCCAACTGCCAGCTCCAGGAGGTCCTCGTCGATTTCTGGAGCAACCATTTCAACGTGGACGTGAAGAAGGGCCAGGTCCGCGCATTCAAGCCTGCCGAGGACCGCGACGTGATCCGGCAGCACGTTTTGGGCAAGTTCCGCGACCTGCTGGAGGCCGACGCCAAGAGCCCGGCCATGCTCTTCTACCTGGACAACGCCGAGTCCACGCGCGATATGTCCGATCCCAAGACCGCGCCCCCAATGGGACCCGGCGGCCTGTTCCGCCCAGGCGCCGGCGGCTTCGGGGCGTTCCGGCGGCCCGGAGGGCCAGGCGGATTTGGCGGACCGGGCGGATTCCCGCCAGGCGCGGGCCAGCCCGGCGCGGCAGCGGGAGGGCAGGGCGGCTTCGCCCAAGGCGCCGGCCGGCCGGGCCAGCTCCGGCCCGGCGCGGGACAGGCAGGCGCGGCGAGGCCCGGCGCGCCGCGCGCCGCCGGCCTGAACGAGAACTACGGGCGGGAGCTGCTGGAGCTGCATACGCTCGGCGTGGACGGCGGCTATACCGAGAAGGACGTGCGCGAGGTGGCCCGCTGCTTCACCGGCTGGACCATCGATCGGCAGAACGGCGGATTCCGCTTCGCGCCCTTCCTGCACGACTACGGCGAGAAGACGGTGCTCGGCCACAAGATACCGGCCGGGCAGGGCATCCAGGACGGCGAGATGGTGCTGGATATCGTCGCCGCGCATCCCTCGACCGCCAGGCACATCGCAAAGCAACTCTGCCAGCGCTTCATCGCGGACACGCCGTCGCCGGCGCTGATCGATCGCGTAGCGAAGGTGTTTACGACATCGGGCGGCGATCTGCGCGAGACCGTGCGCGCCGTGGTGACCGCACCGGAGATGCTCGCGCCGGGGACGTACCGGGGCAAGATGAAGTCGCCCTTCGAGTACGCCGTTTCGGCGATCCGCGCGCTCGGCGGCACGATCGAGCTGCCCGACCCCGCGATGCCGGCCGGCCACTTCCGGCTTGTTGCGGACGGCGCGATCTCGATGGGACGCGGCCCCGGCCAGGGCGGACAGATGGGACCGCGCGCGGCGCTGCTGCGCAAGTCGCTCGTGCAGGAGATTGCGGCCATGGGCCAGCCTCTGTTTTCGCACGAGGCGCCGACCGGCTATCCCGAGGATTCGCGCGAGTGGCTCTCGTCCGGCTCGCTGCTGGCCCGCTTCAACTACGCGCAGGACCTGACCTCCGACCGTGTCGCGGCCGTCGCCATCCCGCAGCCGACGCTCGGCGAGCTGGCCAGGGCGAAGGACCACAGGGCGGCGGTGGCCGCGCTGGCCCGCTCGGTGCTCGGCGACGACGTTTCGGACACGACGAAGGCCGCGATCGTGAAGGAGATGGACGGCGGCGCGAACCTGGTCCGCGCGACCGCGTTGCTGCTCGGCTCGCCGGAATTCCAGCGGCGGTAGGGCGTTCGGGGAGCTCTTTTGACAGGATGACAGGATTTACAGGATGGAATTGTGTTGAGGCGCTGGACTTAATCCCGTAAATCCTGTTCATCCTGTCGATAGGCATTTCGAATTTCGCGCTCGATTGGGCAAGGCCGGGGGCTTTGCCCGGAGGTTGGTGCAGTTATGGACGTTAGTCGCAGGCTTTTTCTTAAAGATGGCGCGTTGGCCGTGGCATCTGTCGGGATCGCGCCTACGCTTGGGCCGCTCTTCTTGCGCTCCGCGGCGTTCGCGGCGGAGCCGGCGCGCAGGTCGGCGCAGACTGGCGGCGCGAAGGTGCTCATCTGCATCTTCCAGCGCGGCGCGGTGGACGGCATCTCGATGGTGGTGCCGCACGGCGACCCGGCTTACTACCAGCATCGCGCGGAGGGTCTGAACGGGATCGCGATCCCGCTCGCCGGCGATGGTGCGGTGCTCGACCTGGACGGGCGGTTCGGGCTGCACCCCGCGCTCGCGCCGCTCAAGCCTCTCTACGACGCCGGCAACCTCGCGCCGATCCACGCCTGCGGCTCGCCGAACGCCTCGCGCTCGCACTTCGACGCGCAGGACTACATGGAATCGGCGGCGCCCGGCGACAAGTCGGTCAAGGACGGCTGGCTGGCGCGCGCCATGGCCCACTGCCCGGAGGATCGCGCGAAGCTGAAATCCCTGTTCCGCTCGGTCGCGATGACGCCCTACGTCCCAAGGTCGCTGCAGGGCGCCTCGGAGACGCTGGCCATCGCGGACCTCAACAGCTTCGGCGTCGCGCGGCAGGGCGCGCCGGTCCGCCGGATGATGCCGAACGGCGAAATGGACGACGCGATGGCGCCGCCCGCCGCGCCGAGCGGCTTCGAGGCGATGTACGCGCAGGAGAACGGCGATCTGCTCCACGGGACGGGCAAGGAGGCGTTCGCGGCCGTGAAGGTGGTCAAGAAGCTGACCGCCGCGGGCTATACGCCGGCAGCCGGCGCGACCTACCCGCGCACGCCGTTCGGGCGCTCGCTGGAGCAGATCGCGCAGCTCGTCAAGGCGAAAGTCGGGCTGGAAGTGGGCTTCGCGGAGATCGGCGGCTGGGACACGCATGCGCGGCAGGGCGGCGTCCAGGGCACGCTCGCGAACAAGCTGCGCGAATTGGGCCAGGGGCTGGCCGCGCTCGCCATGGACCTCGGCGACAAGATGAGCGACGTGGTGATCCTTACGATGAGCGAGTTCGGCCGCACCGTGCGACAGAACGGCACCGGCGGCACAGACCACGGGCACGCGACCTGCTTCCTGGCGCTCGGCGGCTCGGTGAACGGCGGAAAGGTGCTGGGCCAGTGGCCCGGCCTCGCGCCCGACCAGCTCTACGAGAACCGCGACCTGGCCGTCACCACCGACTTCCGCGATGTGTTCGGCGAGATTTCGCGCCGGCACCTGGGCATCCAGGACCTGAAGGCCGTCTTCCCCGGCTACACGTCCGACGCGGCGAAGTTCCGCGGGGTGCTGCGGGGCTAAGGCGCGGTGCTCACGTGTTCAGGCGCCGGTGGT
>Ga0070735_10003139_pt1 | contig 14594 bp, 9 predicted proteins | sample Coa_R1_FD_66443 | JGI IMG/M metagenome (GOLD analysis project Ga0070735, IMG submission 66443) | Surface soil microbial communities from Centralia Pennsylvania, which are recovering from an underground coalmine fire - Coalmine... | ecosystem: Environmental > Terrestrial > Soil > Unclassified ...
GGATATGGTCTTTACAGTCAAGAAGGCGGCGGAGAGTACGGGCGCTATTGCCTCAACTATTATGCTGTTGCTCTAACTTCCTCGGCTCTTCTCGGCCGCGACATGTGGACCGAGACGGCGGCTTTCGAATCTGGCGTTTTGCAGACCATTTACAACACGATGCTCGTGCCAACGACGAGCCGCGGCATGTGGGATGGATTCACATGGGGGGATGACGAGAACTGGGTTAGTGGCACGGGTTGCGGATACATAAGCCACAACGGACCTGACGGTCATGGTGGATGCGGCATGTCCAGCCAATACTATGGCGATTTCATGCAAGCGGCTGCTACCGAATACGGCGCAACGAACATCGGCAAGTACGCCCGCCAGTGGATTTCGACGGTGAATCCCGCGATTGGGCCGATATTCAAGTCTGTCGATCCGGGTGGCACGGCTCTTCCCTTCTCCAATCTTCCTCTCGATTACTACTCGTCGGGCGCTCAGTATATGTATCTGCACGACACATGGACATCGACAGGCACAACGATGCTCTGGCAGATGGGGCTAAACCAAGGAGGCAACCCTTCGCCTACTCTTGCAATCGGGACCGGCCATTGGCACATCGACGCAGGAACCTTTCAAGCCTCCCGTAAGGGCGTAAACCTAATTCGAGAAACAATGGGATATTCGGAAACGGTTGCTGGCTACAACGGCGCCGGGACGACCAGCGCAGCGGGAGGATTGGCTCACAATGTTCCGTTGGTGGGTGGTCAGGCTGGAGTGATCGCGCAAGAGTATTCAGACGGTCCTGGTATCGTCAAGCGCTTGGAATCACAACCGAACTACGCATTCGGCGCTGACGACTTGACGCTCACTTATCATAATAATGTGGTTGACTCAGGCAATCCATCCAGAGCGAACTCGTTTGCTGTCTCGGTAGTGCGGGAGTTTTACTACTTTCGAGGAATCAACACCCTGGTCATCCTCGACCGGCTCCAGACAGATACGGCCGCGCGCAGCACAACATTTGTAAGCCACTGCGAAACCAGTCCTACGGTGGTATCAGCCACGGTGAAGTGTGTCGACGGTACGCAAGAGGCACTCTATACGGCTCTACTTCCAGCCGCGCCAACAATCACCACTGTCGCAGAGAATGCGAACGGCGCTACGGCTGCCAACTGGCAGTATCGCATCGAGGCGAACAACAGCAATCCGGGAAACGTGGTCAGTTACAACATCTATACGATTCAGCTGGGGGATGCGTCTGGATTCAGCGCGCTAACTCCGGGAATTGTCGATTCGATTCCTGGAAGTCCGTCAAGCGGCACATTTACAATCACTCTCGGCGCAGACGATAGCCTCGTAATTAACAAGGGCATCGCGTCGTCGGGCGGGACTATTACGGCAGCTGGCTCGACGAACGCTCTGGCCACCGCAGTTCAGGGTATGACGATCACCGACAGCGGGCCCGTTTGGAAATGAATGGGTCGTAGCAATCATTGGGCAAGCCATTTCCGGCTCGGCGAGACGGTGTGATGAGTTGTCCTGAAGTATTAGGAGCTCACGGAAATGCAGGATACCCTTCCTTTTTCCTTCACGCTAAGAGTTGGGGCAGGCTAACGATTGAACGAAACCAGTCGGCAGTCAGATAGGTTTCGACAGCCACCCTTCGGACATCGTAGTTGTTCCAATCGCCGAATCGGCGAAAACCACCATAGTGGCTGAAGGCGTAGCGGACCCCGGCCTCTCGCAAGCAGTCCTGTGTGACGGAGTTGAAACTGTTCGGTCCGCCAACTGGATAGCTGAAGTACCGCATGGGCTCGCCCATCTCCTCTGCCAACCTAGCAGCGCAACCGAAAATCTCAGCCCTCTGCCTCTCGCGAGGCGCCCGCGCCAGGATCGGATGAGTCACCGAGTGCCCGGCGACCGTCATACCCGCCGACTTCATTTTTCGAAGCATGTCCCAGTTCATCCAAAAATGGTTACCGACATCCTCGCCGCACCTCCCAGACCCGGTAGCCCCAGCAAGCGCGTCCAGGTAGCGGTCGGTGGACTCCGCAGGCATGGCCTTGTAAGCACGCAAGAACGTGCGAACGGCCCCCTCTCGGTCCGGCTCATCAAACGACACCGGGGCAGGGATCCAGCCAGAAAACTTGACTCGGCTCTTGCGGCTCGTCCGCACCATCCAGGCAATTTCGTCCCACCAGGGCACTTGGGGAGCGTCCACAAACCCGGTGGCGATGAAGAAGGTGGCAGGGACTCCCTCGGCCTTGAGGATCGGGAATGCGGTTTCGTAATTATCTCTATATCCGTCGTCGAATGTGATTAAAGCACAGCGGCCCGAGCCATTGGCCACGGCTCGAGGGATGCCGTCTGGGGTGATCACATCGAGATGGGACTTGCAGAACCGAATCTGGTCGGTAAACGACTCGGCGTCAGCGCTCCAAAGTCCCCGGTCGAAGGGTGATTCCTTGCCGTTTCCGACCCGGTGATAGTTGAGGACGAGGACACCGGACCACTCAATCGCCCGACCTAGGAGGGAGCGCAAACCAGTGCGGCACAAGAGGCGGCCCGCGATTGCTTTTTTCATCAAGTCAGCGTCTCCTCATGAGCTGCTGACCCTTATCGAAGACGCACGCTGCGAGTTGGCCCCAGCGGTGGATGGACGCCCGCAGAGTCGGCCGCCAGAGCCTGCACCCGACAAGTTGGTTCTCCCGTGTCGCGAGCCGCAGCTTGTAGGATGAGGAACCGCGCATGAAGTCGTATGCTGTCACGCCGCGCTCCGTAAGCGCCCGCATCAATAGCAGGTGAGCCAAATTCCCAGGGCTCTTCAACAGGCCACCCGTCTCCCGCTGTACGCCCGACTGATAGAAATCGAATTTCTGCCTACTTACGAATCCATATAGAACAGCCACCGGATCTCCCGCAAGGGACATTTGGGCAAGAATCGCCCGCCCGGTCGGCAGCCACTCCGTAACAAGGTTGCGGTGGAACTCGACGAACCGCGGGGCCGAGAATACTCCCGGTTTACCTTCCGAACTCCAACGTTCCTGGTGTAATTTAACCAACTGGTTAAATACGCCGACGGCTTGTTCCTCACCTACTAGCTCGAAGCGCACTCCCGCTCGCTCCCCCTCCCGCAGGAGCCGACGGCATTGCTGGCGGGCGTTAGATGACAGACGTCCAAGGTAAGCCTCGAATCCGCCCTCGAGGTTCGAAACAGGGCAACTCCCCTGCGAGAACCGCCGGAAGGCATAGGGGATGGTCCGGGCCTGCAATAATGGCGAATCTGCCGTTACGTTCAAGAATTCCAAATGGTCCCACTCCATACGGCGCACCTCACCCCATATTGCATCGACGCAGGCGGCTTCTTCTCCGGATAGACAAAGGAGGTTCAAATAATCCGGACAGGTTTCCTCATGCTCTTCTTCGCCAGTAGAAATGAACCGAAGGTGGCGGAAGCCGAGGGAACCGGACGTTCCACGGCCCACGTACAAAGGAATGGCCCCTACAAGCCTTGAACCACGCCGGACGGTCACAACTCGCAAGCCCGCATTCCCGTAGAGGGTGCCGTACACGCGCCACCAACCACGGAGCCAAACAAAATCTAGGGGAACAGATGAATAAGGGCTCGACGCATGGAGAGTATTCCAATCATCGCGGATGGCATCCCATTCCCTCTCTTCCCGGATGATTCGGGCTGTTACGGCTTTTGGCATGTCCAACATGCGGGTTTCGTCTTTCAAACAGTTCGAAACAAGGAAGAGGTTGCGCGTTCCACCACGGTCCGTGAGCCAAGACACCGCCAGTGGGAGAACAGGGTCAGGAAGGCGACTTGGGCCGCTGGGATAAACCCACCTTCTTCAATTCCCCTCGCCGAGGCCGTGTTGTGCGAATTAACGTCGATTACAAATTCGGCCACTTTCTCACGACCGAGAACGTGGCGGATGGCGAGCAGAAGAGCAGGATATAGTCTTTGGCCTCGATAGCCGTCCAGGGTATGAAAGTTATACAGGAATGCCCGCCCCGGAGCTTCGGCTAGCTTGAAGGGGCCGACCGTTCGGTCTTGGCACGTGACCCAGCCAAAACTGACGACGCGACCATCGAGCAGCCAGCCGAAGAATTCGTCGTCATGAGCGAGTCGCGGGCCCACAAGGCCGTTCGGTTCGCCTGCTGCTCGCATTGCTTCCTTGGCCAAATCTTGATCGGCAGGGGCCGCGCCCGCAACCCGGGCAAGGACACACCCTTCGGGATAAGCCGGAACACAGTCCTTGGGAGGCGCGCACCAGATCACCACGCGAGTCTGTGTGACGATCCGACGGAGTGATCCTCGAAAGATTCGGACGGCCCACGGTCTGGACCTTGTCAGCGCCAACTTTCCTTGGTTGGAGCTCATAGCTTGAGTGGTCGTAGCAACGAGACTCATGGTGACCTCGAGGTAGTCAGCAGTTTGCAGTGTCACTTCCACGTAACGACTGCGAACCGGTGTTAAGTCCCTATCACGCTTGCAGGTGTCCGACGAGAAGCAGCACGCGGCATTGCCCAATCCAGATTCACCGGTCCACTCCGCATGGGTCTTGCAGTTTAGAGAAATTACTTAGCCGCCAACCTGTGTTGCACAGATCCGATAACCCTCTCGGTGTATGTGACGCGTTCGGCCGCCATAGTTTCTTGCAGGCCGGAAGCGACGCCAACGCGCGGCCGCCAGCCAAGGTCATTTTCTGCCCGGCTACAGTCAAACTTCATCCGAGCGAGCGCTGATTTGACGCGGTAAATGGAAAGCGGGACCGGCCGGTGCAGAATCTTGGACAAGAGTTCGAAACCGAGCGCAAGGCTATACACGATAGCCACGGGCACGTGAACGACCTTCGCCTTTTTGGCGTTCCTCGAGATGTAGTCATGTACGACCTGATTTTGGGTTATTTGCGTTCTATCCACGATGTGGAAGACGCTGCCATCGAATTCGCTTTTTTCGGCGGCCAGGATGATCGCATCGATCACATCCTCTACGTAAACCAAAGGCAGTTCGCGGGTGCCATCGCCGAGGACGACTAAGAAGTTTCCCATCTTCCGGGCAACTTCGGGGGTGAGCAGTGTTATTCCCGGACCGAAAACTCTTCCGGGGCGAAGCAGAACGGCCCGGAGATGTCGATCTCGAACCGCATCGAGCACTATTTTTTCAGCTGCGGTCTTTGCTTGCGTATAGGCTCCGCGTTTTGTTGGGGATGGTTCAATTGGCCAATCCTCTTTAACCACCGAGCCACGTCGCGCAACGGCCGCGTGTAGACAACTGAGAGAGCTGATGTACACCAGATGCTTCACGCCGTGCCTAAGCACGCTATCAACTATATTTTGCGTACCGCATACAGTGCCGCGCTCGTGGTCATGAGGGTCTCCCTTCATGGCGGCGCCCACGTGGTAAACAATCTCGGTGCCCGCAACGGCTCGGTCAACGGCAGCGGGATCTCCCAGATCACCCAGAAAAGCTTCGATATTGCCATCGTTCATGAATTCCGCTTCCGGCGGCCTTCGAACGAAGATGCGAACGGCGTTCCCTTCTTGCAACAGTCGTCGCGCCAAATGCCGCCCGATTAAGCCGTTTGCACCGCTTACCAGAACCTTGGCACGTCCCACAGTTCGAAATTGGGATTGAAATTTGATTTTCGCGGCATCCGCCTCCTGAGACACGCGGTTTGTCCAATAGACAGTCGAACGCGACCGCTCGGCTGGCACCGGCATCGGTGCGTCCTCTTGCAGCGCGCGGTAGAACGCGGCCACCAACGTATGCAGGCCATCGTACTGGACAATTTTCTTGGCGGCGAAGCGAGCAACGTTTGCAGGAACTTGCGTACAGATGCTGAGGCCCTCGCCCAATGCCTGTAACGCGCGTGCCGGCGCTTTCGGAAGCGGGAGTTTCGGTGTATGAGTCACCCACATTGCGAAGAGATTCGCTCGGAGCACACCTTTCGTACCTTGGACAACGAACCAGTTTTGAAGGGGCCGTACATTCCATGAGATTTGGATGTTCGCGGTGCCGCGTTCGCATTGCGCCGCCACGCGCCATTCATCAAACAGTAGATTGGAGTCGCCCCCGTGTGTGCCATATAGAGTTTTCACGTCTTCGATTGGGCCCAAGAAAGATTCGGCGAGATATAACGCATGTACTCCTTGATCCAAGAAAGGGTAACCGCCGCCTTGGTAGTGGATTGGCAGTGGTCCTCCCCGGTATGGAGGATATTCACTGCTGCGGAAGTAATCGAAAGTTAGCGGAGCTCCGATGGCACCCGAACGGACCAGGTTGAGGGCCTTGGATACGAAGCGGTCATAGAGCATCGAATGGTTGACGCAAACGGACTTGTGGGCCGCTGTGGCTGCGGCAGAAATCCGGTCGACCTCTTCTGCATTACTCGCGAGCGGCTTTTCCACTAACACGTGGCAGCCATTCTCGAGAGCTGCAATCGCCAATGGTGCGTGAGTGTTGGGAGGAGTGAGAACATGAATCACGTCGACTCCCTCGTTCATCATCGCTTCCATCGTCGGGAAGACTCTTGGGATGTTGAACCGCGCGGCCAGAGTTGCAGCGCGGGACTGTACAATGTCCGCAATTCCCACGATTCGTGCATTGGCGACTCGCTGGAGCGCGCGGACGTGAAATTCGCTGATGTAACCGGCTCCAACTAGTCCGACCCGGAGACGTGTATCTGGAGGCATTCAAGTTCCCTTTCCAATTTAATGGGTGTCGCAACCAAGTTGTTTCATCTGACCGAATGGTCGAACAGAGCGCTCACCGGCGGCTAATTGAACCACGATGCGAGCGTTCGCAGCCCAGGTATGGCGCTGCAAGACGGTGTCTCTGGCCCGAGCACCGATTCGAGTTCGGAGCGCTGGGTCTTCGATGACGCGCACGAGAACCTTTCGTAAGGCCTCGAAATTCCCTCGAGGAAACATGATGCCCGTCATATCGTCATCGATCACGTCGCGCATTGGACCGAGGTCAGGGACTACACAAGGCTTGCCCATGGCCATAAACTCAAACAGGGCAATCGGAGAGCCGAACGCGTTCGAATTGGGAAGCACGCAAATGTTCATCGCATCGATGTAAGCGGGGACGTCATCGCGAGGAACTGGCCCGGAGAAAATGACTGCTCTCTCCAGCCCCAATTGAAACGCAATTCGTTTCAGGTTCTCCATCTCAGGGCCATCGCCCACGAGTAACACTTTTACCTCTGGATGCTGGTCGCGGATGCTTTTCACCGCCTCGATCAAAACGTCCAACCGATCCCAGAAATAAAACAATCCGACATGACCGATGACGATCGAGCCCTCAAGAGCTAGGCGTGATCGAAGTGAATGCTCAGGTCTCGGGCTTCGGAATCGATCTGGATCAATCGCATTGGGCAAGACATGTAGGCTTTCACTTACGGCGCCGCGCTGCCGAGCTTCGTCTGCGAGAACCCGTGAAACGCACAAAATGTGATTGGCGCGCGAGAACACCCATGCGTCGATCGTTCGCGCGAGCCGCTCCATGACTAAGCCGCGGACACGCGTGAATCCCGCGAGTTCATTCACTTCGAGGATAACTGGACGCTTCAGCCATCTTCCTATCAACACGCCCATAAACATGAAGTAGGCATGTCTTTCATAGAGGACGGCATCCGGTTGGCGCCACAATGCGGGTAACAACCGAAACGGGAGAAATAGGTTGTAAAGAATCTCGAATGCTTCGAAAACGAACTGTGGGCTCTCGCAGCTTATATACTTCCAAATCCGTTGAAACCCGCGAGCACGATCCACCTTTCGCAAAAATGGCATCATTCCAGCGGATGTGAGCGGATCGACGCCGGGAGGAGACACGATCGTCACTTCGTGTCCATCTGCTTTCAAGGCCTCGACAAGACTGCGAATGTGCATGGCCTGGGAACTGCGGCCCATGGTGCGATGGTGGTAAATAAATTGCAAAGTAAGAAGACCTTACAACAGAGCTAAAAAACGTGGAGTCGACTTCCGCGTGCCAATGCGCTTGTCGAAGAGGTGCGTCCCAGCAATCGTGCGGCTTCGTCTTTGACTGCCTGCGCCGTGGCGTTCTTCTATGCAGATCGCAGTGCAGGATTGCGAGAGACACAACTATTGTAAAGATTCATATAATCATCGAGCATGCGCTCCGGCCGAAAATACCGCTCGTAGCAGTGGCTAGCCAACCGGCCCCGCTTTGAAAGCTCTTGCCTCCGGACAATCGCGTTGGACAACGCTGCAGCCATGCCTTGAGGATCAGACGACGGCACGAGTGTGACTGCCCCCGACAAACGTGCGATCTCTCCCATGCCTCCGACGTCGGTGACTACCGCTGGCAACCCAACCGACATTGCTTCCAACAAAGATACAGGCAATCCTTCGGTTAGAGAGGAACTGACGAACAAATCGGCGGCCAGCATGAACGGAGAAACATCGGCCTGCTCGCCGAAAAAAGTGACCGAGTCGTTCAGCCCGAGTTCACGAGTGTGCTTCCTGAGGCTGGATTCCAGCGGACCATCTCCAACGATCCAGAGTTGCACGTCGGGGTGATGGGCGCGCGTGAGTGCGACCGCCCGCAACAGCGTCACATGGTCCTTCAACGGCACCAAGCGGCCAACGTAGAGCAGTGTGAACCCTTTCTTGCTCCGCGGGACCGCTCGGACGTTCGCAGGGCAGGCACCGTTATAGATGTGAATGATCCTGTCGCGGGCGGCAAAAGGGGCCGCCAGCAAATTGGTCCGTGTGCCTTCGCAGACGGCAACGATCCAATCGCACCACCGTGAAGCGAGCGCAAATTTCAACTCGCGACGAATTTGGTAAGGAGGCTTAACCAAGCCATGCCGCGTCACTATGACAGTCTTCACTCCGGCGAGCCTGGCTGGAAAAGCGGCGATGATAGCTGCTGTAGCGTTATGGCAATGTACGACATCGGGGCGAGAGCTCCTAAACGCCTGGTACAAGCAGCGCATCAAATGAAAAAACGCGGGAGAATGATGGAGAGTTACTTCAAACCCTTCGGCCCGCAGCTCCTCGCCGAGCACGCCAAGCCGATAAAGACAGTGGACTGAGGCCGTGTGCCCATTGTCGCGTTGCAATCGGCACAGCGTCGCGATTAGCTTTTCGGCGCCGCCCATTTCCATGCTGTCGCCCACGTGCGCGATGCGTAGCGCTAAAATTCGCTCGGCTTGTGCCCTAGCTATAGTCATGGAACTCTCTGCTTGCGCGACGCTACCCATTGGGATGTGACCTCATTAAATTCACCTTGCGGCTTCTACAACCGTTGGCTGCGGAACCAGGAAATCGACCAAGCGTTTGAAAGACGAGCCCACCGGCGTGGGTAGCAATGCAGAAAGTTGCAGAAGGCGCCGCCGATCATCCTTCTGCAGCACCGCAAACATCCGGCTTGTAACCAGAAAAACAATCGCACCCGTAAATGTCGCAATGCTCAATTTCATGATGGGATCGAGCGGCATCGCCACAATGCTGAGCACAACAATCGCCATCGTGAGAGTTGCGGCGGCAAGCCTCAGCAGAACAGGCACATCGATTCGAACAGGATAGCGAACAAGAACACGACCCCAGATCGTTAGTGCGGCGAACGTTTGAGCAACGCCATTTGCCCACGCCGCGCCGAGTGCGCCGTGGCTGGGAATCAGCGCGAGATCAAGGACCACGTTGATTGCCGCGGCTACGCAGCCCCACTTCAGGACAAATCCCAGGTCTTCCGCGGAGTACAAGAGAGTCTGGGCAGGAGTCAGTATCGCTTTTGGAATGCTGAGGAGCGCCACTACGATGAAAACCGGAATTGCTGGCAGGTACTGTGTCCCGTACATAACTCGCACAAATGGACCGCCGATGCAAGCGAGCCCGATGAGAATGGGAAGCGCTCCCAGAAGGACATAGGTGGATGCCTTTGAGGTCATCCTGAAGAGGCGCGCTTTGTCGCGGCCATATTCCGCCATCTGCGTTGCCGAAAGCGCATTCGCGAATGTCTGGGGCATGCGCATGAGCCGATCCGCCACGCTGAAGCAAACTGAGAAAAAAGCCAATTGACGGATGTCGGGCTGAAGCAACTTCAGGAAAATGATGTCGGACCTGTCCCAAATCGCGATCTGCAAAATCATTAGACCGGTACTCAGACCGGAGAAGGAAAACATTCGCTTGCGAATTTCTCGCGGTAGTGGGACGTGGAGTGCCGATTTCAGTGACTCAAGTACCGGAACTGTCTTTACGGCCAACTCCGCGGTGCGATACAGCAAAACGCCGGCGGCGATGCCGACCAGGTTCCATCCAAGGAGAAGGCTTGCTGCCACCGAGACCACATAGACGATTGCTCCAACAAAGGCGCCACGCGTATTAAGGGCAGCATCCTCGGCTGCCGAGTTTGCCTGCGAGGGAACGAACGTAATCATGTTGGGTACCATGCTCAACACTAGCAAAATGGAACAGACACGGTACGCAGGATCGACGAGAATAAAAACGGCCATCATACCGATGGCCGTTAACACGCACGCAATGACCGTCTGAGCCCAAAGGTTGTAAAAGAACACGGCGCGCGCGAGCTCTCTTTTCCCGCCGCCGAGGAATTCGCCCATGTATTTAAAGGTAGTGAGCGGGATACCCAACGAACCTACCGAGCAGGTGATTGAGGTCAGCCAAAATATCAGATTGAAGTAGCCAAGCCGCGTCGGCCCGATCACCCGCGCAATGACGACGGTCGTCAGCAGAGTGCAAACGAGCGTAATCACAACTTCCAGGCCCATGAAGATAAAATTGCGCCCGATAACCTTCGCATTACTAGGAGCGACTGTTGGTGCGGGAAAGGTCACTGCCGTCGAACTAATTTTCGGATTGGATAGAGTTGTCAAAATACCTGCGAGCTCTTAAGACAAGGAGCGAGTCTAGATTGTCCACGCGATAACATTAAGATTGGCCTTTTGTCCGTCCTTGATGACGGGAGAAGAAATCGACGGAAATTCGTCGGTCTCGGCAATGAGAAAACTAAATCGTCTCAAGGACTGAAGAAATCTTAAGCATTCCACCGGGTCCCGCTTCGTGCGCATGGCAACTCGGGGGTTGGCTTCTACAGTTATCACACAGTTTCGAGCCGACGTAATGGTCTCCGCAGCACCTTTGAGCACCTCGATTTCAGCGCCCTCGACGTCAATCTTTACGGCTACGTCGCCGCCGCGCACGCCAAAACTATCAATAGTGACTACCTCTAGAGGGCCGTCCCTGGGAACGAGAAAACGGGCGTGGTCAGAGTCGTCATATGCTGGAACTCCCAGCCTGCCGGTACCCTTGAAGCGACCCACTGCCTTCGTGATCGCGTTCGATGAAATCTGCAACTGGGACAAATTGCGCTTCAGGAAACCTGCCACGTCGGGATTCGGTTCGAAGGCAATGACTCGCGTGACGCGTTCGGTTTGCGAACATACAACGGCTGAGAACGTGCCAATGTCTGCGCCACAATCGAATAGGACGACATCAAGAAGCGGTTCAAGCAAGCGGCAAAACGAATCAATCAATCCCTTTTCGTAGTTTTCAATGTCTTGCTTGTCCCAGCAGGTGTCGGCGCGGAACAACGGCACACTGAAGCTAACCCCGCGGCCCAATTGATATTGCGCGACTACATTGAGCATCCCCAATCGCCCAAAGATCTCGACTAGCCGGTCGCCGCCGCGGATCTGCCAGCGGGTCATGGTTCTGGCCAATCTTAAAAACAAGGGAGCGTGAGTAACGATTCTGGGGACCGGAGAGTTATTCGTGGGTCCCTGCAGTGTCTGTTCAGACACAACATTCGAACACGAGCGGGTTGACGCCTGAGGATAAGGAATTGCTTTCATCGGAAGTACCGCCGAGAGAACTTAGAACTTTTACCACGACAATGATTTAGGGTTGCATCAACTCGGAAATAGTCACGGCCTCGCGATTCTTACCTAGCGCGGCTTCAATTACGCGCGGCAGTGCTTTTAAGGCTGGCTCGTTAATCCCGTGGTACAGAATGATGTCTCCAGAGGCGAAGCTGGTTCGATCCACCTGAGCTTCCACATCGCCCGAAGCAGCGCGGTAGTCTCTTAGATCGACATTCCACAAGACCACCTGCTGGCCGGCCGCCCAGGCTGGGATGAGGCTACGGAGCGACAATTTGCCGTGGGGTGGACGGAAGAGCTTGCATTTCTCTCCCAGGATACTGTTCAGGACCCATCGGGTCATTCCTATTTCTCGAACGGCGCCAGACCAGGAAAGCTTGTGAAAGTAGGGATGGCTATAAGAGTGGCTACCGACTTCGTGTCCCTCGTTCCTCATCCGCCTCACGAGTTCCGGATACTGCTCGGCGGCTCCCCCCACTACAAAGAAAGTCGCTTTCACCGCGTAATTCCGAAAAATGTCCAGCATTCTCGGCGTGTGGATTGGATCTGGTCCGTCATCTACGGTGATGGCAATCCGCGGCCGGTCGCGGTACCCATGTTCAAGTAATTGGCTTTTGGGAACGGCTTTGAAAAAAACTTTCTTTATCAGCGCCTGGCCTTTCGGTGTGTTCCCGTTCGCAGTCGGAGTACCGTTTTCCCGCCACAGATAAGTATTGCTATAGTGCTTTGCAATATTTTCTTCGGGGACAAGACAACGATTCGGATCTCGTTTCGTCTGTTCAGATTGCTGCTGCAACGCAACTAGTAACCCTTCCTTATCGCCGTGTCGGATGAACTTGACCGTGGGCTGATTTCGGAGCGCTTCTGGAACGCGAACAGCCGTCGTAATAACTGGAATACGCGAAGACATGGCGCGTAGCACTGAGAGCGGGACTCCATCCTGGAGCGAAACCAGTACATCACATCCCAGAAGCAAATCAGGCGTGGTCAATTCATCGCGCACCCACCGAAAGTCCGAAGGTAGTTCCTGGATTGCCGCCTCGCTGGCAAGATGGCGCGGATCGTGTGCGGAAAAGATGACCAGTTTGGCAGGTGGGACGGTCTTGCGCAGATTCTTAAATGCAGCTAGCAAGTGATCAAAGCTGCCGTTGGAGTTTGCGCCGAACGCAGCACCTATCACAAACCGTTCTGAGGTACGTCGCAGCTCTCCCGTTGAGGCCCCAGATGCCTTCGTCGTCACGGCCCGCAGAGGCGGGTTTTGTGCTCTGGCAGCATCCAACTCCATTCGGAACGCGGCAAACGATCGTTGCAAACCTTCGGTTGTTGGTGCCAACTGCTTCCACCCGATGGAACGCAACTTGGAATTGTTGAAGCGATTTCCGCCCCACTGACTTGCCACCTTGTAGGGCGTGAGGATTGCCGGCAACTGACCCTTCGAATAGCGGTTATATTTTTCGACCAGAGAGGAAAGTAACTGCACTCCGAAGTAGGGTACGGAGATGGATCGAATGTTCGAGACATTCTTCCTGTAGGCTCGCAGGTATTGGCGGCAAGTTGGTAGGTCGTCGTCATGCACATTGTAAGCCTGACCAGCGGCGCGCGAATGAGTACCCGCAACGACTACAGCTTCCGCGCAATTGTCGACGTAACTCAAGGGAAGCAAATTATTTCCACCGAAATGCAACTGATACTTGCCAATCGTCAACCCAACGCGGTTGGAAAAATGAGTGCCTCCAGGGCCATAAATTACGCCCGGACGCAAAACCACTAGCTCGAAACCATTACGCTGCTGGTATTCCCAGAACAACTGTTCCTGACGCAGTTTGGAGTAGGAATAATGATCGCGCCTCTCGGGGTGGGGTTCGAGCACCGTCTGTTCGTTCACGCATGCTTTCCGGCCGAGGCCAGCCACTCCGTACACACCGAATGAACTCACCAGAACGATGCGCATTGGCTTGCGATCCGCAACGGCATCCAGCAAATTCCTGGACGCTACGACGGAATTGAGAAAAAGATCTGCAGCAGTTCCCTTCTTTCCAGCAGCGAGATGAAAAATTACCTGCACCCCATCCACGACTCGAGCGGCATCTTCTCGATACCTGAGGTCTCCGACACAATAATCAGGACAAACGCTCGACTGCTGGCCAAATACTGCGTTTAGCTTGCAGATATCTGCTCGTCGACGCACGTTGCAACGGATATCCTCGTAGCCGTGGGCAAGGAGACGCCCGAGCAGAGCCGTTCCTAGAAAACCGGCAGCGCCTGTAACGAGTACCTTCATGTCACTCGCACTGGGTAAACCTGTGCGGAGATTTCATCCATAATTTGCGATACGCGCAATATTTCCGTGTACGGGATCGGCACTGCAGTATCGTGCAGGATGCTCTCGTAAAACAGCGACATTAGTCGGTTCATCCCCGCAAAAAACTGAAAGCGCGACTCGGCAAACTCACGGACATTCCTCGTAGCTTGCCGCAGGGATCGCCAGCTGGACTTAAAGGGCGGCAACAAACGACCCAACGCACTGGGAACGGTTTGTTTTTCTTCAACCAACATGCTGCGAAGGGCGAAATCAATGTGGACCGTATTGTTCGTTCCATAGATCCGCGTGAAATGGCCTACTGGCCGTGCGTGCGAGGAGAAAGTAACGTACGCGGACACGCCACCGGCGAAGATCATGACTCGCAGTTCGTCCAGAACGCCATCCGTGAGGTCGCCATTCAAAGG
>Ga0070735_10003140_pt1 | contig 14592 bp, 15 predicted proteins | sample Coa_R1_FD_66443 | JGI IMG/M metagenome (GOLD analysis project Ga0070735, IMG submission 66443) | Surface soil microbial communities from Centralia Pennsylvania, which are recovering from an underground coalmine fire - Coalmine... | ecosystem: Environmental > Terrestrial > Soil > Unclassified ...
CGCGCTGATGCTCTGCGCCTGTTCGTTGGCGGACTCAACGCTCATCACGTTCGTCCGCGGGCCGGCGTCCGATCACCTGCCTCAACGCGTGCCTCATGCGGCCGTTCCCTCTGGACCCGTGCCGAGTCCCTGGCGGTGGGCGGCCTTAAAGCGCTCCCAGTCGTCCCGGCGAATGCGCACGGCGCACCCGAAACGTGTCACCGGCAGTTCCCGGCCGAGGAAGTTGTACAGCGTTGACCGCGAAATTTGCGCTTCCTGGACGATGTCCTTAATCGTCAGGTAGTCCGGGCTCTCCGCTATACCGCGAATTGTCGAGCGCTCCTGCCTGTCCTCTCGGACGCAGCGTCTGAGTTGCTTGGGCCTCGCCGATTCGGCTTGCTTCACAGTGCACCTCCTTGCGTGGTTCGATGTGTCTACATGACCAGCGTGGTGCTCTCCGTGTGCCATAATCCAGCGTCTAATGCGGAGTTACGTGACAGGTTAAGGACTGATGTCTCGGAGAATCGGCGGCATCGACTCAGTGGCCGACTTGGGCGGCATGTGCTTGGACGCACAGCTGACTCTCCCGATCGCGGAGCTAACAGTTGAGCGCCCGGCGGCCGTGGACCTCGTCTACGACGTCGACGAGTCCGGTGCACTGATGCCGTTCCTAGAATGGAAGGCTGAGGACGCTGCCTGGCAGCCACTGGAGACCACCGCGGGTGAATGCCTGCGCGGATTCCTGGCGTTGCTCACTAGCGACCGCACAGAGTTTCCTGGACGCGTGCTCGCGTTCGCCCGGCGCGTTGGAGTGCTAGGGTGTTGCCCGCACGTATATCGCCTCACCGCGTTCGACGAGCTGAAGCTCACGGATGGGGGAGTTTCTCGCGGCAATGAACGAGAAGTGCGGTGCACGAGCTGCTGGGAGGCAGAGTGCCCGCGCGAGGCCGTCGACTCCTGGGGCTACTTCATCTCGCATCTTCAACTCCTGCTGATGGCCCAGGTGGGCCTTGCACAGGATGCGGGCCTTCCACAAGAGCTCCGCACGCACCTTGGCCCACCCTGGTGGGGCGATGATCCGCGCTTACTGAGCTTCGCACTCTTGATCAGGGATGCCGAATTGGGCAGTCGTACACTCGGTGACGGTGGCCTGACGTCGACTATTTGTTTCAGGCGCGATGCCGACGGAACGTTCCGCACCACGTACTCGTACACGGTGCGAGGGCTGCTTAGCATCCTCTGGCTGGAGATTGGAGCCGTCTTGGCCTCTCCGGACGGCGTGTACCTCTGCTCCCGGTGCGGGAGTCCGTTCTGGATTGAGCGCACGGCAAATGAGCAGAGGCGCCGACCGTGGCGGAACGGACAACGCGGCCAGTATTGCTCCCACGAATGTAGACAAGCGGCGAGAGCGCAGAAAGAGCGGGAACGGTATGCGCGCGCCCATCCCGTCGCAGTGCGCCGTTCGAGACACGGACGCGGCATGACGTCGGACTAGTCTGGCGCGCCGTATACCAACGCGTATACCAACCGGCTCTTGTACGCGCCTGTACGCCGCTGTCGGCGCTTGTCCACTTCAGGGCTATCCTGGCACTTTCACCAGCCCATTTTCCGCGCATACAAGCCGAAAGTCTGTTCCCGGACGTCTTCTAACGTCCGCCGGTGTTCGGCCTGTCCGACGCGTTTTCGACCTGCAAAAGCAACTTTTAATCCGTGAGTCGTGGGTTCGAGTCCCACCGCCCTCACCACCATTTTTCCTGGTTTCAAGCCGAAACGCGATGTCGTTTTCGGTCCAATCCCCGGGCGTCTTCTGTTCGCGCTGCCAACGCGTTGCCATCTCGAGAGAGTCAGATTGGGATACGATCGCCCCGGATCGGCTCGTAGCGTTCTCAGTCCACGCTCGTATCTGGTGAGAGCATCGCTTGCACCCCTCAAGGGACGCTTGCCATCCGGCGTGGAACGTTAGCAACCACGGCTTAGTTTGGGCCAGACGTGGCTACAACGTTGTGATACGCTGCTAGGCACTGAGTCAAGAGTGGACGATGCACCTGCCCCGGTCCTCGCGATCCGTCGGGCACCATCAGGCCGCTTCACGCGTCCACCAATCATCGGTTGGCAGGGTCGGTTTCCAGCCATATCACTGTGATGTCGCCATGCAGTACCGCACCACACTGCATGGCCTCGTTCGCCCGATAGACTAACGAACGAGATGGCCGCCATCCGTTACGGAGGACCAGGCGCGACGTCAGCCCCTAGCAATCTGTTTCGGGGATGTCGTCGAGTGAAGGGCCTCAATCACTGGTTCGTCTTCCTACTCTCTTCTGCCTTGCTTGCGTGCCCAGCCCACTGACGGTGGGCTGTCGCCACGTTGTCGGGGCTGCTCCCGCCCGATCTCCTCATCTCAGGAGTCGGACTGCCCCCAGCTTGCTCCGACCGCTGCGGCGGCCGGAGGTGGATCTCTCATCCCACTCGATTGATTGACGCCTCGTGGCGCACAGCCAACCTCATCAACGATCGGGAGCTTGGTGCGCAGGAGGATGCGCATCCGGGCGGCCAGCTAGCGATGAATACGCTCGATCGCCGGCACCTCGGCCCAAGAGCCCCCGCCTTCGCTCTCGGGAACCTTGTGGATGATCGCTTTGATTTTCATGGCTGTGTCCTCTGCGCTAGGATACCGTCTCGGCAAGCAGTGCGGCGTCTGTCCAGGCAGCTGAAGCCATCTCTCCGGGCCCGGCGGTCATGTGACGACCTCACCGCAGAACCCTACATCCCGCAGGTGTTCCAGACGAAGTTGTCCACCGACCTCGGGCTCAGCACCAGTTGGCGGGCAAGGATCGGGTTCGAAGCTCCCTGAGCGATCAGGTTCAGCACCTCTCGCCCCCGCCCCCTGAGTTCCGGGAAGATCTGAGGCGGTGCAGCCGGACGCGGGATCCCGACGGTGGCCCGGATGCGGGCTGCGATCGCCGGTCTGACCCATGGATCCGCCGCTCACCGCATTAGCGTCTCTCGGCGATCAGCTTGAGCTGCTGGTTACGCGATCTGAGCAGCCTGGTCAAATATCGTTCGAGGATAGCCACATCGAAGAGACGACCGATCGGTCCGAGCGGTGGGTGATACTCGACGTCATCGAGCATTCTCGTCCCGATCTCGCCTTCCTCAAACGTGTGGACGTGGCGCCAGTGAGCGAAGGGTCCGCTCTGCATCTCGTCGGCAAAGCAGCGGGGCCGGTCGGCCCGGATGATCGCGGAGGTCATGCGCCACGGAACGCCGAAGTGCCGGGCTCGCCAGGTCACGGTATCTCCTGGGTTCAGCCGCCCACGGGTGACACCGCCCACGGCACGCGTACCCAGGTCGAGCGACAGCTGTACGTCGACGTTGAGGCACAGATCGAAGCAGAGATCGACGGGAGCCTCGATCTCGGTTTCCAGCCGGATATGTGTCACGTGACCTCGCACCATCTCGCTGAGCGCCGGTTACAGTAGCCTGAAGCATGGTCATGCAGGACTTGCCTGTGCTGGTGACCGGTGCCTCAGGCTACATCGGCGGACGGCTCGTGGAGGCACTGCTGGCGCGTGGCATCTCAGTGCGCGCAATGGCCCGCAATCCCGGGCGACTGTCGCATCTCGCCGAACGTGGCGTCGATGTGGTTGCAGGCGATGTGATGAACCGGACGTCGCTTCGGGATGCGCTGAAAGATGTGGGATCGGCCTTTTACCTCATCCATTCCATGGCAACCGCTGGGCCGGAAAGATCGTTCGAGGAGAACGACCGGCGCGCCGCGCAGAACTTTGCCGCGGAGGCAAGCCACATCGAGCGCGTCATCTACCTGGGCGGGCTCGGCCGACCCAGTGACGATCTCTCTCCGCATCTGCGCAGCCGGCTGGAGGTGGGTGAGATTCTACAGGCGGGTGTGACCCCTACGACCGTGTTGCGTGCTGGTCTAGTCATCGGAGCAGGCAGCGCATCCTGGATCATGCTCCTCTCCCTGGTGCGGCGCCTTCCGGTCATGGTAACCCCGCGTTGGGTCGATACGCGGAGCCAACCAATCGCAGTGGACGACGTTACCTCGTATCTGCTGGCGGCGCTCGACACTCCCCACACGGCGGGAGAATCGTATGAGATCGGCGGCCCGGACGTCCTGACCTACCGGCAGATGATGGAGCGGACCGCAGCGATTCTGGGCAAACGACCGGTGATAGTCGGAGTGCCGGTCCTGACGCCACGGCTCTCGGCGTACTGGGTGGATTTTGTGACACCGGTGCCGGCATCGATCGCGCACCCGCTCATTGAGGGGCTGAGAAATGAGGCGGTCGTGCACGACGACTCTGCCAGGCGGGCCATGCCGATTCCGCTGACTCCCTTCGAAGTTGCCGTGAATCGAGCTCTCCGGAGCGCTGGAGAAAGCAGCTTCCCTGCGACGTGAGTGCAATCATGCGACGGTTTCGAGGCGCGTAACACGAACGGACCGTCCCACCGCCCTCATCAGAGATTCGGCTTGGGAGAGCCAGAGGCGGGACCTCCCGATTCGCCGAGACGTCGTGCTTGCCGCTGACAGTGCCAACGCGCATGCCTACGAGGTCTTGCCTGTCGCCGGCACCCTGGCGGGGTGACGGGGTGAGGGGGATATGCTCGCGCCTCAACGATAGAGCGCGTCGATGCGGCCGAGGAAGGCCTTGGGAAGGGAGAGGGCTGCGGTGGTGGCGAAGTTCGTGGACATGGTCGTGCCGGCCAGGAAGACGGTACCGTGTCCATTGAGCGCCAGGGAGGTGATAGTATCCCATTCGTTTCCGCCGAGATAGGTGCTGAAGCGTACCCTGCTGTTGAGCGGCCCGATTACCGCGACGAAGCCGTCGCAGGGCACGACGTTTCCTTTGGCCTCGGGGCACTGGCCTCCGCCCGACGCGGCCTGCACGGGGCTCACGGTGGGGAAGTTGCTCGATTCGGTGTAACCCGCCACAACCACGTTACCGGTGGCATTGACTGCCAGAGCGTTGGCGCTATCGAGCCCGTTGCCCGCAAGAATGCGACTGTACAAGAGTCGACCCAGCCCACGCGCCAGCTCCACCACGTATGCAGACTCGCACGGTGCGACCGCGCCCTCTGAGCCGCACAGAATCTTGTGCAGCGGCGGCATGGCTCTGACCGAGGGAATGCGCGCGCTGCCGGTAGAGCCCGCGACGTAGACGTTGCCCGCCCCGTCGAGCGTGATGGCGTTGGCGGCATCGTCGGCAGGTGTAGCGAGAAAGGTTCCTGTGAGGAATCGGCCGGCGGTGCCCAGCTTGATCACGAATGCGTCCCGGCAGCGATAGAAGGTGCAATCTCCACCGATGAAGTGCCGCTGCACGGAATGGGGTGACATCCTGAGATCCGGTGAGTCCGTCGTGCCGGCGACATATGCCTCACCCGACCGGTCCACCGCAATGCCGGCGATACGATCGTCTTTGGTGCCGCCGAGATACGTGCTGTAGAGGAGCCGGCGCCCGTTCGGGTCTAGCTTGGTCACGAAGCCGTCGGCACCCCCGCGAAGACGCGGCTGCAGTGCGTGCGTCACGGGGAAGTCGGGGGATCTGGTCTGACCCGCGACGTAGATGTCGCCCTGCCGATCGAGCGCGATACTCGACGGCGAATCCGGACCGCGGCCGCCGAGGAAGGAGCTATATATCAGCGTCCCGCGCGAGTCGACCTTGGCGATGAAACCGTCGTTGCATGCGGCGCCCGGAGAGCCACCGCATCGAGATTGGTAGGCCCGAACCGTGGGAAAGTCAGGCGAGGAGGTCGTGCCCGTGAGATATGCATTGCCGGCCGCATCGACGGTGAGTCCGCCGACTTCGGTCGTCCTGGAGCCTCCAAGCGCGAGGCTGAAGTACGCAGCCGTGCCGTCCGGTCGCAGCTTTATGAGGAAGGCATGCGGACATGGCGCCTGCGCGCACCCGACTTTCCAGGCGACCGGCCAGTCTGGAGAGGTCGTGGTTCCGGCCAGGAAGACGTTCCCCGTGCCACCAACGGCCACGGACACACCGTATTCCGTCCTGGCGCCGCCGAAGAGCCGAACGTAACCGAGATTCGGACTCTCCACCCTGCGGAGCGCGACCCCCTGACCTCGCGCGGGCCCGGCACCCGTCGCGGAAACCAACTGGCCGCCGGCAAGGAGGACCAGTGCGATCGCGGGCCGCAGGCCCGCCAATCGCCGTCTGCGCTCCTTCATTCGCCGCTCACCCTTCCCCGCGCCGCGCGGAATGGTCCGGTCGGTAGTCCTCCATCCTACGGCCTCTCGTGATGTGAGTCGTGAACGAAGGAGGGCAGGCGCTGAATTGTCGGGGTCGGGGCACCACGGTGGATGGGGCCGTCACGCTGAACCGGCGCAATGGCGGCACCTTCTCCGCTGCAGCGGTGAGATGCTCCTAGCGCGTGTCGAAGGCGCCGCCCTCCCACAGGATGATTAGGGCGCCGGCGACCAGACAGATGAAGGGGAGAATCCACACCAGTGCGAGCGGAAGCTGGATGACTCCGCTCATGCCGAGAATCCAGATGACGGCGAGGGTAACGATGCCGGCGATGGCGAGACCCCTCGCCGTGAGGGACGGGATTGTCGTGGTGATGTGCATCAGCCCACCTCGGGCGAGTCTGCCTCGGCGAACACCATGTTCGCGGGCTCCATATGCTGCATCCGCTGCAGGTCGGCCTGCGATGTCACGAGGCGAACCTGATGTGCCTCTTCGTTCACGTGGGCAGCCACCCACACAGGGACCATCACGTCATGCTTGCGGGGAGGCGGCCCCTTCTCAACCAGCATCCAGCCGGTCAGGGAGTCGTACCTCTTGATGGTGCCAAGGTCGACGCCGTCCGCGGCCAAGACGTGATCTCCGACCGTCAGGCGGTTGCGCAGGCTGTTGATGAAGACCTGCTCCACCACCATTGGGGACCCATCGTAGCCGCTCGGCTCGCTGGTCACGGCTGTCTCGGACCCAACCGCGCCCTCCACGACCACGGACCGGGCCGGTGGGTTCGCATATTGTGCCAGCAGCTCGTCCCGACACAGGGCGAGGTACAGCTCGCGTGGATCGATGTTGGTGATCAGTCGGAACGGAACGACGAGCGTCGTCTTGTCGAATGCTCTCTCCATGTCGGCGAACGGCGGCATCTTGACCGTAAAGTAGCCGGTCTCGCGATCCACCTCGTCGATCTCTCCGAGCTTGGTTCCCGCGTTGTCGTAGACGCTCAACTCCGGGGCAATGGCCTGCTTGATGTTCTGGAAGACGATGCCGTTGACAGTGGTCATTTCGCGTCCTTTCAGGGCGATGGAGGCGCGCTCAGCGTTGCGCCGAGCGCACCTCCGGTGGAGAGGCTACGACACTGCCGGGTGGCTCTCGAATGCCTTCTTGACCCTGCTCTCCGCCTGGTGCATGCGGCCCGCGTAGACGAGCTCGGCGACCCCCACCACGATGGCGTAGAACCCGATGAGCCAGAGGACTGCGAGCGCGCCGGATACCGGGTAGACGGCGATCAGAATGCCGAAGGCGATCGACAGCAGACCCGCCAGGCCTAACACCCAGCTGTGCTTGACCTCATCGCCGATGTTGAAGGCGGCGGCCATCTGAAACGCTCCGGTCACGATGGCAAAGCCGGCGATGAGATAGAGCAGCGCCAGACCGGTGATGCCGGGCCGGAAGAAGGTGACACCGCCGACCGCGATGCCCGCCAGGCCGCCGAGAATATAGGGGACCCAGTCGGTGCGCCGCTCGGCCAGATGCTCGAGGCCCGCGCCCACCATGAAGCTGCCGGTCATCACGGCGAAGGCTCCGAAGAGGAAGATGAGAGAGAGAAGCGATATGCCGGGCCATACGAGCACGACGACTCCGAAGGCAACGGACGCGACGCCGGCAAGGGCGAGCATCCGCGAGCTGCGTTTGAGGGTGTCATTGATTGCGTTCACGTTCTTTCTCCTTGTGCTATCGGTCTTTGTCCACCGCCCCACCGGCGACGACCGATCGGGCTGGTGGTTTCTTCAGTTCTGAGCGTAAGCCGGTAACGCTCTCGCCACACCCTCCGTCGCGCTAAATTCGGCCGGCAATCCTGTTTACCCACCTCGCTATCTGGCCAGTGTCTCCTCCTGTAGCGGGCCTAGCGCTTTGGCAGCGACCGATTCCCACGCGGCGGTGAGATGCGCGCGCGGCCGGCCCACCTCGAGAGGGTTGAGGCGACGCACGCCGCCGCCCGGAGTTGGGGCGGCAGCGACGTAACATGCCGTTTCCCCTTGCCGAAGTCGGTGGCTCCAGGGCTCGGGTGCGCGGTCCGCCTCCTTGCGCGTCTCCTTTATAGGGCTCGACTCCCTCAAGCGCCGGGCCGCTCTCTGGATGCCATACAACGCCGCGCTTCGAGAATGCGCCTGCCGGCGAGGCCGGTCCTCTCCAGAACCTGGTGGTCTCGTCGACCGAGCCCGCGGCTCCGTGCATGCCCACCTTCGAACGCTGGCGCAACGTGATCTCGCTGCGTCGGCAGCGACGCTCTGCGCGCACTAGCGGAACGGAGAGGCGCCCCAAACGCCACGATTGGCGGTTTGTGCGGTGTCGAGCGGCGGCGGGAAACGTACGCTGGCGGCATGAATCAGAACATCTCGTCGCCGCTGGCAGGCAGCCAGGCGCCGGACTTCACGCTTCCCCGGACGACCAACGCGAGCTTCGCCTTGCGGGACGTCAGGGGGCGCTCCACCGTCCTGGTGTTTTATCCCGGTGATTGGGACCCGGTTTCCTCGGAGGAACTCTGTCTCTACCAGGAACATCTGCCCGATCTCCGGCGCCTCGACGCTGTTCTGATCGCCATCTCGGTCGACAGTGTCTGGAGCCACGCGGAGTTCGGCAAAGCGCTGCGTCTCAGCTTCCCACTCCTCTCGGATTTCGAGCCCAAAGGAGAGGTGTCCCGCGCATACCACGTGTATTGCGACGAGGCGGGACGCAGCGGCCGCGCGCTGTTCGTGCTCGATAGTGACGGGATGATTCGCTGGAGCCGCAGCTATCCCACCAATCTCAACCCCGGTATCCACGGCATCCTGAGCGCTCTGGAGTCGCTGCAGGTCACCAGAGCTCCTCCCTGATCGACCCGGTCCCGAAGATCAACGTCGACGACTGACTAACACAAAGGAGTTTCCTCATGGTCCAAGCTCTCGTCCGCAATACTCGTCTCCTCGCCCTGAGCGGCGTGGCCGCTATCGCCTTCGGCGTCATCGCGCTGGGCTGGCCGAACCTGACCTTCGTGGCGCTGCTGGCGCTCTTCGGCGCCTTCGCCTTCGTCATCGGGGGCTTTACCCTGGCAACCGGCCTGAATCTGCTGGCCGAGCGCCAGACCAACTGGGTGCCCTACGTCATCGGCGGTCTGGGTGGGATCGCGGTCGGAGCGGCCACTTTCCTGTGGCCGCACTGGACAGCACTCACCCTGGTCTACCTGATCGCCTTCTGGGCCGTCTTCACCGGCATCTTCGAGGTGGTCGCGGCCATCGAGCTTGCCGGCGAGCTCGACGGTGACTGGATGCTCGGTCTCTCCGGCGCCCTCTCGGTCGCCTTCGGCACGCTGGTCGCGCTCTACCCACGATCCGGAGCCCTGGCCATCATCTGGATCATCGGCCTCTACGCCATTCTCGACGGGATCACTCGCCTCATGGTGGCCTACCGGTTGAACGGCATTGGGAAGCACGTCAACTCAGCGCTGCAACCCTCGTCCGGGCACTCGTAACCGACTCGCCGGGCGGTCAAGCTCCGGTAAAGACCATTCACCAACCACGAATCTGGAAAGGATGTCACTAATGGCCAACATCGACGGGATCATCACCGAAGACATTCGCAACACCATCGCCCCAGGACAGACGGTCTACGACTTTGAGGGAAAGCGAGTCGGCTCGGTCGACCTGGTCTATCACGACACGGGGTACTTCGTGATCGAGCCGGCCCCGTTCATCGACCGAGAGCGGCCGTTCTCCGACCAGGATCTCTACGTTCCGTTTCGCCTCATCACCAACATCGATCCGGGCGAGCTGTACCTCGCGGTCACTCGGGACGATCTGCTGCGCGACTACGCGAGCCCGCCGCCCCGCGCCACCTTCGTCGAGGACGAGAGTGGGCGAGAGGTGGCCACCACCACTGAGCCGAGCGGCTTCACCGGGACCCCCCTCGTCGTGGAGCGCGTCAGGATCGATCAGTTAAAGAGGCGCATCGCCATCGGAGACCACGTCTTCACCTCCGAGCTGACCGACCTTGGCGTCATCAAGAAGTACGATCCGGTCACCGGCTGGATGCTGGTGGAGAAGGGTATCCTGTCCGACAAACACGATCTGATGGTGCCGGTCACCGTGGTCGAGGACGTGGACCGCGACACGCATGAGGTGTACCTCGTCACGTCGCGGGCGGACCTCCAGCAGCTTCAGCATCTGGAACCGGCGTACGTCGTGTTCCCGGAAGCCACGACTGACGACAGGAGCTAGCCGAGCCAGGTGTGAGGAGGGGGTGCGGGCGAGCCACCCGTCCCCCCTCCTCCGCCGATCGCTTGGCGGCACCGACCACCGACTAGTACAGGAAACGGACACCTACCATGGCCATTCCAGTCACTGCAATGGACACGACCGGCGAAGACACCGAGATCATGCCGCTTGCCAACATCGGCATCATCGTCGTCAACTTCCTGGTCTTCTTCTATGAGCTCTCGCTCTCCAGCGGCGCGCTCAACAAGTTCTTCCTCTCCTTCTCGCTCGTCCCCTGTGAGTACACCAACCACTGTGCGGCCTATGCCGGCACGCCCCATCCCTTCTGGCTGACGCTGGTCAGCTCGATGTTCATGCATGCCGGCTGGGCACACATCCTGGGCAACATGCTCTTCCTGTTTGTCTTTGGCAACCACGTGGAGCGCTCCATGGGGCACCTGCGCTACCTCGGCTTCTACCTGCTGTGCGGGCTGGGTGCCAGCGTGCTGGAGATCGCCACTGCCGTCAACTCGACGGTGCCGGGGTTAGGCGCCAGCGGCGCCATCGCCGGGGTTCTGGCCGGCTTCCTGGTCCTCTACCCCTCGGCCAAGATCGGCAGCCTGCTCTCGCTTGGGGTCCTCTACATCCCGGCCCGGATCCCCGCCTGGGTGTTCATCGGCTTCTGGTTCCTGTACCAGCTGGTGAACGGGGTCGCGGCACTCGGCTCGACCACCACCTCGGCGGGCGGGGTGGCGTACTGGGCCCATGTCGGTGGCTTCATCACCGGCCTCCTCCTGGTCCGGCTCTTCAGCTCCTCCGACCGGGTGGATCGGCTCCGCCTCGCCCACACCGCGGCGCTTCCCTAACCGCACCGCACTCTGCCTGGAGATGGTCGTGCATGCTCCCTTCACATCGACAGTTGCCGGCTGGCAGGCCTTCTATGTGCTGGCCGGCACTGCATCCGCGACACTCGCCGGCCTGGTCTTCGTCGCCGTCTCGCTTCACCTGGATCTGGTCGGCGAGTCCGGCATCGCTCCCATCTTCACTCTGGCGAGGCGCACGCTGTCCAGCTTCATTCTGGTGGTGGTCATCGCGCTGGTGTTTCTCGTTCCCGAGCAGCGGCCGGCCGGGCTTGGCTGGCCTCTACTCATCCTCGGCGTGCTGGATCTGTTGCAGACGGTCCTCGACGGCCGGGCCGTTGTCGGCGAGCTGGCAACCAGTGGGGGATTGCAGACCATAGCGAGGCGGATCCTCCCGCCCCTCGTCCTCCCCCTCGCCAGCAGCATCGGGTTGATCCTGGTCGCTGCGACCGTACTGGGAGGGACGGCTGGCTACCTCTACTGGATGGTGCCGATCATCATCGTAATCCTGAGCGCCGCTGCATTCAACGCGTGGGAGCTGATGCTCGGTCTGGCCCGGCACAAAGTCCGGCGGGGAGCAGAGGTCAGTGCGTCGCTCCCAGCTGAATGAACCCCCGCTGCGCGGCCACGGCGAGAGCATGCGTCCGGGTGTCGACGCCCAGCTTGTTGAAGATGGAGGTCAGGTGGTATCGGACCGTGCTCTCCGCGATGATCAGCTCTTTAGCGATCTGCTTGTTCGAGAGCCCTTCGGCGACGAGCTGCAGAACCTCATGCTCCCGCTGACTCAGAGGCCCGGCGTGAGACCTCTCTCGGTCCGGTTCCTGCACCGCCCCGACTTGCTGCACCTCGTCCAGCACTTCTTCGATCAGCGCGGCCACCTGCGAAAACGAGAGTCGCCGTCCCGTCCGCGCTGCAGCGTCGAGCTCGACGCGTTCCTGCCGGGCCTGGAGGGCATCCACGGCCGGAGCCACGAAGACCCGGCGTATGAGGCTGGCGACCAGTCCCAACGCCTGGAAGATCGACTCGGAGGCCCCGACCAGACGGCCCAGGCGCTCCGGATCACCGCGATCCCGCGCCAGCCAGGCGGCGCCAGCGGCAGCCAGAAACAGGATGCGGCCACTCTGCGCCTGCACGCTCACCGCATGGAGCTCGCGCTCCAGCGCGAGGGCCCGAGCGCTGTCTCCCCGCGTGGCCATAAGGTTCACCAAGAAGAGGAGAGCGACCCCCTTTCCCCAGTCGTCTCCCGCATCGATCGCGCGGCTCAGGACCTCGCCCATGAGCTCCACGGCCTCCTCGTGCTGTCCCTGCAGAAACGTGATGACCCCGAGCGGCAGGAGCGCCTGGACGATTCCCCAGTCATGCCCGGCCTCCTTCCAGCACGTTTGCGCTTCGTGCAGGACACGTTTTCCCCCATCCCACTCGCCCGTCATCAAGCTCAGGACACCCACGAACGTGAGTGCCCGAGCCGTACTCACCGGGTCTCCAACTGCACGGGCGAGATCCATCCCGGCGTTGAGGGTCTCCCTGGCGTTCGCGGCCTGATCGACGCCGTTGGTCCCGGTCCGGTCCACGCTGAGCACGAGAATGGCACCCAGCCACGTCACTGCCCTCGCCCGGAGGGCGGGGGGAGCGGCGGATGCCCGGGCGAGGCCCGCTTCGAGCCACCGGCGTCCTTCGGTCAGGTACCCGCGGATCTCCCAGAAGTGGGCCAGGGCCACGGCCAGACGCAAGGCTCCCTCGCCGTCGTCGTGGTCGAGCAACCACTCCATCGCGGCACGCAGATTGTCGCGAGTTCCTTCTAGCTGAACGAACCACATGCGTTGCCGCGGTCCGTTAAGATCCGGCTCGGCACGCTCGGCCAGCGTCACATAGTAGTGCGCGTGTGATCGTTTCGCCGCATCGAGCTCTCCCGCTTCTGCCAATCGTTCCAGCGCAAACTCCTGCACCGACTCCAGGAGGCGAAATCGGTAGCCTCCCTGTCCGTCGTCCTCGCGCTGCACCAGACTCTTGTCCACCAGCGAGCCCAGCGCTTCCAGCATGTCGAGCGTCTGCGGCGTCGCCCGCGCGGCAACTGCCTCCGCCGCCTCGATCGTAAACGCACCGAAAAAGACGCCGAGGGAGCGGAAGTGGGCCTGCTCGCCGGGAGAAAGGTGGTCGTAGCTCCAGGCAATGGCCGCCCGGAGCGTGTGCTGGCGCTGGGGCAGACCGGGTGCTTCCCAATGGAGCAGCGAAAGGCGGCGGCTCAGCCGTTCCAACAGCATTTGCGGGGAGAGCAGCTGGATGCGCGCCGCCGCAAGCTTGATGGCCAGCGGCAACCCGTCGAGGCGCACCACTAGCTCGGCGATCGCCTGGGCGTTGTCATCTGTCAGCCGAAACTGAGAATCGATCATCTGTGCCCGCCGCACAAAGAGAGCGACGGACGGGATCTCCGCGACCTCGTCGAGCGGCGGCAGGTGCTCGGGATCGGGAAGTGCCAGTGGAGGCACGTGGTAGAGCTGTTCCCACAGCAGATGCAAGGGCTCCCGACTCGTCACGAGCAACGTGAGTCCCGAGGCCCCCACAAGGAGCTCCTCAAGACCAACATCGGCGGGAAGAACCTGCTCGAGATTGTCGAGGATCAGGAGCATCTGGCGATCCGACAGGTAGGCCTGCAGCCAGCTCGCTATGTCGGGTCCACCCGTGTCGAGCAACCCAAGCTGTCGGGCGATGGCTGGCAGGACCTCGGCCGGGTTACGGACAGAGCTCAGGTCTATGAAGAGAACGCCCTGTGGGAAATGTGCGGCAACGCTCCGTCCTACCTCGAGGGCGAGTCGGGTCTTGCCGACTCCAGCCGGACCGGTGAGGGTGAGGAGACGGACATCGTCTGCCAGCAGGAGGGACGTAATCGCCGCCATGTCCTCTTCCCGATCGACGAGGCTCGTCCCTGTTGCGCCCAGCGGTCCCGACAGCGGCGCCGGCTGGGAACCCTGTCGCACTCCTAGCAAGCCAGGCTCATGAAGGCGCGGGGCGGGGTGATTCCCGGAGGCCATATTCGATCTCGCTTCGAGAACAATCTATGCCCCTGTCAGGCCCACGATCGTCGTCTCTCCGTCCTCCACTCGGTCGTGGGAAAGGCTGTGACAGGCAGTGTGGACAAGACGACGGCCATAGCGCTCCACTCCAGAAAGCACTGGCCCGAGACACCAACTATTTGGCTCCTAGTATAACCGCTTTCGCGATTGTCTACACTATCAGTGCGCCGGCCGGGAAGCAGGTCACGTGTATGCAGTCACGTCTGCTCGAGCGGCCATGCAGGGTCCGTGGCCGGTC
>Ga0070735_10003141_pt1 | contig 14590 bp, 11 predicted proteins | sample Coa_R1_FD_66443 | JGI IMG/M metagenome (GOLD analysis project Ga0070735, IMG submission 66443) | Surface soil microbial communities from Centralia Pennsylvania, which are recovering from an underground coalmine fire - Coalmine... | ecosystem: Environmental > Terrestrial > Soil > Unclassified ...
GCTCCCCCAGGGAACTTTGTTCCTGGTCGGAGAACTACGGGAGAAGGAACCTTACTTGGCTCCGGAAGACATCGCTTGGCCGCGCCGAAACCATTCCAAGAGCGCACTTGCGCCCATCACGAGCAAAGGCAGTACCAGCGCCACATACGCGTTGTCGATGCCAAAGGGGTTGCCCGCCAGAAACCAGACGATGGTTGCCACCAACGAAGTCAGAATGCTGGCGAGCACGCCGCCTTTGGTGCCAAACCACGGCGCGTAGAAGGCGAGCAGCACCAGAATCGACAGGGATGCCCGGATCGCCTTGGCGAGAAACGTCACTTGCAAAATGTTTGGCGTGTAAATCGCAAGCACAATGGGAATCAAGCCGAAAACCACCGTCATCACGCGCACGAAATTCAGCGAATGCGTTTCGTCGCTTTTTGTGGGGAGCAATTTCGCATAAAAATCCTTATAGAGCAGGGTGGCCGTCGAGACGCTGATCGCGGCGATACTGCCAAACAACGAAGCGGCCAATCCCGCCGCCACCACCCCCGCGATCGGCCCACTCATCTCGCCGATCAGGGCCGAAAAAGCATTGATGGATCGAATTCCGGGAAACAGCATCAACGAACACATTCCAACCAACGCGGTTGCGATGGCAAAAGGCACCAGAAATAACCCCGCATAAAGACTCGCGGCTTTGGCTTTTTGTGGGGTTTCGACGGTGTTGATCGCCTGGATTACATATTGAGTCGAAAAGGTCGCGCCGATTCCGGCGATGAACCAGGCAAAGATCTGACCAAAGCCCACATGGCTCCAGGAAAACATCTCCTCGGGAAGATGAGCCCTGAGTTCGTGCAATCCGCCGACCCGCGTCAACCCGAAATACAGGGCCACCGCGATGCCGATATATTTCATCGCCGCGTGAATGACGTTGGTATAGATCACCGATCGCATTCCCCCCACGAAGACGTAGAGGACGGCGACAATGCCGCAAATGACGGTCGCCAAGGTGCGGTTGACCACGAGAAGCACGCTCAAGATCGCGCCGCCGCCGGCATAGAGCGCCACAGCCACGATCTGAAGCGCAAAAATCATGACCAGCGAGGTCGCGATTTTGATCGAGGGGCCGTAAACTTCGGCAAAAACCCCGGAAATCGTATTATGCCCGGACGCCTTGTATTTTCCGGCGAGAAAGAATGCATAAAAAAGAAAGCCCGCGCTCAGCGCGATAACGTTCCATGCCGCGGAAATGCCGACCACATAGGCTTCTTGCGCCGTGCCGACGCTGGCCGAAGTCCCGATGAATTCGGACATCAGCATCAAGCCGACGAGAACAGCAGGTACGCCCGACCTGCCGATGGTGCCGGATGTAAAGGTTGCCGTCGTCGTGACCGAGCGCTGGATGATGCTCGACAGCCCGCCGAGGGCGGTCATGTAGCCGACGACAATCGTTAACGCGACATAGTTGGAGTCCATGCGCGCTCAATAGCCGGGCGCAATGGCAAATGCCATGCGCCCAATTGACTTAGTCTTACGATCGAAAACCCTATGGCCAGCAACCTGCGGGTTTATATTGGGGATTTATCAAGCAGGCATTGTCGAGCGTGGCATCCCAAGCGCCGCGCCGCCGCCAGCCGCTCCAGGCGATGTAATCGCAATATTTGCTAAAGGGATTGCCGGCCTCGCGGGTCGCGCAATAAATGCTTTGACCGTAAGAGGCGGGGCCTGCGGGCCTGGCGATCGCGGAGCCTGCCGCCATCGCCGCCAACATCGTCGCTAACAGGATCGTTTTTTTCATGGGTGTTTTCCTGACCGATTCTGAGGTGTCGTCGATCTAAATACCCCGAGAACGGTTTCAAATTGCGCGGGCGATGATTCACAAAGTTGTAATTGAGCCGGCCCGCTATCGGCCCTGATCCGTTGTCTCAAACCCAGATTCCTTGTTGAATCAAGGCTCAATTGGCCAGATTGAAGAAGATTTCGACCGCGCCAGCGGGGACGGTGAAAACCTCTTTCAATTATAATTTTAAATTTAGGCCGCTGTTTTCGTCGAGCAAGCGATATGAGCCGCCGTTTGTGTATTCGGGCGGCCTGCCAGGACCGGACATTTGAATGTGAATGCTTGGTGAGCGCGGAGGGACTCGAACCCTCGACCCCATGATTAAAAGTCACGTGCTCTACCGCCTGAGCTACGCGCTCACGTAAGGCGCTGTGTAGGGGGCGTCCGGGTGCGGGTCAATAGCGCGACATGCTCTGAGGCGATCGTTTCAAGCGTTAAATTCTTTCAGAATTACGGTCGGTTAGCGGTGTCTCCTCACACGGCCAACGTTCCACGGCATCGTTAACCGGCCTCGGAGCGGATATCTGAGGTGACTGGTTGGGACGGACCGACGGCGGGCGGCAGGGCGACCGGGCGCAAACCGATCAGCTCGGCCATTCGGATGCCGGCATCGCGCCAAAATGCGAACGAGTTGAGCCGCGAGCTTTCGAGAATGGCGATCATGACCGCCGAGAGAAACGGCAGGCTTTCGAGCACCAGCACGCCCGCGAAAATATAGATCTCGCGGATTTGCTTGGCGTTATTGGTGACCACGAGCACGCTCGCGCCGATCAGCAGCAGGACGCCGATCACGGCCTCCCAAAATGCCTGGAATTCGATCGACATCCGCGACAGGCCGCCCTTGGAGGTGCGGGCGAAAGCGAGATGCTCGGTGATCAACCCATTGGCCACCGCGCGGGCGACCGTCCACTGAACCGACATCGCCGCGATCATGGCGCCCAGCAACTGTCCCCATTTCACCGGCACGCGCAACCGGTACAGCGTGACAAAATGCACCAGCGACACCACGAAGGAGGCGATGATCGGCAGCGTCAAAATCCGGTCGGGAATCGCGATGTCGGCAAAGGCGACGATCGGCACCCAGATCAGATTGAGGATCGCGACCAATACGCCGATGCTTTCGGCGCCGAGCCAATTCAGCCAGCCCAGCGAAAATTCGCGCTTCTGATCGGAGGTCAACCGGCTTGCGCCGGGCAGGAAGCGGCGCCAATGCTTCTTGACGATCTGGAAGCCGCCATAGGCCCAGCGGTGGCGCTGTTTCTTGAATGCCTCATAGGTATCGGGCAACAGCCCGTGACCATGGCGATAGCTGGTGTAGTGAGTGAGCCAGCCATGCTCGATGATGGCAAGACCAAGGTCGGTGTCCTCGCAAATGGTATCGCCGGCCCATCCGCCCGCCATATCCATCGCGGCGCGGCGGATCAGGCACATCGTGCCGTGCACGATGATGGCGTTTTCTTCATTGCGTTGAATCATGCCGATGTCGAAAAATCCGGCATATTCGCCGTTCATGATGTAGTGCATCAGCGAGCGATCGCCGTCGCGGTGATCCTGCGGTGCCTGCACGAGGCCGACGCGCGGATCGGCGAATACCGGCACCAGATCCTTGAGCCAGTCCGGACCGACAACATAGTCGGCGTCGATGATGCCAATGATCTCGGCATCCGCCGCCGTGCGCTCCATCGCGATCTTTAAAGCGCCCGCCTTGAAGCCTTGCACCTTTTCGGCGTTGATGAACTTGAAACGCTCGCCGAGCGCGCGGCAATGGTCCTGGATCGGCTGCCAGAACGCGGGGTCAGGCGTGTTATTGATGATCACCACGCATTCGAAATTCGGATAATCCAGCCGCGCCACCGCATCGAGCGTTGCTTTGAGCATTTCCGGCGGCTCGAAATAGGCCGGAATGTGAATCGAAACTTTCGGAAAGCTGACGCTGTCGCCGATCGTCGCCGGCACCACAGCGGCCCCTTTGACGATCAGCCGGCGCGGCTTGTGGCCGAAGGCGACGGCTGCGATTTCCTCGATCCTCGCCATTGCGATCAAAACCAGCGGAACCAGCAGGATCAGGCCGAGCGTGAGCGCAAACGCCGAACCTAATACGAAGTAATGTCCGTTCCAGTAAGCAAAGACGGTGGCAACCCAGGCGCCGACGCCATGGGCCGCCGCCGACAATATCAACGCTTGCATGATGGTCGGTTGGGCGAGCCGCAGGATCGGCAACGAGAGCAGGATTCCGACCAGAACCGCGGTGATCGCCAGCTTCCAATAATCCGGATTGACGATCGGTCCGCTCCAGGTAAATTTCGGCTCGCGCGCCGCATTCAAAAAACCCCAATAGGGACCGACGCCGCCTTCGAAGAATTTCCAAGGCTGATCGATCGCCTCGACGATGTTGTAATCCATGCCGATGGCTTCGGCGCGCGCGACGAAATTGCGTAAAACCACCGCCTGCTCGAATGAGCCTGGAAAAGCGCCTCTCAGATTATAACCGGCGCTCGGCCAGCCGAACTCCGCGATCATGACCCTCTTGCCACGGAACTGGTCCCGCAAGAGTTGATATCTGTCGATCGCCTGATCCACCGCTTGGCTGTCGGTAAAATATTCCCAATAGGGCAAAGCGTGGGCAGCGATGAAATCGACGGAATAGGCGAGCTGAGGATGGTCGCGCCAGATGTTCCAGATTTCACCCGTGGTCACCGGAATATTGACCGACTTCTTGACCCGCTGGATCAATCGGATCAGCCGATGAACATTGTTTTCGGCAATGGCCCATCTCAACGCTTCTGCCCGCTTGTCTTCCGGTTGCGCTTCCGCGTCCCGAAGCTGCTGAGCTTCCTCGGCCAGTATTCGCTCCGCTTCCTGCGGTTCGACCCCGGTGTTCGGTTCCGACCCGAGATTTTCGATCGGAATTTGCTCGCCTCGGAAAATCGTTTCGTTGCCGACGACGATACCGATGACGTTGCTCGATCGCCGGGCGAGGTTGATGGCCGCGTCGATCTCGCGATTATTGCGGTTGCCGTCTTTGTCGATCCAGATTCCGATCGTGACCTTTAGCGCAAGCTCGGCGGCTACCGCCGGCACCAATTCATTGCCTTCGGTCGAAGAATAAAGGCGCACGGCCCGGGTAATGGTGGAAAGTTTTTTCAGGTCGGTGCGAATTTTTTCCGAGTCGGCGATGGGGTCGGCAACCGTATGGCCCGGCTCGAAGGGGGCGTAGGACGCGCTCGGCAAGATGCCCTGAAAATCGGGCGCCTGCTGCTTCTCTTGAAACAAGCCCCAAAGCGCGGCATGCGCGGCGGCAACCAACAGCAAAACGGCGACGACGGCGCGCATCGCAACTAACCATACGGGGCCTGAAGTGGCGATAAGCGAACCCGTCCCCTAGGTTCGGCCGACACAGGAGTTATCGTTGAGGATAATCCCGCGACACGATTTAACAACTGGTATGGAGCGATGGCCTTTTTAAGGGCGCGGAGCTTCAACCAAACAAATCCGATCCGCTCTCCCAGTGGCGCGAAAACTACTTTGGCGCGGCCGGGGCAGGGGATGCGGCTGGGGCGGACGCCGCCGCGCTAGGGCTTGCGGAGGGAGCGGTGGGCGTCGCGGCGGCCTGCGGCTGGGCATTCGGGTTGATCCAGCAGGCATGAACCCGATCATCCAGGCTCTTTTGCACCTTGTCGTCGATCTGGCCGCCAAATCGGGTCAAGCAGCGGAAAGCGGCTTGAACGTGACCGCCGGGACAACCGAAGCGGTCGTAGAGGTCGAGGTGGCGAAAGGCCGTATCGAGATCGTCGCGCCACATCAGGCGGACGACGCGCCGGCCGAGCCAGACACATTCGGGATTACCGGCCGGACCATTGACGGCTTGGGCGGCTTCGGCGAATTCGTCGGTCTTGCGCTGGTTGTCCCGCGCCGCATCGGCCGATCCGGCGGTTGTTTTGCCGGACTGATCGGGCGGGAGGGGCGTTCCGCTTTGGGCGAAGGCAACTCCAAAACCCAAGATCAGGGTCAATCCCGAGAAAACCAAATAGCGCCACACTGTAAACCGCCCCTGAAGCACCCGCTGACCCATAAATTCCCCGACTAATTCCTGGCCGTCCCACCCTCATACGTGCCGTCCAAATAGGACCCGAATGCGGCGGAAGCGCTCGTGCCACGAGCGGTCCATCGGTATTCGATCGCGGCGGCATTTCTACGAATGTCAGAACCAAAGGGATATTAAGCGGAATCCCATGACGGAGATTTTCGATTTTGTCCAGCAAACCCACGATTTTATCGAGTTTTTGGTAAAATCGCAGCCCTAACTGCCATCTGAAGTCCCTGCACCACAAGCCGCGAGGTTCTCTTTCAGGGACTTCAGATGGCGGTACTAAAGCGCGATGAGATTTGGTCGAATCGTCATCGCGCTTTAATTCTTTGTTTGAGCATGATCTTTTCGGAAAACCGCTTCACACTTTTCCGGATCATGCTCTAGGCGCGCGATACATCTTCTGGACTTCCTGCTCTTGGCAGATGGCCGATGAAAGGTTAATCGACGATCCCTGCCCGATAAGGATGGAACCAATTTCTTTTCGTACCCCATTGGCGCTTCTGATCCTATCGTTAAGCGCGATCGTTGCGGTGTGGTGGTGGCTTGCCACGCCGATTGCGCTGTCACGCGCGCCCATCGATCCCAACGCCAAGCTTTTCTGCGTCTCTTACGCGCCCTTTCGCGGCGACCAGACGCCGTTGTCGTCCGCAACGCAGGTCCCCGCCGAGCAGATCGGTGCGGATCTGGCGGAACTTGCCAAAATAACCGACTGCATTCGCACCTATTCGACGGAAAACGGCCTTGACCGAATACCGGAGCTGGCGGCCAGGGTTGGGCTGAAGGTCGTTCAGGGAATTTGGCTATCCTCCAGCCGTCAAAAAAATCTGGCCCAGATCGCAACCGGCATCCGCCTCGCCAGGGAATATCCCGCCACTGTCACCACGCTCGTGGTCGGCAACGAGGTCCTGTTGCGCGGAGAAATGACCGCCTCCGATCTTGCCGCCGCGATCCGCTCGGTCAAGGCGCAGGTCAACGTCCCCGTCACCTATGCCGATGTCTGGGAATTCTGGCTGCGCAACCGGGAAATCTATGACGCGGTCGATTTGGTCACGATTCACATCCTGCCCTATTGGGAGGATTTTCCGGTTCGCGCCAAATTCGCCGCCGCTCATGTCGATGCCATTCGCCGCCGCATGACGGCGGCCTTTCCGGGAAAGGAAATCCTGATCGGCGAAACCGGTTGGCCGAGCCATGGGCGCATGCGCGAGGCGGCGTTGCCCTCGCGCACCAACCAGGCACGGGTGGTCTCGGAAATTCTCGACCTCGCCAAGCGCGAAAATTTTCGCGTCAACTTGATCGAAGCCTATGACCAGCCCTGGAAGCGCGAGCTTGAGGGCACGGTCGGCGGTTATTGGGGATTATTCGATTCCATCCGGCGCATGCTGAAATATCCGCCCGGGATCGCGATCGGCAATTATCCCGACTGGAAGCTGCAAATGGCGGGCGGGTTGGCTTTGGCGGTGTCGGTGTTTGCCACCGCCTGGTTGACGCTTCGCCGCCGGCCATGGACGCCACGGCTTGCCTCTTGGATCGGCGTGGGGCTTTCGGCGACTACGGCAGGATGTTTGTTTGGGATTGCCGCAGACAAGATGCTTTATGAAAGTTATGGAGCGGGAGGGTGGCTGCTCTGGGGGTGGCTGCTGGTGGCGTCGATCGCTTCGCCTCTATTGTGCGCCCACGCCTTGATGTCAGGACGATCGCTCCCGACCTTCCTGGAATTGTTCGGCCCGCAAAACTACCGCAAGCATTCGACATCGAGCGCATTGCTGGGGTCGGCTTTCGTCATCACCTCCCTGATCGGTGCGGAAACCGCGCTCAGCTTTGTATTCGACCCTCGCTACAGGGACTTTCCCTTTGCGGCCCTGACGATGGCGGCCATTCCCCTCGCTATCCTGACCTTGCTCAATCGTCCGAAGGAAGGCAAACGCCCGATCGCGGAGACGGTCTTTGCCGGCTTGTTCGCGGCGGCCGCGCTCTATACGGCGCTTAACGAGGGATCGAGCAATTGGCAGTCATTGTGGACGTGCACCGTTTACGCCCTGATCGCCGCTACGCTGTGGCGGGCGCGGGGCGCGCAAATCCCAGAATGAGCAAGCCGATCGCAAGTCCCGACAGCACGACATTGTAAAGAACGATGCCGAGTCCGGCGGCGATCAAGCCCGCCGTCAGCAACACGATCGATGGCCGAATAAGATGAAGCGTCGCGATGATCATTGCGGCGATTCCAAACACCGAATGGCGAAACAAATAGGTCGCCAATAGCCGCGCCTTGCAAAGCAAGGTTTGCAAGCCGGCATCGCAAGCCAGCGCCACGCCGGAAAATTCGATCGCAAGATATCGCAGATAAAGCGCGTAGCCGATGGTCACAAAACCGACGACCAAAAGCCATTGCACTTGATAGGGGGTTAGCCGAAACGGAGTTTTCTTCACGGGCCTGTTCCTGAAAAGCGAAGCCTAAAGCGCGGGCAAGCCCGGATTTGTTCGAGCCTATCGATAGGCGGCATCGAATTCAAATCAAGAACTCGCCTCAACTATATGGAATATATGGCATTATATTCCCTCTAAGGGGCAGGATTAATGCCTGCCGAAGATTAAGGAAAAGGTCGATGGCGGCTCTTCCTTTGGCGGTTCTTCCTTCGGCGGCCGCTTGGCGGTCACGCGTTTTTGCGGAACGCTTTTTGGCGCCATATTCGGCTTGGCATCGGAAGCAAGCGCCGCATCGGACGCAAAGGCCGCGTCGGATTTGACCTGCTCCTCGGTATTCATAGCCAACCGTTGGCCTTCGAACACCGCCGTCGTGCATTTCCGGTCGTTCACCGTCAATGTCGCGCAGACTTTGGCCGCCGTCGCTGCATCGCTGATCGGTCCCGCGACCAACCGCAACTGCATCCCCAAGCCATTGCTATTTTCCTTGATCACGATAATCGGCCGCATGGTCGTCAGCGCAACGTTGGTCCTCGACTTTAGCAGCCCCCGCCAGAGCGCCCGCAACCCGGGGATCGAGTTCGCGCCGCCGACATCGACGCCGAATTCGGTTCGCCTGACGGCGAGTTCGGGCGTAACCGACGGTGTTTCGGGTGCGGCCTCATCGTCGGAAGTTTTGGGAACCGAGGCGGTCAAGTCCGGCATGGGCGCGGAGGTGATTGTTTTTGGCGACGTCGAGGGTTCGCTCAATTTTGTCGCGGCCGGATCGGGCGGGGCCATCATCGATTTCGGTGCCACAAGCGAGGCGACCGCTTGAGCTGGCGGCGGTTGCGCGGGGGCGGGGCTGGACGTCTGCGCCGCGCTCGGCTCGGCCGTTGCGGCCGGTTTCGGCGAGGGCTTCTCGGTGGGGATCGGAGCCGTGGGCGCCGCCGCCGATACGATGGGTGCAGGCGACGGCTTTGGGCTAACAACGGGTGGGGGCTCGGCCGAAGGACTGCCGGCCGCCGCCGCGGCATTGGCCGAGGCCACCGCCGACGATGCGGATGCTGCTGACGATGAGGACGAAGCGCTGGGCGGCGCGGAGACAGGGGCGCTGGCCTGGGGCGGCGGCGGCGCGGGCACAGGCGCTTGCCGTGTAATGGCGCCCGTTACGGAATCCAGGCCTTGCTCGAGGGCCGCAACCCGGGAGTAGAGCCGGTCACGATCCCCATTTAACGTCTCGACCGCGGAAGCCAGCCGCCGTGTCTCGTTCTGACTGTCTTTGGCGGAGAGTTGAATCTGCTGCGCTTGACGGGCGAAGTCGGCCGACGACGTCAGATCGCGCCGCATATCGATCGTGGATTGGTTTGCAAGAATGGCAATGACCACCGCACCGACCGCGCCAGCAGCCCAGGCTCCAAGCCGCCAGAGCGCTCGGCGATCCAATTCATCCTCCTCGGCCAAAAGGCCCGAGAGCATGCCGCCGGCCTCCCCGACGTCAAAGGCGCCCGCCTGTTTGTCGGAATGTTTAGCCATAGATGTCTTCGGGCCCCCCTAAGGCCTCAAACCGAATCACCCGGCAAACCTTAACAGGAAATGCCCCGTCAGCTTTAATCCAGACCAATACCATAGCGAATCCGGGCTTTCCATGCGATGCGAAAACGCTTTATGAGGGCTTCGGCGCGATCTTGGCGTCATTGTGCTGGGGATATCTCGTGAAATGACCGGCAGATCCAGTCTCACCATTGTGCTCGCGGCCGGCGAGGGAACGCGCATGCGTTCCTCAATCCCTAAGGTTTTGCATCCCGTCGCCGGCCAGCCGCTGCTGGCCCATGTGTTGTCGGCTGCGCCGCACGGTCAAAACACCGCGTTGGCGGTGGTGGTCGGCCCGGACCATCATCAGGTGGCGGAAGAAACGAGGCGGCGGCGGCCCGATGCCGAGACTTTTGTGCAACACGAGCGGCTTGGGACCGCGCATGCGGTGTTGGTGGCGCGGGAGGCACTGGCGCGCGGCGCCGACGATCTGATCATTGCGTTTGGTGATACGCCACTGATTTCGGCGGCCACTTTCGAGCGCTTGCGCGCTGCGCTGAAGCAGGGAGCCACACTCGCCGTGCTTGGCTTTCGCGCCGCCGATCCTAGCGGCTATGGCCGGTTGCTCGTTGAAGGCGGCCGTTTGACGGCGATCCGCGAGGAGGCCGACGCCAGCCCGGTCGAGAAAACTGTCACGCTTTGCAATGCCGGAATCATGGCTTTTGACGGCCGCCAAGCGCTCGCCATCATCGAAAAGATCGACAATGCCAACAAAAAGCGCGAATATTATTTGACGGACGCCGTTGCGATCGTCCGGAACCAGGGCTTGGAGGCCGTGGTGATCGAAACCAGCGAAGATGAAGTGCGCGGCATCAACACCAAGGCGCAATTGGCCGAAGCCGAAAGCGTGATGCAGGCGCGGTTGCGTAAGGCCGCCCTTGAAGCGGGCGTGACCATGATCGCGCCGGAGACGGTTTTTCTCGCCGCCGATACGACCTTCGGCAAGGATGTCACGATCGAGCCGTTCGTCGTGATCGGACCGGGCGTCTCGATTGCCGATGGCGCGGTGATTCACTCCTTTTCCCATATCGTCGAGGCCTCGATCGGAAAGAAAGCCTCCGTCGGTCCCTATGCGCGGCTGCGGCCGGGGACTTCCCTCGGCGAGGGCGTCAGAATCGGCAATTTCGTCGAGGCCAAGGCCGCGACGTTGGAGGCCGGCGTCAAGGTCAACCATTTGAGTTATGTCGGCGACGCCCATGTCGGCGCCCATGCCAATATCGGCGCCGGCACCATCACCTGCAATTATGACGGCTTCAGCAAGCACAGGACCGAGATCGGCGCGGGCGCCTTCATCGGCACCAATTCCTCACTGGTCGCCCCGGTTAAAATCGGCAGCGGCGCCTATATCGGCTCGGGCTCGGTGATCACCCGCGACGTGCCCGATGACGCCATGGCGGTGGAGCGAAATCAGCAGACCAATCGCGAGGGTGGCGCCAAACGCTATCGCGAGATCAAAACGCGCGGCAAGGCGCCGAAAGACAGTTAATGCGGCGGCGTTAATTTTTACGGCTTAATGCTGTCTCAATTGGCAATAATTATTGTATTTCGTGGCACGATTGAATTTCGTTAAGACTGCCCGATACTTCTACCATTTTGAGGGAATTGAACCCGCATGTGCGGCATTGTCGGCATTCTCGGGCGCGGGCCGGTCGCCGAGCCATTGGTGGATTCGCTCAAGCGGCTCGAATATCGCGGCTATGATTCCGCCGGCGTCGCCACGCTGGAGGGCGATCACATCGAGCGCCGTCGCGCCGAAGGCAAATTGAAGAATCTCGAAGCGCGCCTGAAGGCCGCCCCGCTCAGCGGTCATGCCGGCATCGGCCACACCCGTTGGGCCACCCACGGCAAGCCGACCGAAAGCAACGCCCATCCCCACGCCACCGATCATGTGGCCGTGGTTCATAACGGCATTATCGAGAATTTTCGCGAATTGCGGCAGATGCTCGAAAAGCAGGGCGCCAAATTCGCCAGCGAAACCGACACCGAAGTGGTGGCGCATTTGGTGAATTCTTACCTTCTGAAGGGCGCCTCGCCCCAGGAGGCCGTCAAGGCAACGTTGCCGCAATTGCGCGGCGCCTTTGCGCTCGCTTTCGTCTTCAAAGGCCATGCCGACCTCATGATCGGCGCGCGCCGCGGCTCGCCGCTTGCGATCGGTTACGGCGATGGCGAAATGTATCTCGGCTCGGATGCGATCGCCTTGGCGCCGTTTACCGACATGATCAGTTATCTGGAGGATGGCGATTGGGCGGTTCTCACCCGCGAAACCTGCGCGGTCCATGATGCGCGAAATGCCGTCGTCCATCGCGAGGTGCTGAAGTCCGGCGCCTCGTCATTCCTGGTCGACAAAGCGAATTATCGCCACTTCATGGCCAAGGAAATTCACGAGCAGCCGGAGGTCGCCGGCCATACGCTGGCTCGTTATGTCGATATGGCCACCGAGCGGGTGGCGCTGCCGGTTGTCTTGCCGTTCGACTTCAAGAATATCCAGCGCATTTCGATCACGGCTTGCGGCACCGCGAGCTATGCCGGCTATATCGCCAAATATTGGTTCGAGCGGCTGGCGCGCATTCCGGTCGAACTCGACGTCGCCTCGGAATTTCGATACCGCGAACCGCCCTTGCGCATGGGGGACCTTGCGGTCTTCATTTCGCAATCGGGCGAGACCGCCGATACGCTGGCCGCGCTGCGCTACGCCAAAGCGCGGGGCTTGCATACGCTTTCCGTGGTCAATGTGCCGACCTCCACCATCGCGCGCGAAAGCGAGACCGTTTTGCCGACGCTGGCCGGTCCCGAGATCGGCGTCGCCTCAACCAAGGCCTTCACCTGCCAATTGATGGTGCTGGCGGCACTTTCGATCGCCGCCGGCAAAGCGCGCGCGGAATTGTCCGATGCCGACGAAACCACGCTTGTGCACGGCCTGATCGAAATTCCAAGACTCATGATCGCGGCACTTGCGAGCGAACCGCAAATCGAAAAGCTGGCGCGTGACATTTCCAAATCCTCCGACGTGCTTTATCTCGGCCGCGGCACCAGCTATCCGCTGGCGCTGGAAGGCGCGCTGAAGCTGAAGGAAATCTCCTACATCCATGCCGAGGGCTATGCGGCCGGCGAACTCAAGCACGGGCCGATTGCGCTGATCGACGAGAACATGCCGGTGGTCGTGATCGCGCCGCACGACCAAGTGTTCGAGAAGACCGTCTCCAACATGCAGGAGGTGGCGGCGCGCGGCGGCAATATCATTTTGATGACAGACGCCAAGGGCGCCTCGGAAGCGACCGTCCAATCGCTGGTCACGATCGTGCTGCCCGATATGGCGGCGATTTTCGCGCCGATGGTTTACGCCATTCCCGTCCAACTCTTGGCCTATCACACCGCCGTCGTCATGGGCACCGACGTCGATCAGCCGCGAAATCTCGCCAAATCGGTCACGGTTGAATAACGCATCCGCGCAGTCAGGCCGGTGGGGGTCTTCAAAAGTCTGCTAGTGTCCCGATTCCGAAGTTCGTATTCTCTTGCGGCCTCAGGTTTACGAGCTTCGGAATCGAAAGGACACCAGGAACTTATTGATTTAGTGTGGCTTTGGTTCAGAAGTCCGCATAACGAATTCGCGGCAACAAAGATGCGGACTTCTGAATGCCACACTATGATGGCTTAGCTGGCAGGAAGTGATTGTCTTCTCCGATTGACTTGGAACCCTGATGAACCGCGACGATTTGCCTCCGCCGATACCGCCAGCCGAACCCGTGCCGGAGGTCCAAAGCGGCTTGGTGGCCCGATTCCGCAATTATTTCCTCACCGGCCTCATCGTTGCCGGCCCGATTGCGATCACCTTCTATTTGACCTGGTGGTTCGTGACCTGGGTCGATGGCTTGGTGCGGCCGTTCGTGCCGATTGCCTACCGGCCGGAAACCTATCTGCCGTTCGGTCTGCCCGGCTCGGGGCTGATCGTCGCGGTGATAGCGCTGACGCTTCTGGGCTTTCTGACCGCCAATTTGATCGGACGTTCACTCGTTGACTTGAGCGAACGGTTGCTCGGCCGTATTCCGGCGGTGCGCGCGATCTATCGCGCCATGAAGCAGGTGTTTGAGACCTTGTTCTCGGGCAAAGGTTCGAGTTTCCGGCGTGTCGGTCTCGTCGAATTTCCCTCGCCCGGCATGTGGTCGATCGTGCTGATTTCGCAGGCTCCAAGCGAGGAGGTTGCGGCGAGTATTCCCGGCCGGGAAGAGCATATCTCGGTGTTTTTGCCGTGTGCGCCGAACCCGACCACGGGTTTCTTCTTCTATGTACCCAAAAGCAAGATCATCGAAGTCGAGATGAGCGCCGAGGACGCCGCGACCCTCATCATGTCCTGCGGCGTGGTCCAGCCGGGCTCCGACCCGCAAAAGAAAATGGCCGCCCTGGCGGGCATGACGAATGCGGCGCGGGTTGCCAACGCCGCCAATACGCCAGCGCTTCAGCCGGCCCCGGCGAAGGTGGAGTAAATTCTCCCCGCCGTTATTGCGAGCGCAGCGAAGCAATCCATCCCGCCGTGGAAAGACAAAGAATGGATTGCTTCGTCGCGGAGCCTGTCATCGGGCCGGCCGAAGGCCGGACCCGTTGGCTCCTCGCAAAGATGGGTTGGACGGCCCCCGAACGGCATTGATGTGCCAGAATGAGGTCGATGAAGATCTCAAGCAAAGGGG
>Ga0070735_10003142_pt1 | contig 14589 bp, 19 predicted proteins | sample Coa_R1_FD_66443 | JGI IMG/M metagenome (GOLD analysis project Ga0070735, IMG submission 66443) | Surface soil microbial communities from Centralia Pennsylvania, which are recovering from an underground coalmine fire - Coalmine... | ecosystem: Environmental > Terrestrial > Soil > Unclassified ...
CTACGCGCAGGGCGAGGCGCACGCGGGCCTCACGCGCTCTGCAACCGCACAGGTGCTGACCAAGGGCACGGTGACTCTGGCGCTGCATGGGTCCGGTGAGGGTATCGACCTCGGCGTCGACGTGGGCGAAGTCACTCTGACGCCGGCCAGGTAGCCGGGCATGGCCCAGGGGGACGCGGCGGCGCGTCCTGCGGCAATGCGCCCCCGGGCCGGCACGCCCGGGGTGCGCGCGCTGCGCCTGGCGCTGCTCGCGTGCGCGGCAGTGCTCGGGGGCTGCGTCACACTGCGCACCGATTATCCGCGGACACCTTCCAGCGCCATACCCCCGGCCTTCGACACCGACTCCGGCCGCTACGTCCAGGGCGAAGTCGACCGCCATCCGGGCAAGTGCGGACTGCGACTGCTGGTGAACGGTACGGACGCGCTGATGAGCCGTATCTGGCTGATCGATCATGCGCGCCACTCCGTCGACATGCAGTACTTCATCTTCGAGAACGATGCCACCGGGCGGCTGGTGTCGCAGCGGCTGCTGGCGGCGGCCGACCGCGGTGTACGGGTGAGGCTGCTGCTCGATGACATCACGCTCAAGAACGAAGACCGGCTGCTCGGGGCGCTCGGCGCTCATGCGAATATCGAGGTGCGCGTCTTCAACCCTTTCCGCACCCGCGCCCCTTCACTCATCTCCAAAGCCGTGCAGTTCGCGCTCGAGGGTCGGCGGCTGAACCGCCGCATGCACAACAAGTCCATGATGGTCGATGGCTTCGCCGCCGTCATCGGTGGCCGCAACATCGGGGACGCCTACTTCGATGCCAGCGGTGAGAGTAACTTCCGCGACCTGGACGTCCTCGCCATCGGACCGGTGGTCGCCGAGGCGGAGCACGCCTTCGATGAGTACTGGAACAGCAACGCCGCCTATCCGCTGCAGGCCTATCCCACGATGCTCGACGACAAAGCGGATCTTGCGGCGCTGCGCCCGGAGCTGCGCGGCGACCTGCGCGCCTTCAACCAGTCGGATTACGCCAAGGCCATGGTGGAGGAGATCCCCAACGGGCCGACCGGCGACCGGCCGGGCCGCTGGGTGTGGGCGGACGCGACGCTGCTCGTCGACCAGCCGCGCAAGATCGCGGCCGATCACGATGAGCCCTGGCTGCGTATCGGGCCGAAGGTCAGGCAGGCGATCGACGGTGCGCAAAAGGAGCTGCTGCTGATCACGGCGTACCTGGTGCCGAGCCGCCGCGGAGTGCGCTACCTGACCGCGCTCGAGCGGCGCGGAGTTGCGGTGAGCATACTCACCAATTCACTGGCGTCGACCGATGATCCTGCTGCCGAGGCCGGCTACACGCGCCGGCGGCGCGCACTGCTCGAAGGCGGCGTGCAACTCTACGAGCTGCGGCCCTCACCGGGCGAGCCTGCACGGCGCATTACGGCCAGCCGCTCCGCAGGCACCAGCAGCCTGCATGCGAAGGCCATCGTCGTCGACGGGCACTTCGTCTTCATCGGCTCGATGAACCTCGATCCGCGCTCCAAGCTCCTCAACACCGAGATGGGTGTGCTCGTCGAGAGTCCGGAGCTCGCCGCGCAGGTCGAGCAATTCTTCCAGCAGGCGATCGCTCCCGGGAGTGCCTTTCACGTCCAGCTCGAAAGAGCCGGTGCCGGGCAGCCAGAGCTTCTCACCTGGTCGTGGGACGAGCACGGCCAGATCATGACCACTCACAAGGAGCCGGAAGTGCGCCCAATGCGCAGGCTCGAGACCGACGTGCTGCGCTTACTGCCGATCGAGGGACTGCTCTAGCGGGCCGCACCGGGCGGCGGCGCGCGCAGCGAAGCGCCCAGATAACAGCCGAACTCCGTGACGAAGTTGACCGAGACGCGCGCGTGCACGCGCCCCTGGCGGTCGAGGAAGCGTGCCTCATCGTCATGCGGCACCACCGCCCCGTGCCAGACGTTAGGATGCAGGTAGAGCGCGCGGCTCCCGTCGCACCAGAAGGTGACGAAGGACTCCGGAGTCACGTCATCCCCCGGCAGGGCGAGCGGCACGACAAAGCTCTGCCGGTCGAGAGGATGGAAGAGCTGTCCGCCGTCGGGGTGATAGTTGGCGCGCCAGATGAGTGCGCGCTCGCGCTTGCGGTGGCTGACGGCGGCCGCTTCTTCGGGCCAGTTGCTCCAGCCGAAGAGGTAGCTGTCACCGACGGCATGATTGCGGGCATAGAGCGTCTCGCCCTTCCAGCAGAACTCGAACAGTCCCTCCGTAACCCCGCCCTGATTGCCGCTGCCGGCATCGATCGGACGACGGCCCTGAGCGGGCCAGGTCACGATCTCGATCGGAAAGGTCTTCGGGTCATCGACCAGCAGTCCATAGCCCGCGAGACTCCCGGGGGTGGCGATGACGAGCGGGGCGTCGTGCACGCGACGCACACCGGTCGAAGGAGGGTAGGCGATCTTGTCGAGTGCCAGGTCCATGCCCCGCTCATTATGCCTCAGGACATAAGGAGTTATGCGTAAGCGGCCTCCGCGTAGGGACTATTGCGAATCGCGCTGCCGAAGAATCCGAAGCAACATCAGCGGGCGGCAAACTCACCGGGAGAGTTCGATGGAGCATCGCTGGGGGCATCGGCTGTCGTCTGATATGCCGGTGCGGCTGAGATGTGTGGCGTCGTGCGACAGCGGCTGCCGGTGCCTCGGTTTTCTCAGGAATGTCAGTGCCACCGGGGCACTGATCCGCACCGAGACCGGGATCCATCCTGCGGCCGATGTCGTGGTGGAGCTTCTGGCCCCCTGTCTCGGCATGCAGGGGCGCGAGCTGCCGGCTGCTGTCGTTCGCAAGAGCTCCACGGAGCTCGCGGTCGAATGGAGGGAGACTGCATCGGCCGGAGTGTCGGCGCTGCTGATCGAAAACATGCTGGTGAGCCGGGAAGAAGACGGCGAGCAGCCTGCGCCCACTCTCAATCGTGTGCGCTACTGTGCCCTGGCGCCCACCAGCGGGGCGTGAGGCATTCGCTCGAGCGGCGGTTCAGCGGTCGCCGCCCCCGAGAACCCGGGCCGCGTCCTGCTCGCTGATCGGCGCCTTTGACTCCGGGGCCGCAGCGGGCGCGGTCACTTTGACCGGCACCTTCTTCGATTCTGCCGAGGCGCGCGGCGGCATCTTCACGCAGCCATTGAACTCCGCACCATCGACGATGCTGACACGCGGGGCGACGATGTCGCCGTTGAGCACCGCGCTCGGCGCTACGGTGGCCGATTCGGTCGCCTCCACGTCCCCCTCGACGGTGCCGCGGATGGTGATGGAGCGCGCGTAGACGTTGCCCGTCACGACGCCGCCGAGCGCAATCGTCACGCTGCCGGTGTGGTTGATCGAGCCTTCGACCCGGCCGAAGAGCACCAGATCCTCATCGGCCGAGATCTCGCCCTTGAAGACCAGCGTCTTGCCGAGCGTCATTAGAGCCAGGGGGGCGCACTGACTGGGAGCGGTGACCGCGGGCGCAGCTTCCGGGGAGGCCGCCGCGGCGCTCTCTGCGCCGGCTGCGCGTCCGTTGGGACCGAAGACAGACATGATGTTACGTGCCATAGCTCACCGTTTATCCGTGTCGCGCCCGGCTCCGCGTGCGCGCTTGCTCGTGTCCATGATGACATTGCCGCTGAAGTCGGCGCCGTCGACGATGCTGACGCTCGGCGCGCGTATATCTCCGCTGAGACGTCCGGTTTCCATGACGGCGACCGAGGTCTGTGCCTGTACGTCGCCCTCCACCGTTCCGGCGATCGAGACGATGTGGCCTTCGATCTGCGCCTTGACGTGGCCTTGCTTGCCGATCGTGAGCCGGCGCGAATGCTTGATGGTTCCGATGATCTGTCCTTCGATCAACAGATCCTCGCCGGCGGTCAATTCACCCTTGAAACGCAGGGTGGGTCCGAGGACCGAACCGTCATCCTTGGGCTTGTCGCTGCTGTCCATGCATCCTCTCTGTGAATCCGGTCACACAACCGGCGCCGTTTCGATCATCGCCGGCTCCCATGCATCGGCCTCGCGCGCCAACACTTAAGGGCTCGGCATTGCGCGCTGCAGCAGCAGAAAGGAGGGGCCGGAGCCGGCTAGGAGCGCGCGGCGGCGTCGATCATCGCGGAGTAGGCCGCGAGCGGTGGCGTCTTGAGGCCCGCGACCTTGCCCTGATCGTCCCACAACCGCACGCGCACCGCTTCGCGGAAGTAGCGCTCGCTCTGGAAGCGTTGCACTTCCTCGGCCGACATCGGGCCGCCCTGGAGCGAGAGGGTATGTACCGAGGCGGAGCTCAGCTGCTTGAAGTAACGATCGTCCGTGGCACACAGGTAGCGTTTGGCCGGTACGTGCAGGCGCACCGGCTCGCTGATGCCCGGCTCAAAGCGCGCCGCCAGCCAGCGCGCGCCCGACTCCTCATGGTGCGCATCGGACTTCCAGTCGGCGATATCGTCGGGGACCACTTCGAGCAGATGACCGACGTCATGGAGCAGTGCCGCGATGACCAGCGACTCGGGCGCCCCCTCGTTCCGTGCGAACCACGCTGCCTGCAGCCCATGCTCGGTCATCGACACGCGCTCGCCGAAGTAGACACCCGCGCCGCGCGCGCCGTAAAGCGCGAGGACTTCGTCGCTGACGCTCACGTCCCGCTCTCCAGCCTGCGGCGCAGCACGGCGGTCCCGCTGTAGACGCTGTCGCGAGTCAGGTAGCACCCCTGCAGGTGCCGGGCGTGTCTGGCCGAGGTGAAGGCGGTGCGGCCGTGGAGGGTGCGCTGGTTGTCGAACACCACCAGGTCGCCGTCGCTGAGCTTGATTCGCAGCTGAAAGCGCGGCTCGCGCAACAGCGCCGCGAAGCGCCGGTACGCGGCGTAGAAGGCCGCGGCTTCAGCCGCTTTCAGCTGCAGCGGTGCGACCGAGCGGTTGTTGTAGTGCACCGCGGTCACCTCGCCGTGACACGACAGTTGTATCAGCGGCCGCTGCGCATAGAGATCCGCATCGCTCGAGCGGTAGTGAAACGGCACCGCCGTCGTGCTGAGGAGCCGGAAGGCATCGGGCGCACTGTCGCGCAGGTATGCCGCGAGGGCCCAGCCGTCGGCGAACAGGTTCTCGCCGCCCTCGGGCGCTGTGACGAGCGCATGCAGCGCCTGAAAGCCTGGCACCGGCTCGCGATAGGGATTGTCGGTGTGCAGGCCGAGGCCGAGATCCGAATAGGCCAGGTTCTCCGGCTGCGCCACGGAGCGCACATCGAACAACTGCCCGTAGTTGGTTTCCGCCACGCGACCGATGGACGCAACCGTGGCGAGAATCGCCGACTCCCTGCAGGGCACCCCGCGCAGGAACGCGAGGCCATCCTGCGTCAGGCGGGTGAGCCAGTCGAGGCGCGCGCGCGCATCGGCCTGCAGAATGGCGAGATCGAGCCAGGCGAAATCGCGGCGCGCATCGAGCCGCGCGCCCTCGAGCCACAGCCGCGGCTCGAGCTCCGGACGCTGAGCGGCGCCGCCCGCGGCCTGCGCCGCGAGCCACTCGAGATCGAAGTCGGCGGGTCGCGCCTCGCCCTCCCACTCGATGCGCACACTGCCGTTCTCGCGGCGCGCCGCGTGGATGCGCGGCTGGGTGGGCAGATCGGCGATGTCGACGAGGCGCTGGCCGCTGTGCGGATCGCGGTCCTCGCGCACGTTATCGCGCAGCCACAGGCTCGGGAATTCGCTGACGCCGCCGTCGCGCCACCGCACGGTAAGCATCCCGGACGTGGCCGAGACCTGCTCCGCCACTCTAGCCATGCGACCTCGCAAGCGCCGGCGCACGCAGCGCTGCGGCACGATTATTGAGCAGATGCAGATAGCCGGCGCTCAGCGCCGAGGCCGCACTCACTGCTGCCAGCGTCACGAACACCCCCCGCCATCCAAAGGCGTCCGCGAGCCGTGCCATGCAGTAGCCGGCGAAGACGCCCCCCAGGTAGCCGATACCATCGATGATTCCCGATGAGGCGGCGCTCGCCTGCTTGCCGCCGAAGTCGAGCGCGAAAGCGCCCCCGAGGTAGGAATAGGGCCCGAGCAGGGCGAGTGCGACGATGCCGACCAGTGCCACGGCGAGGAGCGTGCCGGCATGACCGGACGGCACCGCGGTGAATGCGAGGAGTGCAACCGCCGTCGCACCGAGCCCCGCGAACATGATCAGCGAGCGCCCGCTGAGTCCCAGCCGGTCGCTCAGCCAGCCGGCGAGCACCACCGAGACGATGCCCACCAGCGGGAAGATCGCACTGGTCGTGGCGGCGTCGCCCATGCTGAGACTCAGATAATCGTGCAGGTAAGTGGGCAGCCAGGTATTGAAGGTCTCGCGAATTATCGTGGAGCCGAAGGACAGCAGGCAAACCAGAAGGAACGCGGGACTCCTCAGCAGCGGCAGGAGCAGCGCGCCGACGCTCGCCGGCCGCGACTCGCTCGCTGCAAAGAGGTTCAGTGGATTGGGCTCGGCTTCCGCAAAGCCTTCGGCGATGCGCGACTCGCGCAGCCACAGGAGGTTCGCGAGCAACGCCACGCCCGCGACGATCGCCGCGAACACGAACAGCGCCCGCCAGCCGTAGCCATGCGCGATGAGGAGTCCCATCTGGTGGCGTGCGGCGGCATCGCCGGCGAGGTACGCAAGGCTCAGGGTCCCGGCAACCAGCCCATAGGAGGAGTAGTTGAACCACTTCGAGGACACCTTGATGAGGCCCGCCCAGCCAATCGACTGGGTGAGGCGGTTCGCGACCCAGGCGAGAGTGAAGAGTGGCAGGCCCGCCCCGCTGGCGAAGAGCAGCGTGAACACCATGGCGCCGCCCACGCCGATGTAGAAGTTAGGACGTCCGCCCCAGTAGTCACCGAGGCCGGTGAGGAAGAGCTTGCCGATGGCGTAGGCCAGTATTCCGTAGGAGGTGATGGCGCCGATCTGGATGAGCGCCTCGCCGTGGCTCATGCCGCGCCGGGCAAGCTCGTCCGCGAGCAGCGGCGTTGCGACGGAGAGGTCCGCCCGGCAGTAGTAACAGGCCGCGTAACCGCAGAACAGCAGCACCAGGGTACGGATCTGAGCCCGGGCGAGCGACCGGGAGGGAGTCGGCGTGGTCAAGCAGGTCCTCGCGGTGCGTCGCGGAGGACCCGATACTAGCGGAGGCGAAGGCTTGGTTCACGCACCCTTCGCCTCGGCAGGTTCGTGATCAGTGGTGCCAGTACCCGCCGTACCAGCCACGCACCACGACCACCGGGGGGGCGACCACACCCACTCCGACATACGCCCGCGGCGGTCCAACCGGAGCCACCACGCAGCCGGAGAGGATTGCGGCGGCTCCGACAGCAATCAGCAGTTTGACAATGCTACGCATGGTCCGATCCTTTCCTCTTGCCTGTTAGTGAAAACGCGGCGCCGCAGCCGCCGCTGACACGGCGCAGCCCGCGCGCTTGTTCAGCAGCGGTTAAGGAGCGGAGGATCGACGGCCGGAGGAGGGGATTTTCAGCAGTACTTCACGCAGCACGGCCGCATGGTTGATGCGCCTCTCGCGCGAGCCGTAGAGGAGCGTCACGCGCTGCTTGCGCGTCCGCTCGCGCAGCGACTCGAGGGCTTCACGCTGCGAGCGCAGCTCGGCGCGGTAGCGCCGGCGAAACTCGCTCCAGCGCTTCGGGTCGTGCCCGAACCACAGCCGCAGCTGCGTGCTCGGTGCGAGCTCGACCAGCCAGGCATCGAGCGCCGCCCGCCGCCGGCTGATGCCACGCGGCCAGAGGCGGTCGACGAGCGCCCGGTATCCGTCGCCGGCCTCCGGCGCCTCGTAGATGCGCTTGATGCGCACCTCGCCCGCGCCACTGGCGCCGGACTCGAGCTCGTGCAGATAACAGGCAGGAGAGCTGTACTCAGCTGCGCCGGCATCGGGTGTCGCGGTCATGGGGGCATTTTGCCCCGGTCGCGGAGCGCGATCCAGACCGCCTGCCGGCAGGGGTATGATTCCTCCCGCCTATGAGATCAGTTCGCGAGCAGCTGCGCAGCAATGCTGTCGCTCTCATCAGCCTGGTGGTGGCGCTGAGCAGCCTCGGCTACAACACCTGGCGCAACGAACATACCGAGCGCAACCGCAATGTGCGCACCGCGGCATTTGAGATGCTGATGCGCGCCGGCGACCTCGAGCGCATCGCTTTCCTCGCGCAGTATGACCGCGATGCGCGCGGCGGAAGCCCCCGCTCCGGCTGGACCGACGTGCTGGCCATTCGCGACCTTGCGGCGCTGGTGCCGCCGCCGGTGCCGGCCAGGGCCGCGGCACTCGAGAAAGCCTGGGGGGATAATTGGGAAGGCCTCGGCACAAACGACGAGACGGCGGTCAACCGCATCGACGATGCCATCAGCGGACTGCGCGAGGCGACGCTCACGACACTGCGTGCGCTGCGCTGAAGGGAATTCATGATCACGCTCTTTCACCGACCCAACACCCGTTCCGCCCGCTTCATATTCCTTCTCGAGGAGCTCGAGGCGCCTTATACCATCCGGCCGGTGACCATCCGCTCGCGCGACGGGACCGGCGAGCGCGATCCGGCCAATCCGCATCCGCACGGCAAGGTCCCGGCGATCTCCGATGAGGGCACCGTGGTGTTCGAGTCGCCTGCGATCGCGCTTTATCTGACCGACCGCTACCCGAAGAACCGCATCGGACCTGCGGTCGGCGAGCCTGAGCGCGGCGCCTACCTCAGCTGGCTCGCCTACTACGGGGGAGAGTTCGAGCCCGCGGTGGTATGCAAATTCATGAACGTCCAGGCGCCGCGCGGCACGGCGGGCTGGGTGCCGGTCGAGGAGCTGATGCCGGTGGTGATCGCGCAGCTTTCGCACGGGCCTTATCTTCTCGGCGAGCGCTTTTCGGCCGCGGACGTGCTTTACGCGACCAGCTTCGCGCTCTTCGCCAACAGCCCGCTGCTTCCCAAATCGCCCGTGATCGATGACTACGTGAAGCGTGTGACCGCGCGCCCGGCATACGCGCGCGCGATGGCGCGGCAGAGCGGATGACACCCATGGAGTCTCTCAGGCCGTGCTACTGGTGCGAGACGGAGAGTCCGGTCGGCCCGCTGCTGCTCGCCGGTGAGAGCCAGGCCTTGACGCGGGTGCATTTCCAGGCGGGGCCGCATCCGTTCTGGCCGCCGTCACAGTGGCGCCGCGAGCCGGCGCGATTTGACGCCGTGACGCAGCAGCTCAAAGAGTACTTTGCCGGCGAGCGCCGCCTGTTCACCGTGCCGCTTGCGATGCAGGGGAGCGATTTTCAGCGATCGGTCTGGCGGGCGCTGCTGGAGATTCCTTATGGGCAGACCATTTCCTATGGGGAGCTCGCGCGTCGCACCGGGAGCGTTGCGCGGGCGGTCGGGGCCGCGAACGGTGCCAACCCGCTGCCGGTCATCGTTCCGTGCCATCGGGTGATCGGGGCCGATGGCTCGCTCACCGGCTTTGGTGGCGGCCTTGCCATCAAGCGCAGGCTGCTCGAGCTCGAGGGGGCCGACTGCGCGACGGATCTCTTCAGCCCGCGGCCCGATCGCGCGGCATGAGGTTCTCGCATATATTGCCGTTCGCCCTTATGTAGAAGAAAGCGTGGAGGGGGGGATCATGCGTATGCGTTCATTCTGGCTCCTGAGCGGATGGCTGACGCTGGTCACCGCAGCATCGCTGGGCAGCTCGGGGCCTGCTGCTTCAGAGCGCACCTACCTCGAGCATCCGCCGGCGCCGAATGGTCCGCCATTCCCCTTCAGCGATGCGGTGCGCCTCGGCGAGACGCTTTACGTGGCCGGCCATCTCGGCCTCGATCCCGCAACGGGCAACGCCGCCGAGAGCCCGGAAGCCGAGGCGCGCCTGGTGATGGAAGCGGTGAAGAAGACACTCGAGCGCGCCGGCTTCACGATGGATGACTTCGTGTCGGTGACCGTTTACTGCACCGACCTTTCCCTCTATGGGACTTTCAACGGCATCTACGCAGGCTATTTCCACGGTCACCATCCGGCGCGTGCGTTCATCGGCGTCAGTAAGCTCATTCGTGGCGCCCGTTTTGAGGTGCAGGGGGTGGCGGTCAGGGCCCCTCGCCCATGAACCGCCGCGAGTTTTCCCGCGGCCTGGCCGGCGCGGCGACAGCGGCGACTCTGAGCCGGCTCGCAGGTGCGCAGTTACCGCCGCCGGCGCCGGCGCCTGCACCTGCGCCTGCGCTCAGGGAGCCATCGGGCGTCTCCGCCCGTGCGCGCGCTCTTTATCATTCCGCGCTGATTCTCGACTGCAACTCCTCCCCGCCCGAGGGGCGGCTGCCGCTGCCGCAGGCCGACCTCGATGCGGTGCGCGGCAGCGGGATCAATGTCATCAAGTACTCCCTCGGCGGGATCAATGACGATTTTCCGACGACCGTCGCCGCGATCGGGCAGGTGCAGCGTCTGATTGAGACTTACCCGGCCTACTTCACGCAGGTGCGCACGGCGGGCGACTTCGCGCGCGCCAAGGCGGACGGCAAGCTCGGCATCATCCTGTCCTTCGAGAGCGCGGAGATGCTCGCCGGCAAGCTGGAGTCGTTCGAGGTGTTCCGCAATCTCGGCGTGCGCGTCATGCAGTTGTCGTACAACCGAAAGTCCCCGTTCGCTGCGGGCGTCATGGAGCCTGAGGGCGGCGGCCTGACGCCACTCGGTCGCCAGGCGGTCGCGGAGATGAACCGGCTCGGGATTGCCATCGACGTGAGTCACGCCAATGCCGCGACCACCGCGGACGTTCTCGACCTCTCGAACAAGCCGCCGCTCATGACGCACGCGGCCTGCGCGGCCATCCACGCGCACCCGCGCAACAAGACCGACGAGCAGCTGCGCGCACTCGCCGATCGGGGCGGTGTGGTGGGAATCTTCGATCTGCCGTATCTGACGGCCTCGCCGAAGCAGCCGACGGTCGAGGACTACCTGGAGCATCTCGAGCACGCGCTCAAGGTGGCCGGCGAGAATCACGTCGGTATCGGCAGCGACACCGATATCCTGCCGATGGACCTCAGCGAGAAAGGTATCGCCGAGCTCAACCAGCAGCTCGAGCAACGGCGCACGGCGGGCCTCGCGGCGCCGGAAGAGGACCGCCCGCCTTATGTCGTGGGTCTCAACACTCCGCGACGGATCGAGATCATCGTTGACGGACTGCTGAAGCGCGGCTACCCGAGCGCGGTCGTCGAGAAAGTGGCCGGCGCGAACTTCGCGCGGGTTCTCGCGGACATCTGGAGCACCTGAAGAGTCTCGACCGGGGCGCGCACACCTGTCCGCCGGGCCATAGTTAGAGATTTATCTAACCGCGTCCGCAAGTCTTTGATTGAATGAGCCCTGCGCACCGTAGTTAGACGTTCATCTAGCTGACACCGCAAGCCCTTGATTGAAGGGTCACTGCGGCGAGGAGTTAGACGTCCATCTAACTACGGTGCCGGGGAACCTCCTGCACGCCTCTCTCACTGCGCGAGGCCCTCTCTCACTGCGGCGAGGCCCGGCTCAGTGATGCAACAGGTTGAGCGTGTTGGTCGCGTCGTCCACGTAATAGACACCATGCGCCGGGTCGAACACCAGTCCGAAGAGCGCGCCTGCGCCCGGCGGGCTCCCGCTCGAGTCGAGCTGCGCCTTCGCGACCTGATGTCCGAAAGGCGTGATCTCGGTGATGAAGCCGTCCCCACCGTTGACCGTGAGGATCTCGCCGCCGGGCGTCACCGTGAGCCCCAGGGGCCCATTGAGACTGCCACCGGAGCTGAGCGTGTGCCCGGTGCCGGCCGAAGTGCTCCGGGTGAGCGCATGGTCGATGACCGCTATGCGGTTGTTGACCGTATCTGCCACGTAGAGGAGCGCGTCATCCTCGTCGCCTCCCTCGTGGGCGCTCAGACCGACGCCCGTGGGCCCGATGACGAGAGCTGCGGGGTCGGTGTGCTCGGCGAAGCCGGAGCCGACCACGGTGATGGACTCGAGCACGGGCATTGCACCTGTCGATACGTTCAGATTGAGCCGCGCCACAGTGCCGCCGTTCACCACCGCGCCACCTGCGGCGACCGTGCCATTCAGCACATTGGTGACAAACAGCGTCGCGTGGCTCTTACCGTCCAGGGCCGTCATGTCCCAGGGACCATTGATGAGCGACCCGAAGAAGGTCTCAACCGGGTTGCCCATGTTGTCGAGAACGATCAGACATCCCGCCTGTGCGGTGGCCGAGGTGCCGTCAGAGGTCGGGAGACTGCCGACGATCACCCAGCCGGACTCGAGTACCACCAGCGCGGTGGTAAGTCCCACGCCGCCGGGGCAGGAGCCGGGCAGGCTGCCGGCGCTCAGAGTGGCGAACACACTCAGCGTGCCGTCCGGCGCCATCTCCACGATGGTGGTGCCGGTGCCCTGTTGATTCTGCGAGTTGTTGAAATTGCTGATCAGGATGTGACCGGCGACCAGGTTGCCGGTGGAGCGCAACACGCGCGCCATGCCGTAGGGGTTGATATCGCCATTACCGGGAACGGTCGAGGCGATGGTGGTATTCGTTTGCAGTGCAGGGAGTACCGCTGCACTCGCGATCGCCGGTGCGGCCATGATCGCGGCTGACAAGGCGAGCGCGTTCCCGAGACGCGTCGCGACGCTTCTGACCCTCATTGTGATTCCCCTTCCATGATGCGGGGTGACACCCGCGTTAATGACGCGGTGTATGTGGCCGGGAACGCGAAAGTGGGTTCTACAGGGAACTCAGCAATACGCTGCCGAGCGTCACGGCGGCGGCGGTGCCGGCCAGCAGCATGGCGTAGCGCAGGCGCAGCGGCGCTGCGATGCCGGTGGCGAGGCCGCGCAGCGCGGCCGTCATGAAACCACGGATTCCTGCGTGCGGTCGCATCTGCGCGGCGATGCGCGCGACGAATTCCGCGTCGCTGAGCGGCCGCTCGCTCTGTGCAAACGCTCGCAACAGCAACGGGTCGAGCTCATCCGACATAGGTCCGCTCCTCGCGAGGCTGATAGGCATGCAACAGTCCGCGCAGACGCTGAGCGCCGCGGCGGACATGCGACTTGACGGTCCCGAGCGGGAGCGACGTGGCCGCGCTGATCTCGCCATGGCTCATTCCTTCACTGTAGGCGAGCACTACGCACAGCCGCTCATCGGGTGCGAGGCGCGAGAGCGCCTGGTCGAGATCGAGCCGCTCGACCACGGAAGGGGCGACCAGGGGCGCCGATGCCTCCTCGAACGGCTGAGCGGGCGCGGATTCGGATACCTTGCGCCGGTGGGCGAGCCAGGCGTTGATCGCCAGTCGCCTCAGCCAGGCCCCGTAGGCGGTCACGGATTTGAGCGTGGGGAGCGAGCGCCATGCCTGCAGCAATACCTGCTGCGCGAGATCGTCGGCGAGCGCCGCGTCATGGCACAGCCGGCGCAGAAAGTTGCGCAGCCACCCCTGCCTGCGTCTGACGAGCTCGCAGAACGCCTCGCGATCGCCGCTCATCGCGAGTGCGACGACGGCCGCTTCCGCGGCTTCGCCGAGCCCGCGCGCTGAGGAGCCACTCACGCCTCAGGATCCGTGGGTTACCTGCCGTTGGGGCCGCCTGCGTGGCGGAGGCGGTACTGCTCGACCGCGCGCGAGGCCAGGATCAGCCCCGTGCCGACGCACACCGCCACGATGCCGGCTCCCATGACGGGATAGAGCGCAGCCGCCTCGACCTGCGCAATGAAGATCGACAGGATCACGACACCGATGCCGGCGGCGCAGGCGATGATGCCGCCGACCATGAGGCTGATCGGGGCGAGTCCGGAGGACTTCTCCGGGGCCATGAGCCGATCGACCAGGGCCGGGTCGAGCTGCTGTCCGCGCTCGATTGCGGCACGCAGCGGCTCGAGCGCCGCCTTGCGCTTCTTGTAGTCGGTGACGATGCCGGCCACGGCGCAGACGGTAACGAACACCAGGAATGCGATGGGGACGAGATGAGCACTCATGAGATGCCTCGATGTAAAGGTCTGCCTGGAGCTATAGATGCGGGCCGGGGCGCTTTTGGATGCACCCGGGAGCGAAAGTCTCAGCCGCCGCCGGTCCCGAGCGCCTCGAGCAGCGTGCGCGCAAACTGCGGGCCCTTGCCCGACTCCTCGTGCTTGAAATAGACGAACACGTCCTCGCACTGCCTCGTGCTGGTGCGGATGAGGCCCGCCCAGCGCTCGAGGTCCGCGGGTGTATATCCCTCATCCCGCAGGCGAAAGTAGGCGTACGAGGCCGTGATCTCGACCGGGGTCGAGAATTTCTCGCTGTCGGCGACGCAGAGCGCAAGCCCCGCGGCCTTCAGTCGCGCGAAAACTTCCGCGTCCATCCAGGAGGCATGGCGGAACTCGAACGCCGCGCAGGTACCCGCAGGCAGGAGCGAGACGAACTCATCCAGCACCGCGAGATCCTTGCGGAAGTATGGCGGCAGCTGGAAGAGGATCGCGCCGAGCTTGGGTCCCAGGGTCGCCGCGGTTTTCAGGAAATACTGCAGCAGGTCCGCGCAGTCGTGGAGCTTCGCGATGTGGGTGATGCGCTTCGGTGCCTTGAGCGTCAGGCGAAAGCCGGGAGGGGTCTCCCGATCCCAGCCGGCGAGGATCTTCTCGTTCGGAACTCTATAA
>Ga0070735_10003143_pt1 | contig 14585 bp, 13 predicted proteins | sample Coa_R1_FD_66443 | JGI IMG/M metagenome (GOLD analysis project Ga0070735, IMG submission 66443) | Surface soil microbial communities from Centralia Pennsylvania, which are recovering from an underground coalmine fire - Coalmine... | ecosystem: Environmental > Terrestrial > Soil > Unclassified ...
CTAGCTATCCGGTCGCGTATTCGCCGCCCTCGGGCGCCTCGCCATCGGCGGTGGCGGTCAGTCGCTTGGGGACCACGAGCAGCACGAGCAGGATCGAGGCGTAGACGATCGTGATGGCGATCACGCAGACGTTGAAGTTCTTGAACCGGTCGTAGAGGTTTGCGCCCAACACATCGCCGCCGCGCACGGCGATGGCGTAGACCGACGTCGAAGCCATGATCATCGTGCCCTGCAGGCCGCGTGGACACGACCGGATCAGAAGGTCGGTGTAGGCGGCCGTGCACAGCCCGCCCATCAGTCCGGCGGCGCCGGCGGCAAGATACGACACGCCAACGGAATGGATGAAGGCCAGCGGGATCATCTGCGGAATCCCAATCAGCGTGCCGATCCATAGCAGCGGGCGCAGCGGGTAGCGCTGGCTCAGCCAGCCGTAGATCAAGAACGTCGGGATGAACGAGGCGGCGAAGATGTCATTCCAGTAGCCCCACGCAGCATCGTTTGAATGCAGGGTGTTCTGCAGGAAGTACTGCAGGGGCGTGTTGGACCCCGGTGCAAAGCTCCACAGCGCCCAAATGAGCAGCGCCGGATAGACCGGCCAGTAACGCAGCAGACGGGTGAAGTCCGCCAGGGGCGTCGCCTTTGGGCCGAGTTCGTTGTTCAGGTTGTCGTACACCGCCTTGGGCCGTAGCAGGCCGAAAAGCGCGACCACCGCGCTCAACGCGGCGCCGATCAGGAAGATGTCGCGGGCGGCCGTGGCGCCGTGGCTGGTCTCGAGCTGATCGCTGATGATCCCGCCGAGCGCCAGCGACAGCAGCGTCGGGATCGTGCCGACCACATTGAACATGGTGCTCATCTGCCCAGGCATCACATGCTGTTGGCCGATCTGCGCCTGCAGGCCGTTGTAGGCGCTGGAGACGAACAGGCCGGCGCAGTTCAGCGTCAGGATGGCCGCCAACAGGACCGGCACGCTCCCGAGCGGGGCGAAGGCAAAGAGCGCGTAGAGCAGAGCGTTCAGCGCCCCAAAGAGGATGAGATAGCCGCGGTCGCGTAGGCCGAACGGACTCCAGCTGTCGCGCGCGAGGCCGAAGAGAAAGCCGAGGTACACGGGGATGCCCGTGATGAGGTGGAAGTTGGCGGCGGCGTGCGCGCTGAGATGCAGCTTGTTCTTGAGGAAGAAGCTGAGCGGAATGGAGATCAGGCCCCCGCCGCTGCTCATCAAGAGGAGCAGGACGCCGAGGTAGATGAGGATGCGGGCTCGGGTGGACACCGGCAGCGGCGTGGACGGGACGGCGATGGACTGGCCGTCGGGCGACAGGTCGGGCTCGGCAGCGGCGGCTTCCGTCGTCATGGGGTTCTCCGTTGGCGCTCTGGTGTGAGGGCCGCGCTTACTGTGTTGCGAATCCGCCCTCCGGCGCCTCGCCGTCGGCGGTGGCCGTCAGGCGCCGCGGCACGAGCCACAGCGCCGGCAGGATCAGCGCATAGACGATCGTGATTGCGATCACACAGACGGTGAAGCCGTGGAAGCGCGCATACAGCCACGTGCCGAGGATGTCGCCGAACCGCGAGGCGACCCAGTAGAGGCTGACCGAGAACATCAGGATCGTGCCTTGCAGGCCGCGTGGGCAGGAGCGGATGAGAAGGTCCGTGTAGGCGGCGGAGCAGACGCCGCCCATGAGCCCGATCGGGAAGGCGGCGATCAGCGCCTGGCTCGGCGTGTGGATGAAGAGCAGCGGCACCATCTGCGGCACCGCCACCACCGCGCCCCAAAAGAGCAGCGGCCTCAGCGGGTAGCGGGTGCACAGCCAGCCGTAGAGGAAGAAGGTGGGCAGGAAGGAGGCGGCGAAGATCGCGTTCCAGTTCGAATAGACGGAGTCCGGGGCGTGCAGCTCGTTCTGGAGGAAGAACTGCAGCGGCGTCGCCGCACCGGGCGCGAAGTTCCACAAGAGCCAGATCAGCAGCGCCGGATAGATTGGCCAGTAGCCGAAGAGGCGCGCGATGTCGTGGAGCGGATGCGACTTCGGCCCGAGCTCGGCGTGGACGTTGTCGTAGACCACCTTCGGCCGCCAGAGGCCGTAGAGGGCCAGCATGGCCATCACCACCGCCCCGGTCAGGAACAGGATCCGCATCCCCTGGTGGGAGTGCTCCAGGAAGTCGCTGAGATAGCCGCCGGCGACCAGCGCGGCGATGATCGGCACCGACGCGACCACGTTGAACACCGTCGAGACCTGGCCCGACATGACGTGCTGCTGGCCGAGGGTCGCGGTGAGGCCGTTCGAGGCGCTGGACACGAACGAATAGGCGCAGGTCAGCACCACCACCGCGGCCAAGAGGGTCCAGTAGCTCACGCTCGAGAAGGCGAAGGCGACGTAGATCGCCGAACAGACGACGCCGAAGATCACCAGGTATCCGCGGTCGCGCATGCCGAAGGGATTCCAGGTGTCGCGGACGAAACCGAACAGGAATGAGCCGTAGAGCGGCACGCCGGACGCCAGTCGAAACAGCGCGACCTGCGGCGCATCCAGATGCAGCTTGTTCTTGAGGAAGAAGCTGATGGGGATGTCGATCAGGCCGCCTTGCGGGGCGCCGAAGCCGCCGATCAGGATCAGCGCGGCGAGGTAGAAGAGGATGCGCCACCGCGTGGCGTCCTCGAGGGCGACGGGCTGGACGACAGCGGTCTCGTCGCCGGCGGCGACCGCGCCATCTGGAAGCGCCTGGGCGTCGGTGGTCATCGCACGCGGCCTCCTGCGCCGGCCTCATCCGGGCCCTGACATTTCCGAGGAATACGGGCGCCCGGCGCTGGCGACAAGCGTCGCTTCTCTCAGGCGAAGGGCGGCGGGCTCCAGCCGGGCCAGATGTCCGGGAGGTCGGCGGAGACCTTGTTGGGGAACTTCGCCGCGCGCTTTTCGAGGAAGGAGTCCACGCCCTCGCGCACATCCTGCTGCACGCCGCGGAACTGGATAGCGCGGCTGTCGGCGCGGTGGGCGAGCATCGGATGGTCGGCGCCGGCGAGGCGCCAGATCATCTGCCGCGTCAGCGCCACCGACACGGGCGCGGTGTTGTCCGCGATCTCACGCGCCAGCGCGCGGGCGGCGGGCAGGAGCTCGTCGGGCGCGTGCAGCGAACGCACGAGGCCGCGCTCCTTCGCCTCCTCGGCCGGAAAGACGCGGCCGGAGTAGCACCACTCAAGCGCCGTCTGCACGCCGACCGCCTTGGAAAGGAACCAGGAGGACGCCGCTTCCGGGGCGAGGCCCCGGCGCGAAAAGACGAAGCCGAACCTGGCCGCCGTCGAGGCCATGCGGATGTCCATGGCCAGCTGCATGGTGACGCCGACGCCCACCGCCGGGCCGTTCACCGCCGCGATCACCGGCTTGAGGCTCTCGAAGATGCGCAGCGTCAGCCGCCCGCCGCCGTCGCGCTCGACACCGTTCACCCGCGCCGCGTTGCGCGCGGGATCGGGGCGGGCGTCGCGGTCGAAGGTCGAGCCGCCGGCCGAGAGGTCCGCGCCAGCGCAGAAGCCGCGCCCGGCGCCGGTGACGATCACGACGCGCACCGCGTCGTCGGCGTCGGTGCGGTCGAAGGCGGCGATCATGTCCACCATCATCTGGGTGGTGAAGGCGTTCAGCTTGTCGGGCCGATTGAGCGTGATCGTCGCGATGCCGTCTTCGACGTCGTAGAGGATGGTCTCGAAATCCGACATGGCGGGCTCCCTCAGTCGCGATGTGAACCCAATCCGCGCCGGTGACGCGCGGGCAGTCAAGGCGCCCTTTGACGGACGCGCGCGCCGCGCGCGATAAGCCGAACAACGATCACCCAGGACAGGAGGACGCCATGCCGGAGCCGATCACAGCCGACTACATCGTCGTTGGCGCCGGCTCGGCCGGCTGCGTGCTGGCCAACCGCCTCACCGCCGACGGCAAGACCAGCGTGATCCTGCTCGAGGCCGGCGGCGACGACCGACCGACGAAAAACCTCGGCCAGTTCATGTCGAACCTGATGATCCATGTGCCGGTCGGTTATTCGCAGACGCTGAAGGATCCGAAGGTCAACTGGCTCTATGCGACCGAGCCGGACCCCGGCACCGGCGGGCGCACGCACGTCTGGCCGCGCGGCAAGGTGCTGGGCGGATCGTCGTCGATCAACGGGCTGCTCTACGTGCGCGGCCAGCACGCCGACTACGACGGCTGGCGCCAGCTGGGCTGCGACGGCTGGGGTTGGGACGACGTCGTGGCCTACTTCCGCCGGGCGGAGAACCAGGAGCGGGCGGGCCTGGGCGAGCTACACGCGACCGGCGGGCCGCTGAACGTCTCGGACGTCACCCAGACGCACGAGGTCTCGGACGACGTGGTCGAGGCCTGCGTCGAGGCGGGCCTGCCGCGCAATCCCGACATCAACGGCGCCGAGCAGGAGGGCGTCTGCTACTATCAGCTGACGGTCAGGAACGGCCAACGCTGTTCGGCCGCCGTCGCCTACCTGCACCCGGTGCTGGGACGCGCGAACCTCAGCGTCGAGACGAACGCGCTGGCCACGCGCGTGCTGTTCGAGGGCAAAAAGGCCGTCGGCGTCGAGTTCCGCCAAGGCGGCGAGACGCGCGTCGCGCACGCCAAACGCGAGGTGATCCTGGCGGGCGGCGCGGTGAACTCGCCGCAGCTGTTGCAGCTGTCGGGCGTCGGCCCGGCGGCGTTGCTGCGTGAGCACGGCATTGCGGTGGTGCAAGACGCGCCCGGCGTCGGCGAGAACCTTCAGGACCACTACGTCATCGCCACCACCTACCGGCTGAAGGCGGGTACGGTCTCGGTCAACGAACTCACCAAGGGAACGCGTTTCCTGGGCGAGACGATGAAGTACCTCTTCCAGCGCAAGGGCCTCTTGACGCTGTCGGCCGCCCACATCGCCGCCTTCTGCAAATCGAGGCCGGAGCTGGAGGGGCCGGACATCCAGTTCCACATCCTGCCGGCCACGATGGACACCGAGAAGCTGCTGGCCGAGCAGAAGATGGAGCTGGAGGGCCAGCCCGGTCTCACCATCGCCCCCTGCCAGGTCAGGCCCGAAAGCCGTGGCTCGATCCGCATCCGGTCGAGCGACCCGGCCGAATACCCGTCGATCGCGCCCAACTACCTCGCCGACCCGATCGACCAGCAGGTGGTTGTCGCGGCGCTGAAGTGGGGCCGCAAGATCGCCAGCCAGCCGGCGCTGGCCAAGTGGATCGACCATGAGATCCTGCCGGGCGCCGAGGTGGCCGGCGACGAGGCGTTGCTCGCCTTCGCGCGGATGGCCGGCACGACCATCTATCACCCGGTCGGCACCTGTCAGATGGGGCGCGGCCCGAACGCGGTGGTCGACCCGGAGCTGAGGGTGATCGGGGTCGAGGGCCTGCGCGTGGTCGACGCCTCGGTCATGCCGCGGCTCGTGTCAGGCAACACCAACGCCCCGACGATCATGATCGCGGAGAAGGCGTCGGACATCATCCTCGGCAAGGCGCCGGTCGGCGCGCTGGCGGCCTAAGCGGCGGCGGCGCGGGTCGAGCCTTCGGGCAGCGCCTGGTTCATCGCCGCCAGCAGCTTCTCGGGCTTGATCGGCTTTTCGACCACGCACTGCATGCCGGACGCGAGGTAGGACTGCGCGTCCTCAGGGTCGGCGTTGGCGGTGAGCGCGATGATCGGCACCGTCGCCATCGGTCCGCCCATGGCGCGGATGGCCTGGGTCGCCTCGACGCCGTCCATGCGCGGCATGCGGATGTCCATCAGGATCAGGTCGAAGCGGCCGGTGCGCGCGGCCTCGACCGCCTCGACGCCGTCCTCGACGCATTCGCAGGTGCACTCGAACATCTCGCAGAGCGCCTCTGCGACCATGCGATTGGTGGCGTTGTCGTCGACCACCAGCACGTGCGCCGGCCGCTTGACCACGCCCGGCTGCTCCGGCTGGGCGGTGATGCTTTCCGGCGCGGTGAGCGTGAAGACGATGGTGACGCCGGCGCCGGCGTTGTCGTCGGCGTGGATCTGGCCGCCCATGCGGTCGATGAGCCGCTTGCAGAGGGTCAGGCCGAGGCGGGCCTGGAGGCCCTGGCCATCGGCGTCCTCAGCCGGTTCGGCGAAGGCGCTGGTTGCATGTTCGACCGAAAGGCCGCCGCTCGAGTCGCGCACGCGGCCGATGAGCGTCAACGCGTCCGGGCCCTTCTCGGCGGTCAGGCTCGCCTCGACGGCGCCCTGGCGGTTCAACGAGAGCGCGGTTTCCACCAGGACGTCGAACAGCTGTTGCAGGCGCGCGGCGTCGACCATGGCGATCAGGTCTGGCGGCCCGTCGTAGCCGACGAGCAAGGTGACGCCGTCGCGGTCGGCGCGCGGCTGCCAGCCGGCCTGCAGGCCGTCCATGAGTTCGCGCAGCGGCGTCGGACGCGCCTCGAGCGCCATCTCGCCAGCTTCGGCGCGGCAGAGCTCGAGCGCATCGTTCAGCGTGCGCAGCGTCGCCTGGCTGGACTCGATGATGGTGCGTACGAACGCCTTGGCGTCGGCGGTGAGCGGTTGGCGCTGCAAGAGGTCGGCGAGCGCGATCACGCCGTTCATCGGCGTCCGCATCTCGTGGTTCAGCATTTCGACGAAGCGGCGGTTGAGCGCGACAGCGCTTTGGTCCTCGCCGCGCTGGCGCAACAGCGCGCGCCCCGACACCACGCCGCGGTAGCGACCGCGATCGACCACGACGACGCCGGGCGCCGGCTCGACGTGCGCCAGCACAAGCGCGCAGGCCTCTTCCAGCGTCGCGTCCTCGCTGACGGAGGGGGCGGACGCCATCACCTCGGCGACGCGCAGGCCCGCTTGCTGGGCGCGGATCGAGCCGCGAGCAACAACGCCCACGGGACGGCCTTGCCTGACGACGGCGAACAAATCCGCACCCGGAGTATCCAGAAAGCGGTCGAGCACCGCCCCGCACAAGGTGGTCGGATCGATCGGATGAGCGTATTCGATCAGGCCTAAAATATTCGACATTGATAACGGGCGATGCTGCTTTTCGGCGCGACCATGCCCAACTTTCGCTTGCAGAGTCGTTAAGGACAAACCGTCCTGCTTGGCACAGCAGAACCGCCGCCGGCCGGCCACGACCGCGCCGGAGTGCTGCCGCAAAGCTTGCGGCGCCGGTTTCTCCGAGGCGCCTCTACAGAACGGCGCCTGGCGCCTGGTAAACGGCCGGCCGCGCAGGCGACAGCCCTTTGCGGCATCGCCCTGGCGCGCTAAAGGTCGCCCCTCGCGGCCAAGCCGCTGGATCGAAACGCCTTTCTCGAAACCCGCCGCCCATGGTCACCGCCCGCTCCGCCCTCGTCCTCTTTTCCGGCGGGCAGGACTCCGCTGTCTGCCTCGGCTGGGCTCTCGCCCACCACGCGCGGGTCGAGACGGTGGGCTTCGACTATGGCCAGCGGCACGTCGCTGAACTGGCCGCCCGCCAGATTCTGCTGGCCCGGCTGCCTGCGCTGGTCCCTCACGCCGGCGCGCTCGGACCCGACCACAGGCTTGATCTGGCGAGTTTCGGGACCATCGGCGAGTCCGCGCTGACCACCGCCGCGCCGATCGCGACGCGGCCGGACGGGCTCCCGTCCACCTTCGTGCCGGGCCGCAACCTCGTCTTCCTGACCTACGCCGCCGCCCTGGCCGAGCGGCGCGGGCTCGACGTTCTCGTCGGGGGCATGTGCGAGACCGACTATTCCGGCTATCCGGACTGCCGGCGCGCCACGCTGGACGCGCTCGAGACGGCGCTGGAGCTGGGCATCGGCCGAGCCTTCCCGATCCTGACGCCGCTGATGCGGCTGGACAAGGCGGCGACCTGGGCGCTCGCCAAACAGCTCGGCGGCGAGCCGCTGGTCGAGCTGGTCCGGGACGAAAGCCACACCTGTTACGAGAACGTCCGCGACGCCCACGCGTGGGGCGCCGGCTGCGGACGCTGCCCGGCCTGCGCGCTGCGCGCCAAGGGCTGGGCCGCATGGGTCGCAAGCGGCCGCAAAGCGCTGGCCGCATGAGCTACGCGGTGAAGGAGATCTACAAGACCCTGCAAGGCGAGGGCGGCCAGGCCGGCCGCGCGGCCGTCTTCCTGCGCTTCGCCGGCTGCAACCTCTGGACCGGGCGTGAGGACGCCCGGGCTGGCGCCGTCTGCAACTTCTGCGATACCGACTTCGTCGGCATGGACGGGCCCGGCGGCGGGCGGTTCGAGAGCGCCGGCGATCTGGCCGCCGCGGTCGAGGCGGCCTGGGCGCAGGGTGCGGACGCGCGCCTGGTCGTCTGCACCGGCGGCGAGCCGCTCCTGCAGATCGATGAGGACCTGATCGCGGCGCTGCACGAGCGGGGCTTTTCGATCGCCATCGAGACCAACGGCACCATCGCGGCGCCGGCCGGCCTCGACTGGATCTGCGTGAGCCCGAAGGCCGATGCGGCGCTCGCGCAGACCCGCGGCCAGGAGCTGAAGCTGGTCTATCCGCAAGCTGGCGTCGACCCGGCCCGGTTCGAAGGGTTGGCGTTCGAGCGCTTTTCGCTGCAGCCGATGGACGGGCCGGCGCGCGAGGCGAACACAAGGGCCGCCGTCGCTTATTGCCTTTCCCACCCGCGCTGGCGGCTAAGCCTGCAGACCCACAAGTACCTCGGCCTGCCCTGAAAGAAGAGCATGAGCGCGCGCACCTTCGAAATCACCAAGGCGAGGACCTTCGACGCCGCCCACTATCTGGATGAGGGCCCGGCGGACGGCCGCTATCGCCGGCTGCACGGCCATTCGTTCCGCGTCGAGGCGACGCTCGCCGGCGCGCTCGCTCCGGCCGGGTGGGTCGCCGACCTGGCCGCTCTCGACGCCGCACTGGGCGCGATCGCCGCCGACCTCGACCATGGCCTGCTGAACGAGAAGCCCGGGTTGGAGACGCCGACACTGGAGAGGCTCTGCGCCTACTTCGCCGAGCGGTTGGCGGCAGACTTTCCGGCCCTCTCGCGCATCGTCGTCTCGCGCCCGTCGCTGGGCGAAAGCTGCGCGCTCAGCCTCTAGCCGGCCTTGCCCGTCTCAGCGGCGGCGCCGTCGCTGGCCCGCCGGCGGGGCCCGTTGTAGTTCGGATCGGCGCGTCGCCGGCGGTCGGGGCCGAAGTAGCTGGCCGCGCGGACGAAGGGACGCGGATTGTCGACCACTTGGGCGATGCGCTCGAGCACGCCGCGCGCGGTCACGGGCTTGGACAGGAACTCGTTCACGCCGACGTCGCGCGCCTCCTGGACCCGCCGCTGGGTGGAGTGGCCGGTGATCATGATGACCGGCGCCATCGGGTTCGGGCTGTCGGGCGAGTTGCGCAGCAGACGGACGAAATCGATCCCGTCCAGCGGCTGCATGGCCAGGTCCGTCATGATGATGTCGATCTGGTGCGTGCGCATGATCTGCAGCGCTTCGGCGCCGTCGTTGGCCTCGAACACCTGGCGGACGCCGATCGCGCGCAGAATCTCGGTGAGCAGCACGCGCATGTGGTGGTTGTCGTCCACCAGCAGCATCTTCAAGAGCTCAAAGCGCAAAGGCCGCCCCGCTGAATGCGCAGCCGGCGTTCCCCCGCCAGCGTCGCGCTGGCAGTGTACGCACGACGACGTGGCGAAGGCCATTACGGAGCGCACCCCGACCGGTCAACCGACAAACTGTCGCTGACGAAAGCCGCCGGCGTGCGGCCGCGCCGACGCCCCGTCTTTAGGCGCCGCCGAGCGGAACCGGATCGACGCGGCCCGTCTGGCCGCGCTGGCGCAGCATGGCGTCGGCGAGCACGCAGGCCAGCATCGCCTCGACCACCGGCGTGGCGCGAATGCCGACGCAGGGATCGTGGCGGCCGGTGGTGCGGATGTCGACCTCGGCGCCGGTCTCGTCGATGGAGCGCCTGGGCGTGAGGATCGAAGACGTCGGCTTGAACGCCACGCGCGCGGTCACCGGGGCGCCCGTCGAGATGCCGCCGAGCACGCCGCCGGCGTTGTTGGAGAGGAAGACCGGCTGTCCGTCGTTGCCCATCCGCATCTCGTCGGCGTTCTCCTCGCCCGAAAGCGCGGCGGCGGCGAAGCCCGCGCCCACCTCGACGCCCTTGGCCGCGTTGATCGACATCATGGCGGCGGCGATTTCCGCATCCAGCTTGCCGTAGATCGGCGCGCCCCAGCCGGCCGGGACGCCGCGCGCCTCGACCGCGACGATCGCCCCGGTCGAGGAGCCGGCCTTGCGCACGGTTTCCAGATGCTCCTCCCAGCGGGCGACCATCGCCGGATCGGGGCACCAGAGCGCGTTGCCGGGCGCCGCGTCCCAGTCCCAGCGCGCCGGATCGACCGCCAGCGGCCCGATCTGGGCCAGCGCGCCGCGTACGGCGACATTCTCGCCCAGCACCTTGCGGGCGATCGCGCCGGCGGCCACGCGCGCCGCCGTCTCGCGCGCCGACTGGCGCCCGCCGCCGCGGTAGTCGCGCACTCCGTATTTGGCGAAATACGCGTAGTCGGCGTGACCGGGGCGGAACTTGCGGGCGATGTCGTCATAGTCGCGGCTGCGCTGGTCGGCGTTCTCGATCAGCATCGAGATCGGCGTGCCGGTGGTGACCTGGCCGCCCGTCCGTTCGTCGGAGAAGACGCCGGAGAGAATCTTCACCTCGTCCGTCTCGTTGCGCGTGGAGACGAACCGCCCTTGCCCCGGCCGGCGCTTTTCGAGCCAGACCTGGATGTCGGCTTCGGTGAGCGGGATGCCCGGCGGGCAGCCGTCGACCACGCAGCCCAGCGCCGGCCCGTGGCTTTCGCCCCAGGTGGTGACGCGGAACAGGTGGCCGAAGGTGTTGTGCGACATGGCTGGCGCTTTTAGCCGAAGCGGCGCGCTGGCGACACCGGCGCGTTCAGCCGCTGACCACGAAGCGGTAGATCGGGCCGGTCCATTCGACGCCGTCGCCCTGCATCAGGTGCAGATCGCGCACGCCGGGGGTCGAGGCGATGGCGCTCGGCCAGAAGGCCTTGGCGCCGGCGTTGCGCTCGGCGATGGCGATCTCCCAATGACCCGGATAGGCGGTCAGGATGGTCTGCACCGCGACGCTGGCCACCCGTCCGCGCCGGTGTTTCCGCATGACGAAGAACTCCGCCATGTTGCGGTCGACCGGCATGCTGGTGTGCGAGTGGTCGTTCAACAGGGCGAACCCCACGGGCAGGCCGCCCTTGCGGATGATGAGCGGGACGCGGCCGGCCTCGCGCCAGTAGTCAGGCAGGTAGCGGTAAGGCTTGAACAGCCCGTTCGGCTCGAGCTCGAACTCGGCCGACTCCGCCGGCTGCATCTCCGAGAAGTCGTAGATGTAGAACTGCAGCATGCCGGACAGGAGCGGCTGCTCCTCCGCGCGCGCCGGCTCGACCGTGATCTCCTGCGCCGCCTGCTGCATCACCCGCCTCCGCCGGTTCTCGATTTTCGGCTATTAGACCCTACGCCGCCCAGGCTGTCGCGAGGAGGAACCGATGAGCGATCTCGTCAAGGTCGAGGACAAGGGACACGTGCGCACCATCCGGCTGAACCGGCCGGAGAAGAAGAACGCGCTGTCGAACGAACTCGCCTGGGGCGTCGTTCAGGCGGTCGAGGCGGCGGCCAACGTCGACAACGTCTGGGTGGTCGCCATCACCGGGACCGGCGACGCCTTCTGCGCCGGGCTGGACCTGGCCGGCGGCGAGCGCTTCCACCCCTACACGCCGCAATCGGCGCAGTTGGACGACATCTCGTGGGTGGGCCAGTTCCTGCTCGCCATCCGCAAGCGCTGCGACAAGCCGGTGGTCGGCGGGATCAACGGCGTCGCGGTCGGCGCCGGCCTTGGCCTCGCCATGGCGACGGACGTCCGCATCGTGGCCAGGAGCGCGCGGCTGATGGCCGGCTACACGCGCATCGGCGGATCGCCGGACGCCGGCCTCACGATCACGCTGCCGCAGGCCATGGGCTACGAGCGCGCCATGCGCTTCATGATGGAGAACCGCACCGCCAACGGCGAGGAAGCCGTGGCCTGGGGCATGGCCGGCGAGGTCGTGGACGACGCCCGGCTGGCCGCGCGGCTCGACGAGTACTGCCAGCAGCTTTGCGACTGGTCGCCGATCACGCTGCGGCTCCTGAAGCGCGGCATGGTGAAGTCGCTGGAGTCGACCGACATGGAACAGCAGCTGCGCTACGAGGTCGGCAACATCCGAATCGCCTTCGCCTCCGACGACGCCAAGGAAGCGCGCAAAGCCTTCTTCGAGAAGCGCAAGCCGGTGTTCGCTGGCAAGTGACGAAGCGCAAACCTCCGAAGGCGGCGGATGAAGCGTTCTACGCCGCGGCGGCGCAGGAGCCGCCGTTGCCGGACGCGGGCGATCCGCTCGCGCTGTTCGCGGCGTGGCTGAAGGACGCCGAGGCGTCCGAGCCGAACGATCCGAACAGCATGGCCCTGGCGACCGCGGACGGGAGCGGCCTCCCCGACGTTCGGATGGTGCTGCTCAAGGGCGTGGATGCACGCGGCTTCGTCTTTTACACCAACACAGAGAGCGCCAAGGGCCTGCACCTGGCGGCCGGAGCCAAGGCGGCGCTGCTCTTCCACTGGAAGTCGCTCCGGCGGCAGGTGCGCGTGCGCGGGCCGGTGGAGCGGGTGACGGACGCCGAGGCCGACGCCTATTTCGCCACCCGCCCGCGCGGCAGCCAGATCGGCGCCTGGGCGTCCGACCAGTCGCGGGCGATGTCCGACCGGCTGGCGCTGGAGCGACGGGTGGCGGAGTACGCGCTCAAGTTCGGCGTCAAGCCCGTGCCGCGCCCGCCGCACTGGTCGGGCTATCGCGTCCTGCCGCTCGGAATCGAGTTCTGGCGCGACCGGCCGTTCCGGTTGCACGAGCGCCTGGCGTTTACCCGCCCCGCGCCGGACAAGCCCTGGACCGTGGCCCGGCTTTTCCCTTGATCGCCGTTGCGCGATAAATGATCGGCGCCGTCGCGGCCGACGTAGACGCCGCGGGAGCAAGGAGGAACGCCATGCACGGCTTGATGCAGACCTGGCCGCTGACGGTCGACAAGATCATCGACCACGCCAACAACTGGCACGGCGATCGCGAGGTCGTCTCGCGTTCGATCGAAGGCCCAATCGTGCGGACGACCTGGGGCCAGATTCACGAGCGCTCGCGCCGGCTGTCGAACGCGCTCCTGGCGCTGGGCGCGAAGGGCGGCGACCGCATCGGCACCATGGCCTGGAACACCGGCCGCCACATTGAGGCCTGGTACGGGATCATGGGCATCGGCGCGGTCTGCCATACGCTGAACCCGCGGCTGTTCGCCGACCAGCTCTGCTACATCATGAACCACGCCGAAGACCGCTTCATCTTCGTCGACCTGCCCTTCCTGCCCATCCTCTGGGACCACAGGGAGAAGCTGCCGAAGGTCGAGAAGATCATCGTCCTCACCGATCGCGACCACATGCACGAGGCCAACTATCCGGGCGCCCTCTGCTACGAAGATCTCATCGAGCAGCATTCGCCGGACGTCACCTGGGGCGACTTCGACGAGCGGACCGCCTGCGCGCTCTGCTACACCTCCGGCACCACCGGAAACCCGAAGGGCGTGCTCTATGAGCACCGCTCCACCTTCCTGCACACGCTCATCACGCTGCAGGCGGACGCCATGGGCCTTTCCAGCCGCGACAGCATCCTGGCGGTGGTCCCGATGTATCACGCGAACGCCTGGGGCCTGAACTTCTCGGCGCCCGCCAGCGGGGCCAAACTCGTCCTGCCCGGCTCGAAGATGGACGGCGCCTCGATCTACGAACTGCTGGAGACCGAGAAGGTCACCTTCTCGGCGGCGGTGCCGACCGTCTGGCAGATGCTGCTCCAGCATCTGCAGGCCAGCGGCCAGAAGCCCAGCCATCTGAAGCGTGTCGTCATCGGCGGCTCGGCGGTGCCGGAAGCGCTCGTGCGCGCGTTCCGCGACGACTATGGCGTCGATGTGGTCCACGCCTGGGGCATGACCGAGACCTCGCCGCTTGGCACCCTTTCCAGCACCACTGCGGCTGTGGCCGCCATGGACCCGGAAAAGCAGTTGCAGTTCAAGCTGAAGCAGGGCCGCCCGCCGGCCGGCGTCGAGCTGAAGCTGACCGACGATGCGGGCAAGCGCCTGCCGCACGACGGGACGACCTTCGGCCGCCTGAAGGTCCGCGGCCCCTATGTGGTGGGTGAGTATTTCCGCGGCGACGGCGGCAACATCCTCGACGACGAGGGCTATTTCGACACCGGGGACGTCGCGACCATCGACGAGCTCGGCTACATGCAGATCACCGACCGCGCCAAGGACGTGATCAAGTCGGGCGGCGAGTGGATTTCATCCATTGAGATCGAAAACCTCGCCGCCGGCCATCCGAAAGCGGCGATCGCCGCGGTCGTCGGCGTCCATCATCCGAAGTGGGACGAGCGGCCGCTGCTGCTGGTCAAGCTGCGCGACGGCGAGACGGCGACCAAGGACGAGTTTCTCAAGTTCCTCGAGGGCAAGATCGCCAAGTGGTGGACGCCGGACGACGTCATGTTCGTCGACGACATCCCGCTGGGCGCGACAGGCAAGATCGATAAGAAGCTGATCCGCGACCGGCTGAAGGA
>Ga0070735_10003145_pt1 | contig 14581 bp, 16 predicted proteins | sample Coa_R1_FD_66443 | JGI IMG/M metagenome (GOLD analysis project Ga0070735, IMG submission 66443) | Surface soil microbial communities from Centralia Pennsylvania, which are recovering from an underground coalmine fire - Coalmine... | ecosystem: Environmental > Terrestrial > Soil > Unclassified ...
GGGCGAACCCGTCCGGGCTGACCTGGGTGTGCAGCTGCACGCTGGTGCAGGCCGCCTCGGGGGTGATCGAGTCGGCGTGGGTGAGCAGCTGCTCGGGGCCGTCGATGGCGATCCGCATGTCCTCGCCGCGGGCGGCGAAGATCTGATCGTTGAGCACCCGGTAGCGCTCGTTGGCCGACATGGTGCTCTCGTTCACGTCGTGCTCGGCCAGGGTGGGCAGGATGCCGACCATGACCAGGTGGCTGCCGACCGTGCGGGCCTTGCCGTCCGCGGCGTTCAGGTCGGCGCGGATCTCCCGCTCGAGCCCGTCGAACGCGTCGCCGGCCAGCTGCCGCGGCGGCACGTTGATCTCCAGGTTGAACTGGCCGACCTCGGTGGCCCAGAGCGGGTCGGCGATCGCCTCCAGGGCCTCGGCGTTGCCCATCGAGGGCATGCCGGACGCGTCGACCAGGTTCAGCTCGATCTCCTGGCCCACCATGGAGGGGTTCTCGTCGAAGTGCCGCTCGCGCAGCATCCGGGCGAACGCGTCCAGCGAGCGCCGGACCTTGTCCCGGTAGCGGCGCCGGTCCTCGCCGGTGATCTTGATCGCCTGGATGTCACGGCCCATGGTTGTCTTTTGCCCCTTTTACGGAGTGGTAGTACCCAACCGGGTGGTCTCCTCACGGACCCACAGGTCCATCAGGCCGCGCAGGTGGGCGGTGAACCGGTCGTGCTCGTGCTCGGGGTACACCGACTTGACCGTGCGGACCAGCAGCTGGTCGAAGTCCGGGCCCGCGATCCAGTCCAGCACGACCTCGTCCAGGCGGGCCTGCAGGCCGGACCAGAAGTCGTAGTAGCGCGCGGAGTCGAAGTAGGCGTCGGCCAGGTCCCGGTAGACGGCCAGCTTGTCCTCATACGACATCCCCGGCTCGTCCGCGACCTGGAAGAACCGGTCGGTCTCCAGGTCCAGGCGCGGCCGCCGCCCGGTAACCAGGGCGAAGACCGACCATTTCACCAGCGCCTTCATGGCCCACGGGAAGTAGTAGTGCAGGCTGGTCAGGGCGACGTCCGGGCAGGCGTTGGCGTAGTCGATGGGGTAGACCTGATCGCCGGAGATCAGCGTCTCGCAGGAATTGAACTCCCAGCGGAAGAACGCGTTGACCAGCCGGCCGATCGTCACCACCTCGGTGCCGGTCTGCGGGGACAGGAAGGCGTGGTCGACCGCGTAACGGGAGTGCATGGGCTCTTCCGGCTGGAAGCGCATGACCATGGTCTCGGCGCCGATCGACAGCGAGCGGGCGAACACGTCGTAGTCGATGGCCTTCTGCAGGTGCATGAGCATCTCGCCGCTGGCGTCGTAGGCGGCGTGCAGCTCGGCCGGGGTGTTGATCCGGGACACGCCGCGCCAGGCGCCGCCGTCATACGGCTTCATGAACATCGGGTAGCCGATCTTCTCCGCGATCGCGTCCAGGTCGAACGACTTGTTGTAGCGAGCCGAGGTATAGGCGTAGCGGGAGTTGTCGACCGGGTTCTTGTACGGCACGAGCACCGTCTCGGGCACCTTGAGCCCGAGCCGCATCATCGCGCAGTAGGCCGCGTGCTTCTCCATCGACTGGAAGGTGAACGGGCTGTTCAGCAGGTAGACGCCGTCCATCATCGAGATCTTCTTGAGCCACTCCCGCGGGTGGTAGTACCAGTACGCCAGGCGGTCGATGACCAGGTCGTACCGGGGCCGGTCGCGCAGGCTGAACGGCTCGATGGTGATCCGCTCGGTGTCGAACACGTGGTCGCCGCCGGGGCCCGGCACCGGGCCCAGCCGGGCCAGGATCTCGGTGAACGCGGTCGGCCAGTCGTCTTCGGTCCCGAGCAGCAACCCGATCAGGTGCCTGGTGATCACGGCGGGGCTCCCTCCTCAGCAGAACGGCGCCAGCAGAAACGGCATTAGCAGAAACGGGGCATGTGATGGGCGAACTGGGCACGCCAGGACGGCCAGTCGTGGGGCACGTCGTGACCCCAGACGTCCAGTTCGTGCTTGATACCCTTCTCGTTCAGCAGCGCGGCAAACCGCCGGGTGCTGGCCAGCGCGCCGGTGGTGTCCTCCCACTGGCCCTGGCCGACGACCAGCAGCAGGCTGACCTGGCTGCGCAGCCACTCCAGGTGGTCGCCGCCCAGGTGGCCGACGTAGTCCATGGGGTTGTTGAAGTACGTTTCGCTGCCCCGCTCGCCCCAGGAGCGCCACGCCGACGGGTCGTAGTTGCCGGAGAAGCACATGGCCAGCGGGAACAGGTCGGCTCGCTTGAGCGCGAAGTTGGCCGCGTGGAACGCGCCCATGCTGCAGCCCGCGGTGATGACCTCGGCCGAGCCGCCGCAGTCCCGGTAGATCCACGGCACCACGTCGCCGACGATCCACGACTCGTACCGGCCGTGCCGGCGGGCCCGCTCCTCGAGCGGCAGGTCGTGCGCGGACCAGGACACGGCGTCAAAGCTGTCGACGCAGTAGAGCTTCAGCCGGCCCTCGTCGAGCAGGCCGGACACCGCGTCGACCATCCCGTTGTTCTCGAAGTCCCAGGCCCGGCCTCGCTCGGTGGGGAACACCAGCACCGGGCGACCCCAGTGGCCGTAGCGGATGAGCGTGCCCGCGGCGCCGAGAGCCGCCGACCACAGCTCAGTCATCTCCCGGTTCACGCGCGCACCTGCACTCGCACATCGTGCCTGTTCCGCGCCGGTAATGACAATAGCGGGCCGCCACGGCCAACGGCGCGGCGGCCCGCTATACGGGGATCAGGATAACCAGCGGTACCAGCGGCTCCGTGATCCGCCTTCGCCGACCCGGACGAGAAACCCGACCAGCCAGATGACCAGGACGATCAGGGCGATCCACCACAGGATGTGGACCGCGAAGCCGAGCCCGCCCAGGATGAGCGCGAGCAGGAGCACGAGCAAGATGAGCGCCATGAGTGGTTTCCTTCTTTCTAGATGGCGGCCCAGAACTGCCGTCTGCTACCCGGGTACCGTGAACTTATGCCGCAGTACACGCTGTTCATCGACGGGCGCCGGACCGAGGCGGCCTCGGGCCGCAGGTACGACTCGGTCGACCCCTACCTGGGCCAGCCGTGGGCCAGCGCCGCGGACGGGGACGCGGCCGACGTGGACGCGGCGGTGGCCGCCGCGCGGCGCGCGCTGGCCGGGCCGTGGGGCCAGCTGACCGGGTTCGGCCGGGCCCGGCTGATGCGCAAGCTGGGCGACCTGATCGAACGGGACGCGGACCGGCTGGCCGAGATCGAGACCCGGGACACCGGCAAGCTGCTGCGCGAGATGCGCGGTCAGCTCGGGTCCATCCCGCAGTGGTTCTCCTACTTCTCCGGCCTGGCCGACAAGCTGCAGGGCGCCACCATCCCCACCGACAAGCCGAACTTCCTGGTCTACACGCGCCACGAGCCCGCCGGCGTGGTGGCCGCGATCGTGCCGTGGAACTCCCCGCTGCTGCTGCTGTGCTGGAAGCTGGCCCCGGCGCTGGCCGCGGGGTGCACGATGGTGGCCAAGCCGTCGGACTACTCCCCCGCCTCCGCGGTCGAGCTGGCCGCGCTGATGGACGAGGCCGGGTTCCCGCCCGGGGTGTTCAACGTGGTGACCGGGTTCGGCCCGGCGGTGGGCAAGGCGCTGGCCGCGCACCCGGACGTGGACAAGGTGGCGTTCACCGGGTCGACCGCGGTGGGCGCCGAGGTGGCCAAGGCGGCGGCCGCGAACATCACCGGCGTGCTGCTGGAACTGGGCGGCAAGTCCGCGCACGTGGTGTTCGACGACGCCGACCTGGACGCGGCGTGCAACGGCGTGCTGGCCGGGGTGTTCGCCGCCACCGGGCAGACCTGCATGGCCGGCTCCCGGCTGCTGGTCAGCCGGGCGGTGCACGACGACCTGGTGGCCAGGATCACCGGCCGGGCCGCCTCGATCAGGCTCGGCGACCCGAAGGCGGCCGAGACCGAGATGGGCCCGGTGGCCACCGAGCCGCAGTACCGCAAGGTGCTGTCGATGCTGGACGGCGCGGCCGCCGAGGGGGCCACGGTGGCCGCGGGCGGGCGGCCCGAGACGGCGCTCGGCGGCTACTTCGTCCAGCCCACGGTGCTGACCGGCGTCAAGCCGACGATGACCGTGGCGTGCGAGGAGGTGTTCGGCCCGGTGCTGGCGGTGATCCCGTTCGACAGCGAGGACGAGGCCATCGCCCTGGCCAACGACACCCGCTACGGCCTGGCCGGCGCGGTCTGGACCAAGGACGTGCACCGGGCCCACCGCGTCGCGCACGCGCTGCGCACCGGCACGGTGTGGATCAACGCGTACCGGGTCGTGGGTCCGGACGTGCCGTTCGGCGGGTTCGGGCAGAGCGGGCTCGGCCGGGAGAACGGCATCGACGCCGTGCACGAGTACACCCAGGTCAAGGCCATCTGGGTGGAGCTGACCGGCGGGACGCGGGACCCGTTCACGCTGGGCTGACCAACCACGGGGTGAGCCAGCCGGCCGCGGCGTGGTGAGCCACGGCCCGTTAGGTCATAGTGCTCTTATTTTGTTGTTACGGGCGTCGTGGGTCAGCTCGGCCAGGCCCAGGGCCTCCAGCAGCGGCGGGAGGTACATGCCGAAGCGGCCGCGGTAGCCCTTGCGCAGGCCGTACCAGCCGCCGACCGGGTTGTCCGCGGCGCGGCCGAAGGCCTCGACCGTGCCGTCGGCGGCCGGCTTGCCCTCGTCGGCGGCGCCCAGCGGCACCCAGTCACCCTGCTTGGCCAGCCAGTCGTGCAGGTCGTCGACCGCCCGGAACTGGTACTTCAGGGTGGTCGAGCCGACCTGGCAGACCAGGACGTCGTCGTCCCGGTACATGGTGTAGCCGGAGGTGCCGGGCGGGGTCTTGAGCGCCCAGGGGTCGTCCTTAGTGCCAGCGGCCATGGGTGATCTCCTTCTCGAAGTGGGGCAGCAGGGTCTGCCAGCCGATGCGGTTGCGGTCGCGCCATTCCTCGCCGGCGCGTTCCCAGCCGCGGTGCTCGATGTCGATGCGGGTGTTACCGTCTTGAGGCTGGAAGCTGATCTCGACCTCGGTGGCGTCGGTTTTGTCGCGGCCGAGGTACCACAGGTAGGCCAGGCGGGTGGGGGGCTGCCAGACGGTCACCTCGCCCCACTCGTGTTCGGTCCCGTCGGGTGTTTTTTCGTAGATGCGGCCGCCGACGCCGCTCTGCAGGACGACCTCGGCCGGGTGCCCGGACACGGTGTGGTCCGGCGGCCACCAGGAGCCGATGCGCGTGGTCCAGACCCGGAAGGCGTGATCGGCCGGGCAGGCCACGTCGAAGGTGATGCGCAGCGGTTCGGTCATTGTGGGTCGGTGTTCTCCGCGTCGCGGGTGTTCTCGGCATAGAGGCGGAAGCGGCGGGCGGCCTCGCCCCAGACCTGCTCCAGGTAGGCCTGGACCGCGCGCAGGCCCTCCTGCTCGAGGTGGTAGATGCGGCGGGTGCCCTGGGGGTGTTCGGCGACCAGGCCGGCTTGTTTCAGCAGGCGCAGGTGGCGGGAGACCGCGGGGCGGCTGATCGGCAGCGCCGCGGCGATCTGGGCCACCGGTTTGTCCCCCTCGCTGAGCAGCCGCAGGATGTCGCGCCGGTGCGGGTCGCCGAGCGCCTCGAACGGGTCAGCGCTGCTTGAATGGACGCTGCCCCCGTCGGTAACCACCAGGCTACCGTAACACAGGGGTTACCGATGTGGCTCGTTGGAGGTCGGGGTGAGCAGGCCGCGGTTGAACGCCTCGGCGACCGCGGCGGCGCGGTCGCTGACGCCCAGCTTGGCGTAGATGTTGAGCAGGTGGGTCTTGACCGTGGCCTCGGTGATGAACAGGCGCGCGGCGGCCTCGCGGTTGGTCCCCCCGCCGGCCACCAGCTCGAGGACCTCGAGCTCGCGCTGGCTGAGCGGGCCGGTCCCGGGGGTGCGGACCCGGCTCATCAGGCGCGCGGTGACCGCCGGGGACAGCACGGCCTGACCCTGGGCCGCGGCGCGGACGGCGTGCAGGAGTTCGGCCCGCGGGGCATCCTTGAGCATGTAACCGGTGGCGCCCGCCTCGATCGCGGGCAGCACGTAGCTGTCGGTGTCGTAGGTGGTCAGCACCAGCACCCGGGCCGGGATGCCGCGCCGGGCCAGCTCGGTGATCGCGGTCAGGCCGTCCATGCCGGGCATGCGCAGGTCCATCAGGATCACGTCGGGTTTGAGGTCCTCGGCCAGCTTGACCGCCTCGGCGCCGTCGCGGGCCTCGCCCAGCACCTCGAAGCCGGGGTCACGGGCGAACATGGCGCTCAGCCCGTCCCGGACCACCGGGTGGTCGTCGGCGATGATGAGTTTTATCGTGCCGGTCATGAGCGGGCCTCGGCTGGGGCGGCGAGGGGGAGGCAGGCCGAGATGCCGGTGCCGGTGCCGGGCTCGGATTCGACCTGGAGCGTGCCGGCCAGGCTCTCGATGCGCTGGCGCATGGCGACCAGGCCGAAGCCACCGTCGTGGGTATGCCGCAATCCGTCGCCGACGCTGAGGCCGACCAGGCCATGGTTACGGCTCTGGCTGGTCCGGTGGCTGCCGGCTTTTCCGTTGCCTCCGGCGGCCTGGGCGCAGAGTTTGCCGAGGTCGAAGCCCCGGCCGTCGTCGCGGACGTCCAGCGCCACATCGTGCTCCATGTAGGACAGGGTGACGCCGACCCGGGTGGCGCCCGCGTGCTTGGCCACGTTGGCCAGCGCCTCCTGCGCGGTGCGCAGCAGGGCGAACTCGGCCTCGGGCGGCATCGGGCGGGCGGTGCCGGTCGTGGTGACCTGGACCGGGATGCCGTGCAGCGCCGACCAGCGCCCGGCCACGTCGCCCAGCGCGTCGCTGAGCCTGGCCGTCTCCAGCGACTCGGGGCGCAGCGCCTCCACCGAGCGGCGGGCCTCGGACAGGCTCTCCCGGGCCAGCCCGGTCGCGGCGTCGAAGTGGCGGCGCCAGCCGGCCGGGTCGTCGGGGTCGTCGGCGGCCTGTTCGGCCGCCTGAAGCTGGGTGATGATCCCGGTCAGCCCCTGGGCCAGGGTGTCGTGGATCTCCCGGGCCATCCGCTGCCGCTCGTCGGTGACCCCGGCCTCGCGGGCCTGGGTCAGCAGCTGCTGCTGCAGGCCCGCGTTCTCGGCCAGGGTCGCCTCGAGCTTGCGGTTGGCCGTGCTCAGCTCCTCCAGGGCGTTCCTGCGCCGGTCGTCCAGCAACGTCGTGGTCCACCGGGACCAGGTGTAGGCCAGCGCGATGGTCACGTTCACGGCCACGATGACCAGGTAGATCGCCGCACCGCCGAAGGTGTCCTTGTTGACGCCGTAGGCCTGCGAGGTGGCGGCCAGGACCCCCACCGCGGCCGCGCCGACCAGCCGCCACGGCCACATCAGGTACCGGAGCACGAAGAAGTAGATGGTGAACGTGTAGATCCCGAACACCGTGTTGTCGAGGATGAGGAGCGCGCCGAGCACGATCAGCACCGTGATGAAGAGCACCATCATCCGCGGACGGCTACGCCAGGCGGGATGCAGCGTGTACATCCAGCCGATCCACGCCGCGGACGCCGCGCTCAGGATGAGCCCGGCGAGCCGGGCGTGCAGGCCCGGCTCGCTGAACGAGAAGGTCAGCAGGACGCAGAAGGCCAGCATGCCGTAGGGCAGCACATCCAGCACCGGGTGGCTGCGCTCGTCCAGCGTGGGGGGGCCGGGCGGCGGGGGCATGGGACTGGTCATCTGCGGCCTCCACATCGGAATCTACTCCGCTATTCCCAGCGGAAGAACCGGGCGGCGGCCAGTCCGAGCGCCACCGCCCAGCCGGCCATGGTCCCGAGCTGAAGCGCCGTCGGCATCGACCCTTCGGCCGCCGCGGTCAGGGCCGGGACTGCGGCCCCGAGCGGGGTGGCGTGGCTGATGTGCTGCAGGACGGCGGGCATGCTCGGGATCGGCAGCCACAGCCCCGCGAAGAACATCATCGCGTAGAACAGCAGCCCCCCGATCCCCCGGGCCACCCGCCCGGTCGGCGCGATCGCGGCGATCAGCAGGCCGGCGCTCAGCAGCGCGGCGGCGGCCAGGGCCGCGGCCAGGACGAACCCGCCGACCTGGCGCGGCAGCGGGACTGCGAACCCGATCCTGGCCACGGCGAGGATCGCGACCACCATGACCACGGCGACGGCCAGGTCGGCCATGAGCTGCGCGGCCAGGACCCGGGCCGGGCCGATCGGGGTGGTCTGCAGCCGCTTGAGGACGCCCCGCTCGCGGTAGTCGGCCAGCATCATGGGCATGTTGGTCAGCGCGAGCAGGGCCAGGCCGAACACGACCATGGTCGTCGTATACAGGTCGATGAAGCTCTCGCCGCCGTAGATCGCTTGCGGCTGGCGGAGCGAGCGGATGTTACCCAGGATGACGATCAGGATCAGCGGGATCGCGATCGGGAGGGCGGCCCGGACCCGCTCGCGGGTGAGCAGCTTCAGTTCGGTGAGGGTGAGCTTGAGCAGTCCGTGGCTGTTGCTGTTGCTGCTGCTGTTGCTGTTGGTGCGCGGGCTGGCTGGCGTTTGCGGTGGTGCGACGGTGATGGCGGACATTTCTACGCTCCTTGCTTCGCGGGCTGCGTCTGCGGTGCGGGCCGGCCGGTGAGGGCGAGGAACGCGTCCTCCAGGTTGGCCTGGTCCACGCGCAGCTGGCGGGCCAGGATCTGGTTGCGGGCCAGCGCGGAGGTGACCGCGTTGAGCGCGTTGCTGTTGCCGGTGACCACCACGACATCGCCCCTGTAGATGACGTCGGTGACATCGGGCAGGCTCTCGAGCAGTTGGCCGGGGAGCGGTACCGACGGGCGGAACTGGATGCGCTGCCCGGTCTCGACCCCTTCGGCCAGGTTGGCCGGGGTGTCGATGGCCACGACCCGGCCCGAGTCGATCAGGGCCACGCGATCGCAGAGGCGTTCGGCCTCTTCCATGAAGTGGGTGACCAGGACGATGGTGACCCCGCGGTCCCTGACGTTCTCGATGAGCTCCCAGGTGTCGTGCCGGGCGGCCGGGTCCAGGCCGGTGGTGAGCTCGTCGAGGATGGCGATCTGCGGGCTGCCGACCAGGGCCAGCGCGATCGACAGCCGCTGCTTCTGGCCGCCGGACAGCTTGCCGAACCTGGTTTTGGCCTTGTCCTTTATTCCGAGTACCTCGAGCAGCGACCGCCAGTCGGCCGGGTTCCGGTAGAACGAGCTGTACAGGTCCAGGGCCTCGTCGACCCGCAGCTTGTCCGGTAGCTGGCTGTCCTGGAGCTGGACGCCGAGCCGCTGGGTCAGCTCGGCCCTGTGGTTCTGCGGGTTGAGCCCGAGGACGGTGACCTGGCCTCCGTCCGGGCTCCGCAGGCCCTCGATGCATTCAACGGTCGTGGTCTTGCCCGCGCCGTTGGGGCCGAGGATGCCGAAGATCTCGCCCTGCTGGACGTCGAAGGAGATGTCGTCGACGGCAACGGTGTCCCCGTAGCTTTTGTGCAGCTGCCGCACCTCGATCACTGGTGACATGCTGTCCTCCTCTGGTTATGAGGACAGCGTGGCCGTTCGGGCTGGCAGCGCGCATCGCCCGATGGGGCGGCCCGGGGGCTGAATCACCGGCTCGGCCTGACGGCTGAGCCGATCCACCGATCGGTTGAGGGTGCGCGCCCGGGCGCTGGGTGCGGCCCGGGCGCCGGGCGCGGCCCGGGTCAGGCGGAGATGACCTGGATGACGGTGCGGCCGATCTTGATCTTGTCGCCCTTCTTGAGGCGCTGGGCGGCGAACATGCGGCGGCCGTTGAGCCAGGTGCCGTTCGTCGATTTGAGGTCCTCCACGTACCAGGCGCCGTGGGCGAACTGGAACCGGGCGTGATGGTTGGAGGCATGGTCATCGCCCACGACCAGGTTGCCCTGGCGGCCAGCGGTGAAGTCGGCGCTGAACACGTGGGTCTGTCTATCGGCCTGGACGACGATCGACGGGGTCGGCCCGGCGTCGGTCAAGGTGGCGTCGCCGGGGTGACTGACGGCGGAGACGGCGGCCAGCCAGGCCCGGTGCTCGCTGTCGGAGATCTCGTCCCACAGGGGAACGTCGCCCTTCTGGGCACGGCGGAAAGCGTCGTAGGCGGTTCGGGCTAGGACTTCGAGGTCAATGCTTACCACCTATTGATTTTGCCAGACGATCCCGCGGCGGGGCCGGTGGCTTGGAGCACAATACCGCGCCGATAAAGGTGAACAGCATCACGACCAGGAAGCCGCCGTAATAGGTAAAGAAGCTGGCGCCCAGCCCGATCGGTAGCACCACCGCGCAGGCGCTCCAGGCGACGGCCTTCTTGCTCACCCGCTTTTGCTGGTTCGCTGGGCTGTGCCTTTGCTGGGGCCCTGGCCTTTGCTGGGGCCCTGGCCTTTGCTGAAGCCCTCCTGGCCTTTGCTGGGAGCGTGGCTTTTGCCGGGACGGCTCGGCGGTGATCGCGGCCAGCTCGGCGTAGGTCCGCGCGGTGAGCGCCCGGCCGGTGCGAGAGGTGAGCTCGTCCCTGGTCAGCGCGCCGTGGACGAACGCGGTCTTGAGCGCGTCCACGGCGCGCTCGCGGTCGGCGTCGGAGGCCAGGAATCCGGCCTGTCCCGGGTCCCATGGGCCTGTCGTCACGGCACCTCCCGCTCCAGTTGTCCACCGTCAGGATAACCCGGCCGCACGCGGCGGCCATGGCGCGTGCCGGGGCCTCAGCTTTCCCGGGGCGGCTCGTCGGGCGGGAACTCGGCCGGGTAGGGCTCGGCGTAGTCGGCCGAGCGGCTGACCTTCTCCCAGGCCGAAGCCTCGGCGACCTGCCGCCGGGAGTAGTCAAGCGCCATTTCCACCGCGGTCACGCCGAGCAGCAGGTGCGCGGGCGGGTTGTCGCGCTTGACCGCCCGCACGATGATCTGCGCCGCCCGGTCCGGGTCCCCGGCGGCGCCGCCCATGCTGGCGCGCACCCGGCGGTGCATGGCCCCGATCGTGGCGTCGTAGTCCTCGGGAATGTCGTAGACGGTCATCGAGGATGCGGCCCAGTCGGTGGCGAAGCCGCTGGGCTCGACCACCATAACCGTCACCCCGAACGGCGCGGTCTCGGCCGCGAGCACCCGGCTGAAGCCGTCCACGGCGAACTTGGCGGCCTGGTAGCTGGCAATCCCCGGGGATCCGCCCACCCGGCCGCCGACGGAGGAGAACTGCACGATCGTCCCGCCGCCCTGGGCGCGCAACCGCGGGATGACCGCCCTGGATACGTGATAGACGCCCCAGAAGTTGGTCTCGAACTGGGCGCGGAAGTCGGCCTCGTCTCCGGTCTCGACCGGGGCGAGGTTCGCGTAGCCGGCGTTGTTGACCACGACGTCGAGGCGGCCGAAGCGCTCGATGCCCGCGTCGACCGCGGCCTGGACGGCGCCGGCGTCGGTCACGTCGAGCGGGAGCGCGAGCACGCGGTCGTCGCCGGCGTACTGGTCGGCGAGTTGTCCGGGGCGCCGGGCCGTGGCCACGACGAGGTCACCCGCGTCGAGGACGGCCCGGACCAGGGCACGGCCGAAGCCGCGTGACGAACCGGTGATGAACCAGATCTGCTGCATGCCGGGGTCAAGCAGCAGCGCGAGGAGGCGATCCTGGCCGCCGCGGCGCGGCTGGGCGCCGAACGCGGGATCCGGCAGGTCACCCTCACCGACATCGCCGACGCGGTCGGCATGCACAAGTCCGCGATGCTGCGCTACTTCGAGACGCGCGAGCAGATCTTCCTGCGGCTTACGGCCGACGGCTGGCGCGACTGGTCGGCGGCGCTACGGCGGGAGCTTGGCCGGCTGGCGTCGGGTGCCACACCTGCGGCCGTGGCGCGTGCCTTCGCCGGGTCGCTGACGGACCGGCCGATGTTCTGCGACCTGCTCGCGCAGGCTCCGCTCAACCTGGAGCGGAACGTCTCGATTGCGACCGTCCGCGCGTTCAAGCTGGTCACCCTGGACGAGGTCGGCGCGATCAGCGCCGCACTGCACCGGCTGCTCGGGCTCACCGAGCAGCAGTGCGTCGATGTGATCGCGACCGCGACCAGCCTGGCCGGCGCGCTATGGCAGATGGCCACCCCCGGTCCCGAGGTCGCCGCGCTCTACCGCGGCGATCCCCGGCTCGCGCACGCCGTCGTCGAGGTCGGCCCGCGGCTGACCCGGGTGCTGACCGCGCTGCTCACGGGGCTCTGCGGGCCTGCCGGGTGATAGCGGCCCGTCGCCCTAACCGATGTGGTGCCCGGTCAGGAACGAGGCGAGAGCATCCTCCATCTGGCTCAGGTTGGCGGCGCTGATCCGGGTGCTGATCTCAGCCTGGGTGGCGAGGAAGAACCGCAGGCTGGCCGCGCAGACGTCGCCCCGCGACGCGCACGCGATCATCTGGCCGTTCGCGAAGTCGGTCCCGGCCTGGGCGGTGAAGAGCGCCACGGCCGGATCGGCGCCATCGCCCGAACCCCGGATGTCAGGATCCTTGACCGTGGTCGGGACCAGCACGACGGCCGCGTAGAGACCCGCCGTCCGGGTCGGGATCTGCGCGATCACCTCGTCCGCGGGAGGCGAGCAGAACGTCTGGCCCTGGCGGAACGCCTCGTCCGCGGCGCGGACGGCCGGGATGTACGGGCACGCCAGGTCGGTGCTCGGCCCGATCCCGCCAGCCCGGATGACCGCGGTCACGCCCGGGTTGGCCGTCATGCTCTCGCCCCCGTCGGCGCTGGCCAGGGTCGCCTGGCAGGTGGCTCCCTGTGCGCCGAGCAGGTACGAGGTCGAGCCGGGCAGGAACGTGGTCCCGAAGATCTGCGCGTTCCCCGGTACGCGGACGGAGGCCGGGAGGCTCAGGGTGGCGGGGGCGGCCCGCGGCGCGTACGGCGTCCCGGCGTAGTCGCTGGCCGGGACCGGGCAGTTGGTGACGTGGACCTCGACCGGGGCACCCGACGCGGGCGCGGTTCCGGAAGCGGGCAGGGCCGTGGCGGATGTGGCTGCCGGTGCGGGAGCGGTGGCGGGTGCGGTGGCCGCAGCCGACGGCTGGGTTGGTGAGGGCGAACCGGGAGCCGGGCCTGAATCACTGCCGCACCCGGCGATAAGGACCGCTGCCATTACCGAGCCGATCGCGAATGGCGACCGCCTTCTCACTCTCGCATTATCACCGCCGAGGCATTAAAGAGAGAACCCAGCTGTGAAGATCTTCGCCGAATGGGCGTTCTCATTGCCTTAAAGTACATTTTTCGGTATTATGTTCTCATAAGATCTTTCCTCTGAACGGACCGTCGCACATGCCTTCAGGACCGGCTTCTCAGCAGCCCGGGCGGGACGATAACCCCCGCCCCGCTGGAGGCTGGCCGGACTGGATGGATGACCCGGCGTACCTGGACCTGCGGGCCGCCGATGAGGACCTGGACGACCCGGACCTGGACGAGGATCCCTGGGACGACCCGCCGCCGGAGGTGGATGCGGAGGAGCTGGCCGCTGAGGCGGACCGGATCACCGGGGAGCTGGCCCGGGAGGCGGCGCTGCTGGCGGGCCTGGGGCTGACCGGGGCGATCGCCGCGCAGGCCGCGTCGGCGGCCGGGCGGCGCGGTCCGGGGATGCCCGGGTCCGCGGACCGGGTGCCGGGCGTCTCGGTCAGCCGGGCGGCCGGGTTCGCGTCCGGGATGCCGCTGGACGTGGCACCCGGGTGCCTGGAGCTGGCCCGGTTCGCGGAGGACGCCGCGGGCGAGGATGACCGGTACCGGGACGCGTCCGACGATGAGCTGGCCGGGGTGATCTGCGCGTGGGAACGGTCCCAGGCCTACATCAGCGCCCGCAAGCACGCCGCGGCCGCGGAGTTCATCCGCCGCCGCCCCGCCCCGGGGTGCGTGCCCGCGGGCCCGGCGCGGATGCCCGAGGCCTGTGATGAGTTCGCGGCCAAGGAGCTGGCCGCGGTGCTGGGTGAGACTCGCGTGGCGGCCGGGGGCATGCTGTCGCTGGCCCATGAGCTGGAGGTGAACCTGCCCGGCACCAGGGCCGCGTTCCGGGCCGGGATCCTCAGCGAGCGCAAGGCCGCGGTCATCGCGTGGGCGACCGCCGGGCTGGATCCGGACCAGGCGCGGGCGGCGGAGGCGAAGGTGCTGGACCGGGCCGGGACGCTGACCCCGCCCGCGCTGCGCGCCGCGATCGGCCGGGCGGTCATGGAAGTGGCCCCCGGTAAGGCCAGGAAGCGGCGGGAGCACGAGGCCGCCAGGGCCCGGGTGGAGCGGTGGGCCGAAGCGAGCGGGAACGCGGGGCTGGCCGGGCGGGAACTGCCCCCGGCGCAGGTGCTGGCCGCGGACCAGCGGGTGACGGCGTGGGCGAAGGAGCTGAAGCGGGCCGGGCTGGACGGCGGGATGGACGCGCTGCGGGCCCGCGCCTACCTGGACATCCTGCTCGGCATCGACTCCCGGCCCCCCGGCAGCCACATCGACGGGACCGGCGCCGGCACGCCCCCGGACCTCGCTCAGCCTGGCGCCCCGGATGAGGATCCGGCCTGGCCCCGCGAGCCGGGCCCGGCGGGCGGGCCGCTGGCCGGGATGATCCCGCCCGGGTTCGCCGGGCACGTCACC
>Ga0070735_10003146_pt1 | contig 14581 bp, 12 predicted proteins | sample Coa_R1_FD_66443 | JGI IMG/M metagenome (GOLD analysis project Ga0070735, IMG submission 66443) | Surface soil microbial communities from Centralia Pennsylvania, which are recovering from an underground coalmine fire - Coalmine... | ecosystem: Environmental > Terrestrial > Soil > Unclassified ...
ACCTCATTAATCTTCATTTCAAGAGGGCGGCGCGTGTCGCCTCGTTGACGACCCCGTCGGCATTGAGCTTGACCTGTTTCTGGAAGCGGATCACCGCGGCCGCGGTCGTCGGGTCATAACGGCCGGTGAGGTCAGTGAGGAGATGCCTGTCCAAGAGCGCTTTCTGGATCTTCTTCACATCCTCGCCCTCCATCGCCGGATCGCGCGGCAGGAGAGCGCGCTGCCCGGCTTTGTCGGCAGGCGCCTCCTCGGCGCCCACCAGCACCGAGAGATCGGCGCCATTGACGAGAAGCTCGCCCGCGGGCGTCGCCTCGATCCGATAGCGGAGCTCTTTGTCCCCATGCTGCGGGTTCTGCTGCGGCGAACCCAGCGCCTCGAAGATCGGCAAAATATCAGAGATTTCCGCCGAAAAGGGATTCTGCAAGTCGGCAATCGCCTGGATCCCGCGAACCAGCACATCACCCTCGCCGGTCAAATTGAGCGGCGTGCCGGAACTGAACCGCGCCTCGCCTTTGGCGGAGAGCGAGGCGGCGTCGCCCTCAAGCGACAGATCATGGACAAGAAGCTGGGCCTTTGCAACGACCGCCATCACCGCAACCGCGCCGGTAGCATCCTTCCCTCCCACCAACGCATTCATCAGTTCTTGGGTGTCGATGTCGCCGATCTCAAGATCGAAGTGGGTCCGGCGTGGAAGCACGCTCGCGATGTCGGCGGGCGCCGAGGCCGCAGCGAAATCCTCATGCTGGTAAATGAGCCGGAGGCTTGCGGCCTTCTGGTCGATACCGCTCACCACGGTTTTAAGCTCCAGGCTCTTTATCGTGGCGGTTTCGGCGTCGGCCTGGTTCGATATGCCCTCCATTTTTATACCGGTGAGCTTCACGCCGGTCCCCGCTTCATGAAGGCCGGCCGTGAGGTTTGCAAAGATGTTCCCGTCGGGCGTTTGACCGGGCGTATCGCCGAGCTTTCCCAGATTGTCGATGAAGTGCTGATAGGCGGTGAAGTTTGCTCCGTTACTATGACTTTCGAAGGCCATCCCGTCGATCATCACCCGATTGCTCGTCGACCCCGGGGAAACGCCATCGAACATAATCTCGATATGCTCAAGACCACCCGTCGTGCTCGTCACCCAGGCACCCTTGGCATCGAGATCGAGCCCGCCTTCGGACCACGCCTTGACGATCGCAACCTGCCCCTTCGCATCGGGGATCTGCACCGTCATGCCATCGATATCAAAGCGCGTTTTCACGCTTCTCCCCCTCTCGGTATCAATCGCGGCGCTCCCCCTTGCATGGGTAAGGGCTGCCGATACCTCATTGCCGAGGATGTTTCCCTCAACACGCTCGGGGCCGGCAATGGTGGTATCGATGATGCGCCCGCCCTCACGTTCACCCACCTTGGTGATCGAGAACGCGCCCACGGTAAAGCTCGCCTGCGCATCGGTGATGGTGAGGGCGGGGACCGACGCCACCAGATGCCCGTCTACCTCATTGACCATAATCCCCGTGACATCGACGCCGGACGCCTCAGAGGCAAGAAAACTGGTGATCGCCTCCTTGAACCGCGTCGCCTCGTCCTTGGTTTCGGCATGAGCCGGCGACATCGCCATGAGCGCGACGACCACCATCATTGCTGCCCGCATCACAAAATCTCCCGTGCTCGCTTGACTCTGATTTGAGCGTTTCCCTTACTCGTTCAAGAGCGCCGCCCGCGTCGCTTCATTGATCACCCCATCGGCATTAAGCTTGGCTTGCCGCTGGAAGCGGACCACCGCTGCCGCCGTGGTTGGATCATAGCGGCCGGTGACGTGAGGCAGGAGTTGCTTGGCCACCAACGCGGTCTGGATTTCCTCGACATCCTTGCCCTCCATCGCCCGCGCGCTGCTTGGCCGAAGTGTCCGGTGCGCGGTTTTCGGGGGACTCTTAAATCCGAGAAGCACCGAGACATCCGCGCCATTGATCAGGACCGCGCCGGCGCGATTGACCTCGATCAGATAGCGAAGCGGGTCATTATCGCTGGTGCCGGGCTCGCGGGTCCCCAGGGCTTCGATGATCGGCAAATTGCCGGCAAATTGATCGGAGCCCGAAAGATCCGGAGACGCCAACGCCTCGATCCCCCGCACCAGGATATCGCCTCGGCCCGCGACATTGTGGGGCGTGCCGATCGCTAGCATCGCCTCACCACTGGCATGAATCGAGGTGTTGTCGGCATCGAAGGAAAGATCGTGCATGAGAAGCCGGGCCTTGGCCGCGACCAGAAACATCGCACCGGCCAGCGCCACCGAGGGTTCACTCCCCTTCCCGCCATCGCCATTTTGACCCAACACCTCCAGCAAATTCTTGAGCTCCACGCCGGTGAACTCAAAATCGGCCGTCAGGTGATGTGGAATGACCCCGCCAATGCCGGGCGGACTTTCCGGAACTTCGAGCCCGTCGTGGCGGTATTGGAGCCGGAGGCTGGCCTGCGCGGCAAGGCCGCTCAATGTCGTGCCCAACCGCAATTCGTGGAGGGTGATGGCTTTCCGGTCGGGATTCTGGACCTGATAAATCCTGATCCCGGTCAAGACGATCCCTGATTCTGTTTTGTTGAGACCGGCAATGAGATCGTACAGGAATCGCTTGTCGGCGGGCTCCTCCTTATGGGCCATGAGCGCGGTCCAACCTCTGAGGAAATTATTGAAAGCCTCGATGCTCGGCCCGTCGCTCTCACTCTCGATATCCATCGTATCGATCGTTAATTCGAGTTCTCCGCTACCATGCTCACCCTCATTCCCCACCACGCGCGATTGATTGATGCGGGAGGTATGGGTGGATTTCCAGGCGCCCTCGGCATCGCGTGTGAAATTTCCCTCGCTGTGGATTGCCCCGGTGGCGATCTCCAGCCTTTTCTTAGGCACTTCTCCGGTCACGCCATCGATATCGATCTGCGATGTCCTCGCGCGACCCGTTGCCGCATCGAGAAGGACGCGCCCCCTGACATGCGACAGAGAAAAGGAGCCGCTGATATCGGCGATTTCCATCTGAACATGATCGGGACCCTCGATGGTGAGATCGAGAAGACGGCCGCCCTCCTCCTCGCCCTCTTTGGTGATCGACACGGCACCAACGGTGAGGGAGGTGGAAAGACTGGTGAAGGTCAGCGACGGGAGCGACGCCACGAGCTTTCCGTTAGCCGTACCGACCGTTACCTCTCCCGCCTTGATCCCGGGAGAAATATTGTCGAGGAAACGGGTGATGGCACCCTTGAACCGCGCCGCCTCGGCATCGGCTTGCGCCTGGGCCGCCGATACCGCCACCAGCGCGAACACCGTGATCGCGATGACCTTCATTGCCCGCAGCATCCTTGAAACCTCCGGTGGTTGCCCGGCCGGTAGTCTAGGCGCCACCACCTCCCTCAGGCAAACTGCTCCCGCGTCGCGTTGAAGCGGAGCGCGGGCCATTCCTTGATCGTGGTATTAAGATCCCATTCGTTGCGCGCCAGGAATACCGGCGCCGCGTCGTGATCCTCGGCGGACATCGCGCGGTTCTGATCGAGAAAGCGCTTCACCTCCGCCCCCTCGCCCTCGACCCAGCGGGCGGTGTCGTAAGGGGCGGGCTCGAAGCGCACCAGGAGCTCATATTCGCTTTTGATGCGGGCGGCGAGCACCTCGAGCTGAAGCGCTCCCACCACCCCCACGATCCAATCGCCGCCCAGGAGCGGCTTGAAGAGCCGCGTCACGCCTTCCTCGGCGAGTTCGCCAAGCGCACGCTTCAGATGCTTCGACTTCATCGGGTCATCGAGCCGCACCCGGCGCAGAATCTCGGGCGCAAAATTAGGGATGCCGGTGACGCGGATCTCGTCGCCTTCCGAGAGCGTGTCGCCGATACGCAGGCTGCCATGGTTCGGGATGCCGATGATATCGCCGGGCCAAGCCTCCTCGGCGAGGTTGCGTTCGCGCGCCAGGAAAAACACCGGATTCTGCACGCTCATAAGCCGACCGCTGCGGCCATGTTTGAGTTTCATGCCGCGCTTGAAACGCCCCGAACACAGTCGCAAAAAGGCGACCCGGTCGCGATGTTGAGGATCGATATTGGCCTGAACCTTGAAAACAAAGCCGGTGACCCGCGATTCTTGCGGGTCGATCTCCCGCGGCAGGGCCGGCTGCGCCCGGGGTTGGGGCGCGAGTGCCGCGATGCCATCGAGAAGCTCGCGCACGCCGAAATTATTGATCGCACTCCCGAAGAAGACCGGTGTCATGTGGCCCGCGGCATAGGCGCTGCGATCGAAGGCGGGGCAGAGGCCGCGCACCATCTCCACCTGCTCGCGCAAGCGGCTAAGCGAGTCCGCCGGCAGGCTTGCCGCCAGACGCGCATCATCGAGCCCCGCGCAGCGCAGCGGCTCGACCACCCGCCCGCCAACGCCCCGATCAAAGAGCAGCAGCGCGTCGGCGAAGAGGTCATAGCTTCCCTTGAAATCGCGCCCCATGCCGATGGGCCAGCTTGCCGGGGTGACCTCGAGCGCGAGGCTCTTTTCGATCTCGTCCATGAGATCGAACGGGTCGCGCCCCTCGCGGTCGAGCTTGTTGATGAAGGTGATGATCGGCACGTTGCGCAAGCGGCACACTTCGAAGAGCTTCAAGGTCTGCGCCTCGATCCCCTTGGCGGCGTCGATCACCATGACCGCGCTATCGACCGCGGTGAGCGTGCGATAGGTGTCCTCGCTGAAATCCTGGTGGCCGGGCGTGTCGAGAAGATTGAAAATGAGGCTGCGATGCTCGAAGGTCATTACCGCCGAACTCACGGAAATACCGCGCTCGCGCTCGACTTCCATCCAATCCGACCGCACCCGGCGCCGCTCGCCCCTGGCCTTCACTTCGCCGGCAAGCTGAATGGCGCCCCCGAAGAGAAGCAATTTCTCGGTGAGGGTGGTCTTGCCGGCATCGGGATGGGAAATGATCGCGAAAGTGCGCCGCTTGGCGATTTCGACGGCGAGCGAATCCATGGACGCTCTTTAGGCGCGCGCCGGCGAAAAATCAACTCGTCCAACCGACGCGCGCAAGTTCTTGCTTTTGCTCGCGATTAGGATGAATATAAGACAGCTTTCGAGGAATGTTCCAATGCGGAAAAAAATCTTTTTTGCCATGAGTCTCTCGCTCTTCCTGGTGAGTGGGGGGTGGGCCTTCGCCCAGAGCAAGGAGCATGACGCCCTTGCGCTTGACACCAGAGACTTTCATGTGCGCGGCCATATCACCAATATCGCGGGCGACACGATCCTGGTGAGCCCCCATAGCGGTGCGCCGATCTCGGTGAAATTGCTCGACCAGAGCTATGTTTTCATGGTCGAGAAGGCGGCGAGCGGGGATATCAGGAGCGGCGAGTTCATCAGCACGGCGGCAACGCGCGGCCGGGATGGGAGGCTTCTCGCCAAGGAAGTCACGATCTATCCGGATTTTGCCCGCAACGGCCCCGACGGGCGCTTTCAATGGGATCTAGGCCAGGACAGCTCGTTGACCATCGGCCGTGTCGGCGATGTCACGAGCTTTGGCGATACCCGCGTGATCGGACTCACTTTCTCGAGCGGGTCGGACGAGGTCACCATCCCCACCCAAGCGCCGATCGTCACTTTCGGGCATGGTAACCGCGAGGATCTCCGGGTCGGCGCCTCGGTCTTCATCCCCGCCTTCCGCCAGCCTTCCGGTCTCCTCGCCACCTATTCGATCTTCGTCGGCGATCATGTGCCACCCCCGATGTAATTATGATCACGAAAAAGTGAGCGGGTCTCGACGAAAGGCCCCACGCGCGGCATGGTAGGCGCGTGATGATGCGGCCCCTCGCATCACACCAACCAGGGAGATTTTTTTCCATGCGGGCGATTTCTATGTTCGTCGGGGCGTTTCTCGCCCTGGCGATGGTGCCGGCCCTCGCGCAAGAGGCGCAGCAGGGCACGCCGGTCCATGTGCGCGGCAAGATCGTGAAGCTCACTGGCCAGTCACTGGTGGTGAAGCCCAAGAGCGGCGATGCGGTCACCGTGACCCTTGACCCGAAGGCCAATATCCTGGGGGTCACCAAGACCACGCTCTCCAAGGTCAAGAACGGGGATTTCATCGGCACGGCGGCGGGTCCAGGCAAGGATGGCAAGCTCTATGCCAAGGAATTGGTGCTGTTCCCGGAATTCGCCCGCGGCTTTGCCGAAGGTCATTATGACTGGGATCTCGGGCCCACCGGCAATAGCATGACCAACGCCACCGTCGCCGAAGTCACCGGCAAGGGCAAGGGCCGCGTCCTCAAACTCACTTACAAGGGCGGCGAGAACGAGATCATCATTCCCGCCAAAGCCCCGATCGTGACGTTCGGCGCGGGCAACAAGACCCTCTTGAAGAAGGGCGCGTCGGTGTTCATCCCCGCCAACAAGATGGCCGATGGCACGATCGTCAGCAACACGGTTCTCGTCGGCAAGCATGGCGTCGTGCCGCCGATGTAAGAAGGCGGGCTTCCTCTTAACACCAAAGTGCGATGTCGCATGGGCCGCCGGATCGATCGACCGGCGGCCCTTTCTACTGAGATGAAAAAGAATAAGCTCAAGGAGGATGAATGGCGGAACCCGGAAGCTGGTCGCGTTATTTACTGATGTTAAGCGCGGTATGGGTCATCGCCATGCTCTGGCACCTCTATCCTCATTTCAAAGATACGATCCGTCTCGAGGACGGGCGGCTCACCGAGGTCAGCGCCTATCTCGAGGATCGCTGCGGCCAGAAGGTGGGGCCCGCGGCCGCGACCTGCCTTGCCCAGGCGCGCGAGACGGCCAATGAATTGCTGCGGCGCGAGCAAGCAAAATCGGTCCTGCTGATCGAGGCGCCGCTCTTCCTCTATGTGCTGATCTATCTGCCCTTCTCCTTCCTTTCGCGTTCGCGGCGATCATAATGACGATATCGAGCCGCCAGCTTTGGCGCCTGGCCATACCGATCATCCTCGCGAATCTCACTGTACCGCTTCTGGGCGCCGTCGATACCGCCCTCGCCGGGCATTTTCAGAACGAAGCCTATCTCGGCGGCGTGGCTTTGGGCGGGCAGGTCTTCACCCTTCTTTATTGGAGCCTGAGCTTTCTGCGCATGGGGACGACCGGCCTCACCGCGCAAAGCGCGGGCGAGGGCTCGCGCCGGCTCGCGCGGCTCATCTTCTGGCGCGGCCTCATCCTCGCAAGCGCTTTGGGTTCGGCATTCATCCTCCTCGAACCGGTGATCCTTTATCTCCTCCATGAGGCGGTGCGCACCGGGCCCGACGTCCGCGCGGTGGCCGATCTTTATATCTCGGTCCGCCTCTGGTCGGCGCCGGCGAGCCTCGGCAATTTCGTCGTGCTGGGCTGGCTTCTGGGCCGCCTCCAGGCGCGCACCGCACTTGGCCTCCAGCTCCTGATCAACGGCGTCAACGCGGTACTCGCCCTCTTCTTTGTTATCGGATTGGGTTGGGGCGTAGCGGGGATCGCGGGCGCCACCGCGCTCGCCGATGGCATCGGGTTGGCGGTAGGGCTCTCGGTAGTATGCCGCCCCTTGGAGCGGGAAACCGTCACCCTCACCTGGCGCGAACTGATCGAGCCGCAGAGCCTCGGCCAATTCATGGCCATCAACCGCGACATCTTCGTCCGGACACTCTGCCTGCTCGCGGCCTTCGCCCTCTTCACGCTCGAAGGAGCGCGCCAGGGGGATCTCTTCCTCGCCACCAATGCCGTGCTGCTTACCTTCCAGAACATCGCCTCCTTCGGTCTTGATGGCATCGCCCAGGCCACCGAAGTGCTGGTGGGTGCCGCCATCGGTGCCGGCGATCGCCCGGGCTTCCGGCAAGCGGCGCGCCTCTCGCTCATCTCAGCCTTCCTCGCCGGTGGTGTTATGAGCCTGGTGTTTCTGGTCACCGGCCCCCTTCTCATCACCCTCTTGAGCGATTTGCCCGAGATCATTGCCAACGCCCTCACCTTCCTTCCCTGGGTCGTTCTGTGGCCGCTCATCGCGGTCTGGGGCTATCAGCTCGACGGGATCTTCATCGGCGCCACCCGCGCCCGCGAGATGCGGAACGCCATGGGTATTTCGCTCGCCCTCTTCGTGCTGGCGGCGTTGAGCTTGGAGCCCGCTTTCGGCAATCACGGCCTCTGGGCGGCCCTCACCCTCTTTATGGCGTCGCGCGCGATCACGCTCGCCTTTTATTTCACCCGGATCGAACGCCATATCATTCCCGTATCCTCACGACGGGAGTCGAGCCATGCAACGATCCTCGGCGGCGATTCTCCTGCTCGGCCTTGATCTCTTGGCATCACCCCGGTTGGCGCCCATTCCGGCATCGGCCTCGGACCAAGGCAAGATCACCATCGCGCAATGGCGCGTGCGGAGCGAATGTGCCCGCGAGGCGATCCGCAAATTTCCCGATTACACCCCGGCCTCGATCGCACAACGCAACGCCTATCGCCGCCGCTGCCTGCGCGAACACAACCTATCGGTCGAGGATGCGCCGGTGGCACGCTAGCGTGAGGGGTAATTTCCTTGAACCAAGGACTTTTTTGGGACCTTCGGCAACCTTTCCATCGAGGCATCGTTTAATCGCAGCGTCATTCAGTGGGTCTCTTTTGTTCGCCCATGGGTCGGGTTCTTGATCGAGGTCACTCTTGCCGGTTCACCTCATGCCACATCCTCGAGACTGGTTTCGTCACCGCCGCAAATCCGAGCCTCCTCACCCGTCGCAAACGGGGGAGGACCCGTTCCTTCTTGACGGGGTGCTGGAACTGGGTCCGTCCGTGCTCGAAAAGGGCGTGCTCGAAAAGGGCGCGCTCGAAAGGCGCGGGCCGATCCCCGCCCCGCGCGAGCGCGACAGCGAGGCGTTGCAGGCCGCGACCCTTGATCAGGAGGCCTTTCTGGTGCGTCCCAAACTCGTGCGCCCGGAACTGGTGCGTCCCGAACCGGTGCGTCCCGAACCGGCGCTGGAGCGGCTTGATCCCCCTCTCTCCGCGCCGAGGCCCGTGGTCCGGAACACGCGGGATTGGACGGAAGCACGCCGCGCCGCCTTCGCCCTCCATCGGATAGAGCCAACTCGGCCCCCGGAAGAGGCGCCGGTAGCAGTCCCCGAACCGGTGCGTGTCGATCCGCCGGAAGGTCCCAAGGAGGAAAGCGAGGCGCCTTCCTTTACGCTGGCGGCACCGGGTCTTTCCTGGGCGCGCGGGCGTGGGGCCAAGGTGGGTGGGCCGGCGCTCAATGCCGCGCTTCGCGACGCCTTCACGCCCACCCGCCCGAAGCTCGATCTCACGCTCTTTTCCGGCCGCCATCGCCAGATGCAGCGGATCATCGCCGCCATCGAGGAGGAGCGCGCCCATATCGTGGTCTATGGCGAGCGCGGCAGCGGCAAGACCTCGCTGGCGAACATTCTCGCCGGCAAGGCCACCGAGGCCGGCTATTTCGTGCAGCGCTTCGCCTGCGCCTCCGAATTGAGCTTCGACGATATTTTCCGGAGCTTTTTACGGCGCATCCCCGCGACTTTTCTCTCCGGCGGCGGCGAGGTCGGCGCCGGCCTCGAGAGCTTCGTGGATCTCGTGCCGGACGCGCCCCTCGGGGTCTCCGATCTCGCCAATGTCTTCGCCCGGATTTATGACAAGCATGTCATTCTGATCATCGACGAATATGACCGGGTGACGAGCGAGGATGTAAAGAACAAGCTTGCCGAACTCATCAAGAATCTCTCGGATGCGGGAACCCCGGTCACGCTGCTGCTGATCGGTGTCGCCGACAATGTGCGCGAGCTCCTCGGCAAACACCCCTCGCTCCAGCGCGCGCTGGTAACCATTCCCTTGCCGCTGATGTCGCCGCGCGAGATCGAGGGTATTCTCATCACGGGGGCGGAAAAATCGGGCATCGCCTTCGATCCCAAGGTAAGGCGCACCATTGTGAGTTTTGCCCAGGGCCTTCCCTATCACGCCCAGCTCCTGGGCCTCTTCGCCGCCCGCAACGCGCTCCGGCGGCACTCGATGACGGTCGAGCACGAAGATTTGCGCTACGCCATCGAACGCGCCTGCGAAGAAGCCGAGGCCCGAATCCGCGAGGCTTATGCCCTGGCCGTCGGGCATCAGGAAAGCTCTTCGTTCGTCGATGTCCTCTATCACGCGGCGATCTGCGCGAGCGACGAGTTCGGCACCTTCACCGCCGCCGATGTGGCCGCCGCCGCCAAGCGGTCCGAGGATGACGAGACCTTCTCGCTCCTCTCGCTGCAATACCCGCTCAAGAAGCTCACCGAGCCCGAACGCGGCGCGGTGCTCCGGCGCATGGCGGGGCCGGGGGGATTGCGCTATCAATTCTGCAATCAGATGATGCGTCACTATGTGCTCGTGCGTCAGGCGGTCCAACGCGGGCTGATTTAGCGCTAGAGGGTTGCATTCTCCGGATCTTCCCATAGGATTGGTTGGAAGATCTTGGGGAGTGACAAACATGAAAACCGCTACCTTCTTCGCCTTCATAGTCTTGGCCGCGTGCTTCGGGGCAAGGGGTGCCAGCGCCGCGTGCGACCCGGTCGGCAATACCGGCTTCATCTGTGGGACCTTCAATTCCGAGGATCTGGTCCAGGTCGCGGGCACGCCCTGGATCATCGCGAGCGGCCTCGCCGAGCCGGTGGGTCATCTTTACCTCATCGATGCGCGGAGCCACGAGGTGACGGTGCTCATCCCCGGGACCGAGGTCGCCTTTCATCAAGACAAGGCCAGTTATGGCGCCTGCCCGGGCGCTCCCGATCAAAAGACTTTCTCCGCGCACGGCCTCAATATTCGCCGCGAGGCCGATGGCACCGACACGCTCTATGTGGTCCATCATGGCGGGCGCGAATCGATCGAGATCTTCACGCTCGACGCCCGACACGGGCAGCCCAAGCTCACTTGGGTAGGGTGCGTGGTCTATCCCCCCAACACTTCGCCCAATGCGGTGGCCCCGCTTCCGGGCAAGGGTTTCGCGGCGACCAGCCTCTTCAATCCCAACGACCCCAAATTCGCCGACAAGCTCTTCGCCAAGGAACCCATGGGCAACAGCTTCACTTGGCATCCGCACAAGGGCTGGGAGTTGATCGCGGGTGCGGCGGACATTTCCGGCGACAATGGCATCGAGACCTCGCGCGATGGGAAGTGGGTCTTCATCGCGGGTTGGGGGGATGAGACGCTGGTCCGCCTGTCACTCGACCCGAAGCACCCGAGCCGGGACGTCATCAAGACCGGCTTTCATACCGACAATCTGCGCTGGGGACCCGATGGCGTCCTTTATGCCGCGGGGCAGGCCGATACCGCTCAGAACATCTTCGGCTGCTTTGCCAGCAAGAGCGAGATCTGCACCAACCCCTTCACCGTGCTCAAGGTCGACCCCCAGAGCCTGGCGCACGAGGCGGTAATCGAGGACAAGGGCAGTCTTGCGTTCGGCGGCGGCACCACCGGCCTCAAGGTCGGCCATGAATTCTGGGTCGGCACCTTCCGCGGCGACAAGATCGCGATCCTCGCCGGTCATTGATCATAAATGACTTGGAATCCTGGGGATGGATCGTCATGGACCATAATCTTCGTATTTTTTTGCGTAGATTACTCTGACCCCATTTCCCTACTAGGCCGGCGACGGCTCGGCGCGGATCGTCAATGGGGCGGCCACCAATACCGCGCCGTCCAACGAACTGGATTTCGTGGGGGGCAGCACGGATTAAAACCTGTGGTTTGTTCAATCCGGCAAGGATCTCGAGATCGATGTGATGGGGACCAAGAGCCAGGTCACCATCGCCGGATGGTTTTCGAGCACGGAGAAAGAAATGGGGTCAAAGAAATGAAAGAAATGGGGTCAAAGAAATGGGGTCAGAGACAATTTCTTCATGGAAACAAATCCACTCTAACCCCATTTCCACCCTATTTCCGCTGGCCCCATTTCCGCTGATCATAAAGGCCTCTCTCCCGCATCTTTGTGGGAGAGAGGTGTCCATCGGCTGCCCTACTTGAGGCGGCCGAGGGGAGAATGAGAGGCATTCGCGCGCCCCCTGCCTTCTGGCCCCTTCACCTTCCCACCGCCGATGCTTTAGAACGAGCGGTGGGCCCTTCCTCTGCCGCATGTGGGCAGGGAGCTTTTTTGGGGCGGCGCATTACCGCGATCACCAACTGGACCAACCCTTGGCGGTAATGATCCGGTGACCGCGCCGCGTTTCGTTTCAAAATTATATTGAACTTAGTTCAGAATAGGGCTATCAATCTGATCAATGTTCAATTGTCACGGAATCGGGAGAATGTCCACCCCCTCTCGCGCCTTGGCGCTACATTTCGCCCCACCAAGCGCTTTTGCAAGCGATATCAACCTTCGCGTTCGCGCCGCGCTTAGAAACGATGCGAGATGCCGCTTCGCCACCGCGAGCCAGTGGTGGAGCGCGGCGCTTGTTCTGGCACTAAGCGCCACTGCCTATGCTGCTTTGTTGAGCCGGGTGATATCGCCTTTCGTCGCGAGCTGGTGCGTCGTCGCGGTTGGCTTTGGCATCTTCATGACGATCGCGCAGGTCGGCCACGATGCCGCGCACGGTGTGCTCTCATCAAAACCTTGGCTTAATCGTTTGGTTGTCTTCGTGGTTTTTGCCCTTGCCGGCATTGATGGCGCGCTTTGGCGCGATCGCCACATTCGGCTTCACCATCAGTTCGTCAATTTGCCGGGCACGGGGATCGATGCCGATTCTGTGAAACTGCTTCGGTTGGCGCCGGACAAACCCTGGCGGTGGTGGCATCGTTTTCAGCCATTCTATGCCCCCCTCTTCTATATGTGCGGCCATATGGGCCTCGCCTGGATCGAGGATTTCGCCAGCCTCCATGCCGCACGCAAGACCGGGCGCCGAAACTTCATGAGATGGCGCGCGATTGTGATTTTTGCCGCCGGTAAAATCATTCATGCCGTGCTATTTCTGCTCCTTCCGCTCTGGCTGCTGCGGCCGTCTCTCCTGACGTTGGGACTGAGCTATGCGCTGGCCAGCGGCGTCTTTGCGATCTGCTTTGTCATTCTTGTAGTCGGAACTCACGTTTCGGATCTCGCTGCTTTCCCGCTCCCGGACTGCGATGGCAGGATTCCTCATGATTGGGCCACGCATCAAGTAATGACGGCGGTAGATTGGGCGCCGACCCGCCCCGTGGCGGCGATGCTGTGTGGGGGCGCCAACGCACATCTCGCCCATCATCTCTTTCCCGGCTTCGCTCACTGCCATCTGGCGTGGCTGTCGCAGATCATCGTCGTCGCGGTTGTCGATCATCGGTTGCAGCATCGCGTGACAAGCTTTGCCGGCATGATCCTCGCTCAGTGGCGTCATTTGGTTGTGCTTAGTCGTCCCCCTGTTGACAAGGCGGGAAAAGAACTCGATTTTATTTTTTGAGTGTCGAAGAGCCCGATCACCATGGGTCCGGCCCAACGTATCACGCAGGGGTTAACCCGCCTCGCAGCCGCTCGATCTGGCGCCGATCGACCGGCAGATCGGCCGCCTCCTGCAAGTGAACCAGCGCGCCGCCACGCGCTTTGTGGGTCGACCAAGGGCTTGTAGTACCTTCGCTTCCCCAACGACAAGATCGCGATCCTCGCCCGTCCCTGACCGGACAGGTCTGAGGATCCGCAAAATCCTTGATGGGTCAACATAGGAACATCAGCCGCGCCGCGCCGCCTTGATCGCGGCGACGTCGATCTTCTTCATGCCCATCATCGCATCAAACGCGCGCTTCGCTTCATCGCCGCCGACCGCCAGCGCTTCGGTCAGCACGCGCGGCGTGATTTGCCAGGAGATGCCCCACTTGTCCTTGCACCAACCGCACGCACTTTCTTGGCCGCCATTGCCGATAATGGCGTTCCAGTAACGATCGGTCTCGTGCTGATCGTCGGTGGCGATCTGGAACGAGAAGGCTTCGCTATGTGTGAATGCGGGACCGCCGTTGAGGCCGAGACAAGGGACGCCGGCAACTGTGAATTCGACCGTCAGCACGTCGCCTTCCTTGCCGGATGGGTAGTCACCGGGTGCACGGTGGACGGCACCCACCGCACTGTCAGGAAAGGTCTCGGCATAGAAGCGGGCAGCAGCCTCGGCGTCCTTGTCGTACCACAGGCAAATCGTGTTCTTTGCCATTATGTGTCCTTTCGCTTTGAAGCCAAATTCCAGCCTTATACCCCCATCCGCTGTGTTCTGAGTTAGGTAGCCCAAGCGCATTTCCCAATCCCAGAAGGGTCCGTTTCGGCTTGGCCGTCGCCAAAAATCCCAGACACGCTCACATCTCCAGGGGTCTCCTGCGTAAATTTCGGCCTACCCGGGCGACTTGAGCGCAGCCTCGATCGCCGCAATCTCGGCCTCGACATCGATCTCGAGCGCGGCGGTGACCTCGAGGCGGCGATCCTCAAGCACATGCATCTTCCCTCGCCGACGGCGGCGCCAGGACATGACGCTCGCATCACGCGCCGCCAAAAGTGCCCCCATGTGCGGCCGGAAAAGCTGGAAGAGCGCGGTCAGCCATTGATTGAGTCGGCGCGAAGGGGTGTCGAGATCGATGGCGAAACGCTCGAGCATCGCGCTCACATCATTGGCCGCGTACCAGGTCTCGCCGGTCA
>Ga0070735_10003147_pt1 | contig 14571 bp, 15 predicted proteins | sample Coa_R1_FD_66443 | JGI IMG/M metagenome (GOLD analysis project Ga0070735, IMG submission 66443) | Surface soil microbial communities from Centralia Pennsylvania, which are recovering from an underground coalmine fire - Coalmine... | ecosystem: Environmental > Terrestrial > Soil > Unclassified ...
CAGAGCCCAAGCGTTTCCACACAGAAAGATAGTGACAAATTCTGAATAATCAACAAAGCGTTCAATCTTCCGCACTGCACCACGGGAGGTCGTATGACAGAAATTACTTATTCTTCAATAGTATATGAGAAGATTGGCGTTATTGGCGCGGGGGCCTGGGGAACGGCTCTGGCTTGCGTCGCAGCCAAAGCAGGACGCCGCGTCACCCTGTGGGCGATGGAGCCGGACGTGGTCGATTCGATCACGCGCACAGGCAAGAACGAACGATTTCTTCCTGGGACGCCTCTGCCTTCTGAGATCCACGCCACGAATGATCTGGCGGTAGCGGCCAAAGCCGACGCGCTTTTAATTGCCACACCGGCACAACATTTGCGCGATATGCTGCACCGCTTTGCGCCTCATTTGACCGACGATGCGGCGCTTGTGCTGTGCGCCAAAGGCATCGAACGCGCAAGCGGCCTCCTCCTGACCGAAGTGCTTGCCGAGACTCTGCCGAGGGCGCAAGCCGCCATTCTATCGGGACCGTCATTCGCCCGTGATGTCGCAAACGACTTCCCGACAGCGGTCACGATTGCCGCCGCGCGGATGGAGGTTGCCAAACGACTTCAGGCGAGTTTGGGCCATCGCCAGTTCCGCCCCTATGTGAGCGACGATGTCGTTGCCGTGGCACTCGGTGGTGCGGCAAAGAACGTCTATGCGATCGGTTGCGGAATTGCCGACGGGCTTGGCTTGGGCGAAAGCGCGCGCGCTGCTCTTCTGGCACGAAGCTTCGCAGAGCTGACGCGTCTGGGCGAGGCTATGGGTGGACGCGCGGAAACATTTATGGGGCTCTCGGGTCTTGGTGATCTCGTTCTGAGCGCCACCAGTTCGTCTTCCCGCAACTTTGCGTTTGGCCAGAAACTCGGCCAAGGGCAGACACTGCGGATGCTTCTGACCTCCGACGGACCCCTGATTGAAGGTGCGGAGACGGCACGCCCGCTATTGGTGCGCGCGCACAAACATGGCGTCGAGATGCCCATTGCGGCGACGGTCGCGGCCGTTCTGGACAGTGCTCTGCCGCCGGCGGCGGCACTCGATCAGCTCATGAACAGACCGCTTGGGCCGGAACGCAAATAATATTCCTGATCGCACGCGTGCCGCGCTAAAGTCGCGACCCACTACCAAGGGCGTTCTCCATGCTCTTCATCGTCACTGCTATCGACAACGACGACTCGCTTGCGCTGCGAATGGCTACGCGCGACGCGCACTTCGCTTACGCTCGTGAGTCCGGGTGTGTTCGGCTTGGAGGGCCTTTCCTAGACGCCAAAGGTGACATGTCAGGCAGCATGATCATCTTTGAAGCAGAAGACTTGACCGCGGCACGCCAATGGCATGCGAACGATCCTTATGTGAAGGCGGGGTTGTTCGCACATTCCGAGGTCCGGCCATGGAAACCGACGTTCAACGGCTGCGACGCCAAGTTTTAGGAGGGAAACAATGGCGTACTGGCTATTCAAAACAGAACCCGAGACCTGGTCCTGGGAGATGCAGAAGAAAAAAGGAGCCAAGGGAGAACCGTGGAGCGGGGTGCGCAACCACCAGGCCAAGAGCAACATGAAGAAAATGAAAAAAGGTGAGCAAGGCTTTTTTTATCACTCGGGCAAGGCGCGCGAGATCGTCGGGATCGTAGAAGTGATCCGCGAGTACCGGGCCGATCCGACCGATGAGACTGGCAAGTTCGGCCTGGTCGACGTCAAGGCGATTTCGGAATTGTCCAAGCCGTTCACGCTCGCCGAGGCTAAGATGGATCCGAAGCTTGCCAAGATGACGTTGGTGAGGTTTTCACGCCTCTCGGTTCAGCCTGTCACCCCGGACGAGTGGCGACACATCTGCAAATTGGGCGGGGCGCACGCACTCTAGCGCCGTTGGTAGATTGTTCCACCGCCGTCCTGCGTCACGCTGAAGAGATTGACGCATTTGGGCTTGTTGAGATCGCGGCACATCAAGTCGAATGTGATCTGGTATCGCGCGGCATCGGTCTGTGCAAAACAGGTGTAGCGGCCTCTGACCGCGCCGACCTGCACAAGATCGCTCGCCAGCTTCGTATAAGCGGGAACCAGCGCAAATCCCTGTGCCGATGCGAGACCCGCGGTGCATAACGCCACCGCAAGCTGCCGCGCGACAGCAACCGTGCGCGCCGGTGGCGGGGCAATCAGCTTTGGCGGCGAAAGGATGGCGACAACCACGACGGCCGCGAGAAGTACTCCGCCAAGCGCCGCGAAGGTGCGAGCAGCGATCCATTCTCGGCGCAACCCGGCCATATTTGCCTGTTGATCGGTCATCGCGGCTCCTTAACTTCCCAATGCCTTGACAATCTCTTCCGTCATTTTTTTGGCATCGCCGAATAACATCATGGTGTTGTCACGGAAAAAAAGTTCGTTCTCGACGCCGGCATAGCCTGAGCCCATTCCTCGCTTCACGAAGAGTACCGTCTTTGCGCGTTCCACATCCAGGATCGGCATACCGAAGATCGGGGACTTGGGATCTGTCTTTGCAGATGGATTGGTTACATCGTTTGCACCAATCACATAGGCTACGTCGGCCTGGGCGAACTGTGAATTGATGTCTTCGAGCTCGAATACTTCGTCGTAAGGCACGTTTGCTTCGGCCAGCAGGACATTCATATGGCCCGGCATACGGCCCGCCACTGGATGAATCGCGTACGATACTTTGACGCCTTCCCGTTTGAGGATATCGGCCATCTCGCGCACCGCGTGCTGAGCCTGCGCCACCGCCATGCCGTAACCAGGGACAATGATCACCGTTCCCGCATTCTTCATGATGAAGGCCGCGTCGTCGGCAGACCCTTGCTTGACGGGCCGCGCCTCAACGCCGCCTGCAGCCACTGCGCTCTCACCGCCAAATCCACCGAGGATAACTGAGACGAAACTACGGTTCATGCCCTTGCACATGATGTACGAAAGAATCGCGCCAGACGAACCGACCAGCGCGCCGGTAATGATCAGCGCCGAATTCTCCAGCGTGAACCCGATGCCCGCGGCGGCCCAGCCCGAATAGGAATTGAGCATGGAGATGACGACAGGCATGTCAGCGCCACCGATCGGAATGATCAGCGTGATCCCGAACACAAAAGAGAGGATGGCAATCGACCAGAATGACCAGACCGGCTGGTAGGTTGCGAAATAAACGACTAGTCCGACGATGACGGCGAAAATCAGGATGTTGAGGACGTGGCGGGCGGGGAGCAGGATCGGTGCGCCACTCATATTGCCGTTGAGTTTGGCAAAAGCGATGAGCGAGCCGGCGAAGGTGATGGCGCCGATGGCGACGCCGAGACTCATCTCGATCAAGCTCTGCAGGCGGATCGCCCCTTCCGTCCCGATGCCATAAGCCTGAGGAGAATACAGCGCCGCTCCAGCCACAAGCACGGCAGCGAGACCGACAAGCGAATGGAACGCTGCAACAAGCTGTGGCATCGCTGTCATAGCGATGCGGCGGGCGATGATTGCGCCAATGCCTCCGCCGATTGCAACGCCGGCAACGATCATGACCCAGGTGAGCGTATCGACGAGGTTAGCGACCCACATGGTCGTCGCAGCGGCGATCGCCATGCCGATCATGCCATTGCGATTTCCCGCGCGCGACGACGCAGGAGAGGACAATCCGCGCAACGCCAAGATGAAGAGAATGCCCGATATGAGATAGGCGAGCGCTGCGACGTCGGCCTTCATTGCGCGCTCACTTCTCTCTTTTTTTGTACATCGCGAGCATGCGCGCGGTAACCAGAAAACCGCCGAAGATATTGATGCTGGCGAGAATTAGTGCGCCGAAACCGAGCAACTTTGACGTCCATGATGACGCGCCCAACGAAGTTATAGATACGGCAATCAACGCACCGACGACGATGACGGATGAGATGGCATTGGTGACGCTCATGAGCGGTGTGTGGAGCGCCGGCGTTACGCTCCACACCACGAAATAGCCGACGAAGATCGCCAACACGAAGATTGTCAGGCGAAAGACAATCGGATCGACCATAACTAACCTTTCAGCACGGGATGCACGACCTGTCCGTCGCGCGTCAGTCCGGCGCCCTTCACGATTTCGTCTTCCCAATTCAGAGCGAGTGCTCCGGTCTTCTTATCGACGATAAGCGATACGAAATTGAACAGGTTTCTGGCATAGAGCGACGAAGAGTCCACTGCAAGGCGTCCCGCAAGGTTTGTGTAGCCCATGATCGTGATGCCATGGGCTTCGACCACTTGATCGGGTTTCGTGAGCGGCGTGTTGCCACCCTGCTCCGCCGCCAGATCGACGATGACCGAACCCGGCCTCATCGTCTTGATCATCTCTTCGGTGACAAGCACCGGCGCCTTGCGTCCCGGAATGAGTGCCGTTGTGATGACGATATCCTGCCGCTTGATTGTTTCGGCAATCAGTACTGATTGCTTTGCTTGATACTCCGCCGACATCGGCTTTGCATAGCCGGCCGCGGTCTGCGCGTTCTTGAACTCGTCATCCATCACCGCGACGAACGTCGCGCCTAACGACTCGACTTGCTCCTTGGTAGCGGGTCTCACGTCCGTAGCCGAAACGATGGCACCGAGCCGACGCGCCGTTGCTATTGCCTGCAGGCCGGCCACGCCGACACCCATTACGAGCACGCGTGCGGGCGCAATCGTGCCGGCCGCCGTCATCATCATAGGCATGGCGCGGCCGAATTGTGCAGCCGCATCGATCACAGCCTTATAGCCGGCGAGATTCGCCTGACTCGAAAGAACGTCCATCGCCTGAGCGCGCGAAATACGCGGCAAGAGTTCCATCGCGAATGCATTTACGCCCTGTTCCGCGAGTTTGGTCGGCGTATCTTTGTCCGTGTAAGGAGCAAGCAGAGCCACCAGCACGGCGCCGTTCTGCATGGCAGCGATTTGGGCCGCGGCGGGGGCACGGACGGAAAGCACGATGTTTGCCCCCGACAAAGCTGCAGCGCTATCGGCAGCAATGACGGCTCCGGCCGCCTGGTAATCCGCGTCCGTCATGTGCGCGGCCACTCCGGCGCCCGACTCGACGGCTACGTCCACGCCGAGGCCCTTGTACCTCTTCACGGTATCGGGCGAAGCCGCGACACGTGTTTCGCCGTCGCGGCGCTCCTTAAGGATAGCGAGTTTCATGAACTATGGATCAGCCGTGGGTGCGGAAAATAGCCAAAAGTATCATCAGAACAACAGCGCCCAAAATCGACCATCTGGCGAACGACGTGAAGCTTTCCCAGGACTTAACATGCTCGCTGATGTCCATCTCTCCACGTCTGTCAGGTGAATCGCCATGTGCGGCCATTTTGCGCCCCGTGTTCCAGTTGTTGCGACTATAGCAACTGACCTCGAGCGCACAACGTTCAAAACGCCGCTGTTATAATACCTTGCGCGTGGCGGTCGAATGCTCCCAGTCGGCCAGCAAAGCGCGAAGAGCCGCGACGAGAGCGAGGGGCTGGTCGAGCATGATGTGGTGTTGGGCTTGCGGAATTTCGACCATCGGTGCCGAGCGGCCCAAGAGATTGAACATGTACTCGCCGATCTGCGGCGGAAGCAGAACCGAATGCTCGCCACGAAATACTGCGATACGGCAACGCGTAGCCTTGAGGCGCTCAGCAGTGTCGCCGATCGAAAAGCGCTGCCAGATCGCGGGATCGAATTTCCAGGTGAACCCACCCGCAACTTCCTTCAAGGAGTTTCGCGCGACCCAATCGACGAGATAGAGGTTTTCCGACGTTTGCGGCGGCATGAGGCGAAACCGTGCCATCGCCGCGGCCAGCGACGGGTAGACGTTGTGCGGCTTGATTTCACGCTTGGGTGGACCACCCGGTCGGTCGGGTGGGTTGACCGGAGAATCGACAATCACAACACCAGCCAGTCTGTCGCCATAGAGACCACCGGTCAGCATGGTGACGAAACCGCCGAAACTGTGCGCAATGATCACAGGTGGCTCGTCAAGCTGGAACATGCCCGCATCCTCGCAAACCGCGAGCTCCTCGCGCGCAAACGTCTCCATGGCGTAGCCGTCTTTGCGCCAGTCGCTGTCGCCCATGCCCGAGAGATCCATCGCCGCGACGTTGTAATCGCGCGCGAGGAAGGGAGCGATAAAGTCCCACCAATGAGCATGCGCTGCGTTGCCGTGGACGAGAAGCAGTCCGGGGCGGGCGCGATCGCCCCAACGCAGATAGTGAATTCTGGCGCCGGCGACTTGGACGAAACTGCTCTCCGGCTTGATTGCCAGTGCGTCCTTGAACCATTGCGGCGCGGGCGGCGGCGCACCGTCAAGAGCTGCGAGTGGTCCCTCCGTTGCGGAAATGTTGAACATCTGTCTCTCGGTGTCGGGAATCCGGCCCGGGATCGGCGGCATTCTCGGCGCGTCGGACATCAGCAGTGTCCTACTCTTTGCAAAACCTTCGATTGGCGCAATGCATTACTCCTAACGTCATACGCGCAGATCATGCGAGCCACTCAAGCCAGGTACCGTGAGGGTGGCTGCGAGCCAACCTCTTCTCTTCGCGTAGCCCATCAGTGTAGCGAATCGCCGCCAAAATATAGAGTTCGCCGTCAAACTCGAAGGAAATGCGCCAGACCGGACGTCTCAGTCCAGCGACCAAGAGCAGGTCCTCCAGGGCGCGTTTCATCTCGCGCGCGAATTGGTAGACGGCGATCGTGTGGTACACGCAGGGCACTTGTTCCATCGGCACATCGGCAAGAGCTGCGGGCAACAAGTCGAGTGCATCTCCAGCTCTGATCGTGGGCTTGCGCGTCATGAAGAGTTGGATCGCGTGGTCCAGTCTTGCAAGTCTCGTGGGTTGGTCGGGCCAGATCAGGGCGCGCAACCAATCGCGGTCATCCGCCTTTGACAAATCGATCGGATTGAGTTCGAGCCCGATTCGTCCGGCGATCGTCGGCACGGGTCCGAAGGGTGGCATTCGTTCGCCACGCAATTCACAATCGATCATCAAATCAGCCGCTGCATTGACGGTTCCCGCAATGGCCCCATTCCTCAAATAACGGACTCCATAGGAGTCCCAGATCATGTTCAAGCCAGCACTTGGCCCAATCTCAATCAACGACAATGCGCTCGTGGTCCCAACAGCGACGAAGCGAAATGCGGCATGAAGCAAAGCGCTCCGGCCGATCTCATTGGTGTTTGTTACGCGCGTCTTGATGAGCGCCAGAACCGCGTCGCGATGGATTGTGACGAAATCGCGAAAATCCGGAAACGGATCTCCGTCTTCGGTTGAGATAGCGCCGCCAACAGTAGGGTAAAACCGCTTAAGCGGATGATCCGCTCCTCGTAACAGGAGAAAATGCACTGCGCCAAGGATCATATTCGCATGCGGCTGACCCGGTCGCGCGTGTTTACAGAGCGCCTGCAACTCCTGGCTTTCGCCGATGCCAGTCGAAATCCGCGAGTAGAGCGGACTTCCTGTGCGCTTCGCGTCTTGCGCGAAGAATGTCCAGTAGTCGATTCCGCTCATCTGCCCGCTCGTTCACATCTTGTTAATCGAATTCCAATTGTTCCGCGATAGGACAGGTTTAAACGCGGCATTTACCGGTTTGGCGCGAAGATGGCCTATTCGATTTTGGGAACGGAATGATGGCGCAGACAATTCTCGTTGTCGACGATGATCCGGTGCAGCGCCGGCTTCTCGAAGCGGCCATCACACGCTCGGGGATGCAGGTCGTCACCTCACCCGGCGGCGGCTTGGCGCTCGAACTGATCAACGGCCCGCGCGGCGAACAAATCGCGCTCATGTTGCTCGATCTTATTATGCCGGACATGGGCGGACTGGAAGTGCTCGCGAGACTGCGGCAATCCAATTCGGATCTCCCCGTGATCGTCCTTACCGCCAAAGGCGGAATAGATTCCGCGGTTGAAGCCATGCGTGCGGGTGCCAGCGATTTTCTGGTCAAACCCGCGAGTCCCGAGCGCATCGCAATCTCGATCCGCAACCAGCTGAAGATCGGCACATTATCCGGCGAGGTCACGCGCCTCAAAAAGAGAACCGAAAATCGCCTGACCTTCGACGATCTGGTTGCCCAGTCGAATGAAATGAAGCAGGTCTTCCGGCTCGGCCGACGCGCGGCGCAATCGAACATTCCAATTCTGATCGAAGGAGAGTCGGGAGCCGGCAAAGAACTCATCGCGCGCGCAATTCAGGGTTCTTCTGAACGTGCCGGACGGCCCTTCGTCACGGTCAATTGCGGAGCAATCCCGGAAAACCTCATCGAATCGATCCTCTTCGGCCATGAGAAGGGTTCGTTCACAGGAGCGACTGAAAAACACCTGGGCAAATTCCAGGAAGCCGATAGCGGCACCTTGTTTCTCGACGAGATCGGTGAACTTCGGCTCGACATGCAAGTCAAGCTTCTGCGAGCACTACAAGAAGGAGAAGTCGACCCGGTCGGATCAAAGCGCCCAGTAAAAGTCGACGTTCGCATCATGTCCGCGACGAACCGAGATCTCGCGCTGCGGGTACGCGATGGGCACTTCCGCGAAGATCTCTACTATCGCTTGAATGTATTTCCGATCGTCGTCCCGGCTCTGCGCGATCGTCGCGACGACATTCCCGAACTCGCCAGACACTTCATCGCGCGTTTCGCCGCCGAGGAAAACAAGTCGATGACCGGGCTGACTCCGGAGGCAGCCAATTTGCTCGAAAATTTCAACTGGCCGGGCAATGTTCGTCAGCTCGAAAATACAATTTTCCGCGCCGTCGTGCTGTGTGAAGACGAGATACTGGACGTGGGCGACTTTCCTCAAATCGCAACTGCGATGGGGATCGAGGCCAAACGCAGGTCGAGCTCGTCCGATCTGTCGGTCACATACAACGGCGCAGGCTTGCATTCGACCGCTGCGCACAAGCACGCCGCTCCCTATGCGCTTTCCGGAACAGACAATTCCGGCCATATGCGCAAATTGGAGGACATCGAGTCCGAGGTAATCCGCATGGCCATCGCGCGCTATGATGGACACATGTCGGAAGTTGCTCGCCGATTGGGCATCGGCCGTTCGACGCTCTATCGCAAGTTGAAAGAACTGGGTCTCGAACCAATCGATTCCGGCGGCCAGCCGAACGCAGGCACCGGCGAGGATGTCAGGCGCGCGGCCGGCTGAATCGGTTTCAGCGGCGCATTCCAAGCGCATTCAAGTAAAGCTCGAGCATCGCCTCCTGCTCCTGCCGGTCGGCGCTTTCCATTTGGCGCAGCCTAACGACCTGACGCATGATCCTCGTGTCGAATCCCGTGCCTTTTGCCTCCGCATAAACTTCGCGAATATCATCAGCCAAGGCCTTTTTTTCTTCTTCAAGACGCTCGATGCGCTCGACGAACGAACGCAAATGTTCTTTTGCAAAACCGGATTTGGCCATTTCATTCTCCGAAATGTTCTGGAAAGCTGCCACCCTGGGCAACTTGAGGCGCGCAACACTGACAGTCTCTGGCCGAGCACAGCGGACAAGGGGTGAAGCCTGACCGTAGCTGCGGCGCCGGCTAACGGCAACGCACGCCTTTGATTTCTAGCTGTGAGCCTTTGCTTCGGACTGCTGATGTGTTTCCGCGGCGCGTTTCGACGCGGTCTCGAACGCCGCCTGTTTTTCCGGCGTCACTTCGGTCTGGTAACGCTTCTTCCACTCGCTTTGCGGCATGCCGTAGACCAACTCGCGCGCGGAATCCTTGTCGATCGAAATGCCGTTCTCGGCGGCGGCTTCGCGATACCAGTCCCCAAGGCAGTTGCGGCAGAATCCCGCCAACGTCATGAGATCGATGTTTTGCACATCCGTTCGAGCACGAAGATGCGCCACAAGCCGGCGGAATACAGCGGCTTCGAGTTGTTCGCGAGCGCGTTCATTCATATTGGTGTTCCCTGCAAGTGCCAATGGTCGAGTAAATTGTATCGCAGGCCGGCCCATTTCCACCAGCGCGCTTTCGATGACGCCCTTCAAGCGGCGAGCGAAGGCATCCGCAAGTCCACTATTCGCAATTAGATCCTGTCTGATCTCGATCAGAACATGCGGAAAACCCAGGATGGTTCCATGCTGGTAGAGACAGTCATTCTCGAGTTCGCCTGAGTATGGTTCGTTGTCGCCGACGTTGAACCCCACCTGCTCGAGCTGTTTGATCATGGGCCGCGCCAAACGAGCGTCGCGATCCCAAAGGATTCCGACCTCCCAGGGTCGTTTCCGGCCCTTCCAAACGGGCGCGAAACTATGAATTGAAACAATGACGGGAACTCTTCCGACGTCGTTCATCGCAGCAAGTTCGCGCGCGATGGCAGAATGATAAGGCTCGTAAAATAATGCTATGCGCCGGCGCACTTCCGCCACGTCTGCATGGGCGTTGCCACCGATAATGCTGCCATCGGAAAGCTTCATGACCAGCGTGGGATCGTCAAGGCCGCGGTTGAGATCGATGAGCAAGCGCGACCAACGCGCCATAATGGCGGGCGCACCAAATTCCTCTGATAAGGTTCGTGTAACCTCTCTCGCTCCGATATCCGAGGCGATGTGCGTCTCGAAAAGTTCCGGCGTGAGGCCGAGGCTGCCATATGCGGAAGGCAGCTTGTTGGAGGCGTGATCGCATACGAATAGAAGTGTAGAATCGCTTCGCCGCGAGGCAATCCGTTCGAACGGCAGGTCCTTCATGGCCGAGATCATCCCGTGCCGGCGCATCTGCGGCAAGCGCGTTGACAGGCTGGCGGCCATGCGCGACACCCGCTTGCTGAATCCACGCAACTTGATCCTTTCGGATAGACCATGAGACGGCGCCGCAAGACCAAAATTCTCGCTACGCTCGGCCCCACGACCTCGACGCAAGCGCGCATACGCGCTCTGTTCGACGCGGGAGCCGATGTTTTCCGCGTCAATATGAGCCATACCTCCCATGCGGCGCTGGGCGAATTTCATCGTGCGGTCCGCGCGCTTGAGACAGAAGTCGGCCGTCCAATCGGTCTTCTCGTCGACCTGCAGGGACCCAAGATTCGCTTGGGATCTCTGCCGGGCGGCGCCTTAGCGCTCCAAGAAGGCGAACGCGTGCGCTTGGTGTGCCAGCTCGGGTCAACGCAAGCAAATGAGATTCCGATCCCACATGCCGAAGTTTTTACCGCGATCAAGATGCGCCATTCGCTGCTGATCGATGACGGCAAGGTTCGCCTGCGCCTGTTGTCGGTGGGAGAAAGTTCGGCGGAAGCCGTCGTCGTCGTCGGTGGCGAGATAAAGGATCGTAAAGGCGTGAATCTCCCCGATACGATCCTGCCAATCACCGCCATGACGCCGAAGGATCGAAGCGATTTGGATGCCGCCCTCAATCTCGGAGTGGATTGGGTCGCCTTGTCGTTTGTGCAGCGACCGGAAGACGTGGCGGAACTCAAAAAAGTTGTTTCCGGCCGCGCTGCCGTTCTGGTGAAAATCGAAAAGCCGAAGGCATTCGATCGGCTGGCGGACATTCTGGAAATGGCCGACGCGTTGATGGTGGCGCGCGGCGATCTGGGCGTCGAGCTGCCGCTCGAAGCGGTACCCGGCCGCCAGAAGCAGATTATCCGCATCGCTCGCAAGGCGGGAAAACCCGTCGTTGTTGCGACGCAAATGCTGGAATCCATGATCGGTTCTCCAGTACCCACGCGCGCCGAAGTTTCCGATGTGGCGACCGCGGTGTTTGAAGGCGCCGACGCCGTGATGCTCTCGGCGGAAACGGCGTCGGGTGCCTTTCCTGTCGAGGCGGTCGAGATGATGGACCGCATCGCCGCCTCGGTTGAGAACGACCCGCTTTATCTCACCATACTCGAGGCGCAGCGCAATGCGCCGGAGGAAACGACGGCCGACGCGATCATGGCCGCGGTCCACCAGATCACCCACACGATTCACGCCCGCGCGATCGTGTGTTGGACAAAATCCGGTTCCACCGGCTTGCGCGCGGCGCGCGAGCGACCAGAAGCTCCGGTGATCGTTCTGACACCTCTGATCGAAACGGCTAGACGTTTGGCGCTCACCTGGGGATTGCATTGCGTCATGACGGAAGACGCTCATGATCTCGATGACGTCGTCGATCGCGCGGCACGCATTGCATTCCAGGAAGGATTTGCCATGCCCGGCGATCGCGTCGTGGTGACGGCAGGAGTCCCGCTTGGCACTCCGGGTTCGACCAATCTTCTTCGCGTGACCTTTGTCGGACCGACGACGGACTAAATCCCTTGTCCCTCGACATCGCGACTGAGCGCGTCGACATGCCTGCGTGCGCCCTCGAGCTGCGGATCGATCTCAAGCGCCTTACGATAGAGCTTCAGCGCAGCCGCCTTATCGCCGTAATCTTCCATCATTCCGCCAAGCTCGAACAACGCCGCAAACTGCCGCGGATTAAGCAGAATAACATGCTCGAGCGAGACCATGGCGCCAGAGTCATCCCCCGTCGCACGCTGAAAGGCGGCACGACTGTGCCAGCCTTCGGCGTAAGTCGGAGCGACGTCGGTCACCGCCTCGACCAACTTCCTGGCAGTTTCCTTGTCCCCGGCCGTCTGTGCAGCAGCGGCACGCGACATCAGGAGATCGACGGTGGGACTGCCCGATTGCAGAAATATCGCTCCGATCTGGTCTTCGATCGGTTTGGCGTCTTCTGGCGATCCCGCCCGCGCCAGTTGACCGAACAAAGTCTCCAGTTGCGGCTTCGCCGCCGTGTGTGGCGGGGCCGCCTGCGCCGCGAGCGGGATGATGAGACCCAGTGCGAGAAAAAAGTTTCGCATCGTCAAATACTAACCGCCCTGCCTGGCCAACGCCAAGGGTTCCGGACCGCCTTCAGCCCAATCGAGCAGTTCGGCGAGATGCACGACCGGCGGTGCATCGGAACCGGAAAGATGATTGAGACAGCCGATGTTGCTCGTCGCGATCACATCGGCGTTCAGCGTCGCGACATTTCCGAGTTTGCGGGCTCTCAAGCGGCCGGAAATCTCGGGCTGCAGTATCGAGTAGCTTCCCGCCGAACCGCAACAGAGGTGACCCTCGGGAATCGTCAGCACGTCAAACCCTGCCGCGCCAAGCACGGCTTCTCCGTTTGCGGCAAGACGTAGGCCGTTCTGAAGCGAGCATGGAGCCTGCCACGCCACGCGCAAACGGCGCGGCACAATTGCTGAACGAGCCGGAACCAGGTCGAGAAAATCTCGACAAGCTGCCGCGAACACGCGAGCCCTCGGCAACCAGGCTGGCTCGTCGAGGAAAAGATTAGGCAGATCCTTCAGATGTGCCGAGCAGCCCGTCGCCGTGATCAAGACGCCTTCGAATGTCTGCGACCCGCCGGCATGCTCGAATGCTTCTATGGCGCGTCGCGCCCATTTCTTCGCGTCTTCGCTGCGGCCAAGATGGTGGACGAGCGAGCCGCAGCAACCGGCACCTTCCAGCGGCACCAGCTCGTAACCGCGCCGCGCCAGACAGCGCCCAACCGCCTGATCGATCTGCGGTGCGAGCGCTGGTTGAACGCAGCCCGGCATGAGAGCGATACGTTTGGCATTGGCAAGAAAGACGCGCCTTGGATCGGCCCGGGGCTGCATCTTTGCGTGCGCGCCCATGGCCGTCATCAGCGCCAGTCGTCCGGGCAGCAGAAATGCAAAGGGCGCTGCGCAGCGCGCCATGAACAAACCGGCGCGCACGAGATTTGGCCGCGTCATCACCGTTGCAATGAACCAGCGCAGCATCTTGTCGCCGAACGGGCGGCGATAGGTGGTCTGAATGTGAACCCGCGCCTCGTCGATGAGCCGCGCGTAGTCGACACCGGAGGGACATGCAGTCCTGCAAGCAAGACAGGACAGGCAACGGTCGACATGCAAGACTGTCTCAGCGGGCGGCGCGACGCCTGCCTCCAGCATGTTTTGGATCATCACGATGCGGCCGCGCGGCCCGTCGCGTTCGTCGCCGAGCAAAACGTAAGTGGGACAGGTGGCGGTACAGATACCGCAGTGGACGCAGACGCGCAGATTTCTTTCCGCTTCCATCACATGCGGATCGGTCAATTGCGTTGGGGTGAAATTCGTTCGCATCAGACGTCATCCCACATGCGGCCGGGATTGAAGAGCCGCAACGGATCGAAGGCTGACTTGATTGATCGCGTCAGCTGCGCTCGAACTTCATCCTCCGCCGCAAAAACGCCGATCGAGGCACGTCTCGCGGCATCGGCCTTCATCAATGTGGCACGTCCGCCAACGGCTTTCGCAACGTCACGTACCAATGAATGATTGTTCGTCGCAAGCCACAGGATCGCTCCCGCACAATCGCCGACCCAGAGCGGCGCGCCGATGCGATCGACAACATGGGCGGCCTGCGAGGGCGGAATCGAGAGCCGCCAAACGTCTTCGCCCGTACGCAGGAATAAGTCGGCGTTGCCGATCGTGCGAAATATCTCGCTGTCGGCAGGTTGCAGAAGATAGTGCCCGCACAGGCTCTGCAGCATGCTCACTTTTTCCGCGAGCGGACCTGCCTCGCCCTCCACTCGCACGACAATGGAATGGTCGCAATAGCCAAGCCCCGTCGCTTCCAATGGACTTGCCCAGACT
>Ga0070735_10003148_pt1 | contig 14568 bp, 9 predicted proteins | sample Coa_R1_FD_66443 | JGI IMG/M metagenome (GOLD analysis project Ga0070735, IMG submission 66443) | Surface soil microbial communities from Centralia Pennsylvania, which are recovering from an underground coalmine fire - Coalmine... | ecosystem: Environmental > Terrestrial > Soil > Unclassified ...
GCGGGGGGCGACGCCGCGTTCACACCCGACGGACCGCGCGGACCCGCGCACGCGTTCGCGCCGGGAGTGCTCATCGTGTCGCAGCGCACCGGCGCGCCGGTGATCCCGCTGGCGGCGAGCGCCTCTCGCGCCTGGCGTCTTTCGAGCTGGGACGCGTTTCTCATCCCGAAGCCGTTCGCGCGCGTCACGATCGCCTGGGGCACGCCGACGATTGCCGAGGCGGCGACTGCGCGCGATGCCGCGAGTCAGGCGCCGCGCTTTGTGACCCTCATGGCCGAAGCGAGCGCGGCGGCCAGCCGTGATTGATCCGCATATCACCGACCGCGTGTGGTACGCGAACGACGCGGGCGCCCGCGCCGCTCGCGCGCTCTTGTGGCCGTTCGCGCTCGCGTACGCCGCCGCGGTGGCGGTGAGAGGCGCACTCTATGACGCCGGCCTCCTCGAGCGTGTCCGGCTCCCGCTTCCCACCGTGAGCGTCGGCAATCTCACGGTGGGCGGGACAGGCAAGACTCCGGCAGCCGCATGGCTCGCCGCGCGGCTCGTCGAGCGGGGCGCACGCGCGGCCATCGTCATGCGGGGATACGGAAGCGATGAGCCGCTCGTCCACCGGGAGGTGAACCCCGAGATCCCTGTCGTCATAGCGGGCGATCGTGTTGCCGGCGTCAAGCGCGCACGCGCGTTGGGCGCGGACGTCGCCGTGCTCGACGATGCGTTCCAGCATCGCCGGGCGCGTCGCGATGCGGACGTCGTTCTGGTCAACGCCGATCGCTGGCATCTGCCGGCGCGTCCGCTGCCGGCCGGTCCATGGCGCGAACCGCTCAGCGCGCTCGCGAGGGCGACCATGGTGATTGTGACCCGCCGCGCCGTCTCATCGGATGCGGCCGAAGCCGTGGTGGGCGAGCTCGGCCGAATCCGGCCGGGCCTTCCGGTCGCGGTAGCGTCGCTCTGGCTGGGCGAGCTGCACCGGGTGGGCGCGACGGGCACCCTCCCGTTGTCGTCGCTCGCGGGCGAGCGAGTTTATCTCGTGACCGGCATCGGCGACCCGCTCACGCTGGTGTCGCAGCTCGAGGCCGCGGGCGCCGGCGTGACGTTGCGCGCGTTCGAAGACCACCACCGGTTTACCGACGATGATGTTTCTGCCGTGCAGCGGGACGCGGCCGGTGCGAGCATGGTCCTCTGCACGCTCAAGGACGCCGTGAAGCTGGCACCGCTCTGGCCTCGCGCCTCGCTGTCGTTGTGGTATGTTTCCCAGCAGTTCGCGCTCGAGTCCGGACAGGCCACGGTGGACTCTCTCCTCGCCTTACTGCTCGCTGCGCGGCACGACCAACCCGGAGTGCGGCCGCCCGCGTTGGGCCATCCGTCCCTACCTCACACATGACAACCGATCTCAGACTCTCTACCGACAAGATCGTCAGGCCCGACAAGGACCGCTTCCTGAACGAGGACAATCCCTTCGAGGACATGATGTCCCGGTTCGACCGGGCAGCGGAGCTCCTCGATCTGGAACCCGGCCTTTACAAGATTCTTCGGCATCCCGAAAAAGAGATCACGCTGTCGATCCCCGTGCTCATGGACAACGGGGAGATCGAGGTCTTCACGGGCTATCGGGTGCTGCACAACACGTCGCGCGGTCCGGCCAAAGGCGGCATTCGCTTCGATCCCAACGTGAACCGCGACGAGGTGAAAGCGCTCGCTGCGTGGATGACGTGGAAGTGCGCGGTGGTGAACATTCCGTTCGGCGGCAGCAAAGGCGGTGTGATCTGCGATCCGCTCAAGTTGAGCGTGGCCGAGCTCGAGCGCATCACGCGCCGATACACGGCGGGACTCATCGGCATCCTCGGTCCCGATTCGGACGTGCCCGCGCCCGACGTGAACACCAACGAGCGCGTGATGGCGTGGGTGATGGACACCTACTCGATGCACATGCGGCATACGGTGACCGCGGTGGTGACGGGCAAGCCCGTCGAGATGGGTGGTTCGTTAGGCAGGCGGGAGGCGACGGGGCGCGGCTGCATGCTGGTCACGCTGGCGGCGCTCGAGCACCTGGGCATGCGGGTGGCGGGCGCGTCGGTGGCGGTGCAGGGCTTCGGGAACGTGGGGTCGGTGGCTGCCCAACTGTTGCAGTCGCAGGGGTGCAAGGTGATCGCGATCGGCGACCGGTCGGGCGGCATCGTCAACACGAACGGCATCGATGTCAACGACGCGATTGCGTACGCGAAGCAGAACAGGTCGCTCGAGGGGTACGCGAAGGGCGATCGCATCTCCAACGAGGACTTGCTGACGCTCGAGGTCGACGTGTTGGTGCCGGCGGCGCTCGAGAACGTGATCACGCGCAAGAACGCGTCGAAGATTCGCGCGCGCGTGATCTGCGAGGGGGCGAACGGACCCACGACGGCGCCCGCCGACGCGATTCTGGACGACAAAGGCGTGTTCGTGATCCCGGACATTCTGGCCAATGCCGGCGGCGTGACCGTCTCGTACTTCGAGTGGGTGCAGGACCGCGGCGGCTACTTCTGGACGGAAGCGAGCGTGAACGACCGCCTGCAACAGATCATGCAGGACAGTTTCCGCGCGGTACTCGAGTTGTCGCGCCGTCATAAGGTGAACATGCGCACGGCCGCCTACATGTTGTCGATTTCGCGCGTGGCCACGGTGCACCGGCTGCGCGGCATCTACGCCTAACGGAAGTCCGGCCGCACGGCGCGGTGTCGGGGCGGGCCGCTGATGCGCGTGCTCGTGGCGGCCGTCGGCAAACCCAGACACCGCGATCTCGCGGCCGCCATCCACGAATACGAGCGGCGAGCGGCGCGGTACTGGCCGCTCGAGGCGCGCGAGGTGCGCGAGGAGGCGTCCCGGGGACGATCGCCGGGCGAAGTGCGCTCGCGCGAGGGCGAGCGGTTGCTCGCGGCGGCCGCCTCGGTGCCGGTTCTCGTCGCGTGCGACGCGGAGGGAACTCTCATGCGATCCGAGGAGTTCGCCGGTTGGCTCCGCGGGTCTCGGGACGCGGGACGCGATGTGGCGTTTCTGATCGGCGGCGCGTACGGATTGTCGGACGATGTGCGGGGCCGGGCGACGATGACGCTCGCGTTCGCGCGATGGACGTTGCCGCACGAGCTCGCGCGGCTGGTGCTTGCGGAACAACTCTACCGCGCCGGCACGATCGGGCGCGGCGAACCGTACCACAAGTGATGCCATTCTCCGGTCTCGAAATCGCGGTGCGTCGTGTCCGATGTTTGGAAGCGCGGCGCGCGCGGACATCCGGTTCTGGTTGCCGCGCATGACCGAGCTGCGCGTGCTCTCGTTGCCCCTCGCGCTGCCCGAGGTGGCGCGCGCCGCGAGGAACGGCGGCCCGGAGTCGGCGTGGTACGAGCCCGCGCCGCGCGACGCGTCCGAGTGGCGGGCGCGCGCGGGCGCGATGCGGAGCGACGGCCGTTGGGCGCGCAGTCTCGCGCCGGCGCTCGCGGCGAGCGGCGCGGCGGCGGAGCGGTTGGCGCGCGCGGCGGACGGCGGTGTGGTGGTGACCACAGGTCAACAGCCGGGATTGTTCGGCGGCCCGATCTACACCTGGAGCAAGGCGCTGAGCGCGATCGCGCTCGCCGACGCGATCGAGGACGTCTCCGGTATTCCGACGGTGCCGCTCTACTGGGCGGCGACCTACGATTCCGACTACGCGGAAGCGAGCGTGACGCACGTGGCGATGGCGGACCGGGTCGTAACGATCACGGCGCCGCCGGCCGCCGTCGTGGGCCGCGGGATGCGCGACACTCCGTTAGGCAACGTGGACGATGGGTTGCGCACGCTCGCCGATGCGGCCGGCGCGGCGGCCGCGCCGCACGTGATGGACGACGTGCGGCGCGCGTACACGGCGGAGACGACGGTGGGCGACGCCTTCGTGGCGCTGCTCCGATCCGTGCTCGAACCGTTAGGCATGCCCGTGCTCGACGCCGGCCATCCGGCCATGCAGTCGCTGGTGCGTCCGGTCCTGGCCCGTGCCCTTGCCGACGCGGCGACGGTGGACGCCGCGCTGCGGGCGCGGAGTGCGGCGCTGGTCGAGGCGGGCTACGAGCCCCAGGTGGCGCTCGTCGACCGGTTGTCGTTGGTCTTCGCGACGGTGGCCGGGGAGCGGCGCCGCCTGCCCATCGGCGCGCGCCTCGACGATGCGCACGGGAGTCTCGAGCCCAACGTGTTGCTGCGGCCCGTCGTCGGCCGGGCGATACTGCCGACGGTCGCCTACGTGGCGGGTCCGGCGGAGCAGGCGTACTTCGCGCAATCCACCGCCGTGGCCGATTCGTTAGGCATGCCGAGGCCGCTCGCCGTGCCGCGGTGGTCGGGCGTGATCGTCGAGCCGCACGTGCAGCGCATCCTCGACCGGTACGGCCTGGCGGTGGACGCGCTCCGCGACCCGCACGCGGTGTTGGGACGGCTCGTGCGCGAGCGCGTGCCGGCCGACGTGAGCGCGGCGATGGTGCGATACCGTCAGGTGCTCGAGTCGGCGGCGGCCGAACTCGACGCGGCGACGGCGGCCACGACGCCGCCGTTGGTCGATCGGGCGGTGACCGACGGGACGCGCCGCGCCATCGCGCATCGGCTCGACCGGTTGGAGCGGCGCATCGCGGCGGCCACCAAGCGCCGGGAGAGCGACCTGGTGCGGCAGATTGGCATCGCGCGGGCGTCGCTCTTTCCTTTAGGCCGTCTACAGGAGCGTGTGCTCAACCTGATGCCCCTGCTCGCCCGCCACGGGCTACCGTTGCTGGACGCCATGGCCGCGCGCGCGCGCGACCATCTCGCTGCGTTAGGCCTTTCGCCGGCCGGGCAGGCCGCCGTTACGCCGCATGCCGGTGGCGGCCGCTGAGCCCGCCCGGACCCGTGCGCCGGAGCGCACGGGCCGGGCGGCGCTGCTGGTGGCGTCGGGCATCTTCCTAAGCCGCATCTTCGGGCTCGTCCGACAGCGGTTCCTGGGCCACTACCTGGGCTTGGGCGACGCCGCCGACGCGTTCAACGCGGCCTTCAAGATTCCCAACTTCCTGCAAAATCTGTTCGGCGAGGGTGTGCTTTCGGCGTCGTTCATCCCGGTGTACGCGCGGCTGCTCGCCGAGGGCGACGAGCGCGAGGCGCGGCGGGTTGCCGGCGCCGTGGCCGGGCTGCTCGCGGTTACCACGTCCATCATTGTGCTGTGCGGCGTGTTGGCGACGCCGTGGCTCATCGCGGTGATCGCGCCGGGATTCGCGGGTGCCAAGCGCGATCTGACCATCGAGCTCGTCCGCATCTTTTTCCCCGGCGCCGGCGTGCTCGTGCTGTCCGCGTGGTGTTTGGGCGTGCTCAACAGCCACCGCCGGTTCTTCATCTCGTACACGGCGCCGATTTTCTGGAACGTCGCGATCATCGCCACGCTGATTGCGTTAGGCCGGAGCCGCGCGCAAGCGCCGCTCGCGGTGGCGGCCGCGTGGGGCTCGCTCGCCGGTAGCGTGCTGCAGCTGCTCGTGCAGCTGCCCACGGTGCTGCGGTTGGTCGGTCGACTCCGGCCCTCGCTCGACACCGCGGGCGCGAACGTCCGCACGGTAATTCACAACTTCGTGCCGGTTTTCGTCGGACGCGGCGTGGTGCAGATCAGCGGCTACGTGGACGTGGTCCTGGCGAGCCTCTTGCCGGCCGGCGCGGTGGCCGGACTCACCACCGCGCAGACGCTCTACGTGCTGCCGGTGAGCCTGTTCGGCATGTCGGTGTCGGCGGCCGAGCTCCCGGCCATGTCGAGCGCGTTAGGCGACGAGCAGGAGATCGGGGGGTATTTGCGGGCGCGGCTCGACGCCGGGCTGCGGCGCATCGCGTTTCTGGTGGTGCCCTCGGCGGTCGCGTTCCTTGCGTTAGGCGACGTGCTCGCGGCGGCGCTCTTCCAGACGGGCCGGTTCACCCGCTCGGACTCCGTCTACGTCTGGGGCATCCTCGCCGGCTCGGCCGTCGGCCTGCTCGCGTCGACGCTCGGCCGGCTCTACTCATCGGCATACTACGCCCTCCGCGATACGAAAACGCCGCTGCGCTTCGCTCTCGTGCGCGTCACGCTCACCACCGGGTTGGGCGCGGCATTCGCGCTCCTCTTGCCGCCACTCGTCGGACTCGACCTCAAGTGGGGCGCTGCCGGTCTCACCGCGTCGGCGGGTCTCGCAGGTTGGGCAGAGTTTCTCCTGCTGCGCCGCACGCTCAACCGACGCATCGGCCGCACCGGGCTTCCGGCGACGTTCGTCGCCAAACTGTGGTGTTCGGCGCTGGTCGCTGCTGGAGCGGCGTGGGGCGTCAAACTGCTCGTCGGCGTCGCGCACCCGATTGCGCTCGCCGTGCTCGCGTTGATTCCGTACGGGCTCGTCTACTTCGGGCTCACCACATCGCTCTCGATCCCCGAGTCGCGCACGGTGCTGGCGACAGTGTTTCGGCGACGGTAGTAAGTGGACTGCGTCGGAAATGGTGATGGCACCGGGACAACCCCATCAGCGCGCTCGGAGCGATCCAAGACGAGCTGTCAGGCTTCTCCGTTTATGAAGAAACGGACACAGCGCGGTCACTCCGGACAACGCACGGACCGCTCGGCTGCGCGGGGAGCGTCCAGGCGCTCATTGGCGAGACCATCGGATCTTTGTTAACAACAACAAGAGGTTGTTGTCGTTCATGCAGCGGCGATGCGGGGCGCGACGTCTCCGCCCGCCGCAGCCGAGCGGTCCGTGCCGCGTCCCGAGTGACCATGCTTTGTCCGTGTCTTCATGAGCGTACTGAAGCCTTCCTAGGCGCGGGCCGTGATGACCACGCCCGGGATACTCGGTGCGGCTTATATTTCGAGATGCGCGCGTCGTGCGAACAGCGACGCGGCGCCGCTTTGCCGATGACCGAATCCGAACTCGATCCGCTCGCGCACAAGATCGCGAATCTGCCCGAATCGCCCGGTGTCTATCTCTGGAAGGACACCGAGGGACGGGTGTTGTACGTCGGTAAGGCGAAGCGTCTGCGCTCGCGCGTGCGGAGCTACCTCGCCGCGGATCGCATCGAGAGCATCAAGACGCTCGCGCTCATGCGACAGGTCGTGGACGTCGACACGATCGTCGTGCCGTCGGAAGCGCACGCGCTGATCCTCGAGAACAATCTCATCAAGGAGTATCGGCCGCGGTTCAACATCGCGCTGCGCGACGACAAATCCTACCCGTACATCAAGGTGACCGTGCAGGAGCCGTTTCCGCGCGTGATCGTCACACGGCGGCTCACCGACGATGGCGGCCGCTACTTCGGTCCGTACACCGATGTGGGCGCGATGCGTCGCGCGCTCAACGTGGTGAAGCGCATCTTCACCGTCCGATCGTGCAACTACGACATGCCGCGCGAGATGCCGGAGCGGCCGTGTCTCGATTATCACATCGGGCGGTGCAAGGCGCCGTGCATCTTCGCGCAGTCGCAGGCCGAGTATCGCGCGATGATCGACGAGGTATTGCTGTATCTCGACGGCCGCACGGATGAAGTGACGCGCCGCGTGCGCGAGCGCATGGAAGAGGCGTCGGCCCGCCTCGATTTCGAGCGCGCGGCGGAGCTCCGAAACGCGTTACGGCACCTCGAACAGCTCGAGGAGCCGACGGTGGTGGTGGAAGTCGAGGGCGGCGATCGCGACGTGATTGGCTACGCGCGCGACGGCGACGAAGCGTGCGTCGTAGTGCTGCGCATTCGCGCCGGGAAACTTCTGGCGCGCGAGCAGCAGGTGCTCGAGAATCTCGAGGGCGAGAGCGATGCGGCGGTGTTGTCGGCGTATCTCGTGCGCGGCTACCTGCCGTCTCGGGAACACGCGAGCGAGCTCTTGGCGCCGTTCGAGTTCGACGATCGCGAGCTCATCGAGCAGTCGCTGCCGGCGACGGCGATCCGCGTGCCGCAGCGCGGACCGCGCCGGCAGCTCATCGATCTCGCCGAGCAGAACGCGCGACACCTGCTCGAGGAGCAGAAGCTCGCGTCGTTCGAGGCCGATGAGCGCGCGGTGGATCCGGTGTACGAACTGCAGCGCGAGCTCGGCCTAACGACCGTGCCGCGGGCGATCGTGTGCTTCGACATTTCGACCGCGCAGGGTACGGATACCGTGGCGTCGTGCGTCTGGTTCGAGAACGGCCGGCCCAAACGCGGAGAATATCGCAAGTTCAGGATCAAGACGGTCGAAGGCACGGACGACTTCGCGTCGATGCGCGAAGTCGTGACGCGATACTTTCAGCGCCGTATCGAAGAAGAAAAGCCGCTGCCGGATCTGGTCATCATCGACGGTGGCAAAGGCCAGCTGGCGGCCGCGCGCGCGGCGCTCGAGTCACTCGGACTCGGCGCGCTCCAAACGGTGAGCCTCGCCAAGCGTGAAGAGGAAGTCTTCGTCCCTGGGCGCGGGGAATCGCTGCGGCTGTCGCGGCGATCGCCGGGCTTGAGATTGCTGCAGCGCGCACGCGACGAAGCGCATCGGTTCGCGATCACGTACAACCGGAAGCGCCGCGCGATGCGAACGGTCACCTCGGAGCTGCTCAAGATTCCGGGCATCGGCGTGCAGCGACGACGCGCGCTTCTGCACGCGTTCGGCAGCGTGCAAGGCGTGCGGGACGCGAGCGAGGCCGACATCGCGCGCCTGCCCGGATTCAGCGCCGCGAGCGCGCGGCGCGTACTCGAAGCGTTGGGCGTCGCTGCCGTCGATTCCACTTCTACCGCATCCGATTCGTGAATTCCTGGACGCTCGAATGTTCTGCGTGTCGCCACACCGAGCCCGGCGACGCGCGTGCCACGGTTTGTCCGTCGTGCGGCCAACCCTACCTCGTGCGACTCGCCGAGTTGCCCGCGTCGCGCGACGTGCTGCGCGACCGCTGGGACATGTGGCGATACGCGGCGCTCCTGCCGCTCTGCGAGGGGGAGACGCCGGTCTCGCTGGGCGAAGGCGCGACGCCGCTGGTGGAGTCGCCGGAGCTCGCGCGTGCGTTAGGCGTCGCGCGTTTCTGGATCAAGGACGAGGGCCTCAATCCCACCGGCTCCTTCAAGGCCCGCGGCATGAGCGCCGCCGTCACACGCGCCAGGGCGCTCGGCGTGCCGGGGCTGGTCGTGCCGACGGCGGGGAATGCAGGTGCCGCGCTCGCCGCGTACGGCGCCGCGGCGCGCATGCCGGTGCGCGTCTACGCGCCCGAGACGACGCCGCGCGGGATTCTGGCCACGATCCGAACGTTAGGCGCAGACCTGCACACCGTGCCGGGCCACATCGGCGACGCCGGGGCCAAGGCCCGCGCGTTCGCATCCGAATCGGGGTACTTCGACGTATCCACGCTGCGCGAGCCGTACCGCATCGAAGGGAAGAAGACGATGGGCCTCGAGCTCGCCGAGCAAATGGGTTGGCGGCTGCCGAGCGTCATCGTCTATCCCACCGGCGGCGGCACGGGCCTCATCGGCATGTGGAAAGGCTTCGCCGAATTGCGCGAGATGGGCTGGCTCGATCCAGCGGCCCCACTCCCGCGCATGGTCACTGCACAGGCGGAAGGCTGCGCACCCATCGTGCGCGCCTTCGCCGAGCACGCCGACCGCGCGCGTCCATGGGAGAATCCCACCACGCACGCGAGCGGACTGCGCGTGCCCGGTCCGTTAGGCGACCGCCTCATCCTGCGCGCACTTTACGAGAGCAACGGCACGGCCGTGGCAGTCTCGGAGACGGCCATCCGCGAGGGCACCGCCCGCGTTGCGCGCACCACGGGCATCGATGCGGCGCCCGAGGGCGGATGCGCGCTCGCGGTCTGCCAGGCCCTTGCGGCCGAGGGCACGCTCTGGGCGACGGACGAAGTGGTCGTGTACAATACCGGGAGCGGCGTCGCCTACCGCGAGTGAGTCCTGGTTGCGGCTAGTGAACCACGTCTGAGTTTGGGGTAGCATCTGATTCTGCTAATTACGCGCGATCAATTGTCGCGTTGTGTTTTGTCGACCGCTCAAAGTGCGCGCGTAGCCGAGTCCCCACGACGAAGGGTTCAAAGAATAACGAAAAGGATGCAAGTGATGGGGAAGATCGCAGCCGTGCACGTCCAAGCATCATCGTTCACGTACCTGGTGTAGGCCACGCGCGCGAACAACGCACCTCACATCGCGTGGCAGCGATCTTCCCCATCACGTGCATCCTTTTTGTTATCCTTTGGACCCTTCGTCGAGGAGACCTAGTCTCGCATGAAGAAACGGACACAGCACAGTCACTTCGGACAAAGCACGGACCGCTCGGCTGCCGTGTAGGCATCGTGCTGGCGCGAGGTCGCTTCCGCCGCGTCTTGAACGACAGTCACTTTGTTTCCCGCAGGAGGAACTTTCCCCGACAGCCGAGCGATCCGTGTCCGACGTGACCGTGCTTTGTCCGTTTTCTCATGAGCAGATGAGTCCAACACGCCGCGTTGGATTGCTCCAGGCGCGCCGGTGGCGTTGTCTTAGTGCGATCATCATTTCGGAGGCAGTCCGGTACAAGCGCGGCCCGGTGGAGGAGAGTCGGGCGCTAGCGATGCCCCGCATCCCGTGCATAGCTTTTACAGCTATGCGTGTTGCGATCCTCGATCCGTTCAGCGGCATCGCCGGCGACATGACGCTCGGTGCGCTGGTCGACGTCGGGCTCGACGCCGATTGGCTGCGCGCGCTTCCGTCGCGACTTGGTCTCGATGGAGTCACCGTGCGCATCGAGCGCGTGAAGCGCTCGTCGGTGGCGTGCACCAAGGTGGATTTCGAGATTCCGCCGCAGCCGCACTCGCGCGGCATTCACGAGATTCGCGACCTGGTGTCGCGCGCCGACGTCCCGGTGTCCGTGCGCGAGCGCGCAGACAAGGCGCTCCTGGCGATTGCAGCGGCCGAGGGCGAGATACACGGTATCGCGCCCGAGCGCGTACACCTGCACGAGGTGGGCGCCGTCGACGCGATTCTCGACGTCGTCGGCTCGATCTGGGGCTTCGAGCGCCTGGGCGTCGAGCGCATCTTCTGCGGGCCGGTGAGCGTTGGCGACGGAACGGTCGCGACTGCGCACGGGACGCTTCCCGTGCCGGCCCCGGCGACGCTCAAGCTGCTCGAGGGCGTCGAGATTCATCCAGGGCCCACGGGATCCGGAGAGCTCGTGACGCCCACCGGTGCGGCGCTCATTCGCGTGCTCTCGAGCGGCGCCGCGCCCGCGTCACTGACGCCAGTGCGCAGCGGATTCGGAGCCGGGACGAAGGACCCCAAGGGGCGGCCCAATGCGCTTCGCATCGTACTCGCCGAGGTATCGGCAGGCCAAGGGGTTGCGGTGGAACACCTCGTGCAGATTGCCACTGACGTCGATGACATGGATGGCGAGCAGCTTGCCGCCGTCGCCGAGCGCCTGCGCGATGCGGGCGCGCTGGACGTGGTGATGATCGCGACCTTGATGAAGAAGGGCAGGCCTGGCACGCGCATCGAGGTGCTCGCCAGCCGCGAAACAGCGGACCGCCTGGAGGAACTGCTTTTCGCGCACAGCTCGTCGATCGGCATTCGCAGAACGATCGTCGAGCGACATGCATTGCCGCGCGCCGTTCACACGGTGCACGCACTCGATCACGACATCCGCGTGAAGGTCGTGACGCTGCCCACGGGGGAGCGGCGCGCCAAACCGGAGCACGAGGATGTCGCGCGCGTGGCATTGGAAACCGGGCGGCCACTCAGAGAAGTTGCGGCGTCGGCCCGCGCCGCCGGAGAACGACTGCTTCACGAACGGGTACCATGAATGGCGGGCAGAGGCGCTCGCTCAACGCTCTCAGAGAGGAACGGTAGATGAACGCTTGGCGCAACGTAGTTGGCTGCGTGCTCGTTTGGTCCGCGTTCGCGGTCCCGGGCGCTGCGGCGCAGAAAAACGACAAGCAGGCGGCGGCCAGTAAGTGCAACATCAACTACGGCTCGAACGACCAGGTCAACAGCGCGCACAACCAGGTGACGGTGTTGCAGTTGTCGTCGGGCAAACCCGATGATGCACGCAAGAAGATCAAAACGGCCATCACGGCGCTGACGTCCAAATCGGATTTCGGCAAGGACCAGGTCGCGCGCAACGCGGTGCTCGGACAGGCGCTCGTCGCATGGTTCGACACGCCCGGTTCTCCGGCCGTCGTGAGCGGCGCGGATCTCGGCTATCCGGCGTCGACAGGCCAGGTGGATGTGTTGGCCGCCGCCGACTCGGCGTTCACTGCGGTCGAGACGGCGCAACCCGAGTGCGCGGATGAAATGGAGGTCTACCGCCAGCAGCCGTGGGCGCGCCTCGTCAACCAGATCGGGCCTCTGCTCAACGGCAACAAAGACGACTCGGCGCAGGTGGTGCTGAACCACGCGATCACGATTTATCGCGCCTCGCCGTACGACTACTACTTCCAGGGTCAGCTCGCGCAGCGGAAGAAGGACTGGGCGGCGGCGGCGACGGCGTACGCGAAGGCGACCGCATTGTCGACTCCGGAGCTCGCCGCGAAAGACACGAGCGTCAAGGCGGTGAAGGAGTTCAGCGAGTTCAGCGCCGCGTTTGCCCAACTGCAGGCCGCGCAGGCCTTGTCGGGCACGCAGCAGCAGGAAGCGATGAAGAAAGCCGCGGACTTGTACCGGGCATACCTCAAGGACTATCCGCAGGGCGAGAACGTGCAGCCTGCGCAGGCGGGCCTAACGGTGGCGCTCAAGGCGGCCGGCGACACCGCGTCGCTCGGCGAGATGTGGAAGGACATGATCGCCAACCCGACCAAGTACACCGATGCGCAGTTGTTCGACGCCGGCACGCAGGCGTTCACGGCGCAGCAGTACGGGACGGCGGTGCAGCTCATGGAGGATGGGCAGAAGTCGAACCCGTATTTGCGTGCAGGATTGTTCAACCTGGCCAACGCGTACTGGAAGAACAATCAGTTCGACAAGATGCAGCCCGTTGCCGACACACTCACCAAGATCGATCCGGACAATCCGGACAACTACCAGTTGTTGGCGATCGCGTATCAGGGCATGCAGAAGGCGGTCACTGATCCGAAGCAGAAAAGGGCCCTGTCCGACTCGGTGAACACGTACGTCACTGCCGGTGACAAATTGCCGGTGCACGTTCAGTTCACGGAGTTCACGCACGACGGCGACAAGTACACGCTCAAGGGCTCGATGCAGAACGCCAGCACGAAGCCGGTGACGGCGGCGCTGAACCTCAAGTTCCTCGACAAGACGGGACAGGTGGTCACGAGCCAGTCGACGTCGGTGCAGCTCGCGCCCAACGAGACGAAGACGTTCACGGTGAATCCGGTGGGCGGCAGCATTGCGGCCTACCGCTACGATCCGGTAAAGCCGTAACGGATCCGGGAGGCGCGCGCGACCGCGCTCGCGTGGTGGGCTTCCTCGCTCTTGGGAATACGGATTGAACGGATAACGGCGCGGATTTGACGGATCGCTCGGCTGCGAGCGAGGAATTCGTCTCGCGCAGCGGTCAAGCAGTCTTAAAACCAAAAAAAGTTCTTGTTATTGGACGTCAGGGATGATCCTACCACCGCAGCCGAGTGATCCGTCCAATCCGTGCCGTTATCCGTTCAATCCGTGTTCCCAAACGCGAGGAAGCCGACCATGCGGGAATCCGCCTGGTCGCGATCGGCAGCTGTCATAGGAATTGGGTGAGCAGCCGCGGGAAACGGTAGCAGAGCGCGCGGCGGAAGTGTCCGATTCACCTTGCTTTCGGGCCATTGATCTCCTAGTTTACTTGATGCTCCCGCACCGCCAGGTGCGGTGATGCGTGCCCAACGCACGCCCAAAGGGGGAGGCCGCACAGGGCGGTCTCCCCCTCCTGTACACAGCCGGGTTCATGATTCGCGTCAGTCGCGTCGCACCAGGCAGCATCGCCGACGAGATCGGCATTGTGCCGGCCACCGAGCTGCTCACGGTGAACGGCCGTGCGCTCGACGACTTTCTCGACTGGGAGTTCCTCTCCGCGGACGAGGCGCTCGTCGTCGAGGCTCGGCTGCCCGATGGGCGCGATCTCATCGCCGACATCGAGCGCCCCGATGGCGAGCCGTTGGGCATCGAGCTCGAGCCGCCGCGCGTGCGGCGCTGCGCCAACCGGTGCGAGTTCTGTTTCATCGAGGGACTGCCGACGGGTCTGCGCAAATCGCTCTACGTGCGCGACGACGATTACCGGCTGTCGTTCGCCTACGGCAACTTCGCGACCCTGTCCAACGTGAAGGAGAAGGACATCGCGCGCATCCTCGAGTATCGACTGTCGCCGCTGTACGTGTCGGTGCACGCGACGCCGTGGGATGCGCGCAAGGTGCTGCTCAACAATCCGAAGGTACCGGACATCGTCGCGCAGCTCACGCGTCTGGCCGAGGGCGGGATCCAGTTTCACGGGCAGATGGTGATCGTGCCGGGGCTCAACGACGGCGACGTCCTCGAGCAGTCGCTCGCGGACCTCTGGTCGTTAGGCGACGCGGTGTTGTCGGTGGCCGTGGTGCCGGTGGGGCTCACGCAGTTCTCGCATCTGTACACCGGCCGCTCGATGGATGCGGCGAAAAGCAACGCGCTGATCGCGCACGTCGAGCGGTGGGAGGCGCGGGCGCTGGC
>Ga0070735_10003149_pt1 | contig 14567 bp, 14 predicted proteins | sample Coa_R1_FD_66443 | JGI IMG/M metagenome (GOLD analysis project Ga0070735, IMG submission 66443) | Surface soil microbial communities from Centralia Pennsylvania, which are recovering from an underground coalmine fire - Coalmine... | ecosystem: Environmental > Terrestrial > Soil > Unclassified ...
GCGGGCCAGTCGATCGTGCAGGCCCTGCGCGGGCGTGGGCTTCTTCGCGTCGACGTCCCAGCCGGCGCCTTCCTCGTCGATCTCGTGCGAGGCTTTGTCGGTGCCATAGGCGAGCTTGTGCACGACCGGCTTCGTGTACGCCCAGATCCAGGCGAACGGCCAGAGCATCCCGCCGAAGACCAGCGAGAGCAGACACAGGGTCCGGATCGCCTCGAACTGCGGATGATGACGGTTGTGCGCGATCTTCTCCGGCAGGATGTGCACGAGCCAGAAGAGGGTGATCAGCACGACCGGGACGATGAAGATCACGAAGAGCGCGATGAACGTCGCGAGTCCGTCCTCCAGCTCGGGGGACAGGAACGAGCCGAAGACCGGACCGATCGCGGTCATACCTTGACCTTGACGGCGGCGTTCAACTGAAACGACAGACGCGTTTCGGCGGGCACCTTCAGGTGCTCTTCGCCGCCCGCGGCGATCGCCGCGCCACCGCCGGCGCCGATGGCCGCTCCGATGGCGGCCCCTTTGCCCCCGCCTGCGATGCCGCCGATGATGGCGCCGAGTCCGGCGCCCCCGGCGACCTTCCCCGTCGTCTTCTTCCCTTCACCCTTCCCCTTGCTCTCAACGTAATTGGTCGTCACTTCGTAGACCGTGCCGCCGAACGCGAACGAATGCATTTTCAGCGAGATCTTGTCGCTGCCCTTCATCTTCCCGGACTGCTGGACCGCCACCGCCTGAAGCGTCGCCGTCGCGCCGCGCGGGACGACGATGTTGCCGTTGATCATCACGGGATCGTCGACGACGGCCTTGAACGCCTGTCCCGCTGCTGACGCGTCGACGTCTATGCCCTGCGTGAGGCGCACGTTGAAGACAGTGCCCTGCGGGACGATGACGGTCGGCGCCGGCTTGGGAGCCGGCGCCGCCGCCCCGCGTGCCGCCGCGGGAGGAGGAGGCGGCGGTGGCGGTGGCGGCGTCGGCTTTGGCGCCGGCTTCCGCGCGGAGAACTCCACGGCGAGCGCCTGCTCGATCGGAATCTCCGCCACTTGTCCATCGTCGAGCAGGACGCGCACCGACTTGCTGTCGGCGCCCATGAACATCCCTTCGACGATTTTGCCCGAGCGCAGCTTGACCTTGTCGGCGGACAACGAGACGCCCGCCACGAACATGAGGACGAGACAGGCGGTGATCGAACGACGGTGCGCGCGGCTCATGATCGACTCCTGTTACTTCGCAATCGGCAGCGATGCGCTGATTTGCAGATCGATGATCAGCTGCAGCTGGTGCTCGACCTGGAGAAACTGCAGCGCGGTCTTCGCCGACGTCGCCTTCTTGACGCGGTCGTAGCATTTCGCCAGCGCAGCGCGCCGGCGTGTGTCGAGGTCGATCGCCTTCGTCGCGAGCGCGTCGGCCGTCTGGTCCGTCAACGTGTCGAAGTTCTGCGCGTACTCGTCGATGAGCGCGACCCGCTCGTCGCCGAGCTTCGTGATCTCGGCGTCGTAGTCGCGATAGATCGGCCAGAACGCCGCGTTCTGCGCCTCGGTGAAATCCATCATCTCGGTGATGATGGCCACCTTCTGCGCGCGCACGTCACTTCTGATCAACTCGGCGTACTCGGCGAGGTTCTTCGTACGAGACTGGGGATCGACGCCCGGCTTCGCGGACTGGCCGTGCGCCGTCAGGGTCGCCGAGACCGCCACTACGAGCGCAATGAGAATCGGTCGAGCCATGGTTCCCTACTTTTTCTTAGGTGGATAGTTCTTGAAGATCTTCTCGACGGCCTTGTTGATGCTCTTGTCACGTTTGTCGGGCTTGGCGTTGGTGTCAATTTCCTTCGTGCCCATACCGCGCCAGATGACTTTCTTGTTCTTCGCGTCCGCCATGTCCACGACGAGCGTGCCGACCAGAATGTCGCGGACCTGCGTCGAGGTCGTCCCCATCCCCATGCCGCCACCCCAGCCCCAGCCGTACGGACCGTAGCCGCCGGCATAGCCGGAGCTGAAGGTCGAGATGTCCTTCTGTTTGTCGAACGCGACGTGGTACACGACGAAGACGTCCGGATTGGCGTCGTCCTTCTTGAACCCTTTCGCCGCCATCTGCGCGTCGATCGCTCCGACGAGGCGCTCGTCAATCAGTGGCTGTCCGACCGGGGTTCCTTCCTTCATTGCATACGTCTTGAACGTCGTGAAGTCGGCGTTCTTGTCGAAGTCGAACGTCACCTTCTGGGCGATCGCGAGGGCGGGGACCAGGATCAGGGCCGCCGTCGCGATCAGAGATCTCTTCTGCATACGCCAATTCCTTTCGCGCATCGGGGTTGCGATCGGCCCGTGCCAGTGCAACGACCGGACCCTTTTGACAGAGGCCGCGGAACGCCGCGAACTGCGGAAAAACGCAATGTTTTCGGGCCTGAATCACCCGGTATTCCGGAGGATCTCCGGCTCGGCGGAGCCTTCACAAACGCCCAGACCTTATCGGCGGGCGGATCGAAGCGGCACGTGGCCTGCTCTTGCCGGGGGGATGACGCATTCGCACTGTCGCCGTCCGATCGTCGCGGCCGTCGCGGCGTTCGCGCTCCTGGCGGATCCCACGCTTCCCCTGATCGCGGCCGGCGCGCAGCAGACTGCCGCGAAACCGCCGACCCAGTCCGCGACGCGCCCAACGACGACCGCCGCGAAGCCCGCGCCACCCGTCGCGCCCGCGGGAGCGTCGGCGCAAGGCTCGGAAGATCAACCGTGGCCGCGTTTCTACGGGCTGCCGAGCGGCGGCAGCATCCTGGTCTATCAGCCGCAGATCTCGAGCTGGGACCAACAGAAGCAGATGGTGGCGTTCGCGGCGGTGTCCTATCGCACGGCCGCCGGCGCTGACAAACCGGCGCTCGGAACAATCAAGCTCGAAGTGGGAACGAGCGTCTCAGTGGGCGATCGGCTGGTCAACTTTCAGCCATTGAAGATTACCGAAGCGAACTTCTCCACGCTCTCAAAGGAGCAGGTTCAGGAAATCACGACGGAGATCGACAAGGCGATCCCCGACAGCGAGCGCGTGATCGGACTCGATCGGGTGCTCGCGAATCTCGACAAGAGCGGCATCGTGCCGAGGAACGTCGAGGGCATCAAGGCGGATCCGCCGACGATCTTCTTCAGCAAGACGCCCGCCGTCATCGTCAACTTCGACGGCGAGCCGATCTGGAGCCCGATCAAAGAGAACGACCTGAAGTACGCGGTGAACACGAACTGGGATCTCTTCCAGCACACGCCCACCAGCACCTATTACCTGCGCAACGACGCGTCGTGGCTGAAGGCGACGGATGTCAAGGGACCGTGGACCGCGGCCGGGACGTTGCCGGCGAGCTTCAAGAAGCTTCCCGCTGAAGAGAACTGGAAGGACGTCAAGGCGAACCTTCCCGGCAAGTCAGCCTCGAGCGTCCCCAAGGTCTTCGTCACATTCACGCCTGGCGAGCTGATCGAGCTCACGGGCGCGCCGACCTACGTCGCGGTCGGCAAGACGAATCTGCAGTGGGTCAGCAACACCGAAAGCGACGTGTTCCGCCTCGGCAAGACCGGCACGGTGTTCTATCTCGTCGCCGGCCGCTGGTTCTCGGCGCCCGACTTCACAGGCCCGTGGACGTTCGCGTCGACATCGTTGCCGCCAGAGTTCAAACAGATCCCGCTCGAGCATTCGCGTTCGCGCGTGCTCGCGTCGGTGCCCGGCACCGATCAAGCCGCCGAAGCGGTCCTGCTCGCGCAGATTCCTCAGACCGCGCGCGTGAAGAAGAAGGAGATGAAAGCGCCGGACGTGGCCTTCCAGGGCGATCCGCAGTTCCAGCCGATCGAACAGACGACGGTGCAGCGCGCGGTCAACACCGACAAGGACATCTTCAAGATCGGCGAGCAGTACTACATGTGTTACCAGGGCGTGTGGTTCGTGAGCTCGAGTGCCTCGGGTCCATGGGAAGTCGCCTCATCGGTACCGGAAGCGATCTACAAGATCCCGGTCAGTTCGCCCTCGTATCACGTGACCTACGTCACGGTTGAGGACAACGACGACGAGTGGGTCACCTTCGCGGCGGCGGCGGGCTACACGGGAATGATGGTGGCGTGGGGGTGCGCCGTCTGGGGCACCGGCTGGTACTACCCGCCCTACTGGGGCTACGGCGGCTTCTATCCGTACTACTACCCGCACTTCCCGACTTACGGCTACTCCGCCTGGTACAACCCGTGGACGGGCGCGTACGGACGGAGCGCCCGCGTTTACGGCCCATATGGCGGCGCGGGCGTCGGCGCGCGGTACAACCCGCGCACGGGCACGTATGCGCGCGGCGCAGCGGCCTACGGTCCGTACGGCGCGCGCGGCGTCGCGCAGGCATATAACCCGCGTACCGGCGCCTACGCCGCGACGCGCCAGGGATCCAACGTCTATGGCAGCTGGGGATCGAGCTACGTCCAGCGCGGCGACGACTGGGCGAAGACGAACCGGTACACGAACAACCGCACCGGCACCACGACGCGTACGATCCAGTCAAGCGAAGGCAATGCCGTCGTCCGCAAGGGCGAGAATGGCGGCCGCGTCGCCGCGGGCTCTGGCGGCGACGTCTACGCCGGCCGCGACGGCAACGTCTATCGCCGCGAGAACGGCACGTGGCAGAAGTACGACAACGGCAACTGGTCGAACACGCCGAACCAGCCCGGTGACCGGCCCACACCGGCGAACAATCGCGCCGGCACCGACCGTCCGACGACCGGCGCGGGCACGACCGCGACTCAGCCGTCCGCCGGCACGAGGGCGGCCGATCCCGGGACCGTGAATCAGTTGAACCGCGATTCGGCGGCGCGCGCCGAGGGCACGCAGCGGTCGAACTCCTACAGTAACTACCGGAGCGGAAGCGGCACCACCGGAACCGGCAGCTATCGATCGGGCGGCGGTGCGGCGCGATCGGCGCCGCGCGGGGGCGGCGGAAGGCGGCGCTGACGTGTTCGACGTCTCCCTGAGCGCCGCGGTCGAAGACGCCGGACACGGTCTCCCGCAACACGCCGTCGAAATCGGCCGGGTCTTCGGGCTGGCGATCACGAACTCAATGGTCGTGACGTGGGTCGCCGCGATCGCCCTCATCGTGTTCGCGCGCGCCGCGACGCGCAACATGGGGCAGGTTCCCGGCACCGCGCAGAATCTCCTCGAGTGGATAGTCGAGGGCGTCTACATCCTGCTCGAGAGCATCGTCGGCCCGCACCTGGTCAAGAAGACGTTCTGGTTCCTGGCGACGATCTTCCTCTTTATTCTCTTCGCGAACTGGATCAGCCTCGTTCCCGGGGTCGGTACGATCGGCTGGGGGCACCAGACCGATCACGGGTTCGTGATCGACCAGCCGCTCTTCCGCGGCGCGAACGCCGATCTGAACATGACGCTCGCGATGGCGCTGATCTTCTTCGCACTGTGGATCGTGTGGGCGCTACAGGAGGTCGGCGTCCGCGGCATGGCGAAGGAGCTGTTCGGCGCCAAGGGAGAGTCGAGCGGCTTGATGAAGCCCCTGATGGCGGCGATTTTCGTGTTCGCGGGCCTGCTGGAGGTTGTCTCGATTCTGTTCCGCCCCGTCTCTCTGAGCTTCCGTCTCTACGGCAACATCTTCGCCGGCGAGAACATGCTCGAGACGATGTCGCGCATGGTGCCCGGCCTCGGTTGGCTTCTCCCGATCCCGTTCTATTTCATGGAACTCCTCGTCGGCCTTGTGCAGGCCCTCGTCTTCATGCTGTTGTGTGCGGTCTTTACGCTTCTGATCTGCCAGCACGAGGAGCATCCCGTCGGTACGGAAAGGACAGTTAGATGACCCAAGCTCTCTATGGCAGTGTGCACGTCGGGCTCGCGGCGCTCGGCGCGGCAATCGGCATTGGGCTGATCGGCCTCGGCGCGACGTCCGCGGTCGGGCGCAATCCCAACGCGGCGACGAAGATCATGGTGCAGGCCATTCTGTACATCGCGTTCGCGGAAGCGATCATCTTCTACGCCCTCTTCCTCGTGAAGTAGGCGGGTCATGTCGCAGATCGAACAGATCGCGCAGACGTTCGGGGTGGACTGGGTCCACTTGGGCGCGCAGACGATCAGCTTCGCGATCATGTGCGCGGTGCTGTACCGGTTCGCCTATGGACCGATCCTGACCATGCTCGACGCGCGGCGCCAGCAGATCGCCGCCGGTCTGGCCAACGCGGAGAAGATCAAGGCGGAGCTGGCGCGCATCGAAGCCGAGCGCGTGGACGTCCTCGCGAAAGCTGGCGAAGACGGGCGAAAGCTGATTGAGGACGCCCGGGCGGCCGCGGCGCGGGTCGGGGCCGAGGAGGCACGCAAAGCCACGGCCGCCGCCGAACAGATCGTGGCCCGCGCCCGGGAAGCCACTGAGCGCGAGCGCGATCGCATGCTCGCCGAACTCAAACACGAGGTCGGACGCCTCGTCGTCCAGACCACGGCTTCGGTGACCGGCAAGATCTTGACCGCGGACGATCACCGGCGCCTCGCCGAGGAAACCGCCAACCGGCTGGCCGCGGTATGAAGACGAACCGACGCACGAAACGAGCGGCCCGGCGGCTGTACCGACTGTGTTGTGTGGACGGCGCGCTCAACGCCGATCGGGCGCGACTGGTCGCGGGACGCCTCGCATCGTCACATCGACGGGGCTCGCTACAGGCGCTCTCCGGCTTCCTCAGGCTCATACGTCTCGATCGCGATCGGCATACGGCGCGCGTGGAGAGCGCCGCGGCGCTCCCCGAGAACGCGCGCGAACAGATTCGGTCAGGTCTCGCGCGCACCTACGGCACGGCGCTCGAGACGTCGTTCACCGAGAATCCAGCACTCATCGGAGGCGTCCGCGTGAAGGTGGGCAGCGACGTCTACGACGGCACGATCCGCGCAAGACTGGCCGCGCTCGCCGCGCGCCTCTGAGGTGACAGATGGCTGACCTGGTACTGGAAATCGAAGCCCAAATCGAGGGTGCGAAGACTGCAGCCGCGAAGCAGAGCGTCGGCTCGATCCGCGAGGTGGGCGACGGCGTGGCGCGCGTCGAAGGGCTGGGCGACGCGATGCTCAACGAGATGCTCGACTTCGGCGGCGGGATCACCGGGCTGGCGCTCAATCTCGACGAGACGGAGGTCGCCGCGATCATCCTCGGCGACTACACGAAACTCGGCGAAGGCGGCGAAGTCCGCGCGACTGGCCGTCTGCTCGAGGTGCCCGTCGGCAAGGGGCTGCTCGGCAGAGTCGTCAACACGCTTGGCGAGCCGCTCGACGGCAAGGGACCGATTCCGAGCGACCTGTCCTACCCCGTCGAGAAGCTCGCGCCAGGCATCATCAAGCGCAAGCCGATCAGCCAGCCCGTGCAGACCGGCATCATGCCGATCGACGCGATGATCCCGATCGGGCGCGGGCAGCGCGAGCTGATCATCGGCGATCGCTCGACCGGCAAGACGACCATCTGCGTCGACACGATCATCAGCCAGGCGCGACTGAACAGGGCCGCGGAAGCGGCCGGCGACAAGGACTACCGTCCGCTGTACTCGATTTATGTCGCCATCGGGCAGAAGCAGTCGACCGTCGCGCGCATCATCAGCGTGCTCGAAGACGCCGGGGCTCTCCCGTACACGATCGTCCTCACGTCGTCCGCGTCCGACTCGGCCGCCTCGCAGTACCTGGCCCCATTTGCCGGCGCCGCCATGGGCGAATGGTTCATGGACAACGGGATGGACGCCCTGATCGTCTACGACGATCTTTCCAAGCACGCGGTCGCGTATCGCCAGGTGTCCCTCGTGCTGAAGCGGCCGTCGGGCCGGGAGGCGTATCCGGGCGACGTCTTCTACCTGCACAGCCGTCTGCTCGAGCGCGCCGCCCGCGTCGGCGAACAATACGGCAACGGCTCGCTGACGGCGCTGCCGATCATCGAGACCCAGGCCGGCGACGTGTCCGCGTACATCCCCACGAACGTCATCTCGATCACCGACGGCCAGATCTTTCTCGAGACGGATCTCTTCTATCAGGGCATCCGGCCGGCCATCTCCGTCGGCATCTCGGTCTCGCGCGTCGGCTCGGCCGCGCAGCTCAAAGCGATGAAACAGGTTGCCGGGCAGTTGAAGGGAGACCTCGCGCAGTTCCGCGAGCTCGCGGCGTTCGCGCAGTTCGGTTCCGAGCTCGACGCCGCGACCCAGGCCAAGATCGACCGCGGCAAACGGATCGTCGAGCTCTTCACGCAGGGGCAGTACAACCCGCTCGCCGTCGAAGTCCAGGTGGCGGTGATCTGGGCCGTCCAGAACGGCTACATGGACGACGTGCCGGTGGAGCGCGTGAAGGAATTCCAGGCCCAATGGACCGATTTCCTTGCCACCCGTCGCGCGGAGCTGCTGCAGCAGATCGTGAAACAGAAAGCGCTCAGCCCCGAGCTGTCAGCCGATCTGAAGACCGCGGCGGATCAGTTCAAATCGACGTGGAAGAAATGAGTTCCCCACGCGACCTCCGCCGGCGGATCAAGTCGATCAGCGGCACCGCGCAGATCACCAGGGCCATGCAGATGGTCGCCGCGTCGAAGATGCGCAAGGCGCAGCAGGCGGCGATCGACGCCCAGCCGTTCGCACGTCTGCTGTATCGGATCCAGCGCAGCGCCATCACGCACGCACCCGCCTTCGAGCACCCGCTGATCGAGGTGCGGCCGGTGAAGAAGCGCGCCGTGATTCTCGTCGCCGCCGACAAGGGGCTCTGCGGCGCGCTCAACACGAATGTGTTCCGGCTCGCGTCGCACTTCGATCCGGCGACGACGCTGTTCATCACCGCGGGCCGCAGGGCGGCGCAGTTCGTCGCGCGGACGAGGCGACAGCTCACGGGCGAATTCGCCTACGGCGACACGCCCACCTTCCCGGAGGCGCGCGCGATCGCAACGATGGCGCGCGAGCTCTACGTAAAGAAGGACGTCGACGAGATCACGATCGTCGCGACGCGGTTCGTCAACACGCTTACGCAGGAGTCGGTCACGCTCGAATTCCTGCCGATCGGCGAGATCAAGAGTCTGCAGATTCCCGGCATCGAACGGTCGCCGGCCGGTGACGTGGTCGATCCGGCGGAGGCCGTGTTCGAGCCGAGCAGCGAAGGCGTGCTCGGCTACCTGCTCGAACGCTATCTGAACATCTACGTGTACTACACGCTGCTGAACGCCAAAGCGAGCGAACAGAGCGCGCGGATGGTCTCGATGAAGAACGCGACCGACAGCGCGGAGGATCTCATCCGGGATCTGAAACTCGAATACAACACGCTGCGGCAGGGCAACATCACGAAGGAGTTGCTCGAGATCGCCGGCGGCCAGGCGGAGTAACGAGTATGAACATCGGGAAAGTCGTACAGGTCGTGGGACCGGTCGTGGACGTCGAGTTTCCCGACTGCCTGCCGCCGATCTACAACGCGCTCACGTGCGACTACAAGGTCAAGAACGAACCCGTGTCATTGACGCTCGAGGTGCAGCAGCACCTCGGCGACAACTGGGTGCGCGCGATCTCGATGGCCGGCACCGAGGGGCTCAAGCGCGGGTTCTCGGTCACGGACACCGGCGGCCCGATGTCGATGCCCGTCGGCGACGCGGTCATGGGCCGCGTGTTCGACTGCACGGGCACGCCCGTGGACGAGCGCGGCCCGGTGAAGACCGAGAAACGCTATCCGATCCACCGGCCGGCTCCGCCGCTGGTCGACCAGACCACGTCGCCGCAGGTGCTCTCGACGGGCATCAAGGTCATCGATCTCATCTGCCCGTTCCTCAAGGGCGGCAAAGTGGGCGCGTTCGGCGGCGCGGGGGTGGGCAAGACCGTCGTGATCATGGAGCTCATCAACAACATCGCGAAGCTGCACGGCGGCGTCTCGGTGTTTGCCGGCGTCGGTGAGCGAACCCGGGAAGGGAACGACCTGTATCACGAGATGTCGCAGGCCGGCGTCATCAACCAGAAAGACCTCAGCGCGTCGAAGATCGCGCTCGTCTACGGCCAGATGAACGAGCCGCCCGGCGCCCGGCTCCGCGTCGCGCTGTGCGGCCTCGCGATCACCGAGTACTTCCGGGACGAGCGCAACCAGGACGTGCTGCTGTTCATCGACAACATCTTCCGCTTCTCGCAGGCCGGCTCGGAAGTCTCGGCGCTGCTCGGCCGCACGGCGAGTGCGGTCGGGTATCAGCCGACTCTGGCCGCGGAAATGGGCGTGCTGCAGGAGCGAATCACGTCGACGACAAAGGGATCGATCACGTCGTTCCAGGCGGTCTACGTACCGGCGGACGACCTGACGGACCCGGCGCCGGCGACCACGTTCGCGCACCTCGACGCCACGATCGTGCTGGAACGATCGATCGCGGAGCTTGGCATCTACCCCGCCGTCGATCCACTGGCGTCCACGTCGCGCGCGCTCGCGCCCGAGATCGTCGGCGAGGAACATTACGACGTCGCGCGGCGGGTGCAGAAGGTGCTGCAGCGGTTCAAGGACCTGCAGGACATCATCGCGATCCTCGGGATCGACGAACTGTCGCCGGAAGACAAGCTGACGGTGTTCCGCGCGCGCAAGATCCAGCGGTTCCTCAGCCAGCCGTTCAGCTCGGCGCAGGTGTTCACCGGGCGCGAAGGGCGTCAGGTCAAGGTGGAGGACACGGTGCGCGGCTTCAAGGAAATCCTCGAGGGCAAGCACGACGGGGTGCCCGAGGCGAACTTCTATATGAAGGGCGGCATCGAGGAAGTCGCGAAGGCGTAGCGGATGAGGACGGGGAGTGCGGGGTGACTAGATGGCCGAAACGCTGAAGCTCGAGATCGTCACGCCGCAGGCGATTGCGTTCTCGGAGGACGTCGAGATGGTCACGCTTCCGGGCATCGACGGGCAGTTCGGCGTGTACCCACAGCACGAGCGACTGATCACGCAGATCGTGCCGGGCGAGGTCATCGTCAACAAGGAGGGCGCCGATCGCTACCTCGCGGTCGGTGAAGGCATGGTCGAGGTGACGGCCGATCGGGTGTCGATCGTCACCGACATGGCGATTCCGGCGGAGAAGATCGATGAAGCCGCGGTGGAGCAGGCGCGCGCGCGCGCGGCCGCGCGGCTCGAAGACAAGATCTCCGACGAGGAAGTCGCCTCTGTCAACGCATCGCTTGCCCGCTCGCTCGCGCAGCTGCAGGTGAAGCGCCGCAAGCGTACATGAGGAGGAACGAATGGCAACCGTCACCGTTTTGAAGTTCAACGACCCGGAGGGCGCGAGCGTCGTGCTGGGGAAGATCCAGCACCTGCAGAAAGAGCATCTCATCACGTTGCTCGACGCCGCAATCGTCAGCTGGCCGAAGGGACGGTCGAGTCCGAAAACCACGCAGCTCGTCAATCTCGTGGCGGCCGGAATGTCGGGCGGCATGTTCTGGGGCATGCTCTTTGGCCTCATCTTCCTGACGCCCCTCTTCGGGATGGTGATCCGGGGCGCGACGGGTGCGCTCGGAGGCGCCTTTCGCGACTACGGGATCGACGACGACTTCATCCGCGGCGTACGGAGCAAGCTCACGGAGGGAACGTCCGCGCTGTTCCTCATGACCACAGGCGCCGTCGTGGACCGTGTCAAAGATGGATTGAAGAACGACAAATTCGAGATCATCGCGACGAACCTCTCGCACGAACAGGAACAGAAGCTGCGCGCCGCGTTTGCGTAGACCGCGGGCTGCTGGAATCATCAGTTGGCTCAGGCGCAACGATCCGACCTCTGGTGGCTCCGCCGATACGACTCCGGGTGGCTCCGGCCTGATCTCGTCGCGGGGCTCACGCTGGCGGCCTACCTGCTGCCCGCCGGCATCGCCGACGCCTCGCTCGCCGGCCTGCCCGCGGAGGCGGGCCTGTACGCGTGCCTCTTCTCTGGCCTGGTCTTCTGGTTGTTCTGCAGCTCGCGCCAGACCGTCGTCACCGTCACGTCGGCGCTGTCGCTGCTGGCGGGCGCGTCCGTCGCGGAGCTGAGCGGCGGCGATCCCGCGCGGCATGCTGCGCTCGCGGCCTGCATGGCGGTGATGATCGCGGGCGTCGCGCTGGGAGCTTGGATCGTGCGCGCGGGCAACGTCGTGGGCTTCTTCTCCGAAACCGTGCTGGTCGGCTTCAAGGCGGGGCTCGCATTCTATCTCGCGAGCACGCAGCTGCCGAAGCTGTTCGGCTTCGGCGGATCGCACGCCGGCGACTTCTGGGATCGCATGGGCGTCTTCTTCAGCCGGCTCGGACAGACGAACCCGTCCGCGCTCACCGTCGGCGCGATCGCGCTCGCGGTGCTCGTCGCGGGGAAGCTCTGGCTGCGGAACCGGCCGATCGCGTTCGTCGTCGTGGTCGGCGGAATTCTGGCGGCCCGTCTGCTGGATCTCGAGGCTCGCCATGTGGCCCTGCTGGGACAGGTGCCGGAGGGCTTGCCGATGCCGGGTCTTCCGCACGTCAGCCGTATCGACATTAATGCGCTGATGCCCGCGGCCCTCGCAGGATTCGTGCTCGCGGCCGTTGAAACGTCGGCGATCGGCCGGATGTTCGCGCAGAAACACGGCTATCGCCTCGACGCCAACCGCGAACTGCTCGCGATCGGCGTCTCGAACCTGACCGCCGGTCTCGGACGGGCTATGCCGGTGAGCGGCGGGATGTCACAGTCGCTCGTCAACGAGAGCGCCGGCGCGCGGACGCCGCTGTCGGGACTGGTGGCGGCCGTGTTCACGCTGTTCGTCGTGCTCTTCGCGTCCGGTCTGCTGAGGAATCTTCCGCAGCCGGTGCTTGCCGCGATCGTCCTGGCGGCGGTGATGAGTCTGGTGGACGTCAAGGCGCTCCGCGAGATCTGGCACTTCTCACGCACCGAATTCGCAGTGGCCGGCGTCGCCTTCCTCGGCGTGCTGGGGTCTGGCCCGGCCAACGGGGTCTTGCTGGGCGCGGCGATCTCGATCGTGCTCCTGCTTCGGCAGGCGGCGCATCCCAGGGTTGTGGAACTCGGGCGCATCGCCGGGACGGAGACGTTCGCCGATCGCACGCATCACGCCGAGCACGCGCAGCTGCCCGGCGCCGTGGTCATTCGCTGCGAGTCGGCGCTCCTCTACTTCAACATCGACTATGTTCGCGATCGTGTTCTCCAGCATGTCGCGGCACGAGGGGAGCCGGTGACACTCGTCGTGCTGTTTCTGGGCGCGGTTCCTCGAATCGATCTCTCCGGCGCGGCGCTCATCTCCGAGTTGCGAAAGGCGCTCGACGCGCGCGGCATCGCTCTACAGCTGGCCGAGGCTCACGGCGAGGTTCGGGAGGCGCTGCGGCGGTTCGGATTCGAGCGCGAGTACGGCCCGCTCGAGTCGGGACGCACGATCGACGCGATCCTCAGTGAGTGGGAGGCGAGAGCGCATGCAAATGTCGCGCAGAACGCGCTGCCGGCGTGACGTAGTCGCGGCCGCGTTGCTCATCGTCTTTAGCCTGACGACCTCCGCTGCGCACGCCGCGCAGCAGCCACCGACGTCCGCCGATCCAGAAGCGCGAGACGATCGCCCCGCTGCCGTCATGCTCGACGGACAGCCGGTCTTCTGGGTGACCACCCCCGTGGGTCCGTACTCAACGGAGTTTCGCGCCGACCGCATCAGCAAGCGGATCGACTCGGTGCTCCACGACTGGACCATCCGGGATCCCAGTGCGGTCGTCGTCGAATCCGAGGACACGTCGGAGGTGCGGGTCGGCACCCAACTGATCATGGTCGTCACCGGGCGTGACGCAGAGAGCATGGGCATGACGCGTCCGGCGCTCGCTGCTCAATACGCGCGCGCCATCGAGGACGCGATTCGCGCCGAGCGCCTGCGCTACACGCCGGAAGCGCTGCTGCGGTCGGGTCTCTACGGTCTGGCCACAACTATCGCCTTCGCGCTGTTCGTGTGGATCGCGATCCGGACGACACGCACGCTCGGCGCGGCTGTCCGCGGGAGGATGGAACGGCACGCCCAAGCCTTGCGCGTGATGCAGCACGAGCTGGTGCCGACGGATCGAGTCTGGGGCGCCCTGCGCATGGGCGCCGTCGCTCTGCTCGTCGTCGTGATCGCGGTGGCGGCGGACCTCTACCTGACGTTCCTGCTCGGCCTGTTTCCGTGGACCCGCGCGATCTCGCACCAAATCCTCGGTTACGTCTTCTCGCCTGTCAGGGCGATCACCCTGGCGCTCGCCGGGTATCTGCCGAAGTTCTTGTTCCTGATCATCATCATCGGCTTCGTGACGCTAGGAATCCGTATCGTCGGAGTGTTCTTCCGTCAGATCCGCGTCGGACGGCTGACCTTCGCGAGCTTCCCACCCGAATGGGCCGATCCGACCAATAAGATCGCGCGCGTCCTGCTCATCGCGTTGGGCGCCGTGGTCGCGTTCCCGTACCTGCCGGCCTCGAGCTCGCCCGCGTTCGCCGGCGTCTCGGTGTTCATGGGCGTGCTCGTCTCGCTGGCGTCGAGCTCGGCGCTGGCCAACATCATGGCCGGCACCGTGCTCACCTACACCGGCGCGTTCCGGCTCGGTGACCGCGTGAAGATCGCCGATGCGTTCGGCGACATCATCGGCACGTCGCTGCTCGC
>Ga0070735_10003150_pt1 | contig 14565 bp, 10 predicted proteins | sample Coa_R1_FD_66443 | JGI IMG/M metagenome (GOLD analysis project Ga0070735, IMG submission 66443) | Surface soil microbial communities from Centralia Pennsylvania, which are recovering from an underground coalmine fire - Coalmine... | ecosystem: Environmental > Terrestrial > Soil > Unclassified ...
GGTCGCAAACAGCGAGCCGTGATTGTTGAGCTCAGCAATCGAGAATGGCGGAACCGGACCCGACGCATTACCGAAACTCACAAACAGTCCGCGCGGCTTGAGACAGGACAGCGAACCCGGAAAGGTCGATTTGCCGACGCCGTCATAAACCACGTCGCACAGCTCGCTGCGGCTGATTTGTTTCACGCGGGCGACGAAATCTTCTTCGTTATAGAGAATGACGTGATCGCAACCATTGGCGAGCGCCAACTCCGCCTTGGCTTTGGAGCCGACCGTGCCGATCACATGCGCGCCCAAGGCCCTCGCCCATTGGCAGGCAAGTAGCCCAATGCCGCCGGCCGCCGCGTGAATCAGCACGCGGTGATGCGGCTCGACCTTGAACGTTTTGTGCAGGAGATACCACACCGTCAGGCCCTTGAGCATCAGCACCGCGCCCTGCTCGTAGGTGATATGGTCGGGCAGCTTGACGAGGCTTTCCCAGGGAATGTTGCGCTCGCCCGCATAGGCGCCGAGATTGTGATAATAGGCGACGCGGTCTCCGGGATGAAAATGCGTGACGCCGGATCCGACCGCCAATACTTCGCCGGCGGCTTCGTTACCGACGATGAAAGGCATTTCCGGCGCCTTGTAGAGGCCGGTGCGGTAATAAGTGTCGATGAAATTCAACCCGACCGCGTGCTGGCGGATTCGTACTTCGCCCGGCCCTGGCGCAGGCAGGATGACATCTTCATAGACGAGGGCTTCCGGTCTTCCCACCGCGTGCACCCGAACGGCTTTGGTCATGACCGCTTCTCCTTTTTGATCATTGCCGCAGCTTCACGAGCGAAAGCCATCGAAATCGCCTTGTCAACTCGGCGAATCCGTGGCCGACGGTCGGCCCATCACACGTTGAGCGACCTGACCAGCCGGATCGCCGTGTCGGAGCCGAAAATATAGGCCGCGATCGCGCATAAAGCGGTCTTGACGGCGATCCCGGTTTCGAAATCGTTGATCAACGCCACCATCGCCAACGCGGCCCCCGCGCCGATCAAGGATAATGTCAACCAGCGCAAACGCCTCACGCGGACGGGGTGAACAACATGGAACGGCATGAAGGTCAGAATGATCAAGGCTGCGACCGCGAAAGTCGATAAGACCGGCGGCCAATGCAGCAGGAACAGATAAAAGGCCGCGATGTTCCACAACCCGGGAAAACCTCGGAAGTGATTATCCGTCGATTTCATGCGCCGGTCGGCAAAATAAAGCGCGCCCGAAACGGCGATTCCAGCGCCGAGAACCGGCGCGGCCAAGGGCCACAGTAGGCCGCTTGCGGTGATCGCATAAGCCGGCACAAAGACGTAGGTCGTGAAGTCGACCACAAGGTCGAGCACTTCGCCGGACCAGTTCGGCTGAACACGCTCGACATCCAGTCGCCGTGCCATCGGACCGTCGATGCCGTCGATCACGAGGGCCGCGCCGAGCCACCAAAACATCGCGATCCAATGCCCGCGAACCGCTTCAAGCAGCGCCAGCAGAGCGACGCCCGCTCCCAGCGCCGTGAAAACATGCACGGAAAACGCCGCGGCGCGAAGCATCGGAGGGGTTTTCGGAAAATGGGAGTGTTGCTGCTGATCCATTGCGTCTGAAACAGGTGATGGACGTCATTGCTATCAGGAATCGCCATCATTTGCACATTCACGTGAGCCCTTTGCCGCCGTTCAGCAAAGATCAGGTGGGCTTGAAAATGCCGCGGGGAATGTCAATTGTCTTGATATGAATGCTGCGCCCTCAACCTTTGACGTGGCCGTGGTCGGCGGCGGACCGGCGGGACTGGCGGCCGCGATCGCCATCGCCCAAGCCGGTGCGCGCGCCGCGTTGATTGCCCGGCGTTCGCTTTATGCCGATAATCGAACGACCGCGCTGTTGGGCGGGTCGGTCGATTTTCTGCAAGCGTTAGAAATATGGCCATCCTGCCAGGAGAAAGCCGCCGCGCTACGCGTGATGCGGCTGGTCGATGATACCGGCCGCTTGATCCGGGCGCCGGAGGTGCGGTTTTCCTGTGATGAAATCGGCCTCGATGCATTCGGTTACAATATCGAGAACCGGCTTTTGGTCGCCGCTCTTGAAGATCGCGCCGCACGCCTTTCAAACCTGACGCGGTTCGATGATGAGGCCGATATCATCAATCCCGGAGACGACGGCGTCAGGATTCATTTGGGAGGTGGAGAATCGATTCTGGCGCGCCTTGTGGCTGGCGCGGATGGTAGACATTCGTTGTGCCGGAAAGCCGCCGGCATCGGCGTCAAGCGCCGGGAACTGCCGCAGACCGCGTTGACCTTCAACGTCGGTCACGAGCGGCCTCATGCCGGTATCTCGACCGAATTTCATACGCCGCATGGGCCATGTGTATTTGTACCCTTGCCTGGCAACCGCTCCAGCGTGGTGTGGGTTTCGGAACCGAAGGACGCCGAGCGGCTGATGGCGCTTGGTGACGACGATCTGTCACAGGCCGCGGAAGCGCGCTCGCATTCGATTTTGGGCAAGCTTTGGGTCGAAGCCGGGCGAAACCTGTTCCCGCTCTCGATCGAACAGCCCCGCCATTTCGCCAAGGCGCGCGTTGCGCTCATTGGAGAGGCGGCTCATGTGCTACCGCCGATCGGCGCCCAAGGCCTCAATATGGGATTGCGTGATGCCGCCGATCTGGCCGAGATCGTGCGGCAAACATTGACCTCAGGCGAGGATCCGGGGTCGCCCACGGTATTGAACCGCTATGTTTCGGCGCGCCGCGCCGACGTGGTCAGCCGCACCTTTGCCATCGATCTTGCCAATCGCTCCCTGCTGAGCGCGTTGTTGCCGATGCAGTCGCTGCGCGCCACGGGGTTACATCTGATCGGTGCGATCGGACCGCTCCGCCGGTTTGCCATGCGCGAAGGCTTGGCGCCGTCATGGCGAAGCAGATCTGCCGGCCAAAGCCTCACGGAAACACAAGGCGCCCGGTCTGAATAAGCCACATCGCGCTCGTCAGCGTGACGACGGAGGCGAACGTTCCGATCATGACGGCGACCGAAGCCGGCTCGATCCAGGCATCGTTTTGGCGGGCGATCACAAAGACGTTCAACGCGGGCGGCAGCGAAGCCATCAACACCGCGGTCGCGGCCCAGGCATTGGGAAATGGGCCGAGCACCAGCATCAGAGCGAACACGATGAGGGGGTGGATCACGAGCTTGACCACCGTGACCGCCGGCACTTCCCACGGCACGCGGGAAAACGGGCGTAGCGCAACCGTCACTCCAAGGACGAAAAGCGCCGTCGGCGCGGCGGCGTTCTGCAAAAATAATAACGCATGGTCGATCGCGATCGGCGGGTGAAGATGAAGTGCCGCGGCCAGCGCACCGGCGCAGGCCGACATGATCAGCGGATTGAGCATGATCTGGCGGGCAAGACGGCTGAGCGCGTGCCGCCAATGATGATCTCCACTCTCGGTGAGCGCGATCAAAAGCGGCACCGCCGAAAACAGGAAGATGTTGTCGCAACAAAAAATCAGCGCGGTCGGCGCGGACGCCTTTGTGCCAAGCACGGCCAGCGCCAGTCCCGGACCCATATAGCCGATATTGCCATAGCCGCCGGACAGGCCCGCAAGGGTCGCATCGCGGAAGGACAGTTTTCCGACGAGCCGGCCGGCCGCCATCGCGAGCGCGAAGGCGGACGCCGTGCCAAGCGTGGTGGCCATCAGGAAGGGTGGGTTATTGAGTTCTTCGAAGGGGGTCTTTGAGGTGATGCCGAACAGCAGCGCCGGCAGCGAAACATAAAGTAGGAAAAAATTCATCCAGGCCAAGCCCTGCTCCGGCAACCCTTTGAATTTGCCGCAGGCGAAACCGACAAAAATCAAACTGAAATACGGTATTGCGAGATTGAGAACGTCGGCCATTTCGGAGGCTGCTTTTCATGATGGGTGGTCCCGCGTGGCGTTTGGGACGGCTCGGTGGGGCCAAATGTTGGTTGCTTCTGGGGAGAGATATGACACCCGCACTCCGCAACTGGGGTGAATTTGACATTTCACCATCCATTTCGCCGTGCCCTCGTAAAGTGAATGTCACATCATAAATTCAACTAGAATCCTATATTTATTGGGAGTCCCTTGCTTTTAATATTTGCAAAAGTGCCTGCCAGGACCGGATGCAAAATGTGCACTAGCATCGGCCACAATCATGGTCTATCGACAGGATATGATCAAAACGCGTATCGCCAAATTTCAGATCGGTCAGATCGTCCGCCATCGGATATTTTCCTTCCGCGGCGTGATTTTTGATATCGACCCGGAATTCAACAACACCGAAGAATGGTGGCTGTCGATCCCCGAAGACGTTCGGCCCCACAAGGATCAACCCTTTTATCATTTGCTCGCCGAGAATTCGGAATCCGAATACGTCGCCTATGTTTCCGAGCAGAATCTCGTGCCTGACGATTCGGGGCAGCCGATCCGGCACTCGCAGGTTTCCGAAATTTTCGTAAAGGACAAGTCGGGCGGCTATCGACCGCGCAATCCGTCGTTGAATTGACGCGCCAAACATTCGCCGCCCCATACGAAAAAAGAAAAAGGCGCTCGGTTTGAGCGCCTTTTGTTTGTCGGGGAATGCCGAGCCGAGGGTCTATTTCGTGGCCGGATTGGCAGATGCTCCCGCGTTGGGCGGCTGGGCAGCCTCAAGCTTCTTGCGCTGTTCCTCGGCGCGCTTCTGCAACTCCTCTTGCAGCTTCTTCTGGTTTTCCTCGAGCACCTTCGGATCGGTCGGAGGGCCGTCATAGGCCTTGGCGAAATCGCCGAGCGGCAAGGGTATCGTAACCGGCTGGTTGTTGGAGGCGATCGCCTGAATGATGAGGTTCTGCCCCTTCTTCATGTTGGTGAGGAGTTCGGGAGTCACTTCATATTCGGAGATACAGCCGTTCTGAAGGCAGATTACGTAGGGGCCCTGCGCCGGCGGATTGTTGTCGACGATGATACGGGTGCCGTGCACGAGCAGCATGCCGACAGGCAGCGTCACGCGGAGGAGTTTCCTCGGCTCGCCCTCCGGCTCGATGATAACCGCCGCCACCACGGGCTGGCCCGACTCGATGCGACCGTCCTTACCCGTGAAGCAGATTTGCTTGGCGTTCGGATCTTGCGGCGGCTTGGCGCAAAACTTGGTCCATGGCGAATAGATCAACTGAACCTGTTGGTCGGCCGGCGGGGTGGCTGGGGCGCCGGCGGCGGGCGCGGTCGGTTGCGGCGCCGGCGCGGCGCCCTTGGGGGCAGCCTTGGGCGCCGCCGCTTTGGTTTTTGGCGCGGCGGGAGCTGGCGTCTGGGCGGCAGCCTCGAACGCAAGCAATGTGGCACCTAGCGCGGTGACCGCCATCAAGGCGAAACTGCGCCCGCGCGACCTTGTTGGCGCGGCCAACATACGGAATCTCATAGCGGAAAACCCTTTCTGAACGGAGGCGCCCGAACCGGAGTGATAACCGTTTGAGCGGCTGTCTCCTTGCCAATTGAGGCGGATGCGTGACAGTCCTTCCCCATCGATCGATTGCCCGCCTTCATACAGCCATCGACGAAAAGATCAATGCCGCCGGCGGGCTTTGGAGAGGCGCACCATAAGCGCCGGAAGGCCTGTGATAAAAGACGATGGTAAGCCGGATCAAATCAAGCCTATACGCAACATTGTGGATTTCAGCGCACCGCCCTCTCAACGCGGCGATGTGGGGCTTGGCTCTGTTGAGTGCATCGGCGTCGATCGGCCTCGACCAAGCCGTTGCTGGCGAAAGTTACGCCATCGCCATGCATGGCGCCCCGGCCCTTCCCGCCGGTTTTACTCATCTGCCTTACGCCAACCCCGATGCGCCCAAAGGCGGACGGCTGGTCCAGGGCCTTCTCGGCACCTTCGACAGCCTCAATCCCTTCATCGTGAGAGGGGCGCCGGTTCAACAAATCCGGGGCTATGTCGTCGAGAGCCTGATGGCGCGTGGCAATGACGAGGCCTTTACGCTCTATGGGCTGCTGGCCAAAAGCGTGGAGACCGACGAGGCGCGAAGTTACGTGACGTTTCGTCTCGACCCGCGGGCGCGGTTTGCCGACGGACATCCGGTGACAGCCGAGGACGTTATCTTTTCCTGGACATTGCTGCGCGACAAAGGGCGCCCCAATTATCGCCAATATTATGCGAAGGTCGCCAAAGCCACAGCTTTCGACCCGCTCACCATCCGCTTTGACTTCGCCGACCTCGAAGACCGCGAGCTGCCGCTCATCCTCGGCCTGATGCCGATATTGCCCCGTCACGCGATCGATGCGGAGCGGTTCGAAGAAACCTCGATGGCCGCCCCGCTTGGCTCGGGACCCTACCAAGTCAGCCGCGTAAGCCCCGGCGCAAGCGTCACGCTCACGCGCAATCCCGATTATTGGGGGCGTGAATTGCCGGTCAACCGGGGTTTGTGGAATTTCGATGAGATAAAACTTGAATTCTTTCGTGAATCCAACGGCTTTTTTGAAGCTTTTAAACGAGGCCTGTATGATTTTCGCGTCGAAACCGAACCGCTGCGCTGGCATGACGGATATGATTTCCAAGCCGTGCGCGACGGCGAGGTGATCCGCGACACGCTCAAAACCGCCTTGCCGCAGCCGTCGGAATTTCTGGTCTTCAACACCCGGCGGGCCATGTTTTCCGACATCCGGGTGCGCCGGGCGTTGACGCTGCTGTTCGACTTCGAATGGATCAACCGCAATTATTTTTTCGGACTTTACGGCCGCTCGGCGGGCTTTTTTGCGGGGTCCGAACTATCCGCCTATGGCCGTCCCGCCGACGATCGCGAACGGCTTCTCCTCAAGCCGTTTGCCTCGCGCCTGCCGGCTGGGATCATCGACGGCACTTACCGCCTTCCGGTCACCGACGGTTCGGGGCGCGATCGCGCGACCTTGCGCGAGGCGCTGACTTTGCTGTCCCAGGCCGGCTACGATCTCGACGGCGCGGTATTGCGGCAGCGCTCGACCAAGACCCCTTTCAGCTTTGAAATTCTCGTCACCACGCGCGACCAGGAGCGGATCGCGCTCGCCTTTGCGCGCGACCTCAAACGCGCGGGCATTACGGTCACGGTTCGCGAGGTGGATGCCGTTCAATTCGATCAGCGCCGGCTCGGATTCGACTTCGACATGATCCCAAACCGCTGGGACCAGTCGCTGTCGCCGGGCAATGAGCAGGCGTTTTATTGGGGAAGCCAGGCGGCCGACCAGCAGGGCACGCGAAATTACATGGGGGCCAAAGATCCGGCCATCGACGCCATGATTTCGGCTCTGCTGCAAGCGCGCGATCGCGGCGGCTTTGTCTCGGCGGTGCGCGCGCTTGATCGCGTTTTGATCTCGGGATTTTACGCCATCCCGCTTTTTAATGTGGGTGAGCAATGGATCGCCCGCTGGAATAGTATACAGTGTCCAAAAGCCGTCGCGCTGGCCGGGTATCTTCCGGAGACTTGGTGGCACCGGCCGTCGCAACCGAAGTGACCGTTTCGAAACGATTCACATCCGAGCTGACCATGATTCAAAACAACGCATCACCCACGCTCGATAGGCTTTTTCAAAGGGTTTTGGCGCGGCGCCCCAGTTCGCTGGCGCTGCTCGATCCTATCAACAAGCCCCGCATCACGGGACATGACCCCAGGCGGATGACGTTCGAGCAGGTTGACCGGGCGATTAGCGGATTGGCGTCCCATTTCGTCGAAGCGGGGCTTCCGGTCAATTCGATCATCGGCGTCCAATTGCCGAACACCGCGGAGTTCATTCTCACGCTGCTGGCGGCCCATCGGGCCGGATTGATCGTCGCCCTGCTGCCGCAACTTTGGCGGCATGCGGAGTTGACGGCGGCGCTCAATCGCACCGGCGCCAGGGCGATCGTGACCTCGGCGAAAATCGACGGCGTCAGCCATGCCGATCTTGCCATGAACGCGGCCGCCGAGGCGTTTTCCATTCGGCATGTTTGCGGTTTTGGTGAGAATTTGCCGGAAGGCATGGCCTCACTCGACCTTGCCATGGAAGCCACGCCTTCGGCGACATTGCCGACGCTGAACCAGGATGGCCGCCGGGCGGCCGTCATTTCGTTCGATACCACCCCCGATGGGCTTCGCGCGGTGCCGCGGACTCATCTCAATCTGATTGCCGGCGGCCTGTCGATATTTCTCGAAAGCCGCGTCCCGCAGGGCATCAAGCTGATGTCGGCATTTGCGCCGTCTTCATTTGCCGGTCTTGCCTCCTCGGTGCTGACCTGGCTGCTGTCGGGGGGGACGCTGTCGCTGCATCATCCATTTGACGGCAGCGCGTTTGAACACCAGGTCAATGAGGATGGCTGCGATGCGTTGATCGCGCCCGCGCCGCTGGCGATGCGTCTGGCCGAACTCGATATGGCATCGCGTCTGCCGAATCTGCGCCATGTGATCGGTCTGTGGCGCGCGCCCGAACAAGTCGCATCGAGCGCGCCATGGACGATCGAACAAACACGGTTTACCGACGTCTATCTGTTCGGGGAAGCGGGCTTGTTCAGTGCGCGGCGGACCGCCGAAGGCCAGCCGGTGCCGATCATGCCGGGACCGCACGGCGCCCCGCGCGACGTGCCGGGAACGTCGAACGCCGGTGAAACCGTGATCACTCCCAAGGGGACTTTGGCGCTGCGGGGGCCGATGGTAACTGTTGCGGCCTATGCGCCACCCGCGCCACCCAGCGATTCCATGCTTGCACATACGCCGCTCGATTATGTCGATACCGGCTATGCCGCCCGCCTCGACCGCACAACCGGCGCGATTTGCATCACGTCCCCTCCTTCCGGAATCGTCGCGGTGGGCGGATATCGGTTCCTGTCGCAGGACCTTCAGGAATGGGCCAAGCGCCTCGGTCACGGCGCGCTTCTAACCGCCCTGCCCGATCGGCTGTGCGGTTACCGTCTGGCCGGGCGCGCCCAGGACAATGCGCGCGGTCGCGAGGCCCTCACCGAACTCGGCCTTAACCCTCTGATGGCGGAAGCTTTTCGCGACCGAACGATCCACGCTTAGGGCATGATCCGGACCCGAAGGGCCGGCGATTTCGTTGACGCGGCATTAAGACCGGCAAAATAGGATTGCGCCGCCCGCTTGAAGGCGTCCCGATCCGAGTTTTTGAATGTCCGTGCAAGGCCCGATCCTCGTCGTGTCGGATGACAAGCAGCCGGCGCTGGCCGCTGCCCTTGACGAAGGGGGGATGTTTCCGCTGATCGAAACCGTCTGGGCCGATGCGCCGCGCGCGATCGCGCAAACAAAGCCGGTCGTGATTATCGCGGCGGCGCAGGACGCCAAACCCGGTTTGGATGCGCTCGCAAGACAGGTCGATGCGCTCACGCCCTATCTACCGTTTGTGGCGATCGATCCAAAGCATCCGCTTCCCCAGAATGCGATACCGTTTTCGCCTGCCGGCAAAGATTGGACACGCATCATATCGCGCCTGCGCGCAAGCTTGCGGGTCCGCACCCTGCACGCCACCGTTCTGCGCCGATTGAACGATCATGCCGCCGTGCGGCCTGATATCCCCGAGGTCAATCCGCTTCGCGATGCCACCGTGCTCCTGATCGGGCGCGCTGGCGGCTATTCCGCGCTGTCCGTCACGCTCGGTGAACAGGTCGGCGTTGTCGGCGCCCTCAGCATCGAAGCGGCGGCCAAACACCTCAACACCCGCGACATCGACGGCATCGTGCTCGCGGAAGGATTCAGCGATCGCGTGGTCGATGCGTTCCTGACCGTGCTCGGCGAGGACCCCCGGTTTCGCCACTTACCTGTCGTGACGGCGCTTCCGGGATTGGCTCTGACCCACGATCTGGCGAATCTGGAAAACATCGTCGGTGATCCCTCTCTTGTTGCCGCCAATACGTTGCCGATGGTGCGTCAGCATGCCTTCGCGGCCCATTTGAGCCGCACGCTCCGTTCCCTCGATGCCGGCGGACTTCTCGATCCCCGCACCGGACTGTTGACGACGACGGCTTTCGCGCGCGATCTTGCAACCGCGGTCGGCCAAACCCAATCGGACGGCGGCGGTTTGTCGGTCGCCCGCTTTTCCTTCGATCCCGCCGATGAACGGGCGCAAATGGATGGCGCGCGGCTGCTTGGCCGTTTGTTGCGGCAAATGGATTTTGGCGCCGCCCAAGACGACGGATCGGTGATTGTCGCCTTTGCCGAGACCGATTTGCGCACCGCGCATATGATCGCGCGGCGGTTATCGAGCGTGATGCGCCACACGTCCCATGGCAGGCGGGAGACGCGGCGAAGCGAGCCGGATGTGAGCTTTGCAATGCTGCAACCTTCCGATACGGCCCAATCCCTGCTCGCGCGCCTCTATGAAGACCGCCACCGCGCGGCGTCTTAAGCCAAGACCGTCATTGCGAGGAGCGCTCGCGACGAAGCAATCCATCTTTGACTTGCGGCTCCATGGATTGCTTCGCTTTGCTCGCAATGACGGCTAAGCCGCTTTACGATCCTCAGCTAAATTGGCGAGCTGGCGCAGGATTTCGGTGGTGCCCAACAGGCGCTCTTCGGCCGTCGCCCATTCCTGAAAAAAGACCACCTTCATGTCCGGCCGCACCCGCGCGGCCTGTCCGTGCTGACGGATAAAGAAGACCAAGCGGTCGGGTTGGGCGAACTTGTTGTCGCGGAAAGTCATGACCGCGCCCTTTTGCCCGGCATCGACCTTCTCGACATTGGCCCTGCGGCAGTAATTCTTGATCGCCGCGACTTTAAAGAGATAGCGAACCTCGTCCGGCAGCACGCCGAAACGATCGCGCAGTTCGGCGGCGAAATTGTCGATTTCCTCATCAGTTTCGAGATCGGCGAGCCGGCGATACAGCGATAGCCGCACCGAGAGGTCGGCGACGTAATCCTCCGGAATCAACACCGGCATGCCGATCGTGATTTGCGGCGACCAGCGGTCGGCGGCGGGCTCGACCACACCCGCTTTGAGGTTGACGATCGCCTCTTCCAGCATCGATTGATAAAGCTCGAAACCGACCTCTTTGATGTGACCGGATTGCTCTTCGCCGAGCAAATTGCCGGCGCCTCTGATATCGAGATCGTGCGAGGCAAGCTGGAAGCCGGCGCCCAGCGTTTCCAGCGATTGCAGCACCTTGAGCCGCCGCTCGGCCGGCGCGGTGATTTTCTGCTGCGCGGGCAATGTGAACAGCGCATAGGCGCGCAATTTCGAGCGTCCCACCCGGCCGCGCAACTGATAGAGCTGCGCCAAGCCGAACATGTCGGCGCGATGGACGATCAAGGTATTGGCGTTCGGAATATCGAGGCCGGATTCGATGATGGTCGTGGACAGGAGGATATCGTATTTGCCGTCATAGAAGGCCGACATGATGTCTTCGATCACGGTCGGGGCCATCTGACCATGTGCGACCGCGACCTTCATCTCCGGCACGTGCTTATCGAGGAAATCCTTGACACTTGCGAGGTCCTCGATCCGCGGCACGACGTAAAAAGCCTGCCCACCCCGGTAGCGTTCGCGCAGCAGCGCCTCGCGGATCATCAGGGGATCGTGCGGCGCGACGAAAGTGCGCACGGCAAGCCGATCGACCGGGGGTGAGGCAATGATGGACAATTCGCGCACGCCCGTCAGCGCCAATTGCAACGTGCGCGGGATCGGCGTCGCGCTCAAGGTGAGCACGTGCACTTCGGCGCGCAACTGCTTCAACCGCTCCTTGTGGCTGACGCCGAAATGCTGCTCCTCATCGACGATCAAAAGCCCAAGATCCTTAAATCTAATCGATTTGCCGAGCAGCGCGTGGGTGCCGATCACGATGTCGATCCCGCCGTCCGTCAGGCCCTTTTTGACCTGCGTCAGTTCCTTCGGCGCAATCAGACGCGAAGCCTGCGCGACATGGACCGGAAACCCGCGAAAGCGCTCGGTGAAGGTCTTGGCATGCTGGCGTGCCAGGAGCGTGGTCGGCACGACCACGGCGACTTGTTTGCCTTCAAGCGCGGTCGCAAACGCCGCACGCAGCGCCACTTCGGTTTTGCCGAAGCCGACATCGCCGCAAATCAGCCGGTCCATGGGACGGCCGGTTTCGAGGTCTTTCAGTGTGGCGTTGATGGCTGTGAGCTGGTCCTCGGTTTCCTCATAGGGAAACCGCGCGCAGAATTCATCATAGGCATGCGGCTGCACCGGCAGTTTTGGCGCTTCGTGCAAATGCCGCTCGGCGGCGATCTTGATCAATTCCCCCGCGATCTCGCGGATGCGGCTCTTGAGCTTGGCCTTGCGGGTCTGCCAGCCGCTGCCGCCCAACCGATCAAGCTCGACATTGGCGCTGTCCGAACCGTAACGCGACAGCAATTCGATGTTCTCGACCGGCAGAAACAGCTTCGTCTCGGCGGCATAACGCAGTTCGAGACAGTCATGCGGTGCACCGGCCACTTCAAGCGTTTGCAAGCCGACGAAGCGTCCAATCCCGTGCTCGACATGAACTACGAGATCGCCCGCGGCAAGGCTCGTGACTTCGGAAATGAAATTATCGAGCTTGCGGCTGGCCTTGCGCGGCCGCACCAGACGATCGCCCAGAATGTCCTGCTCGCTGATGACGGCGACCTCGTCGGTCTCAAAGCCGGATTCCATTCCGACCACAGCGAGCATGGTTTGGTTGCGGGGCGTCGCCTGCACCGTGCGCCACGCATTGACGCTCGTCAGGTTGAGGAGCTTGTGATCCCGCAACATGCTTTCCATGCGGTCGCGCGAACCCTCGCTCCACAGCGCGATCACCACTTTCTTGCGGGCGGCCTGCAAGGCCTGGACGTGGGAGACGACCGCTTCAAAGACATTGACCGCGCTGTCGTTGCGTTCCGGTGCGAAATTACGTCCCTGCCGCGCGCCGGCATCGATCGTGTCAGTGCTGCCTTCGGGGAATGCGAACGGCGTCAGCCGCGCCAGCGCGGCTTCTTGGAGCCGCTTGTTCCATTCCCCTTCCGACAAATAGAGCCGCTCCGGCGGCAACGGCTTGTAGATCGCCCCCCCGCCTGGGTGATCCAGTGCCTCGCGCCGGGCGTCGTAATAATCGGCGATTTGAGTAAGGCGCTCGCGCGCGGCATCTTCGCTCTGCGGTTCGATCGCGATCGGCGCATGGCCGAGATAATCGAACAATGTCCCCATACCGTCGTGAAACAGAGGCAACCAATGTTCCATGCCGGGATGACGGCGCCCCTCGCTGACCGCTTCGTAAAGCTGGTCGTCGCGTTCAGGCGCGCCGAAGGCTGCGACATAACCCATCCGAAACCGTTTGATCGTCTCGGTGGTCAGTTGGAATTCCGAGATCGGAACGAGATCGAGCGAGCGCATGTCGAGCGCCGTTCGCTGGGTCTCGGCATCGAAGCTGCGGATCGATTCCAGGCTGTCGCCAAAGAAATCGAGCCGCACCGGCAAATCGAGCCCCGCCGGGAAAAGATCGAGGATACCGCCGCGCACGGCATATTCGCCGCTCTCCCGCACGGTCGAGGAACGGCCATAACCATTATGTTCGAGCCAAGCGACGATGGAATCCATCGGCACGACATGGCCGGGCGCAACCGACAAAGCCTGTGCCGCGACGGTTTCACGCGCCGGCACCCGTTGCACGATCGCGTTGACGGTCGTCAGCACGATCATCGGCTTGTCGCTGCCGGTAAGGCGGGACAATCGCGCCAGCGTCGTCATGCGCTGGGCGAGGACTCCGCCATGGGGTGACACCCGGTCATAGGGTTGGCAGTCCCAGGCCGAGAATTGCAGCACGGACAGATCGGGCGCGAAGAATTCGAGCGCCCGGGCCAATTGCTGCATCCGTGGACCGTCGCGGCATACGACCGCCAGGCTGACGGCTGATGGTTTTGGGCGCGCGGCAACTGAGCGCGCCAGATCCGAGACGATCAGGCCCTCGGCGCCTTCGGCGACATTGGCGAAGGTCAGCGCGCGGCCGGGCGCGAGCAATTGCGCGGGCGATTGGCTTGGTGGCTTCATTCGCGGCTCGACCCCGGGCGAAACGTTTTGATGCGATTAAACAGCGGATGGCCGTCATGCGGCGGCAGCGGGGCGCCCGCGGTCAGCGCCGCATAAAGATCGGGATCGGGAACGTCGATCAGCTTTTCGAACTGGGTCACCTCATCGTCGGTGAGGCCCGTGATTTCCGCATCGGCAAACCGGCCGAGGATGAGGTCCATCTCGCGGGTGCCGCGATGCCAGCAGCGAAACAAGAGCCGCTTGCGGCGATCATCGAGACCCCCGCTCGATCGTGTCGTCCCGGTCATTTTTCGTTTTTCCTCAAACGCCAAAAGCCCGGACGTGCCGGGCGGGGGTGATATAGCGTCGGGAATGACAATTGTCAGCAGGGTTTCCTGTGCAAATCTATACGAAATGGCTGTAACCGTCATTCTGCATGGCTGTAACCGTCATTCTGCGCTCGATGACAGGCTCCGCGAAGATTCCATGGGGAGTGGATAGCGACCGAGTCTGAGGCCAGACTGAGGTTGCTTTAAACCCACTCAACCTGGAGCCGACGATGTTACATCATCTTACCGACGGACTGACCGCTATCC
>Ga0070735_10003151_pt1 | contig 14564 bp, 17 predicted proteins | sample Coa_R1_FD_66443 | JGI IMG/M metagenome (GOLD analysis project Ga0070735, IMG submission 66443) | Surface soil microbial communities from Centralia Pennsylvania, which are recovering from an underground coalmine fire - Coalmine... | ecosystem: Environmental > Terrestrial > Soil > Unclassified ...
GGATGGAGCCAGGGGGAGAATATCAGTGTATAAAGAGCACTACGGGCCGAAAGAGTTACGGGTGTACTTAGAAGGGGAATAACAGGCGAAACACAAGCGTCCTTCTCATTTCTATTATGTTAACTAAGAAATCGGCCTTGGCGCCGCTCTTGGGTTCGACCCGAACCCACCCTTCCGGACAGAGCCACTCCCCTCCTGCTACCCTCTGCTCGGTCTCACAACGCGTCCTCTGTCGTATTTTAGTTCTTGCTGGCGGCTTTTTGCGTTTTGCGCTGGTCCAATTCGTACTTGATGTACTGCTCAAGCAGTCGCGGGTCTGCGCCGACAATTCGCCGGCCATTTACAAAGATCGTCGGCGTGCTGCCTACTTCAAGTTGAATCCCGTTCTCGCGGCTGGCGTTTACAGCAGCCCCAGCCTCGGGACTAGCCATACACGCCTTGAGCGCATCCGGGTTCAATCCAGACTGACCGGCAAAATCTATCATTTTGCCCCAGGCCGTCTCCGCCGAGATCACGTCCTGGCTGTCGTAGATCAGGTCATACATCTTCCAGAAAGCCGCGGGGTCTTGCTGGTAAGCGCAGCGGCCTGCGAGAGCCGCCGTTCGCGCCCAAGGATGGATTTGCTCCAGGGGGTAGTCCTTGAAGACCACGCGCACCTGCGGGTAATTCGGGAGCAGCCCGCGTAGCGCGTCGTGCAGGCTCCGGCAGACAGGGCACTCGAAGTCGGAAAACTCGACCAAAGTGACCGGAGCATTCGCTGGGCCGAGTGACGGGCTGTCCTTTGTCTGGATTTGAGCGCGATTCTCAGCCAGCGGATCCTTCGCGAGGTCCGACAACTCCCCGCGAAGCATGTATTTCCCGTCTTTTGTTACGTAGACTTTGCCGGTCTGCTGGTTCTCTCCAACTTTCACTTCGATGTCGACTTCCTGCAGGCCTTCGACGCCTATGTCCTTCGGAGCCGCCACTTTGACGGCGGTATCGGCCCCGAACGCATAGAGATTGCGCAAATAAGCCTCAACCGCTTTCTGGATCGGCAACTGCCCCGCCGATGAAGGGGGAGCTGCAATAGACTGAGGCTGCTGCGCACCCGCAGTGGAAATGAAAAAGCTCAGGGCAGGAATCGCAGCAAGTGTCAGTGATTTCTTCACGCTAGACCTCGTTCTCTAAGGAATAAACCGCTGGGCAATCGGAAACGGCCTGCCAAATCCAAAGGCGCGCGACGTAATTTTCAATCCAGGAGCAGCCTGCTTGCGCTTGTATTCGGTGCGGTCGACACGCAGGGCAATATCGCGCACGAGATGCAGGTCAAAGCCGTAATGGTCCGCTATTTCCTGTGGGCTGTGCAGATCCTCGATGTAGGCCTTCAAAATACGGTCCAAGACATCATAAGGCGGCAAACTATCCTCGTCTTTTTGATTGGGCCGCAACTCCGCCGAAGGTACCTTCTCGATGCTCGACGCGGGGATGAGTTCCCTGTCGCGATTGATCCAGCGCGCCACTTCGTAAACCATCAGTTTTGGCACATCGGAGATCACCGCGAGCCCACCGGCCATATCGCCGTAGAGCGTGCAGTATCCCACAGCCAGTTCCGATTTGTTGCCGGTGCTCAGAACCATCGACCCAAACTTGTTGGAGATCGCCATCAAATAATTGCCGCGGATACGCGCCTGAATGTTTTCTTCCGCCACGTCCGTCGGCCGGGCGCCAAACGCGGGCGCAAGCGCTTTTCGATAGGAATCAAACACATCCGTGATTGGGATGGTGATCAATTCTATGCCAAGGTTCCGGGCCAGAGCCTTCGCGTCGGCCTTGCTGCCTTCGGAGGAATAAGGTCCCGGCATGGACACGCCCAAAACGTTGCCGGCGCCGAGAGCTTCAACGGCGATTGCTGCCACCACGGCGGAGTCGATTCCGCCGCTAAGCCCAACCAATACCTTTTTGAAGCCGCATTTGCGGACATAATCCTGCGTCCCGGTAATCAGAGCGCGGTAGGCATACGCGATCTCTTCGTGCGGCTGTTCGTGAATTTCGCCTTCTCCCGTGACCGTGTCGAACAGAATGAGATCTTCTTCAAAAGCCAGCGCTTGCGCCGCGACCTTACCTTCCGCTGTCAAGGCCATGCTGGCGCCATCGAAAATCAAGCTGTCGTCGCCGCCCACTTGGTTGACGTAAACGATAGGGCGCTGTTGATTCACCGCGATCGACTGGAGCATTTCCAGACGCAAAGCTCGCTTGTCGATCGTATAGGGTGAAGCGGAGATATTCAGAAGCACGGTAATTCCCTGCCCGATAAGTTCGGTTACGGGATCGCGGTCATACCGGCACTTGGCCCAGAAATTTTTGTCGTTCCACACGTCTTCGCAAATGGTGATGCCCAGTTGCTCTCGGCCAAATCCGTAGGCGGACTGCCGGTCCGCCGGCTGAAAATAACGGGATTCGTCAAACACGTCGTAAGTCGGCAACAGCATTTTGCTTTGCTCGAACACGACTCGCCCGCTGCAAATCAGCGCTGCCTTGTTGGCAATCGATTTTCCCGTGCCGTTCTTCACTCGACCGGCATACCCCACGATGGCGGGCAAAGGAAGCTTGGAAGCCAGTTCCTTCAGCTCCTGGTGGTTACGATCGATGAAGGAGGGCCGTTCGAGGAGGTCTTGTGGAAGGTAACCGCAGAGACAGAGCTCCGAAAAAACGGCAAGGTCGGCCCCTCGCTGCCTGGCTTTTTCCGCCAGACTCAGGATGCGAGCCGAATTTCCTGCGAAATCGCCTACCGTGGGATTGAACTGCGCCAGAGCTATCTTCATGCCCGGGCTTTAGAATACGGATGCCCACGCGAGATTGCAAACACCGGAGCGGCGCATTGTGTCTGGTTTGTTTGAAACGTACGCACTACGCATTTTTCCGAGGCTTCTGCGCAATCAAGCTGGCAATTCCCTGCCCGGCGTTCAGTTCTCGATAAAACAGCACACGTAATCCGGGGAAAGCCGTGCGCAACTCTCCTGCCTCCAGAAGGTACGCGGGATTGCGCGGCCCACCCGAATAACCGAGCTGCGCGCGCGTAAAGGTCTCAAAGAGCACTATGCCGCCCGGCCGCAGCGCCCCGGTGATTTGCGGAAAAAGAGAACGCTGCAAGTATTGAAGGCAAAGGATTAGGGAAAACGCATTTGCAGGAAGTCTTATCTCCTCAAGATTCGCTTGGATCAAACGAACGCCGCGAGTCCGGGATTCACTCATGTCTGCGACGTGGGCCCGGCTAACGTGCAGTTTTGCCTTGCGCGCCCGGCTTTCCAGAATGTCGAGCGCCGCCTCTGACCAGTCGAGCGCAGTCACAGTCTGCCCGCGAGCGGCTAGCAACATCGCGTGCCGTCCAGTCCCACAAGCCAGATCCAGCGCTGGCCCGTCAGGAAGCAGAGGCAACCACTCGGAAACAATGCTGGCGGGTTCCGCAGGCGCGTTTTGTACGGCCTCGCGGTGACGTGAGTCCCATTCGGCTAGGTTGGCGGACATAAAAAAAGCCCTTGAACGGTTCGTCCAAGGGCTTGGAACTTTTCATTCACGGCGCTTCTAACGCCTCAGCTTCTCAATTCGCTCGATCATTCCGTGACAGAATGACAGATAGATATAAATTCAGCCGATGAACCGCTGCCGGTTAAACGCTAAACGAGCTGCCGCACCCGCAGGTGCTCTTCACGTTCGGATTGTTGAACTTAAAGCCCGCGCCTTCAATGGTCTCAATGTAGTCGATCTCAACGCCATCCAGATACATCGAGCTCATCTGATCGACCGCGACCTTAAGTCCATTAAAATCCGCTACTTCGTCGGTCTCATTGGTCTGGTTTTCAAAAGCCATGTGGTACTGGAAACCGGAGCAGCCTCCGCCGACGACGGCAACGCGCAACGCTACGGGCACGGGATTCTGCATACCCATGATTTCCTTGACCTTGGTGCTGGCAGTGGGAGTCAGACTAATCATAAATTCTTTTGGCCTCCGCTCGCGGGTGAGCCCACGATGCATCTTTCCACTCAAGTATAGCAAACCTTTCCGGCAACTGCACATCCCACTTGAACGCTGGATTTCTTGTCTGGAAACCCCGAGCGCGGGCGTCTTTCGACAACCCTAGGTGCTTCGCATACAATAAGATGCGCCATGAGACATAAAGTCACCCTGATCCCCGGAGAAGGCATCGGTCCGGAAGTCGCCGGCGCGGTGCGGCGTATTTTGGAAGCTGCAGGCGTCCAAATCGACTGGGAAGAAGTCGAAGCCCGCGCCGACAAAGCCTCGGCGACGGGACAATTCGTTACCGAGGCCGCCGTCGAATCCGTCCGGCGCAATCGCGTCGCCTTAAAAGGCCCTATGGGCACCGCCGTTGCGGGCGGCGCACCTAGCATCAACGTAGCCCTAAGAAAGACCCTAAACCTTTACGCGAATGTCCGCCCAGTCAAGAATCTTCCGGGAGTCAAATCGCACTTCGAAAACGTGGATGTCGTTCTTATCAGGGAAAATACGGAAGACTTATACTCCGGCCTGGAACACGAAGTCGTTCCCGGCGTTGTGGAGAGCCTGAAAATAATCACAGAAAAAGCTTCCACGCAAATCGCGCACTTCGCCTTTAAATACGCCAAACGCGAAGGGCGAAAGAAAATTCATGCCATCCATAAGGCCAATATCATGAAGCTCTCGGACGGCCTTTTCTTAAAGTCCATCCGCAACGTCGCGCCGCAATATCCCGACGTCGAGTACAAAGAGATGATCGTCGACAACGCCTGCATGCAGATGGTCTTGAATCCGCAGCAATTTGACATGCTGCTGCTGCCCAATCTGTATGGCGACGTGATGAGCGATCTCGCCGCCGGACTCGTCGGCGGACTCGGCGTGGTCGGTAGCGCCAACGTTGGTGATGAAGCGGCCATGTTCGAGGCCGTGCATGGCACCGCACCAGACATCGCAGGCAAAGGCCTGGCGAATCCTACGGCGCTGCTTTTGAGCAGCATCATGATGCTGGACCATCTTGGCGAAAGGTCCGCGGCGCGCCGGATTGAAACCGCCCTGGAAAAAGTGCACCGCGAAGGCAAGCACGTCACGCAGGACGTAGGTGGGAAGGCCGGAACGGAAGAGTTCACCGAGGCGGTGATTGGATCGCTACGGCCCAACTAGTTTCCTGCCGTAGCATTCCGGTTCGGATGACTAAACCCATCGAGTGGCGACGCAGTTGTAAGAATGAGTTACTACCAGCAATCGTAAAACCTTGTTTTTCGTTCCGAATCGTGGCATTCTCTGAGCGCTGGTTTTCTCCCCAAGGCGGGTTAATGCATCGGTCGAGATACCCTGAAAGGCGTCGGACTGTTCGGATGACGCTTCAAATTCCCCTCAAAGTGCGCTGCAAGATGCCGGAGGGCGAGGCTATTGACTTAAAGGCCTGTACGCAGTTTGTAAGCGCGCACGGGGCGCTGATCGTCATGGACGCTCCCCTGTTGCCGGGACAAACGGTCCGGCTCTTCAACGAAATGACCTCGGAGTCCGTGGAGTGCTTCGTAACTTCCGTCCGTGAGAAGCAAGACCGCCGATTCATTGGCCTGGGATTTGCCACGCCTCGGCATGACTTCTGGCACGTGGTGTTTCCAAAGGCCGGAACGCGGCAGGCTGTGCGCTCTTCGCAGACCGGGTCGCTCGTCCAGCCGGGAAAAACGCGGAACATCCCCCCTCAAGCGTAACAACTTAATTTTTGCCATTTTTGATGATTTGACGGCGTTCGCTTTATTCCGAGGCGATCGAGCGATTCGTGCCGGCGTGGCTTCCACTACCCGACGCGCGGGGCATAGACCTGATAAAGAAGAATGTAGACGATCACTCCCGTAACCGACACGTAGAACCACAGAGGTAGAGTCCAACGCGCGATCACCCGATGCTTATCAAATTTTCCGAGCCACGCGCGGCGGAGCGTAACCAAAATCATAGGCACGATAACGATGGCTAGCACGGTGTGGGAGAGGAGCAGCGCAAAATAGACTGGCCGAATCCATCCTTGCCCCTGGAAAACAACATGGCCAACGCGGTAATGGTAAATGAGATAGGAGGCCAGAAAAATGGTGGAAACCGCAAACGCGGAAATCATGAAAGCCTTGTGAACTTTGATCTTGCCGCTTCGGATGGCGGCATAGCCGCAGGCAAGCAGAATCGCGCTTGTGCCGTTTAGAGATGCGTTGAGCGCTGCCTGTGAAAACATTAGTTCAAAGGTCCTTACACGGCGCAGGCGGCTCAGCGCGGAATTTTGTCGAAGATCATCAAAGCGAGAAGCACGGGAATGTGCAGCACCGTGGCGTGCATAAGCCACTTGGCGCGGACGTTGGTTCGAGAACTTGCAGCCCATACGCACACTTGCACCAGCGCCGTGCTGACAACCAGCGCGCCAAAGAAATAGCGCACGCCGGCGAGGCCCATAACGGCGGGCAACAAACTGACTCCTACAAGCGCAACCGCCGTCAGAATGATCTGGCGAAACGTCCGCGTTCCTTCGCGGTCCACGACGGGCAACATTAGAATGCCCGCGCGAGCGTAGTCTTCCCGGTACATCCACGCAATTGCGTAAAAATGCGGAAATTGCCACAGAAAGAGGATCGCGAACAGCAGCCACGCACCGCGGTCCAGAGTGCCAGCAGCGGCGGCCCACCCGATCATGGGGGGAATCGCTCCGGGAAACGCGCCAATCGCAGTGGCCCAAACGGTGCGCTTTTTCAGCGGAGTATAGGCGAGCAGATAGCTCAGGCAGGTGAGCACGCCCAGCGCGGAAGGCAGGAAGCCCGCGGTGAAATACAAATCAATCGCGCCCGCAACCGAAAGAATCACTCCGAACCACAACGCTTCCCGCGGCTGCAATTGCCCACTGGGAAGCGGACGAGAAGCTGTTCGGCGCATATAGCGATCGGACTCGCGCTCGATGTAGTGATTCAAGGTGGCGGTCCCTGCTGCTATCAAGAGCGTCGCGAAAACGGTCTGAATCAAGTGCAGCCAATCCACCGCGCCACGCGCACCCATGTAATATCCCGCGGCAGTCGTCATCAGGACTAGAAAAGAGACGTCCGGCTTGGTTAGCGCAACGTACGCGTTGGCCCGCGAGGCTAGCGTGATTTCCGTGGTGCGTATAGTGCTCATCAGACGGTCACACGCCCCTGCGACGAGACGGGAACTTCCCCCGCGCGCGGCACCAAACGATAACACAGAAGAATGGTCATGATGGAAACGGCAAACAACAGCGCGCCGACTACCGTGTGCGTCACGGTCAGCACGACCATCACGCGCATGGGCTGGGGCGCGTCCGCAGTAGCTATGCGCGACCAATACGCACCAATGCCCAGCAGAAACTGGAGGCCGAAGACGGAGTGAAGCAGAATCCGCATCCTGGTCAGCTCGGGGGAGTTCTCAAATCGCTTGCGAAGCACCACGGCGGTCCAAACAACGGTGGCCATCACAGCTAACGATCCCGCGGCGTGCGGCCAAATGGGAATCTCCTTGTGGCGGAAACCGGCTCCTAGAAACACCTGGAGAAAAATCACCGTTGCGTTCAGAAGTGCAAGCGAATGAATCGAGGGCGAGCCGCGATCCTCAAGTCGAGGACGATCCGAGATCCACCAGTTGCTTGTAAAAACGGCCATGCTAAGGATGGCCCCAAACATGATTTGGGCAAAACACGCGTGCGCCACAGGCAGCCAGTAGTGCAACAACTGGATCACCACCTGGCCGCCGAGAATCGCTTGCGCGACGATCCCGCCAACGGCAATCACGGCGAACCAGCGTAACCAGCGGCGCTCTTCCTTTACCCAAATCAAAACAGCGAGAATGAGTGTCAAGACGCCCAGAACGCCCGCGATAACGCGGTGCGAGTGCTCGTAGAATACGCCACCGACCATCGGCGGCGTCCATGTGCCAAAGGACTTTGGCCAATCCGGCACGGAAAGCGCGGCATCGTTCGAGGTGACTAGCGCGCCTGCAATCAAGAGCAACACCGTCCAGCAGACGGTGAAAACCGCAAAGCAATGCACGGCCGGATGATAGGAAGGCTTCATAGCGTTATTTTCAAGGCGGGATTATAGCGCACTGACGAACTTCGTGCTCTCCGTTCGACTCGAGTTAGCGGGCAGCAGCGCACCAGCCACGGAGGCCGATGTCTACGTTTGACGCCGGTGCTATGAAGTGGCGGTCGACGAGACCTGCAACGATTGCGGCTCCGCCACGAGTCCTACGGCGCGCAGGACGAGGTCCTTTAGCGCAGCGATAAACAGCGGCGAGTCGCCGACGGCAGGCATCATGCGAAAAACTTCGACGCCGAATTTCCTGGCGTCCTCGCGAGCCTCGATATTGATTTCGTGCAGCGTCTCGATATGTTCGGTCACAAACGAAATCGGAACAATCAGCATTTCCTTGACGCCCTCGGTGCCGAGCCGTTCGATTGTGCCGGTGAGAGGGGGTTGCAGCCATTTTGCGGGCCCGACGCGGCTCTGGTAGCACAGCAAATGCGTTTTTGGCCAGTCAGGAAACTGTTTTCTTCCCTCTTCGCAGACCAGCCGCACGGTGGCTTCGATCTGGTTGGGATAGGGATCACCCTTTTCGACCAGGCTCATCGGCAAGCCATGCGCGCTGAAAACCAGATGAATGCAAGAACCGTCCGTGAATTGCCGCAAGACGGAGCCGATACGCTGCGCGAGCGCTTGAATATACAAAGGATGATCGAAAAACTGACTGACGGTGCGCTCTGGCGGTCCGCCCTTCGGCTGTCCGTAGACGCGTCGCCACTCCTTGAGGCTACTTAGCGTCGTGGCGTAGGAGAACTGTGGGTACAGCGGGAGAAGCACGATCTCATCCAGCGGGTTGGCTTTGCGCAGTGCATCGACAGCCTCTTCGGTCAGAGGATGCCAGTAGCGCATGGCAACAACGGCAACGGGATCGATGTCGTTGGACAGCGCTTCCGCGAGCGCGCCGCGTTGCCGCTCGGTCAGAGTTCCAATCGGCGAGCGGCCGCCGATTTCCGCGTACTTGCCCCGCACAGGAACGGAACGTCGCGACGAAATGAGCTTCGCCAGCGGACGGCGCAAGAACCCGAGCGGGCCCATGGGGATGATGTCCGGGTCCAGGAATAGGTTCAAAAGAAAAGGCTCGACGGCTTCGAGCGAATCCGGTCCGCCGAGCTGAAAGAGCACAATTCCGACTTTTTTCTTCCGCGGCAATTACTTCCCTCGATTCAAGGAGTTTTTCAAGCGGTCGAGCTCTTCGCGCAGGGACGACGTGCGTCTCGCGACCGTCAAGTAAAAAACAAAAAAGACGGCCCAGCCGACGATGTAGGCTGCAAAGACGCTGTCAAGACTCTTCATGTAGCCTCCAGCTCGCGGCGTACGAGTTCAAGATCGGTGCGCAACTTCTCCAGGCGATAGCGTTCCGCGATCAGAAAAACCATCAGCGCATGCAGCGCAAGCACGCTGAAGAAAAACACTTTGCGCATCGTCGGTTCGAGCCCGGAACCCGGACCGCCCATGATGACCGGAGCCGGATGTTGCGTCCGCCACCAGCGAATCGCCCCAAAGACAATCGGGACGTCGATGAACGCAAAAATGCCAAAGAGAGCGCTAAGAAGCGCGCGTCGGTCGGGTTCCTCGATCAGGGTACGGAGCAGGAGATAGGAAATGTAGAGAAGCCAGAGTACGAACGTCGAGGTGAGCCGCGCATCCCACGTCCAGTAAATTCCCCAAGCGGGCTTGGCCCAAATCGGCCCAGTGATCAAAACGACGGTGATGAACGCGAGCCCCACTTCCGCGGAAGAAACGCCGAGCGAGTCCCACTTTTCGTCGCGGCGCCACACGTAAAGCAGGTTGGCGACGAAGCAGATGGAAAACGCCGTCATTCCCGCCCAGGCGCTCGCCGCATGGAAGTAGAAAATGCGCTGAATGACCCTCATGGTCCGTTCTTCCGGGGCGATATAGAAAGAGGCATAAGCGGCAGCGCCCACCAGGAAGAGAACAGCGGCGCCGATCATCGCGCGTTTCCACATAGATGCTTCATTCCTCCAGAAGATATTCGCCGAAAAGCCATAGCGCCGTCAAAAAAACTACGTCGAAAACGGCCAGGAAGCCGATTCCCTTCCACTGCACGTACGGCGCGCGATCAAAGAGCGCCTTCGTAACTTCCGTGCTGGCCACCAGAATGGGAGTCAGCAGCGGGAGCATGAGCAAAGGCAGCAAAAGTTCGCGCATGCGAGCCTGCGCGGAGATCGCGGAAAGCGCCGTGCCCGCGATGGAGATGCCCAGACTCGCGAGAAAAAAGACCAGCACGAGCCAGTGCAGCACGGAGAAGACCGGCACGTTGTACATGGTGGCAAATAAAGGCAGAAGCAGAAGCTCCGTAAGCAGAAGAAAGAGTGTGTTCGCGATTAATTTGGCCAGGAAGATCGCGAAAGGGTCGCTGACGGAAAGCCGCAAAGCACTCAACGTGTCGTTGTGTTGCTCGCGCAAAAAACACGGTTGCAGCATCAACGAAGATGCAAAGAGAAAGGCTAGCCAGAGCAGCCCGGGGGCAAAGCGGCGCGATTCGTCGGACGTCGGATCAAACGTGAAGCTGAAAAGAACGATCACAATCAGAATGAAAACAATCGTGGTGGTCAGCAATTCGCGCGAGCGGAACTCCGTGCGAACCTCCTTGCCGAGCAAAACAGCGGTGTTGGGCAGCAGGCTCATTTAAGCGTCGGCGAAGGTGAGAATGGATCGAAACGTCGCACCGGTGCGGGTGTCCGCGACAATCGACCCGGCGTCCAGACGTATTGCGCGCGTGCCGAGTGAAGAGATCTCCGATTCGCCGTGGAGACTCATCAGAATGGTGCGGCCCGAATCGCGAAGACGGCGAATCGCCTCGGTGAGCCATGTGACTCCTTGAGGATCAAGGCCCGTGGCAGGCTCATCGAGAAGAACGATCGCGGGCTCGTGTAGCAAGGCACGCGCGATGGCCACGCGCTGGCGCATCCCGCGAGAGAAAGTGCGCACCAGGGACGCGCGGCGATCCGACAGGCCGACTTCCTGCAGTAGAGCGTCAACGCGGCGCTCAGGCTGAGGTACTCGCTGGAGCCGCGCAAAAAGCAAAAGATTCTCTTCCGCAGTGAGTTCGTCGTAGACCATCGTGGCATGGGCCACGAACCCCGGGCGCGTCTCCTGCGGTTCGCCGTGAAGCGCCTCACCGGAAAAGCTGATCGTGCCTTTTGAGGGCCGCACCAATCTCGCGGCAACGCGCAAAAGAGTCGTTTTGCCGGAGCCATTACGTCCTGCAAAGACCACGCATTCCCCCGGAGCGATGGCGACAGATACTTTGCGCAACGCGAGGAGGCTGCCATAACGCTTGTCGAGATTTTCAAAACGGAGACCGACTCTGGGGAATGCCGGTGGCGTCACCGGGAAACCTCGTGCGGGGACAGATCAAGAGTCAGAGCGAAACAGGCGGGAGTCTCTGTCCCACGCGAGAGAGAAATACACGCAGCATCGGGCGGTGTCACCCTTTAACCCCTTACAAGATCGCGCAAGACTTTTTCGGCGCGGGCCCGTTCCTGGTTGTATTCGTCTTCGGAAATCGTGCCGGCTTGGCGGCGCAGCTCGAGCCGGAAGAGCGTGTCCTTCAACGCATCAAGGCTCGTTCCCACGGCGGCATCGACTTGCGCCAGGCTGGCGCTGTGCGCGGTCGGCGCGGGAGTTTGCGCTACGACCGACGCTGCTCCGGATTTCTTCGTCGAGGCCTTTGTCGGCGCCATCCCAACGCCTTCAGAGTTGGAGGGGCCGCCCGCAACGGCCACCACGGGCCGGCGCGCGAGAAGAACTGCCAGCAAAGCGAACATGAGCAGGAAGCCGCCCACGATAGGCCACTTCAAGACATCGAGGCGGCCCGGGACTGCTTGAATAGCAACTCCAGAAGCGGGACCATTTCCCTGCTGCTCGTCACGATTCTGCGGTCCGGCATCAGCGCCTGCTGCGTCATTGGCACTGGGTGGCGGCGCGGTGCCCGAGACGCTGACCGTCATCGTCGAGGCTGCGGCGAGACCATCGCGGCTGTAAATGCTCATGCCCTGTTCCTGACCACCGGGCTGCAAGCCTTCGCCGGCGATCTGCACGGAGGGAGGCGCAACGACGACAAGTCGCGCACCGGGGTACACAGTTGGAAGCTTCACACTCGCGGCGTTGCCGGTGTAGGGGAGCTCATAGGAGAAGCGCACGCCGTTCTCACCGGGACGGAACGCATACGCCACGCTGTACTTATTTTTGCCGCGATCGATGGGCGCTTGGACCACCGGCATGCCAGAAGGGCCTTGGGCCGCAATCTGCTTCAGAGCGGCCCCCTCGGGAAGTGCGATCTCGAAGTTGCCGTCCGGCCGAAAATAGGCTTGCGGAGGCTGGGAGTCGTTTTTGATGGCATATTCTTCGCCGACTTCGAGAGTCGCGCCATTCGGCTGAAAAATAACAAAGTGGCTGCCCACATTGATGGTCTTGGGATCGCGCGAGGGCTCGAAAACTTCGACCTGCAAATCAGTTCGGCCTGGCGGCAGGGGCTGGTGAAAATTGACGCCACGATAGACGGCGCGGACCAGCATGGGTTGTGCGCCGATCGCGGGATGATCGAAGGTGAATTGGCCTTGCGCGTCGGTCTTGGAGTTAAGAACCGGCTGCATTCCGCCCTGCAGTTGGATGAGGATGACCTCGACACCCGGCGCGGGCTTGCCGGTCGTGCCGTTTTTCACGGTGCCATGAACAGTGGCGCCGTACACGAATGAAAACGGCACCAAGAGGAAGATCCCCAGAATGAGAGGCGAAATCCATCTCGCCTTCATTGCGCACCTCGCTCTGACGCTGCGGGCTTCACTCCGCGAGGGCGGCGGACTTGCGACTCCGTGATTTGGTCAATCTCGGCCAGTGTTAGCGCCGCTTCGTTTTCGAGGGTGGTTTTCATCGCTTCGTAGTCATTTTCGGCGTACTTTCCGGAACGAAACTCAAAGCGCAGATCGCGCAGATTGTCGTAGAGGGTGTCGCGGCGCTCGAGCAATTGATCGAGCTTCGAGCGGTGCGGAGCGAGGTCTGAAGCGTCGGGCTGGATGTAGAAGATGAAGAGTGCTGTGGCGAGCGCCAGCGCGAGGCAGGCGCCGACAACGGCCCAATCCGCAGAGGTGATTAGAAGTGCTGTCAAGATTGTGACGACGGTCAAATCAATCCTCAGTATCGCGCGCGGCCTGTGCGCGCGCGCGTTCCAGCAATTCATTTGAGATTGAGGGGGCGGTCCCAGCACCGGCCAGGGCGGGCTCGGGTGCCAGGCGATTCCGCCATCGGGAGATGACTCCCACGACCAGCGCGAATCCGCCAATCAATGCTAATGCAGGAATCCACCAGGCGACGCGTCCAAACCCGCTGTGCGGCGGCTCGGTGAGTACGGCTTGTCCGTATTCCTGGACGAATGATTGCACGATCAGATCGTCGGAGTTGCCCTGAGCGATGCGCTCGTCGATTTTCTTTAGCATTCCCAGCGCCGTGTCGCAGGGGCCGGAGAATGCACCACCGGTGTGAAAGCAGCCGCCCGCGGAGTCATTGCAGCCGCCGCACATGCAGCGTACTTTCATGCCGATTTGGTGCGTGCGGTCTGGTGGCTGGCCGTCACCAGATGCGGACAAAAGCGGCAGGGCACCGGCAAAACACAATAGGAACGGCAAGACGAGCAAAGCGGGGCGCCGTATTCTTGGCATTTTAGTCATGGCCTTCTCTGTAGGTGACCGAGGGCGTCATACCGTGGACCAGCGGCTCTGGGGCGGGCTGTTTTGCGCCGGACAACACGAGCACTGCTCGGCGGTTCGGCAGCAACGCTACCAGCGTGCCAAACACCACGATCACACCGCCGAACCAAATCCATTTTACCAGCGGGTTCAAGTACGCGTGAATGACCGGCAGTTTCGTTTCAGGACTCTGCCCTGCGTAGACGACATACAAGTCTTCTCGGAGCGTGGAATAGATGGCCACCATCGTTCCGGTTTCGCCGTTGGTCTCGAAGATGCGGCGTTCGGGATAGAGCATCATCAGCGGCTTATTGTCGACGAAGACTTCCACGTTGAGGCGAAGGCCAGTGTAATTCGCTTCCGGCTTGCTGTCGAAGCTCTGGAGAACGAGTTTGTACTTTCCAAGCTGCATGGACGAGCCGGGCTGCATTTCTTTTTGGACGTTTTGATTGAAGGCGGCGCCAGCCAATCCGATGAAGATCAGCACCATGCCCATGTGGACGATGTAGCCGCCATAGCGGCGTGTGTTGCGCATGGTCAGCTCGATGGCGGAAGTGAGATAGGAAGCGCCTGATCGCACCCGAATAACTTTTGCTCCGCGGAAAAATTCCATGACGATCGTCGCGGCGACAAAAAAGCAGAGCGCGAAGCAGATCAGGGAGTAAATCTCACGATATCCCAGCGCAAAGATGACAACACCAGCTAGGAAGCCGATAATCAGCGGCCAAGCAAAATTCCGCTTCAGGCTCTCGACGGACGTCTTCCGCCAGGCAAGCAGCGGCCCCACGC